>Ga0136846_1228294_pt1 | contig 10852 bp, 10 predicted proteins | sample HopSoiMetagenom2_FD_96841 | JGI IMG/M metagenome (GOLD analysis project Ga0136846, IMG submission 96841) | Grasslands soil microbial communities from Hopland, California, USA - 2 Assembly 2016 (version 4) | ecosystem: Environmental > Terrestrial > Soil > Grasslands | place: USA: Hopland... | reverse complement strand
TTCACCGCCGGGCACACCCGCACCCGGTCGAACGCCGGACATTTCTGCGCCGAGCATGGCCTCGTCCTCAGGGACAGCCTGGACGAGGTGCTCGCCGATCCGGCGGTGGACGCGGTGGTGTTCGCGACCCCGCACAGTGAACACGGGCAGCAGGTCGAGCGGGCCGCCGCGGCCGGGAAACCGGTCATGATGGAAAAGCCGTTCACCCTCGACCGGAGGAGCGCCGCCCGCGCGCTCGACGCGGTGGCGCGGGCCGGGGTGGCGCTCGCGGTCGCCTATCCGCGCAGGTTTCATCCGGGGATGCGCGAATTGAAGGCGCGCATCGAGGACGGAAGGCTGGGGACGGTCGCGCATTGCTCGGCCGAGCAGAATGCCCCGGCTGGCCTGTTCATGGACCCGGCTTCCTGGCGCGCCGAAGCGAGCGAGGCGCCGGCCGGCGGAATGACCGCCTCGGGCGTGCACAATCTCGACGCGATTATCCACCTGTTCGGGCGGATCGACGAGGTCTATGCGACGAGCCTGCGCCGGGCCGTCCGCTATGACGCCGAGGATACCACCAGCGCGATGTTCGGCATGGCGAACGGCATGTCGGCCAATCTCTTGTGCTCGCTGGTGACTGCGGTGAGCTACCGGCTCGCGGTGTTCGGCAGCAAGGGCTGCGCCGAGCTGGTCACACCGGAACTCGATTTCCGCTTCAGCCCCACGCCGGAGGCAATGCCGGCGGGCCGCCACGCCGCCCCCGAGCCCGAGGTTATCCAGAACCGCGGCTTCAACGCGCTGCTCGCCGAGCTGGAGGCGTTCGCGGCGGCGATCCGCGGCGACAAGCCCTACCCGATCACGCCGGAGGAAATCTTGCACGGGGTTGCCGCCTTCGAGGCGATCGTCGAATCCGCCGCCAGCCATCGGCCGGTCAGGGTCGCACGAGACTGAGAATTCACCGGAAGGAAGAGCGAATGCCCGTCACTGTATTATATCCCGAAGAGCGCCAGACCCCGGACGAGCTCGAGCGTGGCGTCTTCGGCCCCGACGTCCGGATCGTGAAGCGCGAGACGAAGGCGCTGGTCGAACTGTCCGATGCCGACTGCGCCGAAGCCGACGGGCTGATGATCCTCGCCTTCCCGGTGACCGGCGCCGAGCTCGAACGCTTCCCCCGGCTGCGCGCGGTTGTGCGCATGGGGGTCGGCTACGACAAGCTCGACCGCCCCGCGGCGGCGGCTCGCAACGTGCTGATCTGCAACGTGCCGGATTACGGCACGACCGAGGTCGCCGACCACGCGATCGCGCTGGCGCTGACCCTGCGCCGCGGCATTCTGTTGCACCACGAATTGCAGCGGAAGGACCCGCCGGCGCCCTGGCGCTCGTTGCAGAACCCGATGATCCAGCGGCTCGGTACCCAGACCTTCGGCATTGTCGGGCTCGGCCGTATCGGCACCGCCGTGGCGTTGCGAGCGAAGGCGTTCAATTTCCGCGTCGTGTTCTATGACCCCAATCTGCCGAACGGGGCCGAACTGGCGCTCGGCATCGAGCGCGCGCCGACACTGGAAGATCTGCTGCGCCAGACGAATACGCTCTCGATCCACGCGCCGCTGACCCCGGAAACCCGCGGCATGCTCGGCCGTGAGCAACTGGCTCTGTTGCCGAAGGATTCGGTCCTGGTCAACGACGCGCGCGGGCCGATCCTCGACCTCGACGCGCTTTACGATCTGTTGCGCGACGGCCATATCGCCGCGGCCGGGCTCGACGTGTTGCCGCAGGAGCCGCCGGTCGAGCCGATCCCGAAATTGCTGGCGGCGTATCGCGCCAAGGAGCCGTGGCTCGAAGGCCGGCTGGTCGTCACGCCGCATTCGGCCTGGCTGACGCCGCATTCCTGGGAGGATACGCGGCGGAAATCGGCCGAGACGATGCGGGCCGCGCTCTTGACCAACAAGCCGCAGAACGTGATCACGCCGGAGATGTATTAGGTCAATCTACCAGGCGCCGGGCAGAAGCTGGAGAGGTGGGACCATGCATCGCTTGCACCTGCTGCGCCACGCGAAATCGAGCCGCGGCGAGGGCATCGACGACAAGGAGCGGCCGCTGAGCCGGCGCGGCCGCGACGACGCCCGCCGCATCGGCGAAAGCTTGCTCGCCGGGACTGGCGCGATCGATCTGGTGCTGTGTTCGAGCGCGCTGCGCACCCGCCAGACGGCCGAACTGGTGCTCGCCGGTGTGAAGCCGCCGCCGCGCATCCTGTATGAGGACGCGCTTTATCTCGCCGGTCCGAAGGCGCTGTTGCGCCGCCTGGCGCAGCTTGCCGAGAGCGAGGGGTCGGTGCTGGCGATCGGCCACAATCCGGGCTTGCACGAGCTGGCGATCGCGCTCGCGGCCCCGGATTCGCCGCGCCACGCCGCGCTTGCCAGCGGCAAGTTTCCGACCGGCGCCCGGGCGAGCTTCGCGATCGACGGCCGCTGGGCGGCGATCGACCGCTCGCGGCACCAGCTCATCGATTACGTCACCCCGAAATCGGCCGAGCCATGACAGAGACATTCGCCCACACCGGGATGCCGGAGCATTTCGGGATCCGCATCGTCAGCCTCGACAAAGACAAGCTGGTCGGCGAGCTCGATGTCGATCACCGGCACATGAACAACAGCGGCAATGTGCATGGCGGGGCGCTGTTGGCCTTTGCCGACGACCTCGGCGGCAGCGTCGCCAAGCTCAACATTCCGCCCGGGTTTCGCACCACGACGATCGAGTCGAAGAGCAACATCCTGCGCGCCTGCACGCCGGGAAAGCTGACCGGGGTGGCAACGCCGCTGCATGTCGGGCGGCGCACCGTCGTGGTGCAGACCTCGATCTACCGCGCCGACGGCAAGCTCGCCGTGATGACGACGCAGACCCAGCTGGTATTGCCGCGCGAGCCGCGCAGCCCGGCGGGCGAGAACGGGGAGGGGCGTCCATGAGCGCAGCCATCACAGTAGTCGCCAAGTGTCGGGTGTTGGCGCTTGCCGCACTGGCGATCGCCGCGATGTCGGGCACGGCCGCGGCGCAGAAATCCGGTGGCGTCCTGAAAATGCCGCATGGCGACAGCCCGGCCTCGATGTCGATCCATGAGGAATCGACGATCGTCGCCGAAGGGCCGATCATGGCCGTGTTCAATAATCTGGTGATGTTCAATCAGCAGGTCGCGCAGAACCGGCTCGATACGATTGTCCCTGACCTCGCCAGCGAATGGTCGTGGAGCGAGGACGGCACGGTGCTGACCTTCAAATTGCGTCAGGGCGTCAAATGGCATGACGGCAAGCCCTTCACCGCCAAGGACGTCAAATGCACCTGGGATCTGCTGCAGGGGAAGGGCACGGAAAAGCTCCGCATCAACCCGCGCAAATCCTGGTACCAGAATTTGAACGAGGTGACGCTCAACGGCGATTACGAGGCCAGCTTTCACCTGAAGCGGTCGCAGCCCTCATTCCTGGGGCTGCTCGCCTCGGGCTGGTCGCCGGTCTATCCGTGCCATGTGCCGACGCGCGACATGCGGCAGCACCCGATCGGCACCGGCCCGTTCAAATTTGTCGAGTTCAAGCCGAACGAGCACATCAAGCTGGCGAAGAACCCGGATTACTGGAAGCCGGGCCGGCCCTATCTCGACGCCATCGAATACACCATCATCCGCAACGCCTCGACCTGGATCCTGGCATTGGGGCTCAAGCAGTTCGACCGCACCGGGCCGGGCTTTTTGGCCGTATCGCTGATGAAGGAAATCAAGAAAGAGGCGCCGGAGATCAATTGCGAGATCAAGAGTTGGAATACCAGCCGCACCGCGATCACCAACCGCGAGAAGCCGCCCTTTGATAAGCCGGAACTGCGCCGCGCGATCATGCTGGCGCTCGACCGCAAGGCATTCATCGACATCATCGGCGAGGGGCAGGGCGAGATCGGCGCGACGATGCAGCCGCCGCCCAACGGGGTCTGGGGCATGCCGCCCGAGATGCTGAAGAGCTTGCCGGGCTACGATCTCGATGTCGCCAAGAACCGGGCACAGGCACAGGAGATCATGCAGAAGCTCGGCTACGGACCGGACAAGCGGCTCGCGGTCACGGTGACGACCCGCAACGTCGCCGCCTATCGCGACCCGGCGGTGATCCTGATCGATCAGTTGAAGCAGATTTATATCGACGGCACCTTGAACCCCATCGACACGACGCAGTGGTACCCGACCGTGATGCGCAAGGACTATGCCCTTGCCTTCACCGTCACCGAGACCGGTCTCGACGACCCCGACCAGATGTTCTACGAGAATTATCTGTGCGGCTCGGAGCGCAATTACACCGGGTATTGCAACCCCGAAGTCGACAAGCTGATCGACCAGCAATCCGCCGAGCCCGATGTCGAGAAGCGCAAGCAGCTCGTCTGGCGTATCGAGAAATTCCTCGCCGAGGATGGCGGCCGGCCGATCATCTTCCACCCGCGCTCGGTCACCTGCTCCTGGCCGCAGGTGAAGGGCATCACGGTCGGGGTCAACAGCCCCTACAACCAATGGCGGATGGAGGATGCCTGGCTCGACCGCTGAGCCGCGCCGCTCAAGGCGCCGTCTCCCTTTTGAAGAGAGCTGACCCGAAAGGCCGAAGCCCATGCCGATAATCGACAGCCAGGTGCACGCCTACGAACGCAACCACCCCGGCCGCCCCTGGGTCGGCACGCTGGTCGGGCCGGAGGAAATGACCGGCGACCAGATGGCGGCGGCGATGGACGAGGTCGGCGTCGATGCCGCGGTGCTGGTCTCGCCGTTTTCGATGTACGGCTACGACCCGAGCTACGCGCTCGAAGTCGGCGGCAAGCATCCGAGGCGGTTCTGCCTGATAAGACCGGTCGATGCGAACGACCCCGGCGTTGCCGAGACGGTCGCGGACTGGGCCACGAAGAAGGGCGCGGTCGGGGTCCGCATCATGATGCGCGACAATGTCTCGACTGACCCGGCCGATCCCGGCATCAACCGGGTCTTGCAGGCGGCGGCGCGGCATTCGCTGGCGGTAAACCTGCTGTGCTGGGGACGGCAGGAGCAGGCCGGGCAACTGGCGGCGCGCAATCTGAACACGCAAATCGTGATCGACCATCTCGGACTGCAACAGCCGTTCGAGCCGCCGCCTCCGGCGCAGCCCTGGGCCGATCTGCCGAAGGTGCTGGCCTTGGCGCAATACCCGAATGTCGCGATCAAGATCAGCGGCGCCTGCACGCTGTCGCGCGAGCATTTCCCGTACAAGGACATCTGGGACCCGCTCGGCCGCATCTTCGATGCCTTCGGCATGAACCGCTGTCTGTGGGGCACCGACTGGACCCGGGCGGTCAAACTGCTGACCTATAGGGAAGGTGTCGAGGCGTTCCGGGTCACCGACCGGCTGTCCGACAGCGACCGCGCCCTGCTGATGGGCGAGAGCCTGACCCGGATCTATAACTGGTGGCCGTCAAAGGCCTGATCGGCGCCACGGTCACCTGCCCGAAAAGCTCGTAACTGGGCTTGTCCCGGCTATCCACGTCTTGCTTTGATAGCTGCCTAAAGACGTGGTGCCCGGAACAAGTCCGGGCACGGGGGAAAGGGGATGCCTATGACGACAAGCCGCAGGGAATTGCTCGCATCGGCCGCTGGCGCCATGGCCGGGATCGTCTTTACCGGCTGCGGGCTCGGGCACCTTGCGCATGCACAGGGGCAGACCGCGCCGGCGCAGAAGCGCCAGCCGGTTGTCATCAACGGCAAGCGCGTGCGCACGATCGACATCCACGCGCATTGCCACATCCCTGAAGCCAACGAGCTGATGGGGCAGAAGGTGCAGACGCCGGGACTCGTCCTCGGTCTGGACCGCATCAAGCTGATGGATGAGGAAGGCATCGATATGGCCGCCCTCAGCGTCAACCCGAATTTCTGGGACAAGGCCGAGCGCGACCTCGCCGCGCAGGTTGTCAAGCTGCAGAACGAAAAGCTGGCGGAGCTCTGCGCCAAGACGCCGGACCGCTTTGTCGGGCTCGCCTCGGTGGCGCTGGCCCATCCGGATCTCGCCGCTGACCAGCTCGACACCGCGGTCAAGAAGCTCGGCATGCGCGGCGCGCTGGTCGGCGGCAGCGTCAATGGCACCGAACTGTCCGACCCGGCATTGCACCCGTTCTGGGTCAAGGCAGAGGAGCTCGGCTGCCTCGTCTTTATCCACCCGCAGGGAACCCCCGAACTGGAGAAAACCGGCCGGCTGAAGGGTAGCGGCGGGCTATACAACACGATCGGCAACCCGCTCGAGACGACGATCGCGCTGTCGCATCTGATCATGGAAGGTACGCTCGACCGCTTTCCGGGGGTGAAGATCTGTGGCGCCCATGCCGGCGGCTACCTGCCGTCGTATTCCGCCCGGATGGATGCGATGTGCGCCAACCGGCCGGATCAATGCCCGGTCAAGCTCAAGAAGCCGAAGCCGAGCGACTATCTGAAGCAGCTTTACTTCGATTCGATGGTGTTCACACCCGAAGGCCTGCGGCATCTGGTGGCTGAGGTCGGCGCCGGTCAGATCGTGCTCGGCACCGATACGCCGTTTCTCTGGACCAAGACGCCGGTCGATCACATCCTGGAAACGCCGGGACTGAGCGATGCCGACCGCATCGCGATCCTCGGCGAGACCGCCGCGAAGCTGCTGAAGATCACGACGTAGCGGGGCAGATCGTAGGATGGGGCCTCCGATGCAGAACTGGACCGAGACCTATCGCGGCACGGTGCCGCCCTGGCAGTGCGACGTTACCGAGCATTTCACGATCGCCTATTATTTCGACCGGCTCGACGAGGCCGAACCGAGTTTCGCCGAGAGCCTCGGGCTCGGCGAATTACTGCGCGTTGCGGCTTTTCCGCGCCATTTCAATGTGCGGTTCGCGCGCGAATTGCGCGCCGGCAGCAGTTTTCATGTCGAAAGCGCGCCGCTCGGCTTCGAGGGCGGCCTGCGGCTCGGCCACCGCTTTGTCGATTCCGCGAATGGCGAGACCGTGACCTGGATCGAGGAGCATTGGGAGCTGCCGGCGGCGCAGGTCTGGGGCGCGCGGCAGCAGGCGATCGCCGCCCGGCTTGGGGCATGGGAAGGGCCGGCGGCCGAGCAGCGGCCGGAGCCGAAAGGCCATGCCGGCTTCATCCCGACGGCGCGCGGCCGGGTCAAGCCGTACGATCTCGACCCGAACGGCCGTTTTTCGCTGGCCGGCATGGTGCATCGCTTTACCGATGCCTGCATCCAGGCCGCCGCGGCGGTCGGCATGGACGCGGAATTCATGGAGAAAGAGCGCCGCGGTTTTTCGACCTTCGAGCTGGCACTGCGGCTGTCCAGCTCACTGGCGGTCGACGAGCCGTTTCTCATAGAGACCGGGATCGCGCATCTCGGCAATTCGTCGCTGCGCCTGGTGCATCGCCTCTCTCAGGCGCAGAGCGGCAAGGAAATCGCGCGGCTCGGCCAATACGGGGTAAACCTGGACCTCGACGCGCGCCGCCCGGCCAAATTCCCGGACGACATCCGCGGCCGCGCCGCCGCACTCGTCCTGCCGCTAGAGTAACCTTTCACAGCATCCCGACGACGGCGCCGCTCATGCAGGTGGCCATGGTGCCGGACAGGATCGCGCGCGGCCCGAGCGATACGATCTCGCGCCGGCGCTCCGGCACCATTGCGCCCATGCCGCCGATCAGGATGCCGAGGCTGCCGAAATTGGCGAAGCCGCACAGCGCATACGTCATGATCAGCCGCGAATGCGGGCTCAGCGCCTCGGCCGGCAATTTCGAGAAATCGACATAGGCAATGAATTCGTTCAGCACGGTCTTGGTCGCCATCAACGAGGCGGCGGTGGCGGTCTCCGGGCCGGGAATGCCGATCAGCCACATGACCGGACGGAAGGCATAGGCGAAGAGCCGCTGCAGGCTGATCGCCTCGCCGCCCCAATCGGGCAACAGGCCGAGGATCGAATTGGCGAGGCTGACCAGCGCCACCAACACCACCAGGCTGGCGACAATGTTGGCGAGAAATACGATGCCGTCGCGCGTGCCCTTGGCGATCGCGTCCATCGAGCTGACCGGCGGGTCGGCGATCTGGAGTTCGGCAGCGGCGGCAGCATCCGGGCGGAACGGCACCATAAGCGCGGCAATCGCCAGCGCCGCCGGGGTGCTGATCACGGCGGCGATCAGGACGTTGCCGAGCGCGTCCGGGATCACCTGGCCGAGCAGCGAGGCGTAAAGCACCATCACCGTGCCGGCGATCCCGGCCATGCCGCAGCTCATCAGCGCGAACAATTCGCCGCGGGTCATCCGCAACAGATACGGCCGGATCAACAGCGGCGCCTCGATATGGCCGACAAAAATGTGCACCGCGGCGCCAAGCCCGAGCGGGCCGCCGACCCCGGCGGCACGGCGCAACACCCAGGCGAAGGCCTGCACGATCCGCTGCAACACGCCCCAATAAAACAGGAGCGTCGCGAGGGCACTGACCACCAGCACCATCGGCAGCGCGCGGAAGGCGAAGATGAAGCTGGCGCCCGGCTTGGTCTCGGCAAAGGGCAATTCGGCGCCGCCGAGATAGCCGAAGACAAAGCCGGTGCCGGCGTTGGTCGCCTTCTGCAAGGCTTCGACAGCGTCGTTGAGGAGAAGGAACGCGCTCGCGGCCGGGGGGAAATGCAGGAACAGGAGCGCCAGCGCGAATTGGAGCAACATCCCGGCGATCGCGACCCGCCACGGCACCCGAAACCGGTCCTCGCTCAAGACCCAGGCGAGGCCCAACAGCGCGGCGATGCCGAGAAGCCCGCGCATATTGGCAAGCTGTTCCACCCGGCAGCTTTGCCATTCGATAGAGGCCGCGGCAAGGGCGCGGTGCTCCACCTCAAATCATAATTTCTTCGCGGAGTAGCCGGCGGAGGAAGCACTCATATCCGAGCGGCGACCGATCCTGTCACCGATCTCGGATAACGGCCGCAACGATCCATTCGGCAATTGCGCGGCCCCGCGCCGGGGCTTGGTGCATGTCATGCCGCTGAAGCCTTAACGGGATGAAATTTTCAGGCCCGGGCGCTGGCCGACGATGCCATTCTGGTCCGCGCGCGTTGTATTCGTAGCAGCCGGCCCAGCCGCCGACGAGCTTTACCGCCGCGAATGCCGGCACCGGCGCGGTCACGCCTGCCGCGCCGCTGGACCCTTACAGGCCCACCCCGCGCGTCAGGCGTGCGGAATACAGAGCTGCTTTCAGGCGGCGCGGTGCGACAGGCTCGGACGGCGACGCCGCGCGGCCGGCGCTACGTCCGCCGCATCGATCTCCGCCGGACGTACATCGTCGTCATCGCCCATATCCATCAGCCGGCGCAGCTGGTCGCGGCCGCGCGACAGGCGCGAGCGCACCGTGCCGACCGGAACGCCGAGGATCAGCGCGACTTCCTCGTAGCGCATGCCTTCGAGGCCGACCAGCAGGATCACCTGGCGCTGCTCCTGCGGCAGTTTGGCGATCGCCGCTTCGAGATCGCGCAGCTGCAGAACGTCGATAGCGTTGGATTGCACGGTCAAGACCGGCGCCATCTCTTCTACCGCGACATTCACGCCTTCGCGGACCGAGCGGCGCACATCGTTGACATGCTGGTTATGCAGAATCGTGAAAAGCCAGGCCCGCAGATCGGTGCCGGGCTGCCAGAGATGCTGCTTGGCGACGGCGCGGGTGAGGCAGCTTTGGACGAGATCGTCGGCGCGGGAGACATCCCGGGTGAGGGCTCGCGCATAGCGGCGCAGCCGCGGGATCTCCACCTCAAGCAGCCGAGCAAAATCGTTCATGGGGGTCACCTCATCTTGCGTTTGCACGCCCCCGAAGCGGGGGATAACGATTGACCCAAGATATGAAGGAGGGATGTAACCCTATGATGTACCGTGATTGGGCTTTGGGTAAAATCTTGTAACCCTTCCCCCGTTTCCGGTTTCAGCATCGTTAACCCAGGGGCTTTTGTAACAGCCGAGTCTTATTCTTTCGCGGTCTGACGGGAGAGCCAAACAGGCCTCCTCCTAATTGCGGGGGTGGAGCGCAGCGAAGGGACGCCGGTGACCCGCAGTCGCCAAAACATAATCAGACAGAAATCTCGCCAGGGCGATTTGCGGCCGGCATCGGGCAGAGAGCGTCGACGCGGAACCGTCGGTCGGCGCGGGCGGTTTCGCTTACACCCCCTTTTACGACGAGGAGCGATGATGGCGAGTAAGGCAAACGGACCTGCTAAGCGCGGCCAAGGCGACGGCAAGACCGGGGCAGCGGACGCGGCTTCGGCGATCGAGCTGCTCGAAGCGGATCACCGGGAAGTGGAAGCTTTGTTCGAGCAGTACGAGAAACTTGAGGATCAGCCCAAGAAGGAGGTGCTGGCCCTTAAGATCTGCCTTTCCTTACAGATCCACACGCAGATCGAGGAGGAAATCTTTTACCCGGCGGCGCGCAAGGCGATCGCCAAATCCGAGCTGATCGACGAGGCCATTGTCGAGCACGCCGCCGCCAAGAAGCTGATCGCCGAAATCGAGACCATGGAGGTCGGCGACAAGCTCCGGGACGCCAAGGTGAAGGTGCTCGGCGAGCAGATATCGCATCACGTCGAAGAAGAAGAGAACGAGCTGTTCCCGGAAGTGGAGGATTCGAAGCTGGATCTGGCGGAGCTGGGCCAAAAGATGGCCGAGCGCAAGGCCGAGCTGGTGCAGCAGCTGGAGCGCGAAGGCGACATCGCCTAGGCAACGCCGTACTTAAAAACGCCCCGGGGGCTGGCCCCCGGGGTTTCCGGCCCCCGGGGTTTCCGGCTGCGAAAGCACCATGGCGCTGCAGTGGTCGCGCCGCAGGCAACGCAATCCTGGACAACCCTC
>Ga0136846_1234034_pt1 | contig 10853 bp, 7 predicted proteins | sample HopSoiMetagenom2_FD_96841 | JGI IMG/M metagenome (GOLD analysis project Ga0136846, IMG submission 96841) | Grasslands soil microbial communities from Hopland, California, USA - 2 Assembly 2016 (version 4) | ecosystem: Environmental > Terrestrial > Soil > Grasslands | place: USA: Hopland... | reverse complement strand
CAAATAGCTTAGACGCAAGGTACTGCAAAATAAGGACTTAGTAGCTGGTTCGGAGCTTTGCCTTGTCTCAGCGCGACGGATGTCTTTTCTGGGTTGCAACTGATAGGAGTAGCGTCCGCACATACGAGCAGTCTGGCGCGCTTCGAGCGCGAGAGTAAAGTGCAGATGTCACAAGAAACGCTTCCATCCTGTGGAAAACGACGAATTGTTGTGGCGATTCGAGTGGTGAATGCCGGGATCTTGCGTTTTGGCAAGGGCGGAAATTCAGAATGTCCGTGCGAGCGTTTGTGGGAAAGTGGCAAAGCATCCACGGCACAGGATCGTGAAAGGAATTTCGGTCAGCAGCATCGTACCCGCGCTTGCAGAAAACGCAAGAGCGGGGCACCCGCAGTATGGAAGCGGGAAAGAAAGGGCCGAGGAACTCCGGGCCGGCGTCCTACCTTGTTTCACGATTCAGTTCGGAACTGCCCCACTCAAGCCAAAATCGGGCTTGAATGGGGCACCTGACCTGACAGGCGTATAATTCGCGGCGCTATGAACAAAGACGATAGTTATCAAAATGGCCTACTTCGCATGCTTATTGGCTACTTTCACGTATCTGGTCTGCAACAACTTTCTCTGGTACGTCACGGAAAAGCCTTCCACCTTTTGGACCAAGAAGAGAAGACCAAGCTGGAGGCAGAATTGATTTCGGCTGTTGCGGAGATCGCCCGGCAAGCGAAGGAGCAGACAGTATTAGGGTTGTTAAAACCTCCCGCACCTACCGGACCAATTCAATAACGCTACGCCTTCCCATCACCGTTGCTCCTTGTACATCGAGCAGATAGAAGCGATAGCTGCTCCAGCGCCATTGTTCAGCGCTTGCGCTTCACCGGACTGCGATGCATGTACCTCAGCTTCTCCACGCGTTTCTTCGTCGTCCAGACATTAGTCGCAGAACGCGCTTGCCACATGCTCTCTGCCGAAGTTCGTCGCCAAAGAGATTGCGTTGACGAGGATTCCGCCACTTGCGTTTCCCCAACAAGCTCGTGCCGTGCGATGCTTTAACACTTGCATGACTTTGGAAGGACTCTCGATCTCGGGCTCAATGATGAGCAGGTGAACATGTTCGGGCATCACGACGTATCCAACGACGACGAAACGATATCGCTCCCCGGACCTGTTCGAGTACCGCAAGGACGCGGTCGCGGCAACGCGCGGAGTTCGGAAATGGCAATCGTCGATAGCAAGAGCAGCTGATAAAGCGCGGGTGATGAGCGCCGTAAGCGCCGTAAGTGCGATGCAAGCCGCTGGGCATGGCAAAACCCATGGTATCGGCAGCATCGTACCCGCACTTTCCAAACGGGAAGGAATCCCTCGCAACTCTGGGTCACCCGTCCCTATGGTTTCGCGCAAGGATTTGAGCGGAACTCCCCCACTCAAGCCAAAATCAGGTTTGAATGGGGCACCCGTCCGTCTTCGGTCTTAACCACGGGCACCCTCACGGCTTTAAAATGATCCGGAAGGGCCGGTCCCAGCCCCCAGCCAGTTATAGTTGTGCCAGCAAGTCTGGGCCAAACCGCGGATTCCGCGCCGGTCGGGGCTGCATTGCTTTGCGCGATCCTAACTTCCTTGAGGGAGGCGGAGATGTTTGAAACCGACGAGAGAACCGGCGAAACCACCGACGCGATAGAAAAGAGCCTGTGGCAAAGCTACGTGCTCGCATTCGCCGTAGGGTGCTTCGTCACGTTTCTGATCTTTTACTGGTTCGTCCTACCCAGTGCGAAGCGTGCTGCGGCCGAGTCCGCTGAAAAGGCGACGCAACAAAAATTCCTGGACGATCTGGCAAAGAACCCGCTGAAAGCTCGGCTGGCAAGCACGCAAGCATCTTTGCAGACTACAACCCGGGACCGCGACCAGTGCAAAGCGCGGTTTGATCGCCAGACTATTCTCTACGACAACACGATCCCGATCGATCCCGGTAAAATCTGGATCATTCCCGCTGATGTTGAACCCATCGCGGCCGGTAACCACCACATCACTTACACGCATTACGATCCGAAGACGAAGACAGAAACCGCCCATTTTTATCCCAAGGGACAATAGCTGCCTCGGGCGCTCGGACTGGCGCGGACCAGTTCCGATCTCTCCCACAAACGCGAGAAGGACGGCGCACCCTCAGTTGAGATGATCCGCCTTCAAATGCCTGCGTACCAGGCGTATCCGGCTTCGGGGGCTGAGGAGCCCAGGCCTTTGCCGAAGGATTTCAGGCTGTCCGTCAGAGTAATGCGGTTGAGATATTTGACACTCTTATATCCGAGTTGTCGGGGGATGCGCAGGCGCAGTGGACCTCCGAAGGGCACCGGGAGTTCGGTTCCGTTCATGCCGTGCGCGACCAGCGTTTGTGGATGCAGAGCGTCGGCCATGTCGATGCTTTCCCACCAGTCCGGTTGCAGCGATCGGTACACAACGTAACGAACCTCAGGCAGCGCTCCCACGCGGTTGAGGATGTACGAGAGCGGGACGCCGGTCCATTCGCCGATATACGTCCAGCCCTCTTCGCAACCGATCATGGTGATGTGCGAGCTTGCGGGGAAGCTCTTGATCTCCGCCAGCGAAAACGAGGATGGGCGCGCGGCCATGCCGTCGACCACGAGGCGCCAATCCACAAAGTTCGCGGCCTGCATCCGATGAAAGTCATCGCCGAGCGGGTCGACTGAGTTGGCGAAAGGCTTTTCGGATATCTCGCTGCGCGAAAATTCGCGAGCCATGGAATGACGAGTCAACAGGCGCTGCGCCGCATAGGTCAGCGTTTCTCCCGGACCGTACAGCCCACCGGCATCCGGGGGAATGAGACCGTGATGCTTGGCGACTTTTGCAGCTACGGCTAAGCCCGATGCGCCGGCTGCGGCGGCGAGTCCCGTACTGATGAGTTTGCGCCGGGAAATTTTCTTCATAGTCCCTCCGTCGGTGGAATTGCGCGGCCAGTGATCATGGCGCGCATTCGGGTGCGGAATCCCGCAATAAAAATCATGACAACATGTACGAGGAGAAACAGCACGAGCAACGCTGTGACGATGAAGTGGATGGAGCGCGCAGTCTGATGGCCTCCCAAGAGGCGCACACTAAGCGGGACGGCCGACGTGAATCCGAACGACATGGCGAGCCCTGTCCAGATCATCAACGGGAATAGGATGAAGATCACCGCAAGGTACGACAGGCGTTGCAGCACGTTGTAGGACCACGCTTCATCGGCTGTGGGCCGCTCGAAACGCAAGTGCCGCATCAGCGAGACGCCAATCGCCTTCATCGACAAGTCTGAAGAAGCGGGAACAAGATTGCGGCGGAAGTGTCCCCTGAAAAGCCCGAACAGCAGGTAGAACAATCCGGTGCCGACTGCAACCCAGGCCGCTTGAAAGTGGAGATAGCGGCTCCAGCCGTTCTGGTCGGGGAGAACGTATCCGTAGCCGGTCGGCACCATGGGGCGCGAGGACGGCAGGTGCAGGTTGAGCCATGGATGCATGTTGACGTTGCCGGTTTCACTCCAGTAGAAGCGCGGGTGCGAGAGAGTGATTTCTCCTCCGGTGACCAGCAGCGCAATGAAGGCGATTGTGGTGAGCCAATGTGTCAGGCGAACGGCCGCGGAGTGGCGCTTCGGCTCAGCAGCATGGGCCGAAGTGGAAGCGAGGCTTTGGCTGCGATCGGGCACGGCTGTAGTCGCACTCATATGTCGTGGTCCCCCATCCCAAGTGGTCGAATTTTACATCGGGATATTGGTACTCAGGGTAGTGATTTTTTAGAAGGGGTACAAACGCACGAACGACCGAAGCGCGGTGCTTGGGGTGAGAAAAGAAAATCCCCACCCTGTCGCAGACAACGCGACAAAGGTGGGGACCATTCGATGCGAACTAGAACAGGAGTTTCACTGCGAGTTGTATTTGTCTTGCCGACGTTGTGCCGTCGGGGCGGGTGATCGTTCCGGTCGAGAGTCCGAACGATCCCGGCGATGACAGCGAGTTCCCCGGCTGCAAGAACTGTGGATGGTTAAATATGTTGTAGAACTCCGAGCGGATCTGCACGCCGAAGCGCTCGTTGATGTGTACGTTCTTCGCGAGCACCATGTCGGCGTCGGTGTAGTGCGGGCCATAGAACTGGTTGCGGCCTGCGTTGCCGAGATGGCCGAGGAAGGTGTTGCTGAAGTCGTTCGGGTCCAAGCCGGTGGCTACGCCGCCCGCCTGAATGCGCGGTCCCGCGAGCGCGTGCAGCGGAGCAACAACATCGGGCCATGAACCGCCGCCGGCCGCGATTCCGTTCCGTCCATTGTCGAACGGAGAGAACACGGTGTACGGATGTCCGGTCTGTGCCGAGACGATGCCGGAAATTGAAATCCCTCCGATGACCTGGGCGATGACGCCGTGAGTCAGGAATCGATGACCGACACCGAACGGGAACTCGTAGGAGAAATTAACGACGCCGCGATGCCGGATGTCGTTATCGGAGTTTCCGCGGGCCGTCTGGTTGGGATTGCGCGAGTCGAGGGGGAAGCTCCCCTGCCCCGCTTCCGGCGTCAGCGGATCGTTGGAGTCGTCGGTTGCGTGCGACCAGGTATAGGCGCCGCCGATTTGCAATCCGTGCGACAGGCGTTGGGTGACTTTCACCTGCAGCGCGTTGTAGCGGGAGTCGGCGTTTGTCCTGGTGAAGTTCGTCGGGGGAAAGAATCCGGCGCTCTGCACAGCGGTTTCACGAATGGAGGGCGCAGCTACTCCCGGGATTCCGGTATACAGCACCGGCCCGCTGATGATGCCTTGCGGATCTCCGGGCGCACATACGGCGGCGGTTACGCAATCGGTGATGGCCTGCTGCACGAGCGCGGGATCGGGAGGAACGGCATCGACTAATCGAATCACGTGGGTGCCGTGCGAGCCCACGTAGTCGGCTTCGACGACGAGTCCTGCCGCGATTTGCTGCTGCATGCCGAAGTTCCAATTCTGGCTGGCCGGCATCACGATGTTCGGATCAAGGAGCGTGGCTTGCACGAAGTCCCCGTTCGTGTACGTCAGGCCCGGAGGCGTGCTGGTCAGGAACGGAGCGCTTTCAGGTGTCGCTCCTCCGAGGAAGAACGCGGTAGGCACGGACTGGAACGGAGGATTCGAACGAGCGTTGCCGAACAGATTGTCGAAGATTCGATCGTGGAAGATGCCGTATCCGCCGCGGATCGAAGTCTTACTCGTCTTGAACGGATCCCAAGCAAAGCCGATGCGCGGCTCGATATCTTTGTAGTCGTTGTTGTACATGCCGCGAGTGCCCGGCCCAACCACAGTAAAGGTGTACGTCGGATCGAAGCTGTCCGGATTCTGGAACAGGTTCGAGAAGTTGCCTCCGGTTTCGAAAGGAACTCCGTTGAATTGATAACGGATACCGAGATTCAGAGTGAGATTGGAACGGATCTTCCAGCTATCGCCGATGAAACCATCCGCCTCGCGTTGCCGGAAGCTCTTGGTATCGGTGGCCACGCGGACGCCGGCCTTATTGAAGAATTGGAATTGCTCCTGCGCGGCAATGCCGCCGACGAGGAACCATGCCATATCTTCTGTGACGGGATCGGGATTGTCGCCGGGATTGACCGGGAAGGCCAGCGGTCCGCCGAATTCGATGTTGTTGAAGAGAAGAACATCACGGGATACGAAATCGTCGTATCCGGAGGAGCGAACGTTGCGGAAATCTCCACCGAACTTGAAAGTATGATTTCCCTTCACCCACGTCAGCGTGTCGCTGTAGCTGGTGGTGCCGGTGTTGCGGGCTTGTCCGGTTGCACTGAACAGAGCGTTGCAGCCAAGATCGCTTTGCGGCCCAATGCCTAGCACGCCATTCGGCACGAAGAAGTCGCGGCCATTTCCCAGGGCATCTACGCCGGTGATGGGATCTAGCAGGTTTCCGCAGTTGCTGTTGAAGGCGGCATAAACCTTATTCCAGCCAAAGCGGAAGTCGTTGATCACGGTGTTGCTGAAGGTGGAAGTAAGTCCGGCCAGCACTCCGTGAGAGTAAGAGGGAGACGCTATTTCGTCGATGCCGGGAGCGAACTCGGTGTGAAATGGATTGGAATCGACATTGCGGTTGAACGCGTAACGAAGGTGAATCTGGTGCTTGCTCGTGAGTGTGTGGTCGAGTTTCCCTGTCCAAGCATAGGAGTTCAGGTTGTCCGGGCTGGCGAAATGATCGATGGCGCTGATGTCGGAAGTCGAGCCCTGGCCGTCGGGCAGCGGAAGTAAGTTGAAGATCTGCTGGATCGTCGGATCGAGCGTAAGCCCGGTCAGATTCGTCGGACTCGCCACGGATGTTAAATCGACCTGAACGGGATGCTGATCACCTGTGACCGGATCGATGGAGAACCCGGTGAAGGTGCCGTTCCTGTAGTTCTGGGTCGGAAGCAAAGTCGCACCGGTCAGGGTGGTGCGGAAGCGTTGATATTCGTTGTTGATGAAGAAGAAGGTCCGGCTCTTCTTGATTGGGCCACCGACGGAGAATCCGAAATCGTTGCGAACATACGGATTCTGCGGGTCGGGCGGCGTGTTAAAGAAGTCGCGCGCACCGAGAGCGTTGTAGCGGCCGAACCAGTAGGCATCGCCATGGAAGTTGTTGGTGCCGCCGCGCGTGACCACATCGATAATCGCGCCGGTATTGCGGCCGTATTCGGGATCGAAGTTGTTGGTAATGACGCGGAATTCCTGCGCCGAATCAGGATTAATGGGGGATACCCCGGTGCCGCCGCCCGGCACTGAGGTGTCATTGTTATCGACTCCATCGAGCAGGAAATTGTTGTTCCGGTCGCGCGATCCATTGACTGAGAAGCCATTGGAGCCGTTGTTCGGTTGATTCACGCCCGGCGAGAGCAATACGAGCTCGTAGGGATTCCGCGTGAGCAGCGGAAGGTTGGTCATCGTGTGGCTGTCGATGAGATTGCTGAGCTGGCTCGACTCGGTTTCGATCGGCGCTACCGACTCGCCATTGACCTCGACGGTTTCTTGCAGCGATCCGAGCGCGAGCTGCGGGTTCACCACTAATGCCTGCGCGACGCTGAGCTGGACGTTCTCGACCCTTGTCGATTTGAAACCTTGCTTCTCCACGGCGACGCTGTATGGACCGGGATCGAGGTTGGGAATCGAATAGATTCCTGATGCGCTCGTGCTGGTAGTGCGAGCCAGGTTTGTGGACTTATTCGTTGCAGTGATTTTCGCCTCGCCGACAACAGCGCCGCTCGGATCGGTGACGACGCCGCCGATGGATCCGGTTTGGGCCAGAAGGTCGCCCGCGATAGTCACTACAAACAGCAGCGCAACAGCTCTCAACAATTTCATGAAGAACTCCGTGTGCAAATGTGGCGGGACTCCGCCTGTTTCAGATTTGCAATTGAGAGTGCAATAGGGACGCCAAATCTGTCGCATGCGTCAGATTTGACAACTCACAGTGCTAAACAAACATGGAGGCAGCATTTGTCTTCGACTTGTGTAGCGGGAGAAGAAGTGGGCGACGTAGCGATTGCAAACTGGTGAGGAGATATGCGGAGTCAGAATCAGTGGTAGCTGCGTATGTCTAGCAGGGATGAATCGCAGACAGAAAGGTACGATCAACTATAAATCGGGAACTCAGTTGTCGACAGCTTACTCATGCTGGTTCGTCATTGCGTGAACATCCTCTTAACAGAACACCGGGGAAACAAGAAAGGCGCTGTTGTCCAGTTGTTAAGATGGCGCGACCTCCGAGAAGTTGTGCTTCGCTGAATTTTAGATCGCTTGAGTGTCGCTGAATTCCAAAATTCGTAGGAGTGAACGGAGAGATACAAGGATCTGTAGAACTCGCGCACTGTTTGCCGCCAAGAGTAACCGGAAGACAGTACACAATTGTTAGAGAGAAGTAGGTAGCCCGTAACCCCATGCTGCGGCGAATTTGTCTCTCACTGCGTAAGTTTCCGTTCGGCTGGATTTCTCCCGTTATCATGCCCCAATTGACATCGACAGCCATATATGGGAGACTTCGGCGCATTCAGTCGTCCAAGCATTTCCCCCCCGAGCTCGACTGAGACGTTCTCCGGGCCGAACCCTTCGACGGAAAAGCAAACCATTTGGCCGCTAAACGAGCGGAGATTTCTATGCCTGCGCAACACACAACGATGGTCCGGTGTGGCATAGCGTGTCCCCACCCATTTGAAAGAGAAAGAGAAGGAGAGTGTTGATGAAACGCGTGAGCTTTATTGCTTCGATTCTGTTTGTCACTGCCGGGATTGTTTTGGCGGCCGTGGCAATTCGCCAGCCGGCGCAAACCGCGTCAGATAATGCCACCCTTCAGCCCGCGGGGACTTTGCAAGGAATCTACACCAACAAGAACGACAACTCGCGCAGCGGGCTGAACTCGCAGGAAACGATCCTGACTCCCGCAAACGTGAACGTAAACAGTTTTGGGAAACTATTTTCGTATGCGATTGACGGCAGGGTGCAGGCGCAGCCCTTGTATGTGGCGAACGTGTTCGTTCCCCGTCCGCTGCACGGGGCTTCGGGAACTTATAACGTCGTCTATTTCGCCACCAACAATGACAGCGTGTACGCCTTCGATGCGGACGGAAAAGTACTCTCGGGGCCTCTCTGGAAAGTTAGTTTCATCAATCCGCCCGCTGTCGTGCCGGTTCCCGGATCCTGTGTCGTAGCGAACGTGTCGATCATCGGCATTACGCCGACTCCAGTCATCGACCCAAGCACCAAAACTATGTACGTGGAAGCGAGAACGTTGGAAGGTCAAACCACTGCGTGCAGCGGAACGTATGTACATCGCCTGCATGCGTTGGACATCGCTACCGGTGATGAGAAATTCGGCGGGCCAGTGGATATCCAGGCGTCGGTTCCCGGTACCGGAATGGGCAGTGTTAATGGCCAGGTTCCCTTCGATCCTCGCAGGGAAAACGCCAGGCCGGGTCTGCTGCTGTCGAAAACAGCCGGCGACCCAAACAGCGTCGTTTACCTGGCGACCGCCTCGAATGAGGACACAGAACCCTTTCACGGATGGATTCTGGGTTACGACTCTCAAACCCTGCAACAGAAATATGTGTTTTGTACGACGCCCAACGGCTCCGCAGGTGGCATATGGCAGATGGGTGCCGGGCTTGCCGCAGATTCCACCGGAAACATTTTTGTGCAGACGGGGAATGGCACGTTCGACAGCAAGGGCGATTGGGGAATGTCCCTTCTGAAGTTGAAGCCTGCGAACGGCAATCTCACGGTCACCGATTCGTATACGCCGAATAATTTTTCCACTCTCAATCATCAGGACTGGGATATTTCGTCGGGCGGGCTTCTATTGTTGCCGGACCAGCCGGGAACACATCCGCACCTGATGGTGGGCGGCGGCAAGGAAGGAACGGTCTATGTGGTGAACCGCGACAAACTCGGCGGACACTCCAACACTGGCAACAACATCGTGCAATACATCGTGGGCGCCATCAAGGGGTCGGTGAAGGGGGTGGAGCCCTTTGATGGCATCTGGAACACCGCCAGCTATTTCAATGGTAAGGTCTACATCTTCGGTCAATATGACTTTCCCAAGATGTTTACGCTGAAGAATGGATTGTTACCGACCAAGGCCAGCTCAACCGGTACGGTTACGATGCGTGGACCCGCCGCCATGATTTCGTCGAACGGGACCACAAACGGTATTGTCTGGGCGCTGCAATACGACACAACAACGCCAAGGCTCTGGGCCCTCAATCCCACTAACCTTGCCCAGGAGTATTACGACACGAACCAGAATTCCACCCGGGACAAAGTCGATTCCCGTCCAGTTGCGCGCGTGAATCCGACGGTCGCCAACGGGCGAGTATATGTCCCCGCAAACAACACTGTGCGTGTGTATGGGCTACTGCACTGAACGTTGACTGTTGTGGAGGGGCCGCTTCGAAAAAGGGCGCGGAACGATGCAAAAGCATTGCTTACATTCCAAGTAAGACAAAAAGCCCCACCCTGTCGCACAGAAACGCGGACAAGGATGGGGCTTTCCCTCGGGGGGAGGGTTACTGCTGTCTTCGCCGGTTGTTCTTCTCAGCCGGACTGTCGCGCTTGGCCTGCGACGGAGGTCTCTGCTCTTCAGTCGCACCCTGCAGCTCACGCATCCGACTGAGCTTGGTTTTGAACTCTGCCAGGCCGGCGCGAGAGTCGTCGATGCAAACCAGCGCACGCATGCAGAGTTCGTAAGTGGATTCCGATTCACATTTCAACGGCTTCATCTCTGTCATGCGAACACCTTCGAGTGGCGTGCTTTCCAGGCACGCGGTTTAGCCTAACTTGTGCGCTATTCGTGTTTGCGCTTGCTGTCGTCCTGCGCCGCCGTGATTATGTCTTTGGTGCGTCGCTGGCGCGGGTTTCTGCTCTGCACTGCTCACCTGATGGTTGCCGCGTCTATTCTGGTCGAGCGTGACAATCAACTGGTTCACAAGGTGAAGCATCTTTTTCGGATCTCTTTCCTGCTGCATCTGGAGCGCGAGTTCCTGCCAACGTTTTCCGGGGCTCGAACTCTCTCCCAGATGCCCGGGCTCTCTGCTGGCCGGCGCGCTCTCAGCAGGTAAGTCGGTGGCGATTTTTCTAACAGTCTCCACCGAAATTTGCTCAAAGTTGAATTTCGGTTCCCCAGTCATTGAATACCTCGATGTACAGACAGTAGCAGCGCAAATCTCCTACGGGTTATCTCTTTCGAACATCTTTAACGTCCTCGTCTGAGAGCGCGAAGACTGCGCTCAGGAGGACTACTGCCGGCCTTGGTGCACGGGTTGTTTCCAGTGGTATGCTGTCGGCACCTTGTGATATTATTACGTTACGAATACGTTACGAATACGT
>Ga0136846_1217650_pt1 | contig 10853 bp, 7 predicted proteins | sample HopSoiMetagenom2_FD_96841 | JGI IMG/M metagenome (GOLD analysis project Ga0136846, IMG submission 96841) | Grasslands soil microbial communities from Hopland, California, USA - 2 Assembly 2016 (version 4) | ecosystem: Environmental > Terrestrial > Soil > Grasslands | place: USA: Hopland... | reverse complement strand
CCAGCCGGTGCAGCACCTCACCGTGTCGCTGACGGCGGAGCGCAGCCGAATCCTGATGGACATCGCTGGCGCGGCCATCAACACGCTCAGTGCGGGGCAGGTGGTGCACGACGTGCATCCGCCGCCTCCGCCACCGCGGCGCCGCACCTGACACCTGCTCGAAAGAAAAGAGACAACAACTGTTGGCGCCGACCGGAAGTTGAGCCAGTGGCTCAGTTCTACTTCGGCGCGGACACCTCGTTAAATATCCCTTTCTTTAGACAGGCATCGAGAAAAGGCTGCTTAAGGAAATTGCAGTCGGTAAACGGGCGCTTTTCGGTGTTGAAAGCCAACGTGTTGAGAAAATCTTGAGGATCTTTCCCGAGCTCTTTCCATTCGTCCAGCACCTGCGCTAGCCAAGCTTTGCCGTCACTTTCTGTACACAGCTTCGATTTGTAGCGTTCTTCGATGCCGTATACGTCCTTCCAAGTGTCAATTTCCTGCCCGATCGCCGCCGGACCGAAATGCAGGGTGATATGGGCCGGGGTCAAATTGGCAATGTCGGAATGGTGCAGGTCTATTTGCAGCTCAATGGAATGGGATGCCGTCATGTAAGGATAGAAAACGGGACGGCGGTGAGCCGCTTTGGCCGGATCTTTGGGTGTGTAGGCGGGGTTTTTGCTGGTCTTATAGCTACTGTTGCAGTGATGGCAGGCTGGGACCAGGTTGCGAAAGTTGATGGAATTGAATGGGTACAGTGCCTTGGGCAGGTAGTGGTCGTAGGCCTCGCGCTTGCTGTGGTATTCGCCCAGCAAATCACTGATGCCGCAAAACGGGCACTTTCCTGACTTGTTTGTCTGCACAAAGGTCTGATAGTGATCGTCGATGTCGCCGCACTTTCTCCTCAGGGCGGCAACGTCCACATGCGAATACAGACCTTTGAAGAACGACGCCAGCTGATCACGCAGGTCTGTCAGCTCCGCAGGGAAGTCAGCGTATCGCTTCAGCGACATAGAGTGGTCGTTGGCACACACGCGCTCCACGTCGTTGTTCGCGATGTACCAGAGACGAAGCTGCTCGACCTGGACGGCGCTTAAAGGCGCGAAGAGCGCATAGATGCGTTCTACATGTCCTGCGAAAAACTCAGCCCCTTTGCCGTCGTCGTAGTGAAACGCCGTCATCACCTCAAGCAACTCAGGATTCCAGGCGAACAGCTCCAGACGGTAGGAGCCTTTTGACGGAGCCTGGCACCAGACAGCGTAGAAGATGAAGTCGATGAACGCCTGCACCTTCTCCATCTGGTGCGGCACATAGGTGTACGGAAACAGCATCAGCCCTGCGCCTCCCGATTGCCTGATTGATCGCTGCCGAGGATGGCCTGGACCAGCAGCACTTTCTCCACCGAGTCTCCGAGTTGCTGGTGAATCTCCGTGATCAAAGCCTCTTTGTCTTCGCCCCCCTGCTCGAAGCGGGTCCGCAACCCGTCCAGCAAGGACTGCGCATGGCCGCCAATGGTTTCGCGCTTGCCAAAGGTGTTCATGGTGATCTTGTTGATCGAAGCGCCTAGTGTGTTGTACGGCGGGTGGCTGATGCTGACCGCGCCGCTAGTCTTGTCCTTGGCAAAAACCAGCACCTTGTCCGGTTTGCTATCGGAGATCAGGAATGGCGTGTGGGTGGTGATCAGCATCTCCTGCGCGAATTCACCGTTGCCGGGCAGGCACTGGCGAAGGCGGGTGATGAAGTTGGCGCGCCAGTCGGGGTTGAAGTGCGTTTCGGGCTCGTCGAGCAAGAACAGGCTGTTGGTCTCCCGAAACAGCAGGCATAGCCCAAGGTTGTGCAGCAATTGATGCTCGCCGTCCGACAACTCCTTGAGCATCATCGGCTCGGCCACGCCCTGCTTGGTGAAGCGCACGAACTTGAAGCGCATGATGCGCTGGTCGGATGCCAAGGTTGGCACCGTCTCGCTGACGTAGTGGCTGGTGGAGGTATATAGATCGGTCTTCAGAACCTCGTTAACGGCATACAGGTTGAGCGTCAGCAGCACCTGAAACGCCTGGAACAGCGCCAGCGCCGAACTATCGAAGTTCTCGCGGAATGCCTGTCGGGTTGCGTCATTCACCCAGTAGTCGAGCACCAGCGTGTCGGTCGTGTCATCGACGTAATACAGGGTTGCACAACGCTTGAGGGCGCTCACCATCAGGGAGGATTTCTCGTCGCCCTCCAGCAGCTGCAGCAAATTCAGACGATAGCGGGTCGCTCCCTGCTCATCAGCTTCCGAAAGCACAGGATTGTTCTTGATGATCTCGCGGCGAATCAAATCATCAACTGATTGCGCGATCTCAGATTCTGAGAGCCCCCGCGTTCTAGCTTCCGCCTGTATTCGGTTCCTTCGCTCGCGCTTCTGGTCTCCATCAGCGAGGTCGAAAGCTTCTAGTTGTGCTGCTTCGATTGGAATTCGGCGGCGGATGAGGATCCGGAACTCGCGCAGGGCCTCAATGCCCACATCCTCGCGGAAGGGCTGTAGTGTGGCCTCGTCCTGAAATAGCAGGTTGCACAGCAGGATGGCCTGGCTGAATCCGCTGTCCAGATAGGCCAGACGTGTTTCCGGGTGGCCGGGGTAGCTCAGTTGCCGGGTCAGTGCATTCCAGTACTCGTCGAACTGCACGAAGCGCATTTTGAAAAACGGCAGGCTGAGGATTTCGTTCTCGCCAGAAGAGTAGCCCAGCACGTATTGCGGCAGCAGGAGATCGCGCTCTTCATCTGTCAGACGACTGGAAGCAAAACCCTCGGAAGGGAATGCTTCGTTGTTCTCCCAGCTTAGCCAGGGAGACCCTCCCGCTTCCTTGATCACCACTACGTGGGCGAACGTCGGGCTGCCGGAGGTTCTGTATTCCTTTGGCAGCTTGATCAAGTATTCGAGTTCATAGGCGACAAGCGAAGCATCCGGCGCCTCGTCCTGCAAGGCCTCAGGCAGAAAGCTGCGGCGCACGCGCAGCACCTCCAGCTGATAGAAGATCGCCGCTAGGGCTTCGAGCAGGTTGGATTTGCCGCTGCCATTGGGCCCGGCGCAAACGAATGGCGCAAAGTCATTCGCTTGCGCCAGTTCGTTTTGCAAGCTCCAATCGGTGCGGAAGGGGTGCTCGAAGCCACAGGGCAGGCTGCGAAAGCCGTCTGGGTCGGTGATCTTCAGGCGTACCAGCTTCATTGCTGAGCGGGCCTCCTGGCACGCAACAAAATCTGATTACCGAACTGCCGCCTGCCGTCGATACAAATAATGTCTCGGGTTTGTTTGAGCTTCCTATTTTGAATTTCATTGAACACCCAGGCCTTGATGGCTTCGTAGTCGCCTGCACCAAGTGCGAGATCATGGTCCGGGTGCAGTTCCGCCAGCCGGGTTTGCGCGGCGGCGATGAAGCGTTCGAGGGAGAAAGCCGCAGCGCCCAACTGCGTGCGATAGGACTCCAGCCAGAAGCGCAGCAGCGGCGCAAGCTGTGTGCGGTCTTGCATTGCGGGTAGCAGAAAATCGGTTTCGGGCAACTCGATCATCGGCGCGGTGATGGGCGCAGGCACGGTAACGGCCACAGGCTTTTCTCCTTCGATTGGGGCGGCAGGCAAGGCCACCCGCGACAAATTCTGTTCGCCTTTGAAGGCCTGCTGGCTCAGAGCACCGTAGAGGGCTTCGAGATCGGTGAGGCTTTGCTGATAATGGGATTTGAGGGCTTCAACTCGTTCGACGATTGCGGAGAACTTGTTCTGAAGATCGATGGGAGGCAATGGCAACGGGTAGTCCAGTAGCATTGACTGGTTGATGAACGGGAGATCCAGTTGCTTTACACGTTCTCGAATTGGCGCGTAGTGAAACGCTCTCGCTAGATAGATTGTGTTTAGTTGTGAGTGGTCCGAAATGCTGAGGACAATCGCATTGTCGGTAACCCAGCAAGGCTCCTTTGATATATGAATAACTCCGCACTGCTGGCCAACTCGCCCTGCTATCACCACCGGGTCTTCGTATAAAGCTTCTGTTGCCCATCCGTTGATGCCATTTCCTCCGTAAATCGGAATTCCCGTATTTATTTCCGAAATGACACCCTTGCTGGATTTTCCGCTGTTTGCTTTGAGATAAGGCCTCAATGCGACCCAGGGATGGATGGACTTTTTAGCGCGGATATCGCCGAACATCTCCAAAAACACGCTCTTGAGCAGATCGTCGAGTTGTTGCAGGTGTTGTTTTCGCTGGGCGATCAGCCCTTCCACTTTGCCGAGCAGATGGGCAATGCGGATTTGGTCATCAAAGTCTTCGGGAACAGGAAGCTCAAACTTCTCAATTTCACCGAGACCGATGGCCGGGTATGCCGGGTCTTTAATCAGTGACGATGGCAGGCAGCGTTTCAATGCCAGTCGCAAGTAATCGCCGTGGGCGCCATCCTTTGGAATCAGCGTCGCTAGATGGCTGACTACGTGGGCCGGATGCCGCAGTACATAAACACGATCTTTGGTGGCAGACATGCCACTCTTGGCAAAGAGAATAGTGCCCTTCGGATAGGTTTTCAGCTTGCGCAGCTTCGCCGTTTCCGGACTGACAAGCTCGAGTTCGGATTCGTTTTTCCCTGAAAGCAGGGCTTCCAAACTACCGGCGCGTACAAAGGGAACGCCGCTCTCAGAAAATTCGTTGTCCTTTGGTGCACCTTGACCCGCTGATACAACGGCAAGTTGAGATAGCGGAGTTGGCTTCATCGGGATCATCCCACCATCTCCTTTAACTCCAGCAACTCCCGGACGATGCCGCTCTGCAGGTTGCCCAGTTCCGCTTCATCCACATCACCCACCTCGGCCTGAATCAACCGATCCAAAATCAGGCCAGGCGCGTCGTAGTGCACTTCCTCGAAGACATCCTGCTTGTAGCGTGAGAGGGAGAGGTCGTAGTTGTTCTTCTCGTCGGCAATCTCGCTGCGCGGCACCATAAAGCATTTGGCGGTGCGGTCGGTGTCAGTGGCCGGGTTGCGAGCGTGATATCTGGTGACGATGTCTTGCAGGTCGCCCCAGCTGTCTTTTCCATCAGGCGTCTTCTGCTTGCTGCGCTTGTCATCCAGCGAATAGCCATCGGCGGCCATTTCGTAAAACCAGACATGTTCGGTGGCGGGTTTGCTCACCTTGTCTTTCGGCCCCCAGACCTTGGTGAACAGCAGGATAGCGGTGCTGACCCCGGCATAGGGTTTGAACACGCCGCTGGGCAGGGTGATCACTGCCTTGAGGTCGCAACGCTCCACCAGCATCTGGCGCAGCGTCTTGAATGCCCCGCCGGAGCCGAACAGCACGCCCTGCGGCACGATTACGCAGGCGGTGCCGCCCTTCTTGAGCAGGCGAGAGATGTTTTCAACAAACAGAAGCTCGGTCTTGGTGGTGCCCAGTTGCAGGTTTTCGTTGATGTCGCCCTTGTCGATGCTGCCGGTAAAGGGCGGGTTGGCCATCACGATGTCGTACTCGGATTCCTCGGTGTAGCTCTTGCTGAGGGTGTCTTTGTAGTCGATGTGTGGTTCGTCGATGCCATGCATCATCAGGTTCATCAGCCCCAGGCGGACCATCGTGGCATCGATGTCGTAGCCCCACAGCGAGCTGGCCAGAATGGCTTGGCGCTTCGAATCGAAAGCTGCCGCCACTGAGGTGCGCACAAAACCGTCTTCGTCAGGCTTGAGGTCTTGAGCGCCCGCTTTTTTCGCCAGCTCTGTGACGATGTACTGATACGCGCCGAGCAGAAAGCCGCCTGAACCGCAGGCCGGGTCGGCAATCTTGTGGCCCAGTTGCGGCTGCACCAGATCGGCCATCAGCTTGATGATGTGGCGCGGGGTGCGGAACTGGCCGTTCTTGCCGGCGGTGGCAATCTCGGACAGCAGGAACTCGTAGACATCGCCCTGGATGTCCTGGAAGGCCTGGCCTTTCTCCTTCGAGTCTTTCTCCATCACCTCGAAGATGTCGTCGATGGTCTTCACCGCTTCCACTAGCAGGGCGGCCTTGGGGATGATGAAGACCGCGTTCTTCATGTGGTGGGTGAAGTTGGATTCGGCGCCGTTCAGGTCCTTGAGAAAAGGGAACACCTTGCCCTGCACGTGCTGCAGCATCTCTTCGGCCTGTTTGCGCTTGAATTCGCTCCAGCGCAGGCTGCGCTTGTCGATGGCGAATCTCTCGGGCTCCGGCTGGCTGCGGTACTCGGGCGGAATCCACGTGCCCGCGAACTTGGAGGTGTAGTTCTCGCCGGTCCACTCGGCATCGGCCTGGCGCTTCTGGTCCAGCTCATCCAGCCGTTTCATGAACAGCAGATAGGTGATCTGCTCGATGGCGGTGAGCGGGTTGCTGATGCCGCCGCTCCAGAACTTGTTCCAGAGTTGGTCGATCTTGCTTTTGAGTTCGGGGTTGTTTTGCAGCATGGTGTGCCCTGTTATTTAGGCAGCCAACCGTTCGGTCAGCTGCAGGATCTCGTTGATTTCAAGCGGGCTGAACACGCCACGGATGCCTTGCGGATGGATGACCGTGAAGGGAGTATTGATCAGGTCTTTCTTCTCCACTTTTTCGCGCTCGACGATGAAGCCCTTCAGCAGATTGAGGAATTCCATCTGCCGACTGCTGAGCGTGGTGTGGGCACGGATGAATTGGTCAAAGGCGGCGCTGACCTCGTCCGGGAAGCTCCTGAGCACTTCAATACCAAGGATGTGGCGGATGAACTGGATGAAGCGTGCCTTGCGGTTCTTGTAGACCTGACGCAGCAGGTCTTCGGTGATGTGCGGGTGTTCTTCGTGCAACAGTTCGGCCAGTTGGTTGGCCTCATCGCTAGTCACTGCCTCGCCGTTCTTAATCTTCTGCAGCACCGGGTTGTGCTCGGTCAGCTCGGCGATCAATGCCTCGACCATTTCGCGGTAGCGGGTGATGCTGACCGCTTCGTGTGGCGGGCCGAACTCCACCCATTCCTTCTTGTGCAGCTCATCGGCCAGATCGAGGTGGGTTTGTTCCTGGCCGGTGGATTGCTCGCGGAATTTCATCAGCGGGCCGAGTTTGGCGACCAGTTCGTCGAAGGCGTCTTCATCCGCCTTGGCCCAGTAGTGGCTGGTTTGCGCAGCGCGGATCAGCGCCTCTTCCTGCTTGACGAAGCTGACGGAGAGCGGCAGTTCGCTGATCTGCTCGACGATGCCTTCCTTGAGGGTGTCGGCCTGTCCCTTTTCTTCGCTCAAAACGGCCAGCGAGTACTCCAACAGGTCGCGCTCGAAGCGCATGGCCTTGAAGTCGGCCTCGGACACGGTGCGGAACAGCGGCTTGATTTCTGCGCGCAGGAACTCCAGCCGGTCGTGGCTGAGGCTGATCCAGAAGTTGTCGTCGTTCAGCCGCGCCAGCGCAGCGGCGGCTTCCTTGATCACCACCGACTCTTTGGGTAGCGCCGCAATCTGCAGGCGGAGCTTGGCGATTTCCCGCGCGGCGATGTCGGCATGGCCGCTGTCCTTGGCCTTTTCGATCTTGTCGAGGCGCAGGCCCACCAGCCGCACCGGAAGCGGCAACTGGGCTTTCAGCTCCTTGCCCTTGGGATTGAGCTTGAAGTATTCGAAGTTGTCCCAGCAGTCGAGGATCAGGAACACATCCTTTTCAAGGCACCAGGGCTTGGGCTTGCTGGTTTCCAGCAGGCGTGTGCCGCGCCCGACCATCTGCCAAAACTTTGTGTACGAAAAGACCGGCTTGGCGAACACGAGGTTGACGATCTCGCGCACGTCGATGCCGGTGTCGAGCATGTCCACGCTGATGGCAATGCGAGGCATGTCGTTGTTGGTGAACTGATCGAGCAGGCCGCCTTTGCCGTAGACGCGCGGATCGTCCGACACCAGCACCTTGGCGAGTTCCCCGTGGTGTTGCGGGTAGAGCTTGTCGAAGATTTCTTCCATGCGCCGGGCATGGGCCTTGGTGGCGCAGAAGAAGATGGTCTTGCCGGGCAGCACACCGTTGGCATCCTTAATGGCCTCTTCCATGAACTCGCGGACGATCAGGGTGTTGGTGCCCTTGTTGATCACCTGCTTTTCAAGCTGGGTGCCCTCGAAGTTGATGTCTTCAACTTCCTTGCCTTGGAGGATCAGCTTCTTATGGTCCTCCAGCGAAATCGTCCGCTTGCTGATGCCTTCCATCTGGAACTTGGTCTGAATCTTCATGACCTGGAAGTTGCAGAGGTAGGGCGGCACGTTGTTTACGGCTTCTTCATAGGTGTAGGCAAACGTGGGGAGGCCATCTTCGCAATGAAAAAGCTGGAAGGTGTTGTGGTCGATGATGTCGGTCGGCGTGGCCGTCAGGCCCAGCGTGATGGCTTTGAAGTAGTCCAGCACTTCGCCAAAGGTGTTGTAGATGGAGCGATGGCTTTCATCGACGACGATGAAATCGAAGAAGTGCGGTGACAGGTGCTGCACCTCGCCCCGGACGATGTTCAGCATCGTTGGGTAGGTGGCGACGTACACACGGCGGTCCGTGGCAATCAGCTTTTCACCCACGTGGGGCCAGCGCGGCTCATTGGGCATGTGCTCCTTGAAGGCGGCCAGTGCCTGCTCGCGTAACGCGATGCGGTCCACGAGAAACAGCACCTTTTCTGCATGCCCGGCGCGCATCAAGGCGTCCACCATGGCAATGCAGGTGCGCGTCTTGCCGGTGCCGGTGGCCATCACCAGCAGGAAATCGCGTTTCTTCTGCTCGATGCCTTCAAGCACCGAGCGAATCGCGCGGATCTGGTAGTCGCGCCCGGCGATCGAGGTGTTGATGAATTCCTGCGTCAGCGGCTTGCGGTTACGGCGGATGTAGGCAAACCGTTCCAGGTCGTCGCGGGTGGGAAAGCCGACCACCTTGCGCGGTGGGGCGTTCTCCAAATCCCAGAAGTACAGATCATGGCCGTTGGTGTAGAAGCAGAAAGGCAGTTCCCCGCCCAGCTGCTTCTGGATGTTGTAGCAGTACTGCTTGGCCTGCTCACGACCAATGGCGGCATCACGGCTGGTCTTCTTGGCCTCGATCACTGCTAGGTGCTTGCGATCTTTGCCGACCAGGACGTAGTCGCTGAACTGGTGGCCCTCGTAGGACGTGCGCGGTTCCGCTACACCATCACGCAGTGCAGTAAGGATGTCGAATTCCTCAAAGACTTGCGTCGGGTCTTTTACGTTCCAGCCCGCCTGAGCGAGTTGTTTGTCGATCAACTCTGACCGGGTTTGTGCCTCGGATTTGGTCACGCGCAGCCTTCCCGCACTGGATTCATTTATGTTCGCTTGCGCTCTCCGTGCCGTCTTCAGCACCAGCGCGCGCACCCATTCGTCAACCTCAGACAACTGAAATTTCCACATCCACCCAATCTTGTGCGCGGGAAGTCCTTTGCGCTCACGCCAACGACAAACGGTGTCCTTTACAACGCCAGGTGCCTAGCGACATCAACGGCTGTGACCCAGGGTTCGGCACTCATGGTATTCGCGCTCAGAATAACTCAAAGTTGTATCAAATCGTGCTCGGTCTAGCTAGAAGACGAAACAGCCAAGTCGGTTCCTTGGTTGGCAGATTGGACGTTTTAGGTCAGCAAGGGATCTTCGACGGTCAGTCCAAGCGAGGGGACGGCGTTGACGTACGTGTCAGGCGATTGAGAGGGGCTAACGGCTGCTTGTATCAGGGAGCGTGAGTTCGGGTCGGTCAGACGACCGACTGCTATCGCTGCAAAGCGGAAGTCGCAGCGCTTCTTATCCTGAGGTTTCCGCACGAGGTGGTTACCCTCTCGCAACTGCAAGGCAGAAGTTCTCCTACGAACCATGAAGCAGATTGCTCAATTGACGCTCTGCAACACTCGAATCTAGCATCTTCGTTCTCGCCTGCCCGCGGGCAGGTGACGCTTCGCCGTCCAAGGCGTCGAGGAGTTCGCATGGCAGCCCGTTCAATCGCGTCGCTCACGCTCAGCTTCGGCCTGGTCTCAATTCCCGTGCGCCTCTACTCCGCCACGGAAAGCTCCAGCGAGATCCGCTTCAACATGCTCACCAAGAACGGCGAGCGCGTGAAGCAGCAGTACATCTCCGAGAAGACCCGCAAAGTGGTCGAGCGCGCGGAGATGGTCAAGGGCTACGAGTTCGAGAAGGACCATTTCGTCCTCTTCACCCCCGAGGAACTGAAGGCCCTCGAGGAGGGCAGCAGCCACATCATCGAGATCGTGGCCTTCGTCCCGATCAAGACCATCGACCCGGTGTTCTATGACAAGGCCTACCTGCTGGCGCCGGACAAGCGCGGCGGCAAACCCTATGCGCTGCTGGCCGAAGCGATGCGCAAGAGCGGCCGCTGCGCGCTCGCGAAGTGGGCTTGGAAGGCCAAGCAGCACGTCGTCCAGGTCCGCCCCGTCGAGGATGGCCTCATCCTGCAGCAGCTCCTGTACGCCGACGAGGTCCGCTCCCTGCGCGACCTGGATATCGAAAAAGTCACCGTCGCGCCGGCCGAGTTGCAGCTTGCGCTCCAGCTCATCGACCAGATCTCGCAGGACACCTTCGATCCCACCCAGTTCGAGGACGAGGAGAAGCAACGGGTCCTCGCGGCCATCGACGAGAAGATCGCCGGCAAGCAGATCGTGGCCTCCGCCCACAGCGAAGATGCCACCAGCGGCCAGGTCATCGATCTGATGGACGCGCTGAAGGCCAGCCTCGGTAGCAAGGCCGCCTCGGGCGGAGATCGGTCAGGCAAGCCGGCCGCCAAGTCGGCGAGGACCAACGTCACGCCGATGCTGGAGGCCAAGGAGCGCAAATCGGCACGCCGCGCGCCGGCAAGCGCCCCCACACCTGCACCGGCGCCGTCCCGCGCACGAGCGAAGAAGTGAAGTCCGAGGCGGCCGAAGGCTACACCGT
>Ga0136846_1234059_pt1 | contig 10854 bp, 9 predicted proteins | sample HopSoiMetagenom2_FD_96841 | JGI IMG/M metagenome (GOLD analysis project Ga0136846, IMG submission 96841) | Grasslands soil microbial communities from Hopland, California, USA - 2 Assembly 2016 (version 4) | ecosystem: Environmental > Terrestrial > Soil > Grasslands | place: USA: Hopland... | reverse complement strand
TCGTCGCCAACTCTTCCGGATGCACGCGCGTCTCTCCGGTCACCGTCATGAAGTTAGCGTCGCCAAACCATCGAGGCAACACATGCATGTGAATATGTCCGGCTACACCAGCGCCAGCGGCGCGCCCAATATTCATCCCAATGTTCATGCCGTCTGGATTGTAATTCTGTCGAAATGCTGCTTCGACGCGCTGCGCGAGCCGCATCATTTCGTCCAACGCTTCCGGCTCGCACTCGCCGAGACTGGGCACGTGCGCGTACGGCACCACCATCACATGCCCGGACGTATAAGGAAATCGATTCAGAATGATGAAGCTTTTGGCCCCGCGATAAACAACCAGCGTCTCCGCGTCATCGGTGCGCGCCACCGCGTCGCAGAAGAAACACTTGACCTGCTTTCCGCTGGCCGCTTCCTTCATGTACTGGTAGCGCCACGGCGTCCAGATGTAGTCCATCGATTTGTGGAATTAACCGGCGTGGTGGCCGTCGGTGTTGACGAAGTCTTTCAGCTCTTTGCTGGGCTTGAAAAAGGGGATCTTCTTCGGCGGCACTTCTACCTTCGCGCCGGTCTTGGGGTTGCGTCCTACTCGTCCGCGCCGCTGCCGCGTGCGAAAACTTCCAAACCCGCGAATCTCGATCTTCTCGCCCTTCTGCAGCGACCCGATAATGCTCTCGAAGATCGTTTCGACGATGGTCTCAGACTCCTTGCGCGGCAATTCCGTCACGCGCAGCACGTCCTCGATCAGGTCCGCCTTCGTCAATGTGGGTGGCTTCGTCATCGTCCCCTTGCCTCAGCACTGCCAGTGAGATAGTCGCCGCAGCTATGTGATGCGAAACGGTTTAGAGGGGCAGCATCGCCCAGATTGCTCCTCTTCCTATCATTAAACCGACCCGATGGTAAACGAAATTATGGTTGTCGACCGCGCTTCCACCGATTCCGGGAAGCTGCGCTCGACTTACGCGAACTACCGCGACGCCAGCTTCTGCTTCATCACGTCGCCGATCGTCGCCGTCGAAGACGACTTCGTCGTCGAGCGATACTGCTCGATTTCTTTCCGCTCGATCTGCTTTACGGCCGCGCGATAGCTCAACCCAATCCGCCGCGTCTCCGGGCTGATCTTGACGATCTTGAAGTCGTATTCCTTGCCCGGCTCCAGCGGCCCCGCGCTCTTCAGCGGCCCGGTCGAAGTCCGGTGCATCGAAGCCGCCGGCCCCTCGTCGCGTCTCCGGCGATCTTCGATCTCCGTGTTGTGGCAAAGCGCCTCGATGTTGTCGCCCAGTTCCACGAATGCGCCGAACGTGGCGATCCGGGAAACCTTGCCCTTCACGATCTGCCCCACCTTATGCTGCTTGAACCAATCGCCCCAGATGTCGTTGACCTGCTTGATGCCCAGCGACACCCTGCGATTCTCCGGATCGATCTTCAGCACCTTCGCGGTGATCGGCTCGCCCTTCTTGAACACCTCATGCGGATTCTTCACCCGGCCGGTCCAGCTCACATCCCCGACATGCACCAGCCCGTCGAATCCGTCCTCGATCTCAATGAACGCACCAAACTCGGCAATGTTCCGCACTTTTCCGGTAACGACAGTCCCCACCGGATATTTGTCCGCCGTCTGCAGCCATGGATCCGGCAGCGCCTGCTTGATACCCAGCGAAACGCGCCGGTCGCTCGGCTTGATGTCCAGCACCACTACATCCACTTCATCGCCCACCTTCGCGATCTTTGACGGATGCTGCACCTTCTTGTTCCAGCTCATTTCCGAAACGTGCACGAGCCCTTCAATCCCTTGCTCCAGCTCCACGAACACGCCGTAGTCCACCACGCCGACGATCTTGCCCTTCACCTTGCCGCCCGCCGGATATTTCTCCGCCGCGTTCACCCATGGATCCGGCATCAGCTGCTTGAGCCCCAGCGACACGCGCTGCTTCTCTTTGTCAAACTTCAAAATGATGACGTCGAGTTCCTGATCCGGCTTCACGATGTCCGAAGGATGCTTCACGCGGCCCCAGCTCAGGTCCGTCAGATGCAGTAGCCCGTCGATTCCGCCCAGGTCCACGAACGCGCCGTACTCCGTCACATTCTTCACGTGCCCGTGTACCGTCTGGCCTTCGTGCAGACTCTCCATCAACTGCGCGCGCTTGGCGTGCAGCTCTTCTTCCAGCAACGCGCGACGGCTGACCACCACATTCCCGCGTCGCCGATTGAGCTTGGTAATGCGGACCTGCACCTCCTGCCCCAGCAGATTGTCCAGATTTTGCGTCGGACGCAGATCGTACTGCGATCCCGGCAGGAACGAGCGCACGCCGCCCACATCCACCACCAGCCCGCCCTTGATGCGATCAACTACTTTTCCGGTGATCGTCTCTTTCGCCTTGTACACCGCGTCGATCTTTTCCCACATGCGGCGCCGCAGCACCTTCTGATACGATAAAATTACGTAGCCTTCTTTGTGCTCGCCAGTACGCTGCACTTCAATTGTCGCGTTCGGCTCCGGACGCGGAATATCGCTCTCCGCAAACTCCACCGCCGGAATCAGCCCTTCGGATTTTCCTCCGAGGTCCACCACCACGCCTTGTTCCGTGTACGCCACCACTTTCACTTCAATAATTTCGTTCTGCGTCGTGCCTTCTTGCGGCTCGCTGTACTGGTCGATCAGCTTGCTCATTTCCTCGGAGCCGGCCGCTTCTTCCGCTGCCGCGGCTGCCTCTGGATCGAGCGGAGCTGCCGCGGAAGCCGTCGCCGCGGTTGCCGCCGCATCGCTCGCGCCTTCAGAAGACTGCTGCGGGCGAGGATCGCCGTCACCCTGCGGCACCGGGGCCGCCGTGGCTTCTTGCTTATGCTCGTTTACGCTTGCAGCGGTTTCGTTCGCCTGTGGACTTGCGTCTGGCGTCTGAGGACTTGCAGCTTGCGGTGGTACCCCTTGCGTCGATCCAGCTTCGCTTCCTGCTTGCGTCTTTTCAGATTCGGTGGCCGGCGCTGCCGCTGCCGACGACGGGTTGTCATGGTCAGAAAACATGGTTGATGGCCTCCACGAAGATGACTTCTTGTAGTGGTTGCCGGCCCTGCCGGTCCCACTCGTCTATACGCCAAAGATCCTTGCGAGTTCCCAGTCCGACTTTCCAATCGGTGTGAAGCAAGGAGGTGACCGCAAGCTATATGCTGGAATGCCGGCCGCTTAAGCCGCCATTCCCACCATCACTCTGCGATCATCGAGGACAATGCTGCGGGCGTCGATAACGCTGCAACGTTGAAAAGGATACTCGCCGCCTCTACTCGGTGTCAACGAATCGTCAATGAAACCGCGGCGGCCCCTGCCCGCCTCAATAAAATTGCGCCCCACCCCGCTCCCGCGAGGCCTAATGAAATTGCTCCCTGCCGCGGTCCTGCTGAAACTGCGGCGCGCGCCGCACGATTTTTCCGAATGTAGGGGCGCACTTTACGTGCGACCTGCCACCAATCGCACCATGTAAAAACGAAAACTCGTTAGCCGCCAGCCGATCTTCATACATGGCGTATCGTGGGGTTGGACCTTGGGTGGCCCATCCTTTGCGCTTTTGCAAAGGGTGGGGACGCTTTTTCTCTTCCCTGAAGCATCTACGCCCTTGCGCGGCCGATTTGCCGCACTTCCCGCCGAAAATCCGGCGCAAACACCTCGACTGTCCGGCACATTTCGTACAACCGTGACCTCATCCGCGCGCCAATCCGATCGCCCAGCGAATCCTCTTTCACCACAACGCGCTGACCGCCCGGCGTTCTCGGTGCCGGCTCCGCCGCAGGCACCTCGTCCAGATAATTGGTCGTCAAAATCGTTACGCGCCGCTCGTTATACCGCGCGTTCAGCACCAATCCGATGATATCCAGCACCCACGCCGAAGGCTTGCTTGCCCCAACGTCGTCCATCACAAGAATTTCCGCAGTCCGTACCGGCTCCAGAATCCCCATCTCCGTCGATTCGCTCGCCGCGTTGTAACTCCCCTGGATCTCTTTCAGCAATTCGCGATAATCGCAAAATAATCCCGAATGCCCCCGCCGGATCAACTCTTTCAATGCCGCCACGGCCAAATGAGTCTTCCCCACGCCGGAGTTCCCCATCAACAGCAATCCCTTTTCGCTCGACCCCGGATAATCGCGAACAAATCCCTGCGCCACCAGCTTGACCTGCTTCAACGACTGCGCCTGCTGTGCCGTCCAAGTTTTTCCGTCCGCCAGATCCGTCACATAGCTCTCGAAATCGCAATGCTCGTACCGCTTCGGCACCCGCGCGCGCTCCATCACCCGCCCCGCGCGTTCCTCCATCCCGCAATCGCAAGCCACCGCGTGCGACCCCGCGCCGTCCGCGCGCGCCACCATCTTCCACCCAGTCCCCCGGCACAACCTGCAATTTTCCAGAGCCATCACAATGTTCCGATTCCGTAGTGTACCGCCGAACTGCCGCAACGCAATCGTTGCGTCCACCGCCTACGCCATTCACAATTCGCCACCGCGCTAAACCAGTCCCGGAAAGTTTTCTTGGGTGTCCCATCCTTCGCGTCTTTGATTTATGCGAAGGGTGGGCTCCTCCGGCCGCGACTACCCGTCCCTACGAAGCAAGAAAATGGATCCACTCCTCCCTAATACCAAAAAAAACGCCGGCTAAAAAACCGGCGCCAAGAACTTCTTTGAAAATGAACTAGCTTTCTCGGATCCCCCGCACCACCCGCGGCATCGACCGCACAATCGCGTGCCTGGGCGCGGCCTCCACCCGCATCCCCGCCACTCGCGACAATTCCTGCTGTACCACCGTCGCGAACTCCGTCATCTGCTTTTCCATCTCCACCATGCGCTCGCGCATATTCAAAATAATTTCGATCCCCGCCAGGTTCACGCCCATGTCGCGCGCCAAAGTTAAAATCACATCCAGCCGTTCCAGGTCCTGATCCGTATAAAGCCTCGTATTCCCCTGCGACCTCGAAGGCTTCAATAATCCCACGCGCTCGTACAGTCGCAGTGTCTGCGGGTGCAGCTTGTAAAGCTCCGCGACCGCGCTGATCATGTATCCCGCTTTGGCTCTTTTTCTTCCCCGTGGTGGCATGTTTCGTTCCTTCTCGCCAGAAACTTGCAATCTCAGTAGCCCGTGGCCTTCGCAAACAAATCCTTGCGCGGATCGTCCGGCTCCAGGCTCTCCAGTTCCTTCATCAGATTCCGCACTCGCTCATCCGTCGGCTTCGGCACAATCACCTGAATCTCCACGTACTGGTCGCCGCGCGAACCGTTCCGTGCGCTCGGCACGCCCTTTTCTCGCAAACGCAGCGTGCTGCCGCTGTTCGTAGCCGGCGGAATTCGCACCAGTGCGCGTCCATCAATCGTCGGCACCTCCACTTTCGCGCCCAGCGTCGCCTCGCTCACTTTCACCGGCACCTTCACATAAATATCGTTGCCGCGTCGTTCGAACACTTCGTGCGGTTTCACTTCCACGTGCAAATACAAATCTCCCGCCGGAGCGCCCATCGTCCCCGCGTTGCCTTTGCCCGGCACACGCACGCGCGAACCGCTCGCCACGCCGGCGGGGATGCGCACCTCGATCGTCTCCGTTTTTCGTAAACGCCCTTCGCCGCCGCACGTCTTGCACGGCGTCCGCAACTTGCCGGTGCCTCCGCAGCGCGGGCACGCCACGTTGAATCGCATTTTCCCGGCGTTCTGCTGAATCGTCCCGCTGCCATTGCACGTCGGGCATGTCTGCGGCGATCCGATCGCGCCCGTGCCGTGGCACGTCTCGCACGTATCCATCCGCGTGATTGCAATCTTCTTTACTGCGCCGCGCACTGCGTCCCAGAAATCGATCTCGATCTGATATTCCAGGTCTCCGCCCGGTTCGTGCTCCACTTCCACTTCAGCGCCGCTGCGCCCGCGGAAGAACTGGCTGAACAAATCGCGGAAACTCGCTCCCCCGCCCGCGCCGCCAGGTGCACCCGGTGCGCCCTGGCCGCCCCCGAAATCAAATCCGCCAAAATCAAAATTGATGTCCGCGCCGCCGTTATCGCCGCCCGCCGCTGGACCACCCGCGCCTGGTTGGAAATTGTCGCTGTAGAATCCGTGCTGGTCATACATCTGTCGCTTCTTCGAGTCCGACAGCACGTCGTACGCTTCCTGCAGTTGCTTGAATTTCTCTTCCGCGCCTTTGTCCCCCGGATTAAGGTCCGGATGATACTTCCGCGCCAGCTTACGAAACGCCGCACGAATATCCTTCGCGCTCGCCTTTCGCGAAACTCCCAGCAATTCGTAAAAATCTTGTTTTGTCGTAGTAGCCATGACTTTCGCGCCGCCAATGGCGCCGACCTATTCCTCGAAAACTTTACTGTAGCTCTTCAGTGGCACAGCCATTTCTGGCTGTGCGTCCCACCGAAGTCTCCACAACTTCCTACCACCAAAAAAGGGGCGCCGCTTCACCGTCGACTGTCAACTCGCGACCTTCGACCTGCTTCACGGCGCCCCCTCTGCGTCTTGCCTTTTTAATTCGGGCGCTTGTTCTCGTCTACGTCGACGTATTCAGCGTCGATCACATCGCCCTGTTTTTTGCTGTCTTGGCCGCCGCCGCTGCTGTCGCTGCCGCCGCTTGAGCCCGCACTGGGCCCGGCTCCCGCAGCTCCTGCTCCAGCCGCGCCGGCTTGCGCTGCTCCCGCCGCCTGACCAGTCTTGTACAGCGTCTCGGCGATCTTGTGCAGCGAGCGTTCGATGTTCTCGGTCGCCGTGCGCAGTCGCGCCGTTCCGCCTTCATTCATCGCCTTCTTCGCGTCTTCGATCGTCTCTTCGGCGGTCTTCAAGTCCGCCGCGTCGATCTTGTCCTTGTTCTCGCGAATCATCTTTTCGGACTGGTAGACCATGCCGTCCAACCGGTTGCGAGCTTCCACTTCCTCCATTCGCCGCCGATCGTCTTCCGAGTGCGACTCGGCTTCCGTGCGCATCTTCTCGGCCTCTTCTTTCGTCAAGCCGGTCGAAGACTGAATGGTGATCTTCTGCTCCTTGTTGGTCGCTTTGTCTTTCGCGCTCACATTCAGGATGCCGTTCGCATCAATGTCGAACGTCACCTCGATCTGCGGCACGCCTCGCGGAGCCGGTGGGATCCCGTCCAGCTTGAACGTACCCAGCGAGCGATTATCTTTCGCGAACTTTCGCTCACCTTGCATCACGTGGATTTCCACGCCCGACTGGTTATCCGACGCCGTCGAATACGTCTCCACCTTGCGTGTCGGAATAGTTGTGTTGCGCGGGATCTGTACGGTCATCACTCCGCCCAACGTTTCTACGCCCAGCGAAAGCGGCGTCACGTCGAGCAGCAGGATGTCCTTCACCTCGCCGCCCAGCACCGCGCCCTGTACCGCTGCGCCAACCGCCACCACTTCGTCCGGGTTTACGCCCTTGTGGGGTTCCTTCCCGCCGAAATAGTTGCGCACCAGCGCCAGCACCTTCGGGATTCGCGTTGACCCGCCGACCAGCACAACTTCCTGGATGTCGTTCGGCGACATCTTCGCGTCTTCCAGTGCCAGCTGCACCGGCTTCATGGTGCGGTCCAGTAAATCGCCCATTAGCTGTTCCAGCCGCATGCGCGTCAGCTTCACCTGCATATGGATCGGCCCCGACGCGCCAGCCGTGATAAACGGCAGGTTGATGTCGGTTTCCATCATCTGCGACAGCTCGATCTTGGCCTTTTCCGCGGCTTCCTTCAGGCGCTGCAGAGCCATGCGGTCTTTGCCCAAATCGATCGAGTGCTCTTTCTTGAACTCATCGATCAGCCAGTTCACGATCCGCTGGTCTACGTCGTCGCCGCCCAAGTGCGTGTCGCCGTTCGTGGACTTCACTTCCACTACGCCCGCGCCAACTTCCAGCACCGAGATGTCGAAAGTGCCGCCGCCGAAGTCGTACACCGCGATCGTTTCGTCGCTCTTCTTGTCCAACCCATACGCCAGCGCTGCCGCTGTCGGCTCGTTGATGATGCGGACTACTTCCATGCCCGCAATCTCGCCGGCCTGTTTCGTCGCTTGCCGCTGCGCGTCGTTGAAATATGCCGGAACGGTGATGACCGCCTTTTGCACCTTCTCGCCTAGGAAGTCTTCCGCCGCCGCCTTCAGCTTGCCTAGGATCATCGCGGAAATTTCCGGTGGGCTATACACCTTGTCGAAAATCTCAATTCGCGCGTCATCGTGCGGACCCTTCACCACTTTGTACGGCACCCGCTTGGTCTCTTCGGTTACTTCATCGAAGCGCCGGCCCATGAAACGCTTGATCGAATAAATCGTGTTTTCCGGATTCGTGACCGCTTGCCGCTTGGCCACTTGCCCCACAAGTCGCTCGCCGCTCTTTGTAATCGCCACCACCGAAGGCGTCGTGCGCGCGCCTTCTTGGTTCGGGATCACCACCGGTTCGCCGCCCTGCATTACCGAGACAACCGAGTTCGTCGTCCCCAAGTCGATACCAATAATCTTGCTCATACCCGCCATTCCTCCATTCACCTTCTTGCGTAGTGGCGGGTTCTTTAGACCCGCCCGTCCGAGGACTTTCTTTCACTCCAGAGCTAGCACCACGAACTCACTCGCAACCAAGGGTAGCTCCGTGCCAAAGCTCTCGATCACTCTCGCGTGACCGAGCCCTACTATATAGGTTGAGTGCGTCCTTGTCAAGTTATTTGATAGTGGATATAAGTCCATTGCTTCGTCTGAATTACAACCCATTCTTCTTGACTTCTCCTCCATTTCTGCTCTCCTTATACCTGCCTCGCCGCCACCCTCTCACTTCAGGCTTGGCGCCTATTTACCGCTTCCGAAGGTCGGCTATCCATGCTTCTTCCGGTTCCATTATCGCCGCTATCAGTTCAATCCCGTCTATTGGATGCCCCACATAACGAGCGGCCTCCTTCGACTGCCTGGTTTAGCCGCTCAAGGCGCATGTCTCGCCTGCATTTCTCCGCACTTTATTGCGTTTTGCTGCGCTCTATCGCAGAAGTTTTCGAGTCAAGGTCCCTAAAATCAACAGCTTCCGCACTCTTTGCACAAAACACCCGGGGTGGGGGGTACGACCGGGGAGCAACCGGCCAACCAGTAGAGGAGGGGCTAACCCCCTCCCGGGCCGATCGGTCTTGGCAAAGAACCAACGCGGAGCCACCTTCCCAGCTTCACCCAGCCTGGCAACGCCGTGTGCGCCTCTCGAATCTCTACTCCCTGGCACCTGTGATAGCCTGTCGAATTCGGCCCCATCTCCAGCACGCCGTCTCGGAGGGTATTTCGTGAACCGCGCCATCATCGCCATCGCCGCCGTTGTGTTGCTCGCTTCCTCTTATTTCCTGACGCGCGGCACGCACTCCATCTCGGCCGACCGCAGTGTCTCGGCGGCAGGCGATGCGACGCCTGCAAATCCTGTCAATTCCCCTGCATCGAGTGCTGCAACATCGACAAATTCGGCATCAAACTCGTCAGCTTCTGCAGCACCGCAGCCGCCCGCGACGCCGGAGCCTGCCGGGAACGCCGCTCCCGCCACTGCGCCGCCTCTGCCCACTCCGCAGGTCGGTGCAGGAATCCCGGACCTCGACCCCAAAGAAGCTATTGGCTCCAAAACCGCGCCCATCGTCATGGAAGTTTTTAGCGACTATCAGTGTCCGGCCTGCAAAGTTCTATACACCTCGACCAATCGCCTGCTGATGGACAATTACGTCAGCACTGGCAAGGTTTACCTGATTCATCGCGACTTTCCTCTTCCGATGCACGCGCACTCCAGAGTTGCCGCGCAGTATTCCCGCGCTGCGGCGCAAATCGGAAAACTCGAGCCAGTCGCTGACGCTCTCTTCCAGAACCAGGAAAAATGGGAGCAGAACGGCGACGTGGATGGCACGGTAGCTGCCGTGCTTTCGTCGGCGGAAATGACTAAAGTCCGCGCCCTGGTCCAAAGCGGAACTCTCGATGCCGCCATAGAAAAAGACAAGGCGCTTGGTCAGACCTATCGCGTCAACCAGACTCCCACTACCGTCTTCCACTCCAAGGGTCAGACATTTCCATACGCCGGCGTAATGAGCTGGGAAATCTTGAAACAGTTTCTGGATCAACTTCTCAGCAAGTAGGTAGCAACCAATAAAACGCCGCGCGGAAAATGGAAGCAGCAACTACGAATTGATGATGGAATCCAGTCCAATTAATTTTCGCCGCGCCATTATCTGGATTGGCCGTCTCATCCTCGGGCCGATCTTTATCTACGCGGGGTATTCCAAAGCGTTTTTGCCGAACACTCATTTCTGGCCCTGGTTTTTCCTGAAATTTTCTGTTGCCACGAACATCGCGAATTTCGCTTTTCAGGTCGATGCATTCCAGATGCTGCCGCCTTGGGGAGTCCAATTCGTCGCGCACGCGTTGCCCTTCACGGAAATTTTTCTCGGCGTCATGCTGCTGATCGGCTGGCGCCTCCGCATCTGGGCGCCCATTCTCACCATAATCATGATCGGCTTCACTTTCGTCGTTCTGCGCGCCTATCTGCTGCACATGAACATCAACTGCGGCTGCTTCGCCACTCCCGAGCCGATCGGCCTGAAAAAAATTCTGGAAGACACCGCCATGTCGATTCTCGCGATTCTGATGACCTGGTTCGTATTCATCGAGGCTCGCCAGCCGCATCCCTGGAGCGCGGCGCAAGAAGTACCGTCTGCCTAGCGCGCCGCTCCCAAAGTAGTTTGCGCGCATTGAAGGTGCTGTGAAAACGCTCGACGAATATCTGAAACTTGCCGAAGTCGCGCACGGCCATCTCTGTGCCGGCCAGGTTCTCGGCGTGCGCATGGCGATGCTCGGCTTGCGTGAACTCGGCATCGACGATCCCATCGCTGAACGCAAACGCATC
>Ga0136846_1220890_pt1 | contig 10855 bp, 14 predicted proteins | sample HopSoiMetagenom2_FD_96841 | JGI IMG/M metagenome (GOLD analysis project Ga0136846, IMG submission 96841) | Grasslands soil microbial communities from Hopland, California, USA - 2 Assembly 2016 (version 4) | ecosystem: Environmental > Terrestrial > Soil > Grasslands | place: USA: Hopland... | reverse complement strand
GGCAACGAGCCGGGTGACGGTCCCACGACCTCGTGACGCTGCACGCCGATGCGCTGGCCGTCCTCGAGCGGTGGTCGGCGCCCGACGCGGCTCAGGAGGATCGCCGGGCGGCGTACGTCGCCCACCTGCGCGCCCGTCCGGACGGATGGGCCAAGGGCTGCTTCCCCGACCACCTGACCGCCGGAGCGCTCGTGCTGTCCCACGACGGCAGCCAGGTGCTGCTGAACCTGCACCGCAAGGCGCGCCGCTGGTTCGCGTTCGGCGGTCACCTCGAGCCGGGTGACACGACCCTGGCCGGCGCGGCGCTGCGCGAGGGCACCGAGGAGTCCGGCCTGCCCGACCTCGCCATCGACCCGGAGCCCGTGCACCTGTCGCTCCACGAGGTCGACTTCTGCGACACCCGCGGGACGGTGCGGCACCTCGACGTCCGGTTCCTGGCTCGCCTCGGAGCCACCACCGAGCCGGTGGTCAGCGACGAGTCGCTCGACCTGCAATGGTTCCCGGTCGACGACGTGCCGACGGACGAGCCCGACATGCTCGACCTGATCCGGCTAGCCCGTGAGCGGCTCGCCTGACCTCACCGGTGGTTGAGCCTGTCGGGTTTCGACACGCTCAACCACCGGTGCGGTCAGTCGCAGGCTTCGAGCTCGAGGTTGGCGGCCGCGGCGACACCCTCGAGGTAGCCCTTCGCGCGCTCGGACTTGGGGAACCGGTCGACCCAGGCCCAGAACCGGGCGTCGTGGTTGGGCTCGAGGAGATGCGCGAGCTCGTGGAGCAGCACGTAGTCGATCACCCAGGTCGGCATCGCCTGCAGCCGGTCGGAGAGCCGGATCGTGCCCTCGCCCGTGGTGCACGAGCCCCATCGGGTCGTCATGTTGGTCACCCAGCGCACCGACGCCGGGCGCGCGCGATCATCGAGGTAGTCGCGGCTCAGCTCACGGGCCCGCCGCATCAGCTGCTCGTCGGTGCGCCGGCCACGCTGCTCGGTGCGGGCGAGCTTGCCGAGCATCGTGTCGACCCACTCGGACTCCTCGGCCCGCGTGAACCGGGCCGGGATCATCACGATGACCTTGCCGTCCTTGCGGTACGCCGACACGGTGCGCGTGCGCCGGTGCGAACGACGCACCTCCACCTCTGGCCGGTTCATGGCCAGAAATTACCCCCGCGCGCCCCCAAAAGTGGTGAGGACACCAACACTGGTGGAGAGCGCTCAGCCGGCCCCGCCCGCGGACCTGCGTCCGGCCCACGCGAGCAGCCGCTCTGCAGGCCAGGTGTTGACGATCCGGTCGGGATCGAGACCGAGGTCCTCGGCACGGGCGCAGCCGTAGACCTGGAAGTCGAGCTGACCCGGCGCGTGCGCGTCGGAGTCGATCGAGAAGAGGCAGCCGATGTCGATCGCGAGCTTCAGCAGCGTCGTCGGCGGGTCCCTGCGCTCGGGCCGAGAGTTGATCTCGACGGCGACGCCGTGCTCCGCGCAGGCCTCGAACACCGTGCGCGCGTCGAACTGCGACTGTGCGCGGACGCCTCGGTTGCCCGTGACCAGACGGCCCGTGCAGTGGCCGAGCACGTTGGTGAACGGGTTGGCCACAGCGGCCGTCATGCGCCGGGTCATCGCGTCCTCCTCCATCGCCAGCTTCGAGTGCACCGAGGCGACGCGGACGTCCAGCCGGCCGAGCATCTCGTCGGTCTGGTCGAGCGAGCCGTCGTCGAGGATGTCGACCTCGATGCCCTTGAGCACACGGAATGCGGACCCGGTGGTCGAGCCTGTCGACACCAGGTGCGCGTTGACGGCGTCGACCACCTCGAGCTGGCGCGTCAGCCGGGCCACCGACAGCCCGTTGGCGACCTTCAGCCGCGGCGAGTGGTCGGTGAGGACGAGGTACTCGTGGCCCAGCTCGATCGCCGTGAACGCCATCTCCTCGATCGGGGAGCCGCCATCGGACCAGTCGCTGTGCGAGTGCAGGTCGCCGCGCAGAGCGGCCCGGATCCCGTCGCCACCGTCGGCCAGCGGCCCGCCGGCCTCCTGCTCGAGCCGCTCCAGCCGGCGCGGCGTACGCCCCTCGACGGCGGCCTCGATCACCTCGGCGGTCGACGCGCCGATCCCGGGCAGGTCGCGCAGGGTGCCCTCACGCACCCGCTGCGCCACCTCGTCGGGGTCCAGCGGCAGGATCGTCGCCGCGGCCGCGCGGAAGGCCTTGACCTTGTAGGTCTCGGCCCGGGTGCGCTCCAGCAGGAACGCGATCCGGCGCAACGCGGCGACCGGGCCGTGGTCGAAGGGGGCTGCGGTCGGAGGGGCCATGGGCAGATTGTCCCCGGACCTGGGCAATTCACGCGGGATCCACAGCGTGGCCCCGCCTGTCCACACGTTGTCCACAGGGTTATCCACAGGCCGTGGAGAAGCCGGACCAGACGCGCGGGTACGCCGCATTGACCGCGCCCGGGCGCTCGCCTAGCGTGGCGCCAGAACAGGCCCCCGATCATCGCCGGGCAGGTGCTCGCAAGGGGAAGGCAAGCATCCAACGGCCGCGGTCGGGGGCCTCTTCTGTGCCCGGGCTCAGACCTAGACGCCGCGGAACTGCGGGGGCCGCTTCTCCCCCGCCGCCCGGACGCCCTCCTGGAGGTCGTCGGTGGCGAGGGTGATCGGCTGCGCGAGCGCCTCCCACTGGATCGCGGACTCGAGGTCGCGGTGCCCGCCGGCGCGCAACGCCACGGTCGTGTAGCGGCTCGGGATCGGAGCGGTCGCGGCGATCCCCTCGGCGATCCCGTCGACCTTTCCAGCGAACTCGTCGTCGGCGAACACCTGGCTGACCAGGCCCAGGCGGAGCGCCTCGTCGGCGTCGACCCGTCGCCCGGTGAGCAGGAGCTCGCGGGCATGGGCCGCGCCCACGACGTCGGGCAGGAGGTACGTCGCGGCCATCCCGGGGTTCATCCCCAGGCGCACGAACGGCGCGCTGAGGGAGGCTACCGCGGCGGCGTACCGGATGTCGCAGGCCAGGGCGAGGCACATCCCGGCGCCGACGGCCGGCCCGTTGACCGCAGCGATCGTGGGCACCTCCAGGCGACGGATCGCCAGCCAGGCGCGGTAGAACTCGATCATCCGGGTGCGGAGCCGGTCGACCGTGGCGTCGGGCTCACCGGCGATCCAGCGCGGGTCACCGCCCGAGCAGAACGCCGTGCCCTCGCCCGTGACGACCACCACCCGTACCTCGCGATCGACCGCGAGCGCGTCGATCGCGCGACCCCAGGAGCGGGTCATGCCCTCGGACATCGCGTTGCGCTGGGCGGGGTTGTCGAGGACCAGGCGGGCGACGCCCGGGCTCGGGCGCTCGACCCTGAGGTGGGTCAATGGGTCGATTTCGGGTGACATGGGCGGAGATTAGCCCGAAACAACACGCTCAGAACGGGGGTCCCGGTGCACGGAATGCGCTCACGCGTGGTCTAGGGTCGAATTGGTCCGAAACTGGACCCCGGCGGGTCTTCCCCCAGACTCCCGCCGCGACGACCAGAGCAACATCGATCAAGGAGGCCGTCATGGCGGAGAGCTGGAGCGGCGAGTTCTACTGCGTGAAGTGCAAGGAAAAGCGTGAGGCCGAAGGCCACATCGAGGTCAACGACAAGGGCACGAAGATGGCGAAGGCCACCTGCCCCGTGTGCGGGACGAAGCTGAACCGCATCCTCGGCCGGGCCTGACGCTCAAGACCCACCAACAGCGCGACGGCGGACCCCACCACGGTGGGGGCCGCCGTTGCGCGTTGCCGGCCCTGTGGACGGTCGGTCGCGCGGCCGGCGCGTGCGGCCTAGCGTCGCCTCGTGAACCGACAGGTCCTGGCCCCGGGTGTGCGGCTCCTTCGCCGCTCCCGGACGGTGCTCCAGCTCGGCCTCGCGCCGGAGCGGCGGGTGCTGCTCCCCGACTCCGAGCCCGTACGCCGCACGCTGGACCACCTGCTCCGCGGTGACCCGCCGCCCGACGACCCGGCCACCCGCGAGGTGCTCGCCGCTCTGGCGCCGGTGCTCGTCGACGCCACCGGCCTGGTCGCACCGGACCTGGCCGACGGCGACCTCGCTGCCGTGGCGCTGCTCGATCCCTCCGGCTACCGCGCCCGGGTCGAGGCCCGGCGCCGGTGCGCCGTCCTGATCGCCGGAGCACTTCCGGGCGTCGACCCCCGTCCGCTGCTGTCGGCAGCCGGGCTGCGCGTCGTCCCCGCCGACGACGCACCGACCGTCGCCCTGGCGCTGGCCGTCGGCGAGGTCGACCGCGACGACCTCGACCCGTGGGTGCGGATCGGCCGGCCGCACCTCGTCGTACGACTGCTCGAGGGCACTGCCGTGCTCGGCCCGTTCGTCGAGCCTGCCAGGACCGCCTGTCTGCGCTGCCTCGATGCGCACCAGGCTGACGAGGACCACCGCGCGGCCGTCCTCGCTGCCGCGCACGCCCGCGCCACTCGCCGCCGCAGCGACGGCGTCGCCGAGCCGGTCGACAGCGCGCTGGCCACGCTCGCGGTCGCCTGGGCGGTGCGCGACCTCGTGACGCACGCGGAAGGTGAGCGACCTTCGACCTGGTCGACGACGGTGCAGCTGTCCGCCACGCTCTCCTCGGTGACGCAGGCGGAGTGGCGGCGACACCCTGCCTGTGGCTGCAACTGGCTGCCCGACGAACAGCTGTCCCGCACAATGGCGGTGTGAGCACACCTCGCAACGCCGTCGCCCGCACCGCGCGGCTCGCCGCGCTGCCCCTGGGCTACGCCGGCCGCAGTGCGCTCGGCCTCGGGAAGCGGCTCGGCGGTGCTCCGGCCGAGACCGTCCTCGGGGAGCTCCAGCAGCGCACTGCCGAGCAGCTCTTCCGCACGCTGGGCGAGCTCAAGGGCGGCGCGATGAAGGTCGGCCAGGCCATGTCGATCTTCGAGGCTGCACTGCCCGACGAGATCGCGGCGCCGTACCGGGACCAGCTGACCCGCCTGCAGGACTCCGCGCCGCCGATGCCGACCATCACCGTCCGCGAGATCCTGACCCGCGAGCTCGGCGACGACTACGCCGAGCACCTCACCGACCTCGACCCGCTGCCCGCGGCCGCCGCGTCCATCGGCCAGGTGCACCGTGCCCGCTGGGACGGGCAGGACGTCGCGGTCAAGGTGCAGTACCCCTGGGCCGGCGACGCCTTGCGCAACGACCTCCGCCAGCTGGCGCGGGTCGCTCGCGGCCTGGGCCCCGCCTTCCCGGGCATCGACGTCAAGCCGCTCGTCGCCGAGCTGCAGGCCCGTGTCGAGGAGGAGCTCGACTACCACCTCGAGGCCGAGGCCCAGCGCGTGTTCGCCGAGGAGTACGCCGGCGACCCCGACATCGCCGTGCCACGCGTCGTCGCGGGCAGTGCCGAGGTGCTCGTCTCCGAGTGGATGGACAGCCCCGCGTCACTGGCGCAGGTGATCCGCGACGGCACCCAGCAGGAGCGCGACCACTACGGCGAGGTCTTCGTGCGGTTCCTCTTCGGTGGTCCGGCACGCACCGGCATGCTGCACGCCGACCCGCACCCCGGCAACTTCCGGCTGCTGCCCGAGCCCGACGGCACGCCCGGCCGACTCGGCGTGCTCGACTACGGTGCGGTCGCACGTCTGCCAGAGGGCCAGCTGCCGGAGACCCTCGGCACCCTCATCCGGATCGCCTGCCTCGACGACTACGACCAGCTGGTCGACGCGCTCAGGGCGGAGGGGTTCATCAAGGAGGGTGTCCGGGTCGATGCCGACCGGCTGCGCTCCTACCTGTCACCGTTCACCGAGCCCGCCCGGACGGACTCGTTCACGTTCTCCCGGTCGTGGATGCAGCAGCAGTTCAAGCGGCTCAACGACCCCCGGGGAGACGCCTACCCCGTCATGCTGCGGCTGAACCTGCCGCCGGCGTACCTGCTGATCCACCGCACGTGGGTCGGCGGGGTCGGCGTACTCAGCCAGCTCGGCGCCACGATCCCGTTCCGCCAGATCCTCGAGGAGTCACTCCCCGGCTTCGCCGGCTCCTGAGGTCAGTGCAGCGGGTCACCACCACTCGCTGTCCAGCTTGGACTCCATGGCGCGCAGGTGCTCGCGCGAGCAGGTGTCGCAGAACCAGCTGGTCCGGCCCCGCTCGACCGCCGTCGTCCAGGTCAGCGGCGGCTGGTCGCCTTCGTCGACCTTGCCGCAGAACGCGCACGTGGTCATGGCGCCACGCTACGACAGCGGCGCGGCCGTCTCTGCCCATTCGACGGGCCTTTTCTGACCACTCGACATCCCTGGGAACGCGAAACCGCCGCCCGACCCGGAGGTCGGACGGCGGTTCCTTCCCGCGATCGACGAGAAGTCAGGTGGTGCGCTTCTGCTCAGATGACGCGGGCGAGGGCGAGACGCGCCTGGGCTGCGGCGCGCTCCGCCTTGCGGGAGAGGCGCCGTGCCGCGGCGAGCTGGTGGGCCCGACGTGCCATCTGCGCCTGCTCGAGGCGCGAGCGCATATGCGCGCGGGCCAGGTCCTCTGCGAGGAAATTCATCTTCTTGCTCCGATCAAAAGTGGTCTTCATGGCTGATGGGTTGTCCTTGGTCATCGCGTGGGGCCTCAGGCCGCCACGTCGTTCTTGCGTGGTCGGCCGCGTGGCCGCTTACGGGGGATCACCACTCCCTGGAGGAAGAGCTCACCACCCCAGACGCCCCACGGTTCGCGTCGCTCGAGGGCTCCGGCCAGGCACTCCGCCCTCACGGGGCAGGCCTGGCACAGCGCCTTCGCCAGCTCCACGTCGCTGGGTGACTCGGCGAAGAACAGCTCCGCGTCGTTGGTGCGACACGGCAGCAGCTCCTCGTCGACACCTCTCGTGTCGAGAACGCTCGTACTCATCTGTCACCTCCTTCTCTCATATGTCGATCGCGTCGGGAAATGTGTGACTGGGGGAGATCCCGCGGCTCTTGAGAAACAAGAAGGCCGCGGATCCCTTGGTGGGATTCCGCGGCCTTGGAGGTGCCGGTCGATGAGTGCGACTCATGTGACTGGCGGACTCCAAGGCGGGAGGGCGGAACCCTTGGTGGCCTGGATGGCATCGAGGTGGCGCTTGCGCATCGGCGTGCCGGAGACGGAGGCGCCGGCGGCCTGCGGGCAGACCTCACCCATGCCAAAACCGTAGGTGGGCACGACGAGCGTCGACCGCACCACGGTCGTGTTGGGCCACGTGTAGTTGCTCATGTGTCGCACCTCCTCAGGCACTGGGGCGCCGGCCGTGTCAGGGCCGTCTGCGCGTTTGGCGTGGTCCGTAAACTACGCCCGCCCTCGGAGGCGTGCAAATCATTTAGCCGGAGCTTCGCCGAGCACCTCGTCGGCCGACGATCCGGACAGCACGGCGAGCACGTCGTCGGCGTAGCGCTCGAGCTTGGCCGCACCGATCCCGTTGATCCGCAGCAGTGCCTGGCGGTCGCCGGGCCGCACCTCGGCCAGGGCCTCGAGCGTCGCGTCGGAGAAGACCACGAACGCGGGCACGCTCTCCGCCTCGGCACGCTGCTTGCGCCACTGCTTGAGGGACTCGAACAGCGACTCGTCGTAGGGCAGTGGGCACTCCGAGCAGAAGCCCCGGTTGCGCTCGCGAGCGGAGGCCAGCGGCCGGCGGCAGAGCTTGCAGATCGACGCCTTGCCGCGGCGCCGGCCCGACTTGGAGCCGGTCTGGACCACGGCCCGGTCGGAGGCCGACTCCGGACGCATGCCGGCGAGGAAGCGCGACGGCTTGCGCCGTGCCTGGCCGCCGGGGTTGCGGGCGAGTGACCACGACAGGGTGAGCTGCTTGCGCGCCCGCGTGACACCGACGTAGAGCAGCCGCCGCTCCTCCTCGATCGCCTCTGGGGTGGTGGCATAGCTGAACGGCACCGTGCCGTCCTGGAGCCCGGCGAGGAAGACGGCATCCCACTCGAGGCCCTTGGCGGCGTGCAGCGTGGCGAGGGTGACGCCCTCGGCCACCGGAGCGTGCTGCTCCTGTGCCCGGCGGTCGAGCTCGGCGACGAAGCCCTCGAGTGTCGGCGCGAGGTCAGCGGTGGCGTACTCCTCGGCCTGCGACACCAGCGCCGTGAGTGACTCCCATCGGTCGCGCGCCTGTCCGCGAGCGGCGGGGGCCTCGGTGGACCAGCCCATACCGGCGAGCACGGCGCTGACCTGGCCGACCAGGTCGTCGCGCGCGGCCTCGCCGGCGCGCAGGCTGGCCCGCAGCAGCGCGAGTGCCTGACGAACCTCGGGTCGCTCGAAGAACCGCGCGGCGCCGCGCACGACGTACGGGATGGAGCGGGACGCCAGCGCCTCCTCGAACGTCTCCGACTGCGCGTTGATCCGGAACAGCACCGCCATCTCGCGCAGCGGCACGCCGGAGCGCTGCAGCGCCACGACGTCGTCGGCGACGGCCTCTGCCTCGGCGACCTCGTCGGCCACCTCGCGCCAGACCACCGGCTCGCCGGACGGCTGCTGCGCGCGCAGCGTGACGGCACCTGGAACCCCGGTCCCCGAGCCCGTCGAAGGGCCCTTGAGCAGGTGGTTGGCCGCCTCGATGACCTGGGGCGTCGAGCGGTAGTTGCGCACCAGCTCGATGCTGGTGGCGTTGGGGTGGGTGCGGCTGAACTCGTGGAGGTACGCCGCCCGCGCACCCGCGAACGAGTAGATCGTCTGCGCCGGATCACCGACGACGCAGATCTCGTCGCGTCCGCCCAGCCACAGGTCGAGCAGGGTGGCCTGGATCGGGCTGACGTCCTGGTACTCGTCGACGACGAACCATTTGTACTGCTGGCGCACCGACGAGGACACGCGTTCGTCCTCGGAGAGCAGCGCGGCGGCGATGAGGAGGACGTCCTCCATGTCCATCCGGCCCTGCTCGCGCTTGAGCTCCTCGTAGGTGCCGAAGACGTGGGCGACGGAGGCGGCGTCGAGCCCGGAGACCTCGCGAAGGCGGCCGGGCGCGACCCGCTCGTAGTCGTCGGGCCGGACGTTGCTGACCTTGGCCCACTCGATCTCGCTGGCGAGGTCGCGCAAGGTGCCCTGGTCGACCTGGATGCGGTTGCGGCGGGCCGCGCCGGCGACGATCGGGATCTTGGACTCGATCAGCTGCGGGGGCTCGCCGCCGTACACCTTGGGCCAGAACCAGCGCACCTGCCGGAGCGCGGCCGAGTGGAACGTGCGTGCCTGCACGCCGGGCGCTCCCAGCGACCGCAGCCGGCTGCGCATCTCGCCGGCGGCGCGCGTGGTGAACGTCACCGCCAGGACCTCGAGAGGGTTGTAGGTGCCGGTGGCCACGCCGTACGCGATCCTGTGGGTGATCGCGCGGGTCTTGCCCGTGCCGGCGCCGGCCAGCACGCGCACGGGCCCGCGCAGCGCCTCGGCGACCTGGCGCTGCTCGGGATCGAGCGCCTCGAGCAGACGATCGGCACCCATCGGAATGTTTCCCCCCACGTGTCGGTTGGACCCGACGAAGCCTAGTTGCGAGGAGCGACAATCCCGATGTCTGGCCAGTTGGCTGCACCGTTCACGATGTACTCGACCCCGTGGTGTGGCTACTGCCACCGGCTGAGGAGCCAGCTGGACCGCGAGGGCATCGAGTACGACGTCGTCGACATCGAGCAGGATCCGTCGGCCGCCGACCTGGTGATGTCGGTCAACGGCGGCAACCAGACGGTCCCGACGCTGGTCTACCCCGACGGCACCGCGCAGACGAACCCGTCGCTCGCGCAGGTCAAGGCGAAGCTCGCCGACCTCGCTGCCTGAGCTCCTTGCTGAAGAAGGCCTCCGCGTAGGGATTGTCGTTGTAGCGCTCGACCGGGCGATAGCCGGCGCGCTGGTACATCGAGATCGCCTCGACGAGCGAGCCGTTCGTGTCGAGGTTGACCCGCCGATGGCCCAGGTCCCGCGCGCAGTCCTCGAGGTGGCCGAGCATCCGCGCGCCGAGACCGGCGCCGCGCCACTCGGGATGCACCCACATCCGCTTGATCTCGCCCGTGCGGGCGGCGATCTGCTGCACGCCGCCGCAGGCCACCGGCTCGCCGTCGCTGGTCGCCACCACGAAGACGCCTGCCGGCGGTGACATCGCGGCGGTGTCGCTCGCCGCCGCGTCGCCGGGGTCGAAGCCACTCGGGAATCGCTCGTCGAGCTCGGCGAAGTAGCGGCCCACCGCCTCGACGGCGGCCGGGTCGTCCGGAGCGACCGTGCGCAGCCGCACCGTCGCGGCGCGCACGAGCAGGTCGGCCGTCGCGAGCGCCTCGGTGAGCCGGTCGCGCTGGCGCTCCGTCAGCGGCGCGATCAGCGTCGCCGCCCGGTCCTCGGAGCGACGGTCGAGCTCCCGCCGCACCGTGCGTCCCTCGGAGGTCAGCGTCACCAGCCGTCGCCGTCGGTCGGCCGGGTCCGGCTCGACGACCACGACGCCGGCGCGCGACAGCCGGCGGAGCAAGCGGCTCAGGTAGCCCGAGTCGAGGTCCAGCCGGTCGCGCAGCTCGCGGACCGTCGTGCCGGCCTCGCCGATCTCGAAGATCAGTCGCGAGGCACCGAGCGGCCAGCCGAGACCGAGGTAGGAGTCGTCGAGCGCGCCGACGCGCTGGGTGTAGGTCCGGTTGAAGCGGCGCAGGGTCGCGGTGTGCTCGGCGGGCATTCTCTGACTCTAGTCAGAGAATTGGCCCGGACACCAGGCCTGCCCGGCCTCAGGCCCAGGTGAGGGCCGGCGGTGCGAGCCCGGCGCAGCGGGCGTGGCCGTGCTCGTCGGTCAGGTGGATCCGGGCCGTGACCCGCGCGGCGAACGGGTCCGGTACGTCGGCCAGCCGGAGCTTGGCGCGCCGGAACATCGTGAACTCCGCGCCGGTGCCCTCGCCCCAGGTCAGGTAGACGAACCGGT
>Ga0136846_1209886_pt1 | contig 10855 bp, 10 predicted proteins | sample HopSoiMetagenom2_FD_96841 | JGI IMG/M metagenome (GOLD analysis project Ga0136846, IMG submission 96841) | Grasslands soil microbial communities from Hopland, California, USA - 2 Assembly 2016 (version 4) | ecosystem: Environmental > Terrestrial > Soil > Grasslands | place: USA: Hopland... | reverse complement strand
ATTGGACACCGCGACCGCGAGGTCGCGGTGTCCAATCCGGGCAAGGTGTACTTTCCGGAGGCGGGCATCACCAAGATCGAGGTGGTCCGATACTACCTCGCCGTGGCCGAGGGCGCGCTACGCGGAGCGGGCGGAAGGCCGAACGTGCTCGTCCGCTACGCCGACGGCATCCACGGCGAGTTCTTCTACCAGAAGCGCGCCCCCGCCGCGCGCCCGGACTGGATCGAGACGGTGGCGCTGAGCTTCCCATCGGGGCGCACGGCCGAGGAGATGGTCCCGCGCAGCCCCGCCGCCCTGGCCTGGATGGTGAACCTCGGCTGCCTGGAGCTGCACCCGCACCCGGTGCGAGCGGAGGACCTCGACCATCCGGACGAGCTGCGCATCGATCTCGATCCCGTGCCCGGCGTCGAGTGGCCGCAGCTGGTCGCGGTCGCGCGCGTCGTGCACGAGGTGCTCGTCGATCTCGAGCTCGTGGGCTGGCCCAAGACGTCCGGCTCCCGCGGCATCCACGTCAACGTCCGGATCCATCCCCGGTGGTCGTTCACCGACGTCCGCCGCTGCGCCCTGGCCATCGCCCGCGAAGTGGAGCGGCGCGCGCCCGGCCTGGCCACCAGCCACTGGTGGAAGGAGGAGCGCCAGGGCGTGTTCCTCGACTACAACCAGAACGCGAAGGACCGCACGGTGGCCAGCGCGTACTCCGTGCGGCCCAAGCCGGACGCGCGCGTGTCCGCGCCGCTGACCTGGGACGAGCTCGACCAGAGCCGGCCGGAGGACTTCACGCTGCGCACGATGCCCGCGCGCTTCGCGGCGGTGGGCGACCGGCACGCGGAGATCGACTCGCATCCCGGCACCCTCGATCGCGTGCTCGAGCTCTCCGCGCGCCAGGAGGCGGAAGGCCTCGGCGATGCCCCCTGGCCGCCGCACTACGCCAAGCAGCCGGGCGAGCCCATGCGCGTCACGCCCTCGCGCAAGAAGGGCGCCTCGCCTACCGGCCGCCGCGTCCCGACCCGGCCGCTCCTCGAGATCGGCCGCTCACGGAGCAAGGACGACGCGCTGGCCGGGCTCGAGCGCTGGAAGGCGCGCCACCCGGAGGCCGCGTCGCGCCTCCAGCCCGCGGACATGCTCGTGGACTCCATGCGGGGCCGCTCCAGCACCTGGACGCGCGTGCGCGTCAACCTCGAGCACGTGCCGGAAGCGCTGCGTCCGGCGCCGGAGCCGCTCGATCCGGACGACGCACCGGGCTGGGGCTCTCCCCCGCGGGGCCGCCGCTCGCGTCCGGCCTGATCTACCGCCAGGCCGCGGCGTTGTCGCGAGCGAACTGCTCGAAGGGGATCGGGTCCCGTCCCGTGAGCTGCTTCACCGCCGGGGAGACGACGGAGGAGCCGCCCCTCGCGTAGTGCCTCTCGAGATCCACGAGGGCGTCCGCGTACGCCTCGGGCGTGCCCGCGCCCACCGCCGCCTGCTTGTATTGATCGGGCGTGATACGCACGTACCTCACGGGCTTGCCCAACACGCGCGTGAGGACCTCCGCGACCTGATCGTAGGTGAGGGCGGTGGGACCGGTCAGCTCGTAGGCCTTGCCCTCGTGACCGGCGGAGGTCAGGACGCGCGCCGCCACCGCGCCGATGTCGCGCGCATCGATGGCGGCGATCCCGACGTCTCCCACGGACGAGTAGATCGCGCCCTGCCCGCGGATCGTTCCCGCCATGTAGTTGATGACGTTCTGCATGAACCCGGTGGGCCGGAGGAACGTCCAGCCCAGGCCGGACGACTCGATGTGCTTCTCGCTCGCCCGATGCCACTTGGCGAACGTGTACTGCTCCTTGTCCGCGTTCATCACCGAGAGCTTGACGATCCGCTTCACTCCCGCCTTCCTGGCCTCGTCCACCACGCTCGCCTCAGGGGCGACGGTGTTCGAGAGGAGGAACAGCGTCTCCACCCCGGCGAGGGCGGGGCGGATCGTCTCCGGACGGTCGTAGTCGAGGGCGACTCCGTCGATGCCCGTGGGGAGGTTCTGCGGGCGCGTGCGATAGCCGGCGCGGATGCGCGTGCCTCCCGCGCTGAGGGCCTTCACGACTTCGCGGCCGACGGTGCCGCTCGCCCCGGTGATCAGGATCATGGCGATCTCCTCGCGAGGAAACGGCCTCGCGGCCGCTCCCGAAGTATGTTACGGATGCGGTCATGACCGCCATCCCCGAGGACGATCGGCGGCGGCTCGACGAGCAGGGCTGGGTGCGCCTCCAAGGGTTCATCGCCCACGACCGGCGGCGGCGGATCACCGAGCGCATCGACGCCCTGTTCGCGGAGGAAGGCGACGCCGCGGGGTCGGAGTTCCGGCAGGAGCCGGGGGCGCGGCGCCTGGCCAATCTCGTGGACAAGGGACCCGTGTTCGTGGAGTGCATCACCGACGGCGTCGTCCTCGACCACGTGGCGCAGGTGATCGGCCCCGCGAAGCTCTCGAGCCTCAACGCGCGCGAGGCGCTGCCGCGAACCACCGAGGCCCAGCCCCTGCACGTGGACGCCGGCGCCCTCCCGGACGAGCGCGGCTTCTGGGTCTGCAACACGGTCTGGATGCTCGACGACTTCACGCCCGACAACGGCGCCCTTCGCGTGGTGCCCGGCTCGCACCGCTGGAGCCGGCGCCCGCAGGACGTCCTTCGCGACCCGCTCGCGCCCCATCCGGAGGAGGTGCTCGTGACCGGCCGCGCCGGCGACCTCGTGGTGATGAACTCGCATCTCTGGCACGGCGGAACGGCCAACCGCACGAACCGGCGGCGGCTGGCCCTGCACGCCTTCTACTGCCGGCGGGACAAGCCCCAGCAGCAATACCAGAAGGCGCTGTTGCGCAGGGAGACGGTGGCGGCGCTGCCCGCGGCGGCGCGCGTGCTGCTCGCCCTGGACGATCCCGCCAACGATGCGATGAGCGCGGAGGGCGGCCGCAGCGGGTTCATGAAGTAGGGCGGAGCACCACCCGGTTGCGGCCCGATTCCTTGGCCGCGTACATCGCGGCATCCGTCGCGCGCAGCCACGAGTCCACGGAGTCCTCCGCGCGCAGCCCGGCCACGCCGATGCTGGCCGTGACCGCGATGCCATCCGAGACCTCGGCCTCCGCGATGCCGCGGCGCACGTCCTCCGCCATCGCCGCCGCGTCCCTCTCCATCGTGCCCGGCATGAGGAGCACGAACTCCTCCCCTCCCATGCGGAACAGGACGTCCACCGCCCGCGCGCGGCCGCGCACCGCCGCCACTACGCCCTGGAGGACGGCGTCCCCCGCCTCGTGGCCGTGCTCGTCGTTGACTCGCTTGAAGTGGTCGATGTCGATGAGGAGGAGGGTGGCGGGCGAGCCGTGCCGGCGCAGCACGTCCGGCATCTCGCGGAGCCGCGCCTGCATGTGGCGCCGGTTGAAGGCGCCGGTGAGGGGATCGGTGATGGCCTGCTCGAGCAGGCGCCGCTGCAGGGTGCGGATGATGTTCTGGATCGCCTCGACCATGAAGATGGTCAGGGTGAGGGAGACCGCGAATCGCACGGTGATCCTCACGGTGAGGTAGTGGCGGACCATCGCCGTCGCGACCACGAGCAGGGCCACCGCGCAGGCGCGCGCCATCGGCCGGCGCAGGACGAAGTAGAAGAAGAGGACGCCCGGATAGCACCAGAAGGCCCCGATCACGCCCTGGGTGGCCAGGGAGAGCGTGATGGCGGCCCCGATGGGCAGGAGGAGCAGCGCGTACGGGATGGGTGGCGTCCGTCCGCGGTGGAGGGCGATCCCGTCCACCGCGAACGCGGCCACGACGCAGACGATCGCGCTGGCCAGCTGGGGCCGCTCCTTCATGAAGTCGTGCACGGCGAACGGCACCAGGAACACGACCGCGAGTATGGAGAGCGCGTACATGACGCGGTCGCGCGCGCGCGCCAGGTCGAGCAGATCGTCGGCGAGGACGGGACGGGGGACGGGGGCGGCTCCGGTCATGGACGCGCGCGGCCGAACAGGTCGGCCAGCTCCGCCGGAGGCGTCACCTCGAGCTGGTCGTAGCGGCAGTCCTCCGGCCGCTTGTCCGGCCGCCAGCGCAGGAACGTGGTGGCGTGGCGGAAGCGGTCCCCCTGCAGGTGGTCGTACTTGACCTCGCAGACGCGCTCGACGCGCAGCGGCTCCCAGGAGAGGTCCTTGCCCTGGCTCCAGCGGCTCTGACCACCCGGCATGCGCGTGCCGCCGCCGCCCATGGCCTCCGCCCACTCGCGCCACGGATGCTTCGCGAGCGCGTCCTTGCGCAGCGGCTCCAGCTCGCGAGCAAGGGCGCGCCGCTTCTCGGTGGTGAACGAAGAGGTGACGCCGACATGGTGGAGCCGGTCCTTGCCGTCGTAGAGGCCGAGCAGCAGCGAGCCGACCAGCTCGCCGGGTCCGTTCTTGTGCCACCGGAACCCCGCCACCACGCAGTCCGCGGTGCGCGTGTGCTTGACCTTGATCATGGCCCGCTTGCCCGGCTGGTACGTCGTGTCCTCGTGCTTGGCCACCACGCCGTCGAGGCCGGCCCCCTCGAAGCGATGGAACCATTCGCGGGCGATCTTGCGATCGCGCGTGCAGGGCGTCACGTGCACCGGGGGCACGGCGCGAGAGAGCGCCTTCTCCAGCCGCGCGCGGCGGTCCGCCTGGGGGACGTCGCGCAGGTCGCGATCCCCTTCCGCGAGCAGGTCGAAGGCGACGAAGGACGATGGCGTCTCTGCGGCGAGCTTGGCCACCCGTGAGGCCGCCGGGTGCAGGCGGAGCTGGAGGGCGTCGAAGTCGAGACCGCGGGGACCGGCGATCACGATCTCGCCGTCCACCACGCAGCGCGCGGGCAGGTTCGCGCGCAGGGCGGGGGGCAGCTCGGGGAAGTAGCGGTCGAGCGGGCGCAGGTCGCGGCTCTGGATGAACACGTTCTCGCCGTCACGGAACACGATGGCCCGGAAGCCGTCCCACTTCGGCTCGAAAAGCCATCCCTCGCCCGGAGGCAGGGCGTCCGCGAGCTTGGCCAGCATGGGCTCGACGGGCGGCTCGATCACGTCGCGTCCCCACGCGTCCTCACGCCGGCCGGCCGCGGCGCAGCGCGATGCGGCCTTCGGCGGAAGCCCAGCCCGCGTCGAACGCGCAGCCCGGCCCGTCGACGTCGATGGCGAGAGGGGCGTGATCGGAGGGGATCGGCTTGCCCTTGCGCGCCTCCCGGTCGATCTCCGCCCAGACCGTGCGCGCGGCCAGGGGCGCGGAGACGAGCAGGTGGTCGATGCGCATGCCGTAGTTCTTGTGGAAGTTCCCCGCGCGGTAGTCCCACCAGGTGTAGCGGCCGGGCTCGGAGTGATGGAGGCGATAGGCGTCGGTGAGCCCCCAGCGCAGGAGGCGCAGGAAGGCCTCGCGCTCGCGCGGCGAGACGTGGGTCCCGCCGTGGCACGCGCGCGCGTCCCACACGTCGGCGTCGGTGGGGGCGACGTTGAGGTCGCCCCCGAGGACGAGCGGCTCGTCCGGCTTCGCCGCCGCCGCCAGCCAGCGGGCCAGCCGGTCGAACCAGACGAGCTTGGCCTCGTAGAACTCCGACCCGACCACGCGCCCGTTGGGCGCGTAGAGGCAGACCACGCGGACGCCGCCGCAGAGGGCGGAGATCATCCGCGCCTCCGCCAGCGGCTCGTCGTCGCCCACGTCCGGTGTGCGCGCGGGGGCGAGCGGCTCGCCGAAATTGCGGACCACCTTCTCCAGCCCGCAGCGGCTGGCGATGGCGACCCCGTTCCATCCGCCCTCGCCGTGGTGCGCGAGCGCGTAGCCGAGGTCGCGGAAGGCGCGCGTGGGCGCGTCGGCGTCGGTGAGCTTGGTCTCCTGCATCAGGAGGACGTCGGGTCGCGCGCGCTCGATCCACCAGCTCACCTTCTCCAGGCGGGCCTTGAGGGAGTTCACGTTCCAGGTGGCGATCCGCACCGTCCTAGCCTACCCCCGTCCGGGCTTCCGCCTCCGGCCGCCTGACGAACGCTCGCGCGCTGGGCGATTCCCGGGCCGTTCGCCCGAAGCCCGGCCCGTTCGCGATCGGGTGTGGCCCATCCGGGTGACGGAGCGCACCCGGACCTTGCACTGTTCTTTATATAGTCCGCGCTCCCTCTGTCGATGGGAGGAGTCTCGATGGCGACGCAGACGAAGACGTTCCGGCTCCCCACGCTGGCCGGCAGCGGGTCGTCGACGCTGGCGGAGACGCGCAAGGCGGCGGAGGAAGCGGTCGCCGCCGCCTCGAAGCGGCTGGGCGGGACCTCTCCGAGCTTCGCCTTCCTCTTCGTGGCCCCGCGCCATGACCTCGGCGTCGCCCTGGCCGTGGCCGAGCGCGCGCTGGCGGGAGCGGCGGTGCTGGGCTGCACCACCGCCGGAGAGATCACCGAGCGCGGCCTCGTCCGCGGCGGCATCGCCGCCCTGGTGGTGTCGGCGTCCGAGACCGAGGTGGCGGCGCGCGCCACCTCCGACGTCAAGGCGGACCCGCGGGCGGCGGCCAAGCGTCTCTGTGAGGGGTTCGGGGCCGCGATGAAGAGCGCGGCCGGGCGCGGTCTCTCCTCGTCCACCACCATCGTGCTCACGGACGGCCTCAACGGAGCCGGCGAAGAGCTCGTGAACGAGATCATGGGCGCCACCCGTCCCTTCCAGCAGGTCGTGGGCGGAGCGGCGGGCGACGATGGCGCCTTCAAGGCGACCTCCGTGGCCGGCGGAGGCCGCGCGCACCGCGACGGGGCGGCCGTGCTCCACACGTTCTCCCGTCAGCCGTGGGGGGTGGGGGTGGACCACGGCCTGGAGGCGACCACGCGGCCGATGCGCGTCACGCGCGCGCGCGGGAACGTCGTGCAGGAGATCGAGGGCCGGCCCGCCTTCGAAGTCTACCGGGACTACGCGCGTGAGCGCGGCGTGACCCTCGAGCCGGCCAGCGCCGGGCCCTTCCTGATCGGCAACGAGCTCGGCATCCTCGTGTTCGACGAGATCAAGCGGGCGCGCGCGCCCCTGTCCGTCGGCCCCGACGGGTCCCTGGCCTGCGCGGCCGGGATCCCGCAGGGCGCGCACGTGGCCATCCTGGACGGCAAGCCGGCGAGCATGGTGGCCGCGGCCCGCCAGGCGGCGGAGGAGGCCCAGCGCAACCTGAAGGGGGCGCGCGCCGCCGCCGTGCTCCTGTTCGACTGCGTCTGCCGCGGGATGATCCTCGACAAGGAGTTCTCCCGCGAGATCCAGGCCGTGGAGTCGGTGTTCCCGGGCGTGCCCGTGGCCGGGCTGCTCACCTACGGCGAGATCGCGCGGTTCAAGGGTCGCCTCGACGGCTGGCACAACACGACGGCGGTGGTGGCGGCGATCCCGGCCTGACCGGCCGCCTCTCCGCGGGGACGCGGTCGTCGTCCACGGGGAGACGAAGACCGAACGTCCCGCCGGCGATCATGACGCCTCGCGCATCGCCGCCACCACGGCCGCCAGCGACTCGCGCACGGACGGGTAGGCGGGGCGCCAGCCCAGCTCGGCCTTCGCCTTCGCGTTCGACAGCGGGACGCGCATGAAGGCGGCGGCGGCGATCACGGGCGCGGCCAGGCCCACGATCCAGGCGGGCAGGGAGCGGGGTGGGGGCGCGCCGAAGGCGGCCGCGGCGGCGGCAAGGTACGCGGTGAGCGCGATGGGCTCATCGTCCACGACATTGTAGACAGCCGACGGCGCGGGGTGCTCCAGTGCGGCCACCGTGGCCGTCACTGCGTCGTCCACGTGGATGAACGAGGCCACGCCATTGGCGCCCCGCGGCACGAACACCTTCCGCGCCCGCAAGGCGTGGCCGAGGCCGGAGAGGCCGGGCACTCCCGGCCCATAGAATCCGCCGTAGCGCAGGGCGACCGTCTCCAGGCCGGCGGCGCGGGCCTCGAGGAGCTGCGTCTCCATCGCGCGGAGGGCGAGCACGGCCTCGCGAAGGGAACCACGGCCCGGCGGCGGCAGCGGCTCGTCCTCGCCCCGGGGGCGGTCGAAGCCGGCGGCGCCATAGACGCCGAGGAAGGACTCGGCGACCACGCGGCGCGCGCCCGCCTCCCGGGCCGCGTGGAGCAGGTTCGCCGTCCCCCGCGTGCGGACGAGGTTCGTGGCGCGGAGGTCGCGTGGCCGCATCGGGCCCGCGGGCGGAAGCGCGGTGAGGACGTGCACGACGTGGGTCGGCGCGGCCTCCTGCACGACGCGCGCGATCGAGGCCGCGTCCAGGGCGTCGGCGACGGCCGCCCGCGCCCCGAGCGCCTCGATCCTGTCCCGGCGCGCGGGTGAGCGCGTGAGGCCGGTGACCTCGTGTCCCCCCTCGATCAGCGCCCGCACCAGTGGACGGCCCAGCACGCCCGTGGCGCCGGCGACGAAGACCTTCATCGCAGCCCTCCTGGGCCGGCCGCACGCGCCCGCATCGTACGGAGCAGGACGAGACCGGCCCACGTGCCCGCCGCCTCCGTCATGGCGAGCAGCACCGCCGTCACCTGGAAGACGCGCCCCCACGCGCCGTCCGCGACGTGGGCGACGTGATCGGGGCTGGGCACCGCGAAGTGGTTCCAGAGACCGAAGAGGAGCGCGCCGGCCATGGTGGCGGCGAGGGCGCCGCCGCCCCTCTCGTCGCCGGAAAGGCGCAGGAGGCCGAGCGCGACCAGGGGTCCGGCCCCGATGACGGTCACGATGAACGCGAGGGACGGTGGCGAGGGCACGATCCCGAGCGTCCCGTGGGCAGCGCCATGGACGAGGGCGACGGCGGCGTGGACGAGGACGATCGCTACCGCCCGTCTGCGCACTCTGTCGGTGCTTCCGGTCATTTCCTCTCCCGCCCGGGACGGACAAAGGCGCGCAGGGAATCAGAACAGCGGGATCTGGCCCTTCGGCGGCGGCGGGGGTTCCACCCGTCCCTGGCCCGGATCGCCCAGCGGGGCCTCGATCCCGAAATCGGCGGTCACCGGCCCATGATCGCTCGTCCCGAACTCGCGAGCGACGGTGCAGGCCCGTGCCGCCTCCGCCAGCGCGGGGCTGGCGAGGATGTAGTCGAGCCGCCAGCCGATGTTGCGCTCGCGCGACTGGCGCCAGGGCGCCCACCACGTGAAGAGGCGGTCGTTGTCGGGGTCGAAGCGGCGGGAGAGGTCGACGAGGCCGCGGCCGATGATCCGGGCGAGCATCGCCTGCTCCTCCGGTGTCTGGCCCGTCTCCGCCGGCTTGCGCAGCTTGGGATGGACGTCGCGCGGCTCGAGGGCCACGTTGAGATCGCCGCACACCAGCAGCTCGCGGCCGGCAGCGAGCGTGTCCGCCACGAACAGGTCGAGCGCCTCCAGGAAGCGCACCTTGGTCGGAAAGTCACGGTTGCCATTGGGCACGTAGACGGAGGCGAGGGTCCAGCTCCCGACCTCGGCGGTGACGATGCGCGTCTCCACGTCGAAGGGCGGGTGCACGAAGCGCGGAGGATGGCGGAAGGCGGACTGGCTCAGGTGGAGGGCCACGCCGGAGTAGCCGCCCTGCCCGTGCCAGTGGCACCAGTACCCCTCGAGCGCGCACACGCTCGCGGGCACCGCTTCCGGCGAGGCCTTGATCTCCTGGAGGCACAGGACGTCCGGCCGCTCGCGCCGCACCCACTCGAGCACGGTCTCCGCGCGCGCGCGCACGCCGTTGACGTTCCAGGTCGTGACTCTCATCCGTCCTCGCGCGTGGTAGTGTCGCCGCCGTGGCGCGCCACGAGCGGCTCGCGATCCCGATCACCGTCCACGGCCACTGCCTGGTCGAGAGACCGGACGCGCCCGGCCCCCGTCCCCTCGTCGTCGGCTTCCACGGCTACGGCGAGACGCCGGAGGTCCACGCCGAGCGCATGCGCCGGATCCCGGGAGCGAGCGAGTGCGTGCTCGCCTCCCTCCAGGCCCTGCACCTCTTCTACACGAAGGGGGGAGAGGTCGTGGCCTCCTGGATGACGAAGCGCGACCGCGAGCGGACGATCGCCGACAACGTCGCCTACGTCACGGAGGCGGTGGCGCGGATCGGGGCGGAGGTGGAGACGGACGGCCGGCTCGCCTACGTCGGCTTCTCGCAGGGCGCGGCCATGGCCTACCGGGCGGCGGCCTGGGCGGGGCACCCCTGCCAGGCCGTCGCCGCCGTCGGCGGCGACATGCCGCCGGAGGTCGCCTCCGACGCCGCCGTGCGCTGGCCCCTCGTGCTCATGACCCGCGGCGAGGGCGACACGTTCTTCACGAGCGACAAGATGGAGCGCGACCTCGTCTGCCTGCGCTCGCGCGGGGCGGCGGCGGAATCGCTCGTGTTCGACGGCGGCCACGAATGGGCGGAGCCGGTGACGGCCGCGGTCGGCGCGCTGCTCGCGCGCGCCTTCGCGGAGGTCGCCTAGGAGGACTGCTCCCCGTGCGCGGGGGAGCAGTCCGACCGCCTATAGCTCGCGGATGCGCACGTTACGCAGCCACAGCGTCCCCTCGTGGTCGCCCTGGATCCCGATGAAGCCCTTCTTGGCCTTGCCGTAGTTCGGGTAGTCCTTGAACTTGCTGGCCTTGACCTTGGCCTCCCAGTCCGGGCTCCACATCTCGTAGTCCACGACCTTCTTGCCGTTGAGCCAGTGCTCCACGTGCGCGCCCTTGGCCACGATCTTCGCCGTGTTCCACTCCCCGGCCGGCTTCACGACGCCCGCGGGCGGCGGATAGAGCGCGTAGGCGGAGCCGGCGGCGGTCAGCCGGTTCTTGCCGTCGTTGTGGGCGGCGTCGTCGAGGAGCTGGTACTCGGGCGCGCTCCAGTAGATGTGGTCGTACTCCGCGGTGCCGCGATAGAAGACGCCCGCGTTGCCGCCGGGCTGGAGCTTCCACTCGAACTCGAGCTCGAAGTCGCCGT
>Ga0136846_1233844_pt1 | contig 10858 bp, 15 predicted proteins | sample HopSoiMetagenom2_FD_96841 | JGI IMG/M metagenome (GOLD analysis project Ga0136846, IMG submission 96841) | Grasslands soil microbial communities from Hopland, California, USA - 2 Assembly 2016 (version 4) | ecosystem: Environmental > Terrestrial > Soil > Grasslands | place: USA: Hopland... | reverse complement strand
GCTAAAACGGATAGAGCATCGGATTTCTAATCCGAGGGTTGAAGGTTCGATTCCTGCCGCGCCTACCATATCCTCTGGGTCTGTCGGTGGTCCAACGGCACTTCCCGTTCTCATTTAACGCACTGCTTCTGCTGCCTCTACGAAATGCGCGTTGCGGCATCTAGGCGTGCGCTAAGTTCCACACGCTCCCTCCTACCATTTACTATTGTCCCGCAGCCCACTCGCGCCGAGGAAAGTCAATGAAGATGGAAGTGTTCTCTGATGTTGACTCGACAGCTCAGGCCGTGGCGGTGTTTATCGCCAAGGAAGCTCGCACCGCTGTGGCTGCCCGAAGGCGGTTCGTCATGGCGGTCAGTGGCGGACACACCCCCTGGATCATGCTGCGCGCCCTGACTCAGCAAGCGGTGCCTTGGGACGCAGTGCATCTGGTGCAGGTTGATGAACGAGTAGCGCCGGATGGGGATCCGGATCGAAATCTCACGCATTTGCGTGAGAGCCTGCTCCAACGTTGTCCTCTGCGGTCCGACCAAATCTACCCGATGCCGGTGGCAGCTGGGGATTTGACCGCTGCTGTGACGGAATACGCCGCCACGCTCAGGAATATTGCCGGTTCCCCTCCGGTGCTGGACCTCGTACACCTGGGTCTGGGGCCGGACGGGCACACTGCTTCCCTGATCCCCGGAGATCCTGTGCTGGACGTTGTAGAAGCCGACGTGGCCATGACCGGGGTATACCAGGGGAGGCGTCGAATGACGTTGACGTACCCGGTCCTTGATCGCTCACGTCGAATCTTGTGGTTGGTCACGGGTGCTGAAAAGGTCGGCATGCTTCAGCGCCTGGTGCGAGGTGATCCTTCAATTCCGGCAGGCCGCGTGCAGCAGCAGAACGCGGTGGTGTTCGCTGACCGCGCAGCAGCACGCGAATTGAAGACCGCGTAGCCAACGCACCGCCATCTACGCGATCTTTTCAGCGCTCACTGCCAACACTATGTCGCGCTTTCGCGGTCCATCCAGTTCGATCAGAATGACGCGCTGCCATGTCCCGAGTACCAGTTCCCCTTGGTCCACCGGAACTGCTACTGAGGTTCCAATCAACGCGGACAAAATGTGATCTGGAACGTGCGCGGGGTTGTGAGGATGGCGGTATTTAAGCTTGGGGACCAGGTGTTCGAACGCATCGAGCATATCGAGGTCGGTTCCGGGATCGAGGTCAGCCGTGGTGAGCGCCGCAGTTGTGTGCAATACGGAAAGCTGACAAAAGCCCGACACCTTCGCGTACGATTTCTCGATAATTTTCTGAAGATCGTCGGTGAGATCAACCACCTCACGCTTCTTAGACGTGTTTACTTTTATCCGCTGCATTCTTAACTCCCCGATTTGCTTTCTTTCGGAAGTCGGTGTTCGCAAGTGGGTGTGTTGAGGCAGCGATCAGGAGTAATGAGGCGCTCTACCGGCTTGCCACCGAGAATATGAGACTCGATTATTTCATCGACATCTTCTGCAGTAACCCGGCCGTACCAAACTGCGTCGGGGTATACAACGACATTAGGTCCATGTTCGCACTGGTCAAGGCAGCCGGCTTTGTTGGCGCGGATTTTGTGCTTGAGGCCGCGTGCTGCGAGTTTCTGTTTGAAAATCCACTGCAATTCGCCTGTTCCGCTCGAATCGCAACTTCCTCGCGGATGGCCGGCCGGGCGCTGATTAATGCAGACGAAGATATGCTTCTCAAACTTCGGCATCTAATCAATCTAACTAATTTTGAAAGATTCGTCGCGAACCAGCAAAGCAGGAACTTGGCTGGTCATGCGGAATTTTCGACTGCTGTGGTTATGCTGCCCTGAGTGATCTATCCTCGAATTCGCGAGTCCCACTCACATCGGTGAGATTCGTTGCGACCGTAATTCCGGCGCTTTGAGCTAAAAAGAATCGTTTTTCCCGATCGTCTTTGAAGCCCATGAATTCGGGCATGGCCGCGGTCATTGCCGCTAATCCGATATCGACTTTGCAGTGGGTCGGGAAGCTGATGACTTTCTTCACGCCTCCGGGGTAGTCGGTCAGCAAGCTCAGAGCGAGTTCGGCGCCGCCGCAGATGAATGCGCTTAGCGCCGCACGCTTGTGCCGACGCCAATACAGAGCCCCGGTAACGATAAAAGCGCCCAAGGTAATGTAATCGATAACCGCGTGCCCCTTGGGAGTAACGGCCTTGGGCATTCGTTTTGTAGCGACTCCGATTGCGCTGTTGATTAATGCCATGAGAGCTTTCTCCTCGCCTGAGTTGTGATGCGTTGCGTCGGTCGCCAGCTGTGCGTTAGTGCCGAGTAAACATGCCGGTTAAGCCATACCCGAGCACCAGACCGAGTAATGCGCCAATGCCGGAGGCGGGCACAAGGTACTCGCGCGCATTGCGTTTTATATCCAAGCGCTCGTGCATCTTGGAACGAAGCTCCGTCACTGAGCTGTGCAAGCGGCGACGCTGATCTGCTGCACGTAGCTCCAAGGTGGAGGTCGGTTCCTTACTAGCTGGACTGGTGCTCATGCCTGGTTCCTCGCTTCCTGTTGCAGCCACACTTTGTCTTCCTTTAGGACCTCGATAGTCTTATTGGGTGTCAAACCCTGGAACTGCTTCACGGCAACAATCGCGAAGGTGGCGCCGAGGATAAGCCAACAGCCTCCGACAATGAGAAAGGACAAGAACCACGTATAAGAGTTGCCCCAAAAGGCCATAGCTACTAACCCAACTAGGGCAAGGTTCAGAAGCACGTAAGCGGTCAATAGCAGCAGCAAACCAGCTGCACCCCAAACTGCGGCTTTCTTGGAGTCCTTGATTTTGTCCCGCATCTCGTTAGCGAACATCTGCACGCGGGTCTGCATGAAGTCCCTGAGCTCATCTTTGATCTCGGCGATCACCTCTCCCAGCGTTCTTCCATTCGGTGTACCGACGTATCGTGTCTCACTCATATCGACTCGACCTCCATACCCGCAGTACTACTCCGGCGAGGAACCCTGCGGCTGCGCTTCCGGCGATAACCTGGACCGGATTGTTGTAGGAATACTCACGCGCGCGCTGACGCGCATCCAGCAATGCGTCAGAGGTCTTGTGCTTGACTTCCGAAACGGTCTCGCCCACACGCTCCTTAGTTTGCTGGTACGTCGCAGAGGCGCTTTCCTGGACATTACTGACGGCTTGGGAGGCTTTCGCTTTCGCCTCTTCCGCTTTCCGTTGCGCTGTCTCTTTCCAACTTGGACCGCTTTCGTCCGTAGCAACAGAGATCCCCCGGGCCTGGTTCACGAGACGTCCTAACGTGGTGCCGACCGCTTCTGCAGCTCTGTTGAGTTGTGGGCTGGGGTTGCCAGGCATCAACTCCCGCGTGGGATTAGCCGGAGGAGATACGGCGTTGAGAGCCTCGCCATTGTCCGGGATTTGCGCGCGCGACGCTCGAAATTCCGGCGCGCGGTTGGTATCCACATCCTGATGGGTCAGGGGCTCTGGGATCGGTTCTGTAGCCATGGCGCGCACTGCTCCTCGTCGAAATATTACCCGTTCGCAAACTTGGATGGCGAGAAGCGGTGGAGGTTTGCAGACGAAAAGAGAGTTGCTGGCCCTGATGGAGGACCCTCAGAAGAATTGCCCAGCTGGATGAATCCTAAAGCTTAGTCCTTCAGGGGTACCAGAGGTTTGTCGCCTTGACAGTACGTTGCCACCTTACGCAAGCCACCGTCCATCATGTTGATAGTAACCACCGGTCCCCGGCAATACACAGCGTGGCCATTTGCAGCCAAGTACCAGCGTCCACCGCGATGTGTTTTGGCGATCACGGGATCCACCGGATTATGGGAAGCCGTGTTTGGGGCCACACGGAAGCCTGGAATCGAGAAAAGAAGAACTCCTACCACGAGAGTCTTCATAGGGTCACCTTAGGGTTGCTAAATTGTGATCAAAGCCCGCCGTGCGTCCGACACATCAGAGGCCGGCTTCGGAGGATGCCCGGGGTGCACTCTCCGCGGCTTCACCGATTCCTCGGTCCTGGCGCTCTCTTCAGACGGAACCTGGGTAGACGGAGTTTGAGCCTTTGCTTTCGGACTTGCCTGGCCTTGGGAGGCGGGTTCGGAGTTACGCTTCTGGATCGCTTTCGCCTTCATGGCCGACAGCTCCGAGCTGTCGGAAAACAGCTGTTTGATCAGCCAGCGCTGATTGGTGATAGTGGAATTCTGCTCTACCACTAGCAACACCATCAGGGTGTACGAAATTACGAATAGAACCACAAGCAGCGGAAGTAGGGATGATCGGGATTTCAATTGGGAGACGGTTGGGCTGGGCAATGCTTCCTGGGAAAGCAAGAGACACCCCGTTTGGGCCCCATAGCAGCAGGCGCTCTCTCAGATTGCAGCTAGGTCACCACTAGTTGCTTGAAACGTAAGTTGCTGAATCGAAATCGGTAGCCCGGCTCCCCAACGTCCCGTGGCCCAGGACCGAATGCAACTGCCTGCACATAAGAAGTAACCGGTTGAGTTACTGGGGTCACTTGCAACGGCGCTCAGACCGGCAACAGTGTCCCTCCGAAGCTCCCATTGGCTTATTTGCCTGTCAATACGAGCTTGGCGATGGTTTGGAGCTGCATGTTGGATGTGCCTTCGTAGATCTTCCCGATCTTGGAATCCCGCCAGTACTTCTCGACAGGGTAGTCCTTGGTAAACCCGTATCCACCGTAGATTTCGACCGCCAGAGAGGTGACGCGCTCGGCCACTTGGGAACTGAAGAGTTTGGCCATGGCTGCTTCCTTGACGAAGTTCATGCCGGCGTCTTTCATGCGGGCGGCGTTGTAAACCATGAGCCTGGCCGCTTCGATCTCGGTGGCCATTTGTGCCAACTGGAACTGTATACCCTGGAAGTCAGCGATGGTTTTACCGAACTGCTTCCGCTCCTGTGCGTAGTGGCAGGCGTATTCCCAGGCGCCACGGGCGACCCCGGCCATTTGCGCTCCAATCCCGATTCGGCCCTCGTTGAGCGTTTCAATCGCGATCTTGTAGCCTTTTCCTGGTTGTCCGAGCACGTTGGCTCGTGGCACACGGCAATCCTCCAGGAGCAGCTCGCAAGTGGAAGAAGCGCGAATACCAAGCTTGTCCTCTTTCTTTCCCACGGTGAACCCTGGAAAATTCTTTTCAATGATGAACGCCGTGATGCCCTTGTACCCGGCGGAAGGATCAACGCTGGCGAACAGAATGAAGATGCCGGCTTCCTTTCCATTGGTAATCCAGAGCTTCCGGCCGTTCAGCACATAGTCGCTCCCCTCTACCTGTGCCCGGGTTTGGAGAGCGAAAGCGTCGGAACCGGATCCAGCCTCACTGAGCGCATAAGCCCCGACCGTGTCGCTGGTCATCTTGGGCAGGTACCGCTTTTTCTGTTCGTCACTGCCCCAGCGCAGGAATGCATTGTTGACTAACGTATTCTGCACATCCACGACTACGCCCGCCGATGCGTCCACGCGCGAAAGTTCCTCCACCGCCAGAATCGCCTCGAAAAAAGTCCCTGCGCCGCCGCCGTATTGCTCTGGCACTTCGATCCCCATCAATCCGAGCTGGAAGAACTGCTCGACAAGTCCGTGATCGAAAACAGCGTTCTCGTCCATTTCCTTGACTAGTGGACGAACCTTCTCCTCCGCGAACTGGTGGATGTTGTCGCGGAACAGAATTTCATCGTCTGTCAATGAGTTGAGGGGCGTGGGATGTGCCGCGGTAAGAATTGCTTCTGGCATCAGATACCTTCACTCGTAGAATCGGAACCAATTTTAGCATTGCATGGGACACATTGTTGCGCCGCATCAGGAAGCGTTGCTGCCCGGAAATGTTCTTTCTATTCCCGACGTACGCTTAGGGTAGTAGGGCAAAACTGTTACCATTTGGCCCCTTATTGTCTATCACTCGCGCTCGACAAGGAGCAGTTTGTGCGTCCTCTTGCTGCAGTATTACTTTTCTGCGCGAGTTGTTTCTCGCAGGCGGGTTCGAGCCGGAAGCCGCCATCATTGAGCGACGTCGACGAGGTGCGGATCGGCAAAGTACTCGCAGCGAAGTTCGTCGAATTCGAAGCAATGGGACCCACCCGTCAAACAAGGAAAATCGACGTATATCTGCAGACAGTAGGAGACAAATTAGCAGCTCACGCGCAACGCAAACTTCCATACCGTTTTCACTGACCCTGACCAGGGATTCAAGAGTGCGTTCGCGCTACGCGGGGAGAAATTTTTGTCGCGGCCGGCGTGCTCGCCCTCACGGACACCGAGGACCAACTTGCGGTCGTCTTGGCACATGAGATGGAACACGTGGCGCAGAATCAGTGCCGTGACCGTCTGATCCAAGAGCTATCAAAGGCGAATCTAACGGCGATAACGGAGATCAGCTGAAAGTAGAGCCATTCCTTCCAGGCCACGGTCATGACCGCGAATTCGCGGCCGATCGCGAGGGCGTGAAACTTGCGGTTGAGGCGGGGTATTCGCTCCAGGGCGCGATTCGACTCTTGACAATGTACGTGGTTATGGGGGCAGCAGATGACTCACACAGCGAGTGAGGCGGAACAGAATCTTAGGAGTCGGATAGCACAGATCCAGCGACTGATCGACACAGACAAGCTGGCGACACCGAAGGAAAAGGATCTCGCTCTGCCGTGACGCTTTTGTGTGCGGACAGATGGATTTAGTGGTCCAGTGGACGCGTTGATCAACTCGGCTTGCGCTGCACGAGTTTCAAACCGTCGGACTGAAGAATGCGTTGCACTTGATTGCGCGCGTGCATAGACCAAGGCCCGTTGGCATCGAGCTTGATATAAGCTTGCCAATGGCGCAGCGCCTTGCGAGGCTCCCGCGTCTTCTCATAGGCAAGGGCTAGATTGTAGTGCGCGTCGGCGTAAGTGGGAGCGAGCTGCAGAGCTGCTTTGTAGGCCTGGATGGCCTGTGCGACACGCCCGGTTTCATCCAGCACATTACCCAAATCGAAATGCGCCAGCGCATAGCGGGGGTCCGAGTCGACCGCCGCACGATAGTGTTGCTCGGCCAGCGCGTATTACTGGCGGTTGTAATAGAGCGTGCCGAGATTGATATGTGCCGCAGCGTGTTGGGGCTCGAGTTCCAACACTCTCAAATAGGTGTTGATGGCTTCCTGATGCATGCCCGGGTCCTCTTCCAAAGCGATACCGCGCGCAAAGAGCTGCGCTGCCGTCTCGTTGATGGGAGTGGGTGCGGGAGCGTTCGCGACTGCTCTCGTGATGACTTTCTGTTCCGGTGAGAAGTCCATCAGGAATTGACCGGCGATAGGCTCAAGGAGCTTCCCAGCATGGCGGAAAGCCACCCGATGGCCGGTGATGTACGAACCGGCTTCCAACAGCGGATTTTCCATGCCCGCAACCTGACGCTGCATCGCCTCTAACGAGCGACGAATTACGCCCGGACGAACTCTTTGCGCACAGAGGTCGCGCACTTTTTTGACTTGGAGTAGGTCGAAAAAGGAGTAGCCGTCGGCAACGCCAACCAGGCCCGCGCGTTCCCAAGCAGTCAACTGCCGCGACGTGATCCGCAGGATTCGTAGCAGGTCCGCTCGACTGTATCGATACACAGTTGTAAGGGGTCTCTCGCGCTTATTATGAGCAACTCTTCGATCAATTCGCAAGAAGAAACTACTGTGGAAATCGCGGACGACAACAGGAAAAAACCTTCTCACTCCATGGTGAGATGAATCTGCTTGCGATTGGTGCAGTCTACTCTGAGTACTCTTTCTGCTGTTGCTGGAATTATTCCTGTGATGGTCGCCGTGCGGTCGTATGCACTGTCGGAGGACTGTACGCGCACACGAATCTTGTGCTCTCCCGAGCTGAGAGCGAGCGAATCGGATTTGTAGCCTTGAACTGCTTTGAACAAACCCATCTTTCGCTTAACCGTACCGTCGGAAGACTCCTTATAAGCGAGTTTATCGTCGATCCAGACCAGCACCTGAGCCGATGGAAAACGATGTTCAATTCGAATGTGAAGAGTGGCAGATTTCTGCGGTGCTGGCGAGACGCTCGTAGCGCTCACTGTATCGGCTCCGCCGGAACCATCAGGTGGATAGTGTTGCGCTGCAGCGCGCGGTGCAAGTCGGGGGGTCGACCCGGACTCGGGCTTCGCCATGAGGGATGCACCGTTATTGACTCGGGTAGACGGCGCCACATGTGAGCGCACAACAGTCACCGGTGGCTTCGGTACGGTTGCTGTGGCGTTTGCTGCGATTTCAGCTTTGGCAGATGCTGTGCGCACAGACTGCCGCGCCAGCGGGAGATTGATCTCTGCGCTTGTGGGAGGGCGCGTTATGGTCACGGCGATGGCAGCTACTCCCATGCCTAAAAGGATCAGAGAGGAATATTCCCAGGCAGATAGCCGGACACGACCGCGATTTTGGGTCGAGTTCAGCCGGGAGCTCTTGATCAGGCCGAAGCTCTGAGTGGTGGAGGGCGTAGCAGGGACCGCTTGTGTCGGTCGATCCGGAGCGTTCGCGCTGGCTGGCTGCTTCTCCTTACTGCGCGGTGTGCGTCCCTCTCGAAGATCGTCCAGATCATCGGCCATTTCCTTTCCGGTCTGATAACGCTGAGCTGCATCCTTCGCGATGGCTCGGCCAATTACGTAATCGACGTCTGGTGGGAAATTGGAGTCGTACGCAGAGACGGGCAAGGGCTCGCGGTGAACCACCCGGAAAGAAACCGTCATCGCGCTGTTTCCCTGAAAAGGCCGATGTCCGGTAAGCAAAGTGTACAGAATGACACCCAGAGAGAACAGATCGGATCTGCCGTCGACGGGATCACCGTTCAGTTGTTCGGGGGACATGTATGCGGGTGTACCAAGGGACTGCCCCGCTACAGTCTGGTAGGCCATATTCAACTTAGCAATACCAAAATCGGTGATCTTAGGTCGTCCGTCGCGAGTCAGGAGAATATTGGCAGGCTTGATATCTCGATGAACAATGCCCTGAGAGTGTGCGTAATCTAGGGCGGCTGCGAGGTCGTGGATCAACGCAAGAGCGGAGTACGCGTCATACTGCCCCGCTGTGTCAGTAAACTGCTGGTCCAGCGATACGCCTTCCACATACTCCATCACGATGAACGGGTTCTGACTTTCCTCGTCCTCGCCGACGTCGTGAATAGTGACGATGGAGGGATGCGAGAGGCGACCCGCCGCTTTCGCCTCCAGAAAAAAACGCTCCCGAAATTCTTTCTCCTTTGCGGCGGCGTGTTCCGAAAGTGCGATGGTCTTAATGGCCACGACACGATCAATTTTTGGATCTCGGGCCTTGTAAACGACACCCATAGCTCCCCGGCCAATTTCTGCCAGGATTCGATAACGACCAAAATTGGGGGCCGCAGTGACTTGCATCGTATAACGAGGGAAATGCTGCTGATCCAGCGATTGAAATGGTATCCCGTAAACCAGTCGTTTCAAGCAAATGATTCTGCCCGTGAAGTAACTTGCGTAACCAGGAGCTAATGTCGCTTATCGGACCTACAGCGACCGGACTTCCAACGCTTCCAGTACAGCAATTGCTGTATGGACCAACAGAAAAGCCGAACCCACACTCAAAGTGGTTTGCCTATCCAAACTGGAGATTGCGGAGTGTCGTCCCGCGCGGATCGAGTCCAGCCCATAACCCAACCTCCCCCTGCCGCGGTGGCACCGGCTGAGGAAGAGGTACTTCAATCCTCTATTCGGGCAGGCTCAATTGCCCAGGTGGTTGTGGCCGCTGTCGCAGTCATTGGCTTGATCTATCTGCTGAAGCTGGTGATGATCACGACGCTTACGGGGATCTTACTGGCCTTTATCCTCGAACCTCTGGTGGAGTTGCTGTCTCGTGTTCGCGTGCCGCGCGGTGCTGGTGCATTGATAGCTGTCACGTTGATGCTGGCCCTATGGGGAGCGCTGGGCTATTTCTTCTATAACCGGGCGGTGGATTTTGCGACTGAGTTACCCAAGTATTCGGGCAAAATCCGCGACACAGTCAGCAAAATACGGCACCAGACCACGCGCATAGAGGAAACCACGCGCTCTGTTGTTCATCCCGAACAGGACGGTAAGAAAAAACCCGTTCCTGTCGAAGTGCAAGACGCGCCCAACTTGACGAACACCGTCCTGCAAGGTGGAGGAAATTTCGCTGAGATTCTGTTGGCCATCAGCTTCCTGCCCTTTCTGGTGTACTTCATGCTCACCTGGAAGGATCACGCGCACACTGCGACAGTGCGGCTGTTTCCCAAGGAACATCGGTTGCTGGCTCACCGTACGGTAGCCAAGATCTCGCTCATGATTCGCAGCTTCATTGTCGGGAATGTAATTGTCGGTCTGGTAATTTCCACGATCAGTATCGCGGTCTTTTGGTACTTAGGTATCCCATACTTCTACTTCCTTGGAGTGATTAGCGGATTCGTCAGCTTGATACCTTATCTCGGGGTATTCCTGGCTTTGCTGCCGCCGCTGGCCGGCGGAATTGGCACCTTAAGCCGCAGCGATGTTCTCATTGTTCTTCTTACCGTTGTTGGCTTACACCTCCTCACTATGAACGTGCTGTATCCCAAGATTGTTGGGAAGCGGCTCCGCCTCAATCCGCTCGCGGTGACCCTTGCGCTGTTGTTTTGGGCGTGGATATGGGGTGCCATGGGCTTGATTCTGGCAGTGCCCATCGTAGGAGCTGCGAAGGTGATTTGTGACTACATCGATCCCCTACGAGGTTTGGGTTCATGGCTGGGGGAATAGAAACGTGACAACAACGAGCATTTATGAGTGAGGGCAGATGCTGACCGGACACAAGGGAACGAAACCTGTTGTGCTGTACATCGCGCTGGCCATAATTCTTCT
>Ga0136846_1210184_pt1 | contig 10860 bp, 12 predicted proteins | sample HopSoiMetagenom2_FD_96841 | JGI IMG/M metagenome (GOLD analysis project Ga0136846, IMG submission 96841) | Grasslands soil microbial communities from Hopland, California, USA - 2 Assembly 2016 (version 4) | ecosystem: Environmental > Terrestrial > Soil > Grasslands | place: USA: Hopland... | reverse complement strand
TTGCCGCCGTTGAACTTGACGACGTAGTCGACGCGGCTGCCGAGCAGGTCGGTGGCCTTGCCCTTGCCTTCGTCGCCCCACTGGGCGCCGATGAGAACGATGGCGGGCATGGCGGACTCCCTCAAAACGAGTGGCGGGATTACACCCCATCGTATCGGACCGGTCGCGCACAACGCGGCGAAGGTCCCACTAACTTGCACAGCGGTGTGCAAGTTATGCTACGGTTGTCTCATGACCACGAGCACCACTCCGGGCGTCCGCGCACCACGACGCGACGCCGCCGAGAACCGCGCCGCCCTCCTGGCGGCGGCCCGGGTGGTGCTGAATCGCGATCCGGATGCGGGCCTCGACGCGATCGCCGCCGAAGCGGGCCTCACCCGCCGAGCCGTGTACGGGCACTTCGCGAACCGGGACGCGCTGCTGTTGGAGCTCGTCGAACAGGGCACGTCCCGGGTGGCGGCCTCGCTCGCCGCCGTCGACCACCCGCAGCCACTGGTCCGCCTCGCGCTGATCGCGTCGCGCATGTGGCAAGAAGTCGACGCCGTGCGGGTCATGACCCTGTTCGCCGTGCGGGGGCCGTTCCAAGACCAGGTGGCCGAGCGGTTGCGTCCGGTGCGGCGCCACCTCGCCGATACGGTCCGCGCAGGGACGCGTTCCGGGGCGCACGGTGCGGTGCGGAGCGACGTCCCTCCCGACACTCTCGCCCGCCTGATCGAGGGCGCGGCGATCACCGTGCTCGACGAAGCAAGGCGCACGGGGATGCCTGCGGCGACCGCCCGCCGACTGACGATGCTCGCCGTACTGGCAATGGCCGGCCTCGACGCTGCCGCCGCGAATCGGCTGATCGACGAGACCCCCGAACTCCGGCTCGAGCCGGCAACCCCGCAGGAGCGGCGCCCGTGATCCGCGTCACGCTCGACGGCGCCGCCGTCGGAGCCGGACGGGAGGCAGCGCTTCCGCCGGTGAGCGCCGTCTACAGGCCCGGAGTCCCCACCGTGCTGGCGACGGAGGGCGGTAACCGGCCCACCGTGCTGTCGCTCGTGGCGTCCGGGCGGATGAAGGTCGACGCGGGAACCGTGCGCGCCGTGCGCATCGACGACGAGGGGCACGAGATCGAGCTCGGCCGAGCCGAGTTGCGGCGCGCGGTGGCGTTGATCGACACGCCGCTCGTGGCCGACCATTCCGACGACGTCAGCGTGGCGAGCGTCGTCAGGGAGGAGCTCGCGCTGGCCCGCTCGCGCCGACGGGCCGACCGTCCCGCCGCATACACCGACCGCCACGCCTTCGGCTCGTTGGCCGCAGACGAGCGCCTCAGCCTGCTGATCGATCTCGCGCTCCGGCGACCGGATGTCGAGGCTCTCGTCATCACCTCGCCCGAGCGTCATGGCGGGGACCCCGTGACCTGGTCGCGGGTGATCCGAGCGACATCCGCCCGAGGAATCGCCGTGCTGGTCGTGACGGACCACGCCACTGCCGCTCACCTGCGCACCCTGCCCCAGCCCGAGCCCGTCGGGGCCGGAGCGCTCCGCCTCTTCTGAAAGCCAGATCATGACCGTCCCCGCCCTCATCCGCTCCGAGCTCGCTCGTCTCGTCGCGACGCCGCTGGCACGTCTCGCTCTCGTGGCCCTGATGCTCGTTCCGGTGCTCTACGGCGGCCTCTACCTGTGGGCCAACCGCGACCCGTACGCGGGTCTCGATCGCGTCCCGGCGGCCCTGGTCGTCCTCGACCGGGGCGCCAGCGTGACCTCTGGCAGCGGAACCGACGCCACCATCCGCACCGTGAACTACGGAGACCGGGTGGCGACGCAGGTGCTGAAGGACGGTTCCTTCGCCTGGAAGCGAGTCTCGGCGGCGGCCGCCGCCGCCGGCGTGAAGAACGGCAGCTACGACTTCAGCGTGACGCTCCCGGCGAGCTTCTCGGCGGATCTCACCTCGAGCACGGTGACCGTCGGCAGCGACGGCGCCGCCCTCGTGCGGCCGCGGGAGGCCGGCATCCGGCTCGTCACGAACGACACAAACAGCTACCTGGCCTCGACCATCGCCACCCAGGCGGCGGCGACGATCCGCAGCTCGATCGCCTCGCAGGTGGGGTCTGAGGCCGCGGGCCGGTTCCTGCTCGCGCTCTCCGACATCCGCGGATCGCTCTCGGCCGCCGCAGACGGTGCCGCGCAGCTGGCGAGCGGAGTGGGTGACGCTCAGTCGGGTGCGCAGACGCTGGCGAACGGGACCGCCTCGCTGGCGAGTGGCACGGCGCAGGTGGCCGCCGGCACACAACGACTGGCCGCGGTCGGCGATCAGGCCGTGGCGACCGGCAACCGGCTGACCGCGCAGATCCCAGCGCTTCGGGCCCAGCTGCAGACGCAGCTGGCCGCGCAAGGACTGACGCAGGAGCAGATCGACGCGGTGCTCGCCCGGCTCGATCCGCTGGCCGCCCAGGCCGGCACCGCGCAGGCGCAACTCGACGGTCTTGCCGCCCAGGTCGATCAGCTGAACGCCGGCGCGCACCAGGTCTCCGCCGGGGCCGAGCACGTGAATGGCGGCGCGGAAGCCCTGGCGTCCGGGCTCGGCACCCTTCGGTCCGGCGCCGCTGACCTGCAGTCGGGGCTTGCCGCCGGTGTCGCTCAGATCCCGGCGACGGATGCCGCTCAGCGCGACGCGGTCGCGACCACGATCGGCGACCCGGTGCGGGTCGACAGGACGGCCATCACGAAGGCGAGCGACTACGGAGCCGGCCTCGCGCCGTTCTTCATCTCGCTGGCGGCCTGGATCGGCATCTACGCCCTGTTCCTCATCGTGAAGCCGCTCTCGAGGCGCGCACTCACGGCCGTGCAGCGCCCGCTGCGGGTGACGCTCGCCGGGTGGCTGACCCCCGGCATCCTGGGGCTGGTTCAGATGGTCGCGGTGTTCCTGATCGTGACGCTGGCGCTGGGATTCGCGGTCGCCAACCCGATCGGCGCCCTGGCCTTCATGGTGCTCATTTCGCTGACCTTCGCTGCCGTCATCCTGGCGCTGAACGTGTGGCTCGGCAGCGTCGGCCAGTTCCTCGGACTGGTACTGATGGTCGTGCAACTCGTGACAGCGGGTGGCACCTTCCCCTGGCAAACGCTCCCCGCGCCGCTCGCGGCGTTGCACCACGTGCTCCCGATGAGCTATGCCGTCGACGGTCTTCGCCAGCTCATGTACGGGGGCAGTTCCGCAACGGCGCTCTCGGATGCCGGCGTGCTGCTCCTCTGGCTGGGCGTCGGGCTGGCCGCAGCGGGGCTCGGGGCCACGCGGATGACGCGCTACCGCACGCTGCGCGATCTCCGCCCCTCGCTGATCGGCTAGCCGTCGACGGCGCTCCACTGGTCGATCCACTCGTGCATCACGATCGCGGCGGCTGCCGCCGCATTGATCGACCGCGTCGAGCCGAACTGACGGATCTCGACAACGGCATCCGCGGCGTCCAGTGCCTCGGGCGTCAGGCCAGGTCCCTCTTGGCCGAACAGCAGGATGCAGCGCTCCGGGAACCCGAACTCGCCCACCTCGACCGATCCCGGCACATTGTCGACTGCGACGATGGCGCGGCCGGTCTCGCGCGCGAACGCGACCAGCTCGGCGATCGAGTCGTGATGCACGATGTGCTGGTAGCGGTCGGTGACCATGGCGCCGCGTTTGTTCCAGCGCTTGCGGCCCACGATGTGCACGGTCTCGGCCAGGAACGCGTTGGCGGTTCGCACGATGGAGCCGATGTTCATGTCGTGCTGCCAGTTCTCGATGGCGACCGAGAAGCCGTGCCGGTGGGTGTCGAGCTCGGCGACGATGGCCTCGACCGTCCAGTAGCGGAAGCGGTCCACCACATTGCGCGCATCGCCGTTCGCTAGCAGCTCGCGGTCGTAGCGCGGGTCCGTCGGCCAGGCATCCGGACCGCCGGGCCAGGGACCGACGCCGATCGGCATCCTGTCTTCCTGGGGCCCCTCGTACGGCGCTTCGCTCACCTGCCGAGGGTATCGACGGCGGGCTGTTAACGTCGGCACATGTCACCCGCCGCCCCGCCGTTCGCCTGGCACCCGAGCGGGCCGGACACCATCGTGCTCGGCGACAACCTCGCAGTCACGGCGCTGCTGCCGGATGCCGCATTCCGCCTGATCTACCTGGACCCGCCCTTCAACACCGGGCGGGTGCAGCGCAGGCAGTCCGTGACGACCACCCGCGCCGCGGACGGAGCCCGTCAGGGTTTCGGCGGCAACAGCTACGACACGGTCAAGGGCATGCTGTCGCGCTACGACGACCGCTTCGACGACTACTGGGCCTTTCTCGAGCCGCGGCTGACCGAGGCATGGCGACTGCTCGACGAGCGAGGAACGCTCTACCTGCACCTCGACTATCGCGAAGCGCACTACGCCAAGGTCGCGCTCGACGCTCTGTTTGGTCGGGACAGCTTTCTCAACGAACTGATCTGGGCCTATGACTACGGCGCCAAGTCGACGCGGCGCTGGCCGGCCAAGCACGACACGATCCTGGTCTACGTCAAGAATCCCGAGCGCTACTACTTCGACAGCGAGGCCGTCGACCGCGAGCCGTACATGGCGCCCGGGCTCGTCACGCCCGAGAAGGTCGCGCGCGGCAAGCTGCCGACCGACGTCTGGTGGCACACCATCGTGAGCACGAATGGCAGCGAGCGCACCGGTTACGCCACCCAGAAGCCCGAGGGCGTGCTGCGCCGGATCGTGCAGGCCTCGAGCGCCCCCGGCGACCGCGTGCTCGACTTCTTCGCCGGCTCGGGGACGACCGGCGCGGTCGCGCAGGCGCTCGGCCGGCGGTTCCTCCTCGTCGACGAGAGCCCGGATGCCGTGGCGGTGATGCGCGAGCGACTGCCCGACGCGGCAGTCGCGGCGGTCTGACGTCCACCGCCGGCCCGTCATCGAACCGATACACAGCGCCGGGCGAGCGGGCGCTAGCCTCGTGCCCATGAGCTACTCTCAGCGCTCCGTGCGCCTCCTCACCGCCGTTTCGATCCTCCTCGCGGTCGCGCTGACCGGCTGCGTCGCGCCAGCAGGCACGAAGACTCCCGCCACGCCGAGCCCGACGCCCACGCCGACCCAACCGTCGGTTCCGCAATCGGGAGTGCCGCTCACCTGCGCCGACCTCGCGAAGGCGTCGGTCGTGAGCAAGCGGTACACGAGCGACACGGTCTCCCTTGCAGTGGATGAGAAGTCCGCGCCGGCAGGATTCCCGTTCCGCGCGTTCAAACAGGGCGGCGGGCTGCACTGCGTCTGGGGTGGACACGAACGTAACGACGGCCAGTACGTCATCGGGATGCGGCTGGAGGTCATCACCGACGCGGCCTCCGAGTACGCCGTGGCGACGAGCATCTCCGAGGACGCCACCTGGATCGCCGACCGTTATGGCGACCACTCGAAGTCGTTCTGCTCCACCGACCAAGGCGACGTCCAGTGCTTCGGCGACGTCCTGGTCGGCACGACCTGGCTGGAGTTCCGCCTGCACGACGCTCCGCGATCCCTGACCGTCGATCAGGCGAACAGCTGGGCCGACGAGCAGATCGTGCCCGCGGTCAAGGCCATCTCGCGTGCGGGATCCACTCGCCCGGCCTGGACTCCGAAGTCGGCATACGACACGCGCCAGCTGTGCGACGCCGCGACGGCATCGGCCATTGCCGGCGCCCCGGTCACGGTGACCGACAACCGGGCAGACACGCCTGACCCGCTGCGGCTCGGAATGGATCGGGCCGCGACCGCCGAATGCACCTGGACCTCGAGTGCTGCCGACGCGAACGTCATCATCGACGGGCTGACCGGTGGCGCCTGGGCTCTCCCGGGCATGACCGCCGATCCCACGGCCGCCGCCGCCAGCATCAGCACCGGTGAGCCGGCGCAATCCGTTGACATCCCGGGAGCAGACGGTGCGTTCGTGGCCGACGGCAGCTTCGCCTGGGGTGCTGTCGTGGCTCAGGGCAGCCTCGTCGAGGTGTTCAGGGACCCGTCCTACAAGGGCAAGGACAACATCCCCCTGATGACCCGAATCGTCGCCTACCTCGATGCCCACTCGTGATCAGGGAGCGCCCCTGCCACGTCGGTACGCTTTCCCCATGACCGAACGCACCCGAGGCGACATCGAGTGCTGGCTGACCGACATGGACGGCGTGCTCGTTCACGAGAGCACGGCACTTCCCGGCGCGCAGGATCTGATCCGCCAGTGGAGCAACGCGGGCACTCCCTTCCTGGTTCTCACCAACAACTCGATCTTCACGCCGCGCGACCTGGCGGCGAGGTTGCGCGACTCGGGTCTCGACGTTCCCGAAGAAGCGATCTGGACCAGCGCTCTGGCCACCGCAGACTTCTGCGCGTCGCAGATCTCGAATGGCAGCGCCTTCGTCATCGGCGAATCCGGGATGACGAACGCCCTCCATGAGGTCGGCTTCATCCTCACCGAGAAGGATCCCGACTACGTGGTCGTCGGTGAGACCCGCAACTACTCCTTCGAGGCCATCACCAAGGCGATCCGGCTGATCAACGACGGGTCGCGCTTCATCGCGACGAATCCGGATGCCACCGGCCCGAGCGCCGACGGCGTGCTGCCGGCGACCGGCGCCATCTCGGCGCTGATCACCAAGGCCACCGGCAAGGAGCCCTACGTCGTGGGCAAGCCCAACCCGATGATGTTCCGTTCGGCCATGAACAAGATCGGCGCGCACAGCGAGAACACCGCGATGATCGGAGACCGGATGGACACCGATATCGTCGCCGGGATCGAAGCTGGCCTGCACACCGTGCTGGTTCTCACCGGGATCAGCGACCAGGCCGAGATCGAGCGCTACCCCTTCCGGCCGGACGAGGTGCTGCGCGGCGTCTTCGAACTCGTGGATGTCGCCCCGTCCGAGACGGAATTCGCCGAAGGCCCCTAGCTCAGGCGGGCTTCGCGGCGGGCTACGGCGCGGGAGTTGCCGGGGCGGCCGGGGCCACGGCAACGCTGCCGGTCAGCGGCTGGCCCGACTTGCGGCTGACGAAGCAGAAATAGTCATGCTGCCCGGCCGACCACTCCTCGTCGTTCACGGCATAGCTGCCCTGGATCTGGGCGTCGTCGTATGCCCCTGCCGCGGCCAGATTGATCACGCCGGGCGCAGCGCACAGCAGCGAGATCTGCCCCTGCAGCTTGTCCGCGCCGGGGAACGTGGGGTCGGTCTTGGTGTCGAAGGCGCCGCGGAACACCATCTGCGCGGGATGCGGCGTTGCGCAGTCGACGACCGTGAACTTCTCGGCCCACGGGTTGGTGTACGGGTCAAGGCACTCGCCGCCGCGCAGCTCCGACCAGGAATGAACCCCGTTGGCGACCGGTCCGTTCGACGCGGCGCTCGAGGTGGGGGTCGGAGAGGCCGACGGGCTCGACAGCACGACGGAGGCTTGGTGCGCGAAGATCGCGGGCAGGCGGGTTCCCACGAAGAACAGGGCGACCAGCGCCAGAACCGCGACCAGGCCTCCCGCCATCCACAGCAGAACCTTCTGGGATCGGGAGACTCGACCGCGCTCGGGCGACTCAACCGGCGACCCCGGTTCCTCTGACGCCGCCTTGGCCGCGAAGGGGCTCGCACCGGAATCGACGACGCCGCTCTCGTACTCGCGGAACTGGGTCTCGCCGAAGAGGGCGTCGAGAGCCGAGTCCGGGTCACCGAAGGGGATGGGGTTCGACCCGAGCAACTCGGTCGCCGGCGCGGGCGCCTCGGTCGGGAACAGCTCGGTGGCGAACGGGTTCGGCTCGGACTGGGGCAGGAGCTGCGTCGAGCCGGCCTCCCAGGGTGCGGGCTGGGGCGCCGGGGGCTCCGGATCGGGCTCGGGCTCGGACGCGGACTCGGGCACCGGCTCCGGCTCCGCTTGGGGCTCCGATTCCGTGGCCTCGGGCTTGACGGGATCGTTGGCTCCACCACCGGGGCGCAGGCCCCAGTCGAACCCGTCGCTCACTGCGGATCCAGCCCCAGGTCGGCAAGTCCGACCGCCGCGTAATACGGGTAGCCCGCGGCCTCGATGACCTGCTGGGCCCCTGTTCCGCGATCCACCACGACCGCGACGCCAACGACGATCGCGCCGACCTTCTCCAACGCCTCGGCGGCCTTCAACGGCGAGCCGCCCGTCGTCGAGGTGTCTTCGAGCACGACGACGCGCTTGCCCTCCAGATCCGGGCCTTCGACCTGCTTGCCGCGCCCGTGATCCTTGGGCTCTTTGCGGACGACGAAGGCGTCATAGCTGCGACCGCGCGCGGCGCCCTGGTGCAGCACGGCGGCCGCGATCGGGTCGGCGCCCATGGTCAGGCCGCCCACGGCATCCACGTTCGGGATGCCGTCGATGATGTCGGTCATGACCTCGCCGATCAGCGGTGCGACGCGATGGTCGAGGCTGACCTTGCGCAGGTCGATGTAGTACGTGGCCTTCTTGCCACTGGTGAGCGTGAAGTCGCCGTGGAAGACGGCCTCGCCGGTGATGTAGTCGATCAGCCGACCGCGTGCGTCCCTCACAGACAACAGACTAGGGGGCCCCGACGCCCTTGCCGATGGCCCGCATCGGCTTCTCGTCGTGCAGGGGCAGGGTGCCGAGTTGGCCGCTCTGGGTGTTGACGACTGCCTCAGGCGCCAAGGTGGTGGCCGGGGCCGGAGCACCGAAGAACCCGATGGCCGCAACCGCGGCACCCGCGACGAGCACACCGACAGCGCCGAGCACGATAGCTCGACGAGACAGCCGGGGGATGCGGTCCGGTACTCCAGTGTCGGGGGTCACCGCATCCCAGGTTACGGACCCCTCGGCGCTCGCGACAGGCTCCCGTTCGGGGGAGGACCGGCTGAGTGGCCGCCTCGGAGCCACCGCCCATGCCAGGGGCTCGCAGTAGTTTGGATGTCATGCGCATCGCCACCTGGAACGTCAATTCCGTCCGGAGCCGGGTCGGTCGCATCGTGGACTGGCTCGGTCGCGAAGAGGTCGACGTGCTGACGATGCAAGAGATCAAGTGCACCGAAGCGCAGTTCCCCATGGACGAGTTCGGCGAAGCCGGCTACGAGGTGCAACTGCACGGGCTCAACCAGTGGAACGGCGTCGCGATCGCCAGCCGGTTCCCGATGGACGACGTGCAGATCGGCTTCGACGGCATGCCCGGCTTCTTGAAGGGCGAAGAGGGGCCCGACCTCCCCCTCGAAGCGCGTGCGATCGGCGCAACGGTCAACGGGGTGCGGGTCTGGAGCCTCTACGTGCCCAACGGCCGGGCGCTCGGCGATCCGCATTTCGACTACAAGCTGGACTGGCTGACGGCGCTCACCGCGGCCACGCGCGACTGGATGTCCGCGCATCCCGACAGCCCGATCGCCTTGACCGGCGACTTCAACATCGCTCCCCTGGATTCGGATGTCGGTGACCCCACGTTCATCCCGGGCGTCTCGACCCACATCTCACCGCCCGAGCGCGAGGCCTTCGCAGCGCTCGAAGCCATCGGGCTGAGCGACGTCGTGCGGCCGCTGGCGCCCGAGGGCTTCACCTTCTGGGACTACAAGCAACTGCGCTTCCCGCGCAACGAGGGGCTGCGCATCGACTTCGTGCTCGGCAACCATTCCTTCGCCGACCGGGTGGTGGGAGCGGCGATTCACCGCAACGAGCGCAAGGGCGACGCCCCGAGCGATCACGTGCCGGTCAGCGTCGACCTCGACCTGGAGATCGACGACGACGACCGGCCGATGATCTTCTGAGCGGCATCTGAGGCCGCGGAGACGCGGTCGCGGTCGCCCGCGACGAAGACGTACTCGGTATTGCGCAGGTGCGACACCTCGCCCACCTTCGCCCCCGCGGGATTGTGGATGCCGATCTGCGCCCCCACATATCGCTTCGCATCGAAGGCGAGCAGCTGCACCTCGTCGTGCCCGGCATCGCGCAGCGCGGTCACCATCTGCGCGGGCGTGATCCACGACTCGTCGTTGTACGAGACGATGACGGTCTCGGCGCGCACGGAGCCGAGCAGCTCGGCGAACGCCGCAGGCATCTGCCGCTTGCGGTTGAACACGCTCTTCATGGCGTCATCGCGGCTGTCGATCCTCTTGCGGGCGACCCCGTACGGCTCGGGCCGGTCCCACCGCACCAGGGTCTCCCACACGTGGTAGTTCGTGAAGTAGCGGTGCTGGTTGTATGGCGGGTCGAGGTACATCAGGTCGGTTGCTGGCAGGGTCGCGACCACCTCTCGCGCGTCGCCGCGCACGGTCGTGCCCGCGCCGGGCAGCAGCTCGGGCACCCGCAACTCCAGGTCGCGATGAGCACGCGGCGCCCAGTCCTTGAGATACGCCATCTGCAGGCCGGCGGTGGAATCCACCCGGTCGGCCGCAAGCATCAGGCTGGTGAGCAGGATCGGGAAGAGCGGCGAGCCACGGAAGTCCGACTCGAGCACGTCGCGGATCGCGTCGACCCGTGCCCCGTTCTTGGGCTGGAAGAACCGCGACTCCTCGCAGAAGGTGCGGGTGAAGTATCCGCGCCGGCCGGGCAGCGCCGACAGCAGTGCGAGCACGTCACGCACCTCGTCGAGATCGACCGCCGCGGCATCCGTCGAGATGTAGCAGTCGCCGAGCACCTCGCTGTACGTCGCGATGTCGCTGGCCGTCACCGCCTGGCCGCGGCGCTTGAACTCCTGGGCGACCCGGGTCGTTCCGGTGAAAAGGTCGAGCGTTCGGCCCGCGCCGGCCTCGGCACAGATCGCCCCCAACACGGGCACCAGCCGTCGCTTCGAGCCGAGGTACTTGATCACGCTCGCAGCCTAGGCGCGCGGCCGCGCCTAGCGGCTCAGGCCAGCAGCGCCGCCACGATCACGAGCACGACGATCGACAGCGCCGTCGTGATCAGC
>Ga0136846_1210945_pt1 | contig 10861 bp, 7 predicted proteins | sample HopSoiMetagenom2_FD_96841 | JGI IMG/M metagenome (GOLD analysis project Ga0136846, IMG submission 96841) | Grasslands soil microbial communities from Hopland, California, USA - 2 Assembly 2016 (version 4) | ecosystem: Environmental > Terrestrial > Soil > Grasslands | place: USA: Hopland... | reverse complement strand
TGATGGACGGCCGCATGAACGCAGATAACGAAGTCATCGACACCAAGGCCCTCGACATCACGCCGACGACCCTCCTCTCGGCGGCTTGCATGCTGGCGTTCGCGTGGAGCCTGTTCGGAGTTTGGCTGACCGAGCTGGCTTTTTCGTGGGGCGCGGTTGGAGTGCAGCGGGTCGTTGTGCAATCGGTCGAGGAGATCGCCTACGGCATGCTCCGCACGCAGCACTCCTACGCCAATCAGCGATTCTCGATCATCGTGAAGGACGTCCAGGATCGCAAATTGATACGTCCCGACATGAATTTTCAGGCCAGTGGTGACATGCCGGCCCTTCGCATCTCGGCAGCAGAAGCGGAGCTCAAGGCCGATCTGGCCCGCAGCGTGATGATCCTCACGATGACCGACTGCGAAATCGAAATGCCGCCGAACATCCGCAGCTTCATTCCAGGTCGCGAGGTACAAGAGTTCCCGCTGACTTTTTTCTCGGCCAAAGACGTCCGTGAGGGCAATCCCACGAACTTGCCGCTGCGGCAAATTACCACGGAAATTCCGGAGCAGGAGAAACGCATCGACGAAATGGAGCGATCGCTCGCAGCCCAGTCCGCCTTGGCCCTCGTCACCGGTGAGCTGCAAGACCTGAGCGAGGCGATCTGGAAGAGCCGCCGCAAGCAGCTCAGTGACGCCCGCTCACGGCTCTTCAAGCTCAGAACCGAGTCGCCGCGTCGCTGGGCCAATGGTTTCAGCACGCTGGCCTTCGTGCTCGTCGGCGCGCCGCTGGCCATCCTCCTGAAGCGGGCCGATGTCATGACGCGGTTCGGTTCCTCCTTCGTCCCGATCCTGCTCTCCTACTATCCGCTACTGATGACCTGCTGCGACCGAGCCAAGGCAGGCTCCCTGCCGCCTTACATCGTGTGGATACCCAACCTTCTGCTTGCCGGCGTCGGTGTGTGGCTGATGAAACGCGTCGTGCGCTACTGAGCGGCCTTCATCGCTTTAGAGGCGACTTGCGCCCGCTCGGACGACAAACCACCAGCAGTCCCAAGCCGATGCACAGCAGCACGATCCCCCAGCCGATTATCGTCTTGGTGCCGCCCGATTGAGCCAAGATAAGCGGCGCGGAAATCGCAAAATGACTAATCATGAGACCCATTTTAGACTGATCGATCGCGACCGCCAGGGCTAGCACGGACCTGTCGCGAGTGCTACCGCCTCTCGGTTTGAGATGAGAAAGATCACAATTGCAACAGTCTTGTAATTTACGGCCTGCTAGCCTCCCGCGCTGGCAGCACACTCCACGTGGAAAAGGCGGTCTTACCAATAAAATGGCAAGCGTTGAGGTGCTTTGGCATTTTCCTTGCTAGGCAGATACCAGTCTTGCACGGAAGTCGCACGGCTCATCTCATCCGCCGTGCCGGCACGAAGGAGGCAGCCGCATGTCGCGTCATAGTCCCACCGGATTTGGGTTCAGCGTTCTGCTGGAGGTCGCGGCGGTCGTTGCGATCGTGGCCTTTTTGCCGCGCGTCGATCTGCGGCCTAGGGCGGCGTCAGCGTTCACTCAGGACATCGCGACGAGCAGAGGCCAGGCTCCAGCCGTGGATGCAGCCGTTTCGCCCGTCGGCTGGACTGCGCTCGACATTCGCAATGGCGAAGCGACGCGCGTAGCGTCCTACTATGATCAAGCAACCTCAAAACCCACAATCGTTCCCAGCACTGGCTCTTTTTCCGCGCCTTCCGCACCGGCCGCACCGCCATTCATCGACACCAATCGGCCCGATCCAAAGTATGTGGAAGACCGCCTCGATCGCGCCAGCCAGCAGCTGGTTAATTCCGTCGGCGCGGCCGTCACCACGGCTGCCAATAATTGGCTTCCGCCGCCCAAACAGCAGCCGCCCGTTTCGACCACCGTTCAGCGCCCGCGAACCAGTCCGACGGCAACTTCACAGCCTCGGCCTTGGCTCCGCTATTAGAGTGGGCTCCGCAATTAGAAGTGGCGAGATCTGGCTATTCGGAGCCGCGTGTGGTGGCGAACAGATCGTGCAATTCGACTTCCCAGCCTTCCGCCCAGGCATCGAAGCGAACGGCCTGTCGGTCGGCGACCGGAATGACGGTCGCCACGTACGATTTGCCGATGAACCGCAGCTTGCCGTGCTCAATGATCACGGCAGTAGCCCCGTCGATGCCGATGCCAAAATGATCCGGATGATCTTCGATCACGCCGCGTAGCCGCTCGATGCGATTGCGCTCCAGCCAATGCGAATCGGCCACCATTTTGGGAACAATTCCCAGACCCGGCCGAAGAACGACGTCGTCATCGTCGTCATACTCTTCGCCGCCGACGATCATCGTCTCACCCAGCGCCATCGCGCCGGCGCAATTGCCGCCCACGACGCCGCCGCGCTCGAACACCCGCCGCACTTCCCGGTGCAGTAGCGTATCGCCGTAAATGTCTAAGAGCCTCGACTGCACGCCGCCTAGGAACCAAACGGCCGTCGCGTCTTTCAGGGGAGCGACGAACTCCGGATCATTCGCATCGCCCCGGTTGTGCGTGTGCAAGATCGCAATCGAGCCCGGCTGAAAGCGACTCCACAGCTCGCGGAATTGCTCAACGCCTTCTTCATCGGTCGGTCCATAAGCCGTTGGAATGAGCACGACGCGTGCTTTTTCGCCGCCCGCCAGCCGCACCACTTCCTGCCCCATCTCATCGATGAAAGTGCCGCCGGCCAGAACGACGCTGCCGGGAAGCGATTCCACGGCCCATGTCTGCGGCACGGCCGGCCGAACAATGCTGCGTACGGCCAGCTTGAGATAAGCCAGCGGAGCCAGCAGCGTGCAAAGCACCAGTGCCAGGGGTGCGATCAGTTTCGTGATCACGGGGATCCAGCGGCAGGACGGAAGTTGGTGTTCTCGAGGCTCAGACTTCAAAGCCCGGCTTCGAAGATTCTATTTTTTATTGGCCACGCGGTGATTGCAAGTCCCGTCTGCTCACGTCCGCTTGAATCGGCGGTCGAGCTCCTCGCGCGTGAATACCAGCGCCGTTGGCCGACCATGCGGGCAGTGGTGGGCGTCTTGATAGCAGTGCCGCTGCTCGAGCAGCGCGGTGATTTCTTCGGGCGCCAGATGATCGCCCGCCTTGATCGCGGCTTTACAGGCGATCATGTGCAGCAGCTCATCCAACAAGTCGCGCCGCTCCGGACCCTTGTGACTCGTTATCAGCAGCTCGACAACTTGCCTCAGCAGATCTGCAGGACTGAGATTGGCCAGCATCGCCGGATAGCTCGACACCAGCAATGTGTCGCCGCCGAACGGCTCGACTTCGATCCCGAGCTGCGCCAGCGTTTCGCGGGCCTCGAGCGCAGCCGCGGCTTCGGCGGGCGGCAACGTTACGGGCTCTGGAACGAGCAAGCGCTGCGTTTCCATCTGGCCAGCGAGCACTTTCTCCCGCAATTGCTCATACAGAATTCTCTCGTGCAGCGCGTGCTGGTCGATCACTACCATTCCGGCTTCGTTTTCCGTGATCAAATAGCGATTGTGAATCTGAAAGCCCAAATGGGAACGTCGTGAGTGGTGAGTGGGTGGCACGCCCTGAAAGGGCGTGGCCCCGTCGCTTGCGCTTCGGGCCTGAATTTGGGAAGCAAGCCGACCGGCAAATTCAGCCGCTTCATGTTGGCGCGCTGAGATCGTCGGCGGCGGCCACGAGCGGTCGAGGCGGTTCAATTCCAGCGGCGGACCGGGCGGCGGCTCAAAACGCAGCTCCAGCGCAGACTGTTCATCGCAGATTGCGCTGTCCTCTGTCCCCTGTCCCCTGTTCCCTGTACTGAGCGCGCCTTTGGCCCAAGCGATGAGGACCTCGCGGTGCTCCGCCGCGGCGGTTGAGTCGGCAACTTCAGCCCCCGGCTGTGGCATGCCGATCGGCGAGCGGACCCGCGCGGTCAGGTCGGTCGCCAAAAACTTCTTGCGAATCGTGCCCAGCAGCAACGCGTAAATCCGGCCACTATCCGCGAAGCGAACCTCCAGCTTGGTCGGATGAACGTTGACATCGACCGCGTCCGCCGGAACTTCCAACCGCAAGAAGGCGATCGGGAACCGTCCGCCCAGCAACAAGCCGCGATACGCCTCGGACAACGCGTGCTGCAGCGATCGATCGCGAATGAACCGGCCATTGAGCAGCACATATTGCATCCGGTTGTTGGCCCGGCTGTGCTCGGGGTCTGCGGCGAAGCCGAACAGCCGCACATCGCCGTCGCGGTTTTCGAGCGGAATCAGCGTGCTTTCCAGATCGCGGCCGAAGAACGCCGCAATCCGCTCGCGCCAGTTGGCCGTCGGCGGCAAATCGAACAGCAGCTTGTCGTTGTGCCGCAGCGTAAAGTGAATTTGCGGCTGCGCCAGAGCAATCCGCGTAAAGGCCTCGCTCGCGTGACCAATTTCCGTTTGCGAGGCCCGCAGGAATTTCCGCCGCACCGGCGTGTTGTAGAACAGATTGCGAATTTCGATCGTGGTTCCAACCGGGCAGCCACAGGGAACCACATCGCGCCGCACACCTCCGACGACTTCGACTTCGTACCCCGCTTCGGCAGTGGCCAAGCGACTGCGAATTGTCAGATGGCTGACTTCCGCGATTGATGCCAGTGCCTCGCCGCGGAAACCAAAGGTGCCGACGTGGAACAGATCGTCGGCATCGGCGATTTTGCTCGTGGCGTGACTTGCCACGGCCAGTGGCAGGTCTTCGGCTGCGATGCCGTGACCATTATCCGAGACGCGAATCAGATCGGTCCCGCCTTGGCCGAGGGCGACGTCGATGCGCGTCGCGCCCGCGTCCACGCTATTTTCCAGGAGCTCCTTGACCACGCTCGCCGGCCGCTCAATGACTTCGCCCGCAGCAATTTTGTTGACAACACTCGGCGAAAGCTGGCGAATGACTGGCATGTGTCCGTCCTTGGATAGGCTTCGGTCTTGGATCTTAGACTTAGGTCTGAAATCAAATCCTAAAGGCTAAAGCCTAAAATCTAAAGACTTTAGTCATTCAGCGCGTTCTTCACCGGCACCGCTTTGGTACTTTTCCAACTTCCGATACAGCGTGCGTGCTCCGATTTCCAGAATTTTAGCAGCTTCTTCGCGGTTGCCGTTGGTGAGCTTGAGCGTTTCTTCAATCGCCCAGCGCTCAATCTCATCCATGGTACGACCGATCAGCTCCATGGGACCGCTGGCGCTGGTCGGCAGACCACTCGCTTGCGGGACATCCGCCAACTCCGGCGGCAAATCATCCACATCGAGCGTGCCATCGACATCAAGCACCACCATGGTCTCGACCGCGTTGCGAAGCTGGCGCACATTGCCCGGCCAGTCGTAGCTGTAGAGCCGCTTGCTAACCACGGGCGACAGGCCGCGAATTTGCTTGTGATGTCGTTTCGTGAACTGCCGGCGAAAATGGTCGGTCAGCGGAATGATGTCCTCGCGCCGCTCGCGGAGGGCCGGCAAGTTCACCGTAACGACCTTAAGGCGGAAATAGAGATCGTTGCGGAACTTGCCCTGAGCCACCATCTCCTCCAGGCTGCGGTTAGTCGCCGAGACCAATCGCACATTGACGCGGATTGACTTGTTGTCACCAACGCGCGTGATCATGTGCTCTTCCAGCACGCGGAGCAGCTTGATCTGCGTGCTCATCGGCATGTCGCCAACCTCGTCGAGGAACAGGGTGCCGCCGTTGGCGTACTCGAAAGCGCCGATGCGATCGGTGTGCGCGTCTGTGAAAGCCCCTTTTACGTGTCCAAAAAGCTCGCTTTCGACGAGATTTTCGGCCACAGCCGCGCAGTTGAGGGCGACGATCCGCTTGCCTTTTCGCGGGCTGTTCTGATGAATGGCCTGGGCGACCAACTCCTTGCCGGTACCGCTTTCACCACTGATCAGGACGCTGGCGTCAGTCGGAGCAATCCGCTTGAGACGGTCGATCACCGTCTGCATCGCCGGCGCGGAGAAGATGATGCCTTCGAAGCCGAACCGCTCGTCGAGCCGCTCGCGAAGTTCGATGTTTTGCCGCTTGAGCCGGATCGCATCGGCCGCTTTTTCGCAAACCGCCCGCAGGCGCGTCGTCGTGATTGGCTTTTCGAGGAAATTGAAGGCCCCCTGCTGCATTGCCTCAACGGCCTTGGGGACCGAGGCATGGCCGGTGACCAGAATGACCTCCGCATCGGGCAGTGCTTGCCTCGCTCGGCCCAATATTTCCATTCCATCGACGTCGTTCATCACCAGATCGGTGACGACGATGTCGAACGTGTCCGTCTCGATCTTTCGCGCTCCTTCTGGACCGCTGGTGGCGACAATACATTCGTAGCCGACCTTCGCCAGGCTCTCTTCCATGGCCCGCGCCAGGGCCTCGTCGTTATCGACGACCAGCACGCGAATCGGCGCCGTTCCTGGCTCGGCAGCTTCCACGGTACGAGTGGCGTCCTCCATGAGGGCGATGATAACGAACTACGACAAAAGCGACGAGAGGCCGGCAGATTCCGCTACTCGCCGATTCTCGCCGGCGTGGGGAATTCGAGCGTGAATTGCGTACCGATGCCAACTTCGCTATGCACCTCGATGCGGGCGCCGTGGGCTTCGATAATGCGGCGGGCGGTCGGCAGGCCCAGGCCGCTGCCGCCGCTCTTCGTGGTGTAAAAAGCGTCGAACATTTTCATCGCGGTCCGCTCATCCATGCCGATGCCCGTGTCGATCAGGTCAAGCGCCACACCCTGCCGTGTGACCCAGGTACGCGCCGTAAGCTGTCCGCCGTCGGGCATCGCTTCCAGGGCGTTTTTTACCAGGTTCACCAGCGCGGCTTGCAGCGTTTCGGCATTGAGCTGGATGCTTGGTAAATCCGGATCCAAATAACGCACGATTTCGACGTGGGATTCCTCGGCTTGAGCCGCAAACAGGTCCAGCACGCGGTTGATCTGCTCATTGAGATTGCCAAGCGTCAGCTCAAGCTGACTGACTTTGTTGAACCGCAGAAAGTCATTCAGCAGGTTTTCCAGCCGCGTGCATTGCCGGCTGACCATTTCGATTTTGGTCAACGCCCGCCTCTCCTTGGGCGTCTCGGCCTTGGCAAAGTCCTCGGCTAGGAGGTCCATGTTCATCCGAATCACCGAGAGCGGGTTCTTGATCTCGTGCGCCAGTGAGCCGGCTAAAGCCGCCAGCTCGGCATAGCGGGCCCGCAGCGCGTCGAGCGCGTTGTCGGTCGAGAGTGAATGATGATCGGGCATAGCGAACCCACCCAGGAGAAGTGAGTCCATTCTGTCATGCCGCATCAGGCGCTGGCAGAGGGAATCCTATGACTTCGTTTCCGTGATATCCTGTGTCCATGAACCAAATCTCCGCTGCATTGGCGAATGAAATTGCAAAGCGGCTAGAGCTGGCAATCTCTGCCGGCAAAGAAGCCGGCCGCCTGACGCTGCGGTATTTTCAGCAAGACAATTTCGAGGTTGAGCGCAAAAGCGACGCCTCGCCGGTGACGATTGCGGATCGCTCGGCTGAACAGCTCTTGCGCGACCGGATCGCGGCGGCATTTCCGAGCGATAACGTCCTGGGAGAAGAGCTGGGAACGTCATCAGGCTCGTCAGGATTCACATGGATCCTCGATCCGATCGACGGAACGAAGTCATTCATCAGCGGCGTGCCTTTATATGGCACACTGGTGGGAATTGAGCACGAAGGCCGCGCGCTGGCCGGCTTGGTCTTCATGCCAGGACTGGACGAAGGCGTGTTTGCGTCTGCCGGCCAGGGAACATGGCATTTTCGCGGCGATATCGAGCCACGGCGCTGTCGAGTTTCGACGAAAGCGCGTCTCGCGGATGGCCTGTTTGTCACTTCGCAGGTCGATTCGTTTACGAAACGAGGAGCTGAAGCCGCATTCGAAGCCCTGCAAACGGCCGCCTCTATCACCCGTACCTGGGGCGATTGCTATGGATACTTGCTCGTCGCGACCGGACGAGCCGAAGTAATGGTCGATCCGCTGATGAACGTCTGGGACGCCGCGGCAGTGCAGCCGATTGTTGAGGAAGCCGGCGGCACATTCACCGATTGGCAAGGAAATCCGACGATTCAGGCCGGCGAGGGCGTGGCCACAAATGGTCTGGTGCTGGAAGAAGCGCTATCAATTACTCGCCGCGCCCCCCGGCTAACGACTCGCGCTATTCAATAGTCCCTAGCCCTTGCGTGCCCGCCTTGCAATCTGGCCCTACGTTGATACATTGGGCGGCTTGTAGTGAGGTGTTGTTTTTTGAAGTTCGTCCCGGAAGTTGTAGTAGCGTAAGGAGATTCGTCGCGACCCTCCTGACGGCTGTAAAGCCGCATGCAGGGTGAGCAGCGGACACTTGGACAGCCAGCGATGACAGTCACCAAAGAGCGAAAGCGGGAATTGGTTACGCAGTACCGGCGCGAGGAATCAGACTCGGGCTCACCGGAAGTGCAGATCGCGATTCTCACGACGCGGATCAACAACCTGACCGAGCACATGCGGACGCACGAAAAGGATTATGCCAGCCGGCGCGGCCTCTTGGCGATGGTCAGCCGCCGCCGCCGTTTGCTCGATTATCTGCGTCGCGTCAACGCTCAGGGGTATGTGGATATCATCGGGAAGCTGGGCATTCGCAAGTAGATCGCGAACTGTGATTGGTTGGTTGTGCTGGAATTGGTGGTATTGGGATTGGTGGTGCTGCGGGCCGCTTTCGCATTGAGTCATCGGTCCGGTCTGTCCGCTGTGAATCAAACGCTTGGGCGGAGCTTTTCCGCCATTTGGCGCTCACTTTTAGCGCCGGGACCCAATTGTAAAGGTAGAAAAACCAGTGAAGGTCAGAGTCGAAAAGCAAATTGGTAGTAGTGTCTTATCCCTCGAAACCGGTTTTCTCGCCAAGCAGGCCCACGCGGCTGTCTTAGCTCAATATGGCGAGACCGTGGTGATCTGTGCCGTGGCCAGCGGCCCGGGCCGCCCCGGAATCGACTTCTTCCCCCTGACGTGCGACTATCGTGAGCGGACGGCTGCCGCCGGCAAATTTCCCGGCGGCTTTATCAAGCGCGAAGGCCGCCCGACGACGAAAGAAACGCTGACCGCGCGGCTGTGCGATCGGCCGATCCGTCCGCTTTTTCCTAAAGGTTTTCACGACGAGGTGCAGTGCCAGGCATTCGTGTTGGCCAGCGATAAGCAAAACGATGGCGACGTGATCGCCATGAACGGCGTTGCCGCCGCCTTGTTTATCTCGCCGCTTCCATTTCGCGGCCCGATCGCCAGCGTTCGCGTCGGTCGCATTGCCGGCCGCCTGGTCGCTTTCCCCACGCACGACGAACTCAACGACAGTGACCTCGATCTGATCATGTCGGGCTCGGACGACTCCGTCGCCATGATCGAAGGTTTTGCCCGCGAAATGTCCGAAAACGACATGTTCGACGCGATTCTCTTCGGCCACAGCGCCATCAAGGAAATTCTGGAAATGCAGCGCGAGTTCGCGCGCAAAGTCGGCGTCGAGAAGGCGCCCTTCACCGCAGCGGACGATACGACGGTCTATGACCGTCTCAAGAGCCGCTTCTACGATGATTTCAAAGTCGCGAAGCAAACCAGCGGCAAGCAAGCTCGGGCGGAAGCGGTCAAACAGCTCAAGGAGAAAGCCGTTGCGGAACTGATTCCCGATCCGCTGGCCGCAGGCGCGATCAAGCCGGAAGCGTTTTCCTCCGCCTGGCACGAGCTGGAAGAACGGGTCGTTCGCGATCAAATCCTCAGCGGCACACGGCCTGATGGTCGCGACTATCGGACGCTGCGCAATATTGAATGCGCCGTGGATGTGCTGCCCCGCGTGCACGGATCGGCCGTGTTCCAGCGCGGCGAAACGCAGGCTCTCATCACGGTTGCGCTGGGCACCACGCGCGACGAGCAGCGGGTCGATGGCCTGTTCGACGAGTACAGCAAGAAGTTCATGCTCGATTACAACTTCCCGTCGTTTTCGGTCGGTGAAGTGCGACCGATCCGCGGCCCTGGCCGCCGTGAAATTGGACACGGGGCCCTCGCCGAGCGCAGCGTGGCGCCCGTCCTGCCGGCTTCGGAGGAGTTCCCTTACACAATTCGCGTCATTTCGGACATCCTCGAGTCGAACGGCAGCTCCAGCATGGCCAGCGTCTGCGGTGCGACGCTGGGCTTGATGGCCGCCGGCGTGCCGATCAGCAATCCGGTCGCCGGCATCTCGGTCGGCCTCGTGAAGGAGTCCGACAAGCAATGGGTCCTGCTCACCGACATCATCGGCGACGAGGACCACTACGGCGACATGGATTTTAAGATCGCCGGCACGCAAAACGGCATCACCGGCATCCAGCTGGACCTGAAGATCGAAGGCATCAGCCACGAGATCATTCGGGCCACGTTCGATCAGTCGCGCGAGGCCCGCATTCAGATCCTGCGGAAGATGCTTTCGACGATTTCCCGCCCGAAGGAAGACATCTCGCCCTTTGCGCCGCGTCTCATCCGCACGCATATCGATCCCGAGAAGATCGGCATGCTGATCGGCCCCGGCGGCAAGAATATCCGCGGTATTCAGGAATCGACCGGGTGCGTCATCGAGGTCGAGGACGATGGCACGGTTACGATTGCCAGCAGCAACCGCGAATGGGCCGATGCGGCGCTGCGAGCGGTCGAAGCCTGCACCGCCACGGTGCAGATCGGCAAGATCTACGACGGCCGCGTCACGAGCATCAAGGATTTCGGCGCATTCGTCGAGATCCTGCCGGGCCGCGACGGCCTGGTGCACATCAGCGAGCTCTCGACGGGCTATGTCAATTCCGTTGGCGATGTCTGCCGCATCGGCGACGAGATGAAAGTCCTCGTCATCGACGTCGATGAGCAC
>Ga0136846_1239101_pt1 | contig 10862 bp, 8 predicted proteins | sample HopSoiMetagenom2_FD_96841 | JGI IMG/M metagenome (GOLD analysis project Ga0136846, IMG submission 96841) | Grasslands soil microbial communities from Hopland, California, USA - 2 Assembly 2016 (version 4) | ecosystem: Environmental > Terrestrial > Soil > Grasslands | place: USA: Hopland... | reverse complement strand
ACCAGCACCTTGGGCCGGCCGTCTTCATCGAGCTCGTGCGGATCCATGACCTCTTCGAGCGCTACGCAGCCGACGATGCGCTCGCGCAGCGGCTCGATGATGTCTTCGCCTTCCTTCAGCGCCGCCATCTCGAGGCCGAGGATCGTGCCGCAGTCCTCTTCGGTGATCGTCACGTCCTGCGCGACGTCGACCAGACGGCGCGTCAGATAGCCGGCGTCCGCCGTCTTGAGCGCCGTATCGGCCAGACCCTTCCGCGCGCCGTGCGTCGAGATGAAGTACTCGAGCACGGACAGGCCCTCGCGGAAGTTCGACTTGATCGGACTCTCGATGATTTCACCGATGCCGCCCGTCAGCTTCTTCTGCGGCTTCGCCATCAGCCCGCGCATACCGGCGAGCTGCCGGATCTGATCGCGCGAGCCGCGGCTGCCGGAATCGAACATCATGAACACCGGATTGAAGCCGCCCTTGGACCGCCGCATCGTCGAGACCATGGCCTCGGCGATGTCGTTGTTCGCGTGCGTCCAGGCGTCGATCACCTTGTTGTAGCGCTCACCGAAGGTGATCTGGCCGGTCGAATACGCCCGCTGGAACCGCTCGACGCGCGCTTCCGCGTCGTGCAGCAGCGGCGCCTTCTCGTTGGGAATCTCGAGATCGGCCACGCCGATCGAGACGCCGCCGATCGTGGCGTAGCGGAAGCCGAACTCCTTGAGCTGGTCGAGGAACTGCACCGTGGAGGTGAGTCCCGCGCGCCGATAACTCTCGAACACAAGCTCGGAGAGATCCTTCTTCCGCATCACCTTGTTCTGGAAGCCCAGATCGCGGATCAACCCGGCCGGGATGATGCTGTTGAAGATCACCCGTCCCGCGGTCGTCCCGATCCAGCGGTTCGTGCTCTCGTGCCACCACTGGACGGGCCCGTGGTAATCGAGCCGCTTGAGGGCGATGCTCATTTCAAGCTCGGCCATCGACCCCATGCGCGGCGCCGACTTCAGCGCGGCCTCGAAATCCGCGGGCTCCTTCGTCAGGAAGTGGCATCCCAGCACCATGTCCTGGCTGGGCTCCGCCACCGGCCGGCCGTCGGACGGCTTGAGAATGTTGTTCGACGAAATCATCAGCAGCCGCGCCTCGAGCTGCGACTCGAACGAGAGCGGCACGTGCACGGCCATCTGGTCGCCGTCGAAGTCCGCGTTGAACGCCGCGCAGACGAGCGGGTGAATCCGGATCGCCTTGCCCTCGACGAGGACCGGCTCGAACGCCTGAATGCCCAGCCGGTGCAGCGTGGGCGCGCGGTTCAGCAGCACCGGATGGTCCTCGATGATCTCCTCGAGGATCTCGTACACTTCCGGCGACTCCTTCTCCACGATCTTCTTCGCCCGCTTCACCGTCTCGGCGATGCCCTTCTCGACCAGCTTGTGAATGATGAAGGGCTTGAACAGCTCGACCGCCATCGCCTTCGGCAGACCGCACTGGTGCAGCCGCAGCTCGGGACCAACGACGATCACCGAGCGCCCCGAGTAGTCCACGCGCTTACCGAGCAGGTTCTGGCGGAACCGGCCCTGCTTGCCCTTCAGCATGTCCGACAGCGACTTGAGGGGCCGCTTGCCGCGGCCGCGAATCGCCTTGGAGCGGCGGCCGTTGTCGAACAGCGCATCCACGGCCTCCTGCAGCATGCGCTTCTCGTTGCGGAGAATGACCTCCGGCGCGCGATGCAGAATCAGCTTCTGCAGGCGGTTGTTCCGGTTGATCACCCGCCGGTACAGATCGTTCAGGTCGGACGTGGCGAAGCGCCCACCGTCCAGCGGCACCAGCGGCCGCAGATCGGGCGGAATCACCGGCACCACGTCGAGAATCATCCAGCGCGGATCGTTGCGCTGCTCCCCGGCGTTGCCGGAGTTGCGCATCGCGTCCACGATCTTGAGGCGCTTCAGCATCTGTTTCTTGCGATGCTGGCTCGTCTCATTCGCCACGGTGTCGCGCAGCTCGTCAGCCAGCTTGTCCACGTTGATCCGCTCGAGCAGCAAGCGAATCGCCGGGGAGCCGATATCCGCCCGGAAGGCCGTGTCGCCTTCGGTCTTGGCCTTGTTGCGCAGCTCCAGGAAGCGGTCTTCGTCGAGCAACTCGCGCTCCTGCACTTCCTGTTCGCCCGGCTCGATCACGACGTAATTCGTGTAGTAGATCACGCGCTCGAGGTCGCGCAGCGTCATGTCGAGCAGGTTGCCCATCGGCGACGGCAGCGTCTTGAAGAACCAGATGTGCGCCACCGGCACGGCGAGCTCGATATGGCCCATCCGCTCGCGCCGCACCTTGGACAGCGTCACCTCGACGCCGCACCGATCGCAGATCACGCCGCGATAGCGGATCCGCTTGTACTTCCCGCAGTGGCACTCCCAGTCCTTCACCGGCCCGAAGATGCGCTCGCAGAACAAGCCATCCCGTTCGGGCTTGAACGACCGGTAATTGATGGTCTCGGGCTTGGTGACCTCGCCCCACGACCACCAGCTGCGCTGGCCCTGCAGCTCCAGGCGCTCGCGCTCCTTGGAGTCCTTGGGCCCCCGGATCTCCTCCGGCGAGGCGATCCGGATCTGGATATAGTCAAAGCTCGAGCTCTTCGGCTCGTGGCCGCTTCGGAAATCGATCACTATTCCTCCACTTCTTCAGTAGTGCCGAGTGTCACCTTCAATCCCAGGGCCTGCAGCTCCTTCACCAGCACGTTGAAGGACTCGGGAATCCCGGGCTTCGGCAGGTTCTGCCCTTTGACGATTGCCTCGTACACGCGGCTGCGACCGTTCACGTCGTCCGACTTCACGGTCAGGATTTCCTGCAGCGTGTGCGCGGCGCCGTAGGCTTCGAGCGCCCACACTTCCATTTCGCCGAAGCGCTGGCCGCCGAACTGCGCCTTACCGGCGAGCGGCTGCTGCGTCACGAGCGAATACGGCCCGATGGAGCGGGCGTGAATCTTGTCGTCGACGAGGTGCGACAGCTTCATCATGTAGATCGAGCCGACGGTCACGTCGGACGCAAACAACTCGCCCGAGCGGCCATCGCGCAGCCGGCACTTGCCCACCGGCGACAACCCCGCCGCCGCGAGCAGCTCATCGGCGGCTGCATCGACATCGGCTTCCGACTTGGCGCCGAAGAGGGCCGCCAGCGCGGGGCGTCCCGTCGCGTCCAGCACCTCCGCGGGTTTGTCCTTGCTCAGAGACTTCTCGATCTCCTTCAAGCCGTTCTTGAACGACGCCTTGTCTTTCTCGTCGGCCGTTTCCAGCCGGGCCTCGTGGACTTCCTTTTCGATGCGCCGCTGCCCGATCTCGCGGTCCGCGAGCTCCTTCGCGGCGACCTTGAGGAAATCCACCAGCTCGCGATGCAGCTCCCGCGTCTCGGCCGAGACGGCGCGTCCCGCGAGCAGTCCCACGCCCGCGGTGCCGATATCGGCGCGATCCCCGTTGGTCGTCGTCAGCTTCCGCAGATCCGACACGATCTGCGTGACGCGCGCCGTGTCCAGCTCCGGCGGCCGCACGTCGAGCTGCAACGCGTCGGCGGCCCACCGCAGGCCCGCCAGGCGCAGCAGCACGCCGATCTCGTTCTCGTTGGCGCCCTGGAAGACGGGCGTCTTGGCGTCGAACCCGAGCAGATTCGCCGCCCAGCCGAGATGGGTTTCGAGGATCTGCCCCACGTTCATGCGGCTCGGCACACCCAGCGGATTGAGCACGATGTCCACCGGCGTCCCGTTCGGGAGGAACGGCATGTCCTCCTCCGGCACGATGCGCGCGATGATGCCCTTGTTGCCGTGGCGTCCCGCCATCTTGTCGCCCACCGAGATTTTGCGCTTCTCGGCGACGTACACCTTGACCAGCTGGATGACGCCCGGAGGCAGCTCGTCCGGCTGGAGAATCTTGTCGATCTGGTCTTCCGACTTCTCTTCGATCTTCGCGCGCTCGCCGCTGGCCGCGTCGAGCACCGCGCGCACCTTCTCGTTCACCGACTTGTTGGCGACGCGCAGCGTCTTGAGGTCCACATCGGCGAAGTTCATTTCGGTCAGCTGCTGCTTGGACAGCCTGGTCCCGGCCGGGAGGAACTCCTCGACCGTTCCCGCCTTCAGCATCAGCCCGACTTCCTGATTCGCGAGCAGCTCGGCCAGCTCGGCGAACATCGCCTCCGAGATGCGGGCCTTCTCTTCCGTTTCGAGGCGGCGCACTTCACCGATGCGCTCGCCGCGATCCTTCTCGACCACCTGGTCCTCGATGCGCGAGAAGATCTTCACGTCGATGACGACGCCTTCCATGCCCGGCGGCACCTTCAGCGACGAGTCCTTCACGTCCTTCGCCTTTTCGCCGAAGATCGCCGTCAGCAGCTTCTCTTCCGGCGACAGCTCGGTCTCGCCCTTGGGCGTGATCTTGCCGACGAGGATGTCGCCCGCCTTCACGTGGGCGCCGATCCGCACGATCCCGCGCTCGTCGAGGTCCACCAGTGATTCCTCGGCGACGTTCGGGATCTCGCGCGTGATCTCCTCACGGCCGCGCTTGGTATCGCGGACGTGCAGCTCGAGCTCCTGGATGTGAATCGACGAGTAGACGTCGTCCTTCACGAGGCGCTCCGACAGCACGATCGCGTCTTCGAAATTGTGGCCGTACCACGGCATGAACGCGACGGTGACGTTGGCCCCGAGCGCGAGATCGCCGCCCTCCGTGCCCGCGCCGTCCGCCACCACCTGCCCCGCTTTCACCTTCTGGCCCATGTAGACGAGCGGCCGCTGGTTGATTGCGGTGTCCTGGTTGGTCCGCCAGAACTTTTTCAGGCGGTAGCGGTCATGCTGCTTCAGCCTGGCCAGCGGATGATTGTCGCCGTTGCCGTCGTCCGACCTCGTCTCGTCGTCGCCGGCGTCGATGATGATCTCATCGGCCGTGACGCGCGTGACCACGCCGCCGCGGCGCGCGATGACCACCGCGCCCGAGTCGATGGCGACCTTGTCCTCGAGTCCCGTGCCGACGAGCGGCGCCTGCGGGAAGAGGAGCGGCACCGACTGCCGCTGCATGTTCGAGCCCATCAACGCGCGGTTCGCGTCGTCGTGCTCGAGGAACGGAATCAGGGCCGCGGCAATCGAGACCAGCTGCTCGGGCGCCACGTCCATGAAGTCGATGCGGTTCGGCGGCAGCAGCGGATAGTCGTCCCGCTTGCGGCACAGCACCAGCTCGTCCGCAAAGCGGCCGTCCGGCGTGAGGTGCGCGTTGGCCTGCGCCACCGCGTAGTCCTCTTCCTCGGACGCCGACAACCAGCGCGTCTCGTCCGTGACTTTGCCGTCCTTCACCACGCGATAGGGCGTCTCGATGAAGCCGAGCTCGTTCACGCGGGCGTAGCACGATAGGCTCGTAATGAGTCCGATGTTCGGACCTTCCGGCGTTTCGATCGGACACATCCGGCCGTACTGGCTGTAGTGCACGTCGCGGACTTCGAAGCCCGCGCGCTCGCGCGTGAGCCCGCCCGGCCCGAGGGCCGACAGACGCCGCTTGTGCGTCAGTTCGGCCAGCGGATTGGTTTGATCCATGAACTGCGACAGCTGCGAGCTGCCGAAGAACGCCTGAATCACAGCGCTTACCGTCCGCGCGTTCACCAGATCGTCGAGCGTGATGCGCTCGGGATCGTTGTTGATGCTCATCCGCTCCTTGATGAGCCGCGCCATACGCGACAGGCCCACCGAGAACTGGTTGGCGATCAGCTCGCCGACCGACCGCACCCGGCGATTGCCGAGATGGTCGATATCGTCGGTGTAGCCGCGGCCCTCCGACAGCTCGATCAGGTAGCGGATGATCGCGACGAAGTCATCCTCGGTGAGGACCGTGTGGTCCTTCGCGACGTTGACCTTGAGCCGTTGATTGATCTTGTAGCGGCCCACCCTGCCGAGGTCGTAGCGCTTGGGATGGAAAAACAGGCGCTTCAACGCTTCGCGCGCGGTCTCGAGATTCGGCGCCTCGCCGGGACGCAGCAGCGTGTAGATCTGCGCCAGCGCCTCGGCTTCCGAGTGCGTCGGATCCTTGATGAGCGTGTTCTTGATCAGCGGCGATTCGCTGCGGCCGGGCGGCAGCAGGACCTCCACTTTGGTCACGCCCGCCTTCAGCACCTTCTTGCGCAACGTGTCCGACAGATCGCGCCCCGCCTCGCCGACGACTTCGCCGTCGCTGTCGGCGACGTCGAACGCCAGGACGTACTTGCTCGGCGCCTGCTGCGTGGTCGTCGGCTGCGCGTCCTCGCGCAGGTCGAGTGTGGTGTAGCCGGCGAACACACGCACGGAGGTGATACCGGCGCGCCGGAACGAGTTGAAGAGCTCCAGCGTCAGCTCGTCACCCACCCGGGCGAGCGGCTCGCCCTTCTTGTTCTCGGGATCAGGCACGTCGATGGCCAGCAGCGTGCCGAGCACCTCGCGCTTCTGCGCGCGGCCCTCGAGCTTGCCGGTGATGTCGATCTCCTTCACCGCATAGAACAATTTCAGAATGTCGGCGTTGCCGCCGTAGCCGAAGGCGCGGAGCAGCGCCGTCGCCGGGAATTTCTTTTTCTTGTCGATGTGGACGTAGATCACGTCGTGAATGTCCACGGTGAACTCGACCCAAGAGCCCCGGAACGGGATGATGCGCGCCGAGAAGAGGCGCTGGCCGTTCGGGTGGATGCTCTCCTCGAACACGACGCCGGGGGAGCGGTGCAGCTGCGAGACGATGACGCGCTCGGCCCCGTTGATCACGAAGGTGCCGAGCGGCGTGAGAATCGGCAGCTCGCCGAGATAGACTTCCTTCTCGATGATGTTCTTGGGCCGCTTGGTCTTCGTGACCTCGCCGACCTCTTCCATCACCACGAGCTGCAGCGTGGCCTTGAGCGGCACCGAGTACGTCATGTCGCGCTCGATGCACTCTTCGACCGTGTATTTCGGCTCGCCGAGCGCGTATTTCACGAACTCGAGCGAGTAATTGCCGTTCACGTCCTGAATCGGGAACAGGTCCTTGAAGACCCGCTCCAATCCGACGTCGGAGCGCACGCCATCCTTGCCGTCCGGCTGCAGGAGGGACTGGAACGCCCGCGTCTGGATATCGAGGAGATGGGGCATGGGCATGCCCGTCGGCAGCTTTGCAAACGAAAGATGCGGTGACGTCTTGGTAGTCATTTCACTCCCCAGGTAATGCAAAAGGCCCAGCTTCCCCCGTTCCGTACGGCGGGACGGGGGTAAGCGTTGGGGCTCGGAAAGAGCAGGTTGTGGTAAATCTTTGCATGTCGTAGAACCGAAGCGAGACTCGGGTGACCCACGGACCCCTGTTGGTCCGGGGCTGCCACGAGGCTACTTCAGTTCGACGACCGCGCCCTGCGCTTCGAGCTTCTTTTTGATTTCTTCGGCTTCCTGCTTGGTCACGCCTTCCTTGACCGTTCCGGGCGCGCCTTCGACCAGATCCTTCGCCTCTTTCAGTCCGAGGCTCGTGATCGCGCGAATCTCCTTGATCACCTGAATCTTCTTCTCGCCGCCCGCCTTCAGAACGACGGTGAACTCCGTCTTCTCCTCGGCCGCGGGCGCGGCAGCCGCCCCGCCACCGGCCCCACCACCAGCAGCGGCCCCGCCGGCGACCGGCGCGGCGATGGTGACGCCGAACTTCTCCTTGAACGCCTCGATCAGCTCCGCCAGCTCGAACACCGACATGTTGCCGATGGCCTCGAGGATGTCGTCCTTACTCATGGTCTGCGTTGCCATTGTGTCTCCCTAGCTCTGTGAAGGGGCAGCGCCACTCGCTTCATCCGCGGCACCCGCGGCGGCGCGCTGTTCCTTGAGCGCCTCGAGGGCGCCCACCATCATGTACAGCAGTCCGTTCAACACTCCGAGAAATCCCGCCATCGGCGCCTGCAGGGCGCCGCCCAGCTGCGCGAGCAGCTGTTGCTTGGAGGGCAACGCCGCCAGGCGCTTCACCTGGGCGGACGAGATCGGCTTCCCCTCCACCAAGCCGACCTTTATCGCGGGTTTCTCGAATTCCTTCGCGAAGTCCGAGAGCACCTTCGCGGCACTCACCGGATCCGTGCCTGCCAGCACCAGCGCGGTTGGACCGGCCAGATGCTCCTCCAGTCCGCCCTGCTGACGCTGCGATTCCGTCAACGCCCGGCGCGCGAGCGTGTTCTTCACCACCACATACTCGACGCCCACCGCGCGCAGACGCCGGCGGAGGTCCGTGATGTGGGCCACGTTGAGACCCGTAAAGTCGGTGATGTAGATAGTCGGCGACTTGGCGACCTGCTCTGCCAGCGTCGTGACCATCTCCTGTTTCTGCGCCTTGGTCCGGTTCATACGTGATATCCCGCCGGATCGACCCGCACGCCCGGCCCCATCGTGCTCGACACCGTCACCGAGCGGATGTAATGACCCTTCGCCGCCGACGGCTTCGCCTTCACGATCGCGTCCATGAACGCCTGCAGGTTGTCCGCCAGCTGCTGGGCCGTGAAGGATTTCTTCCCGACCGCCGCGTGCACGATGCCGCTCTTGTCCACGCGGAACTCGATCTTGCCGGCCTTCAGCTCTTTGACCGCCTTCGTGACGTCCGTCGTCACCGTACCGGCCTTGGGATTGGGCATCAGCCCGCGCGGGCCGAGCACTTTGCCCAGCGGGCCGAGCTGGCCCATCACGTCCGGCGTCGCCACGATCACGTCGGTGTCGAGCCAGCCTTCCTTGAGCTTCGCGATGTACTCGAGACCCACGAAATCGGCGCCGGCGGCTTCGGCTTCCTTGACCTTGTCACCCTGTGCCAGCACCAACACGCGGATCTTCTTGCCGGTTCCGTGCGGCAGCGAGACCGTACCGCGCACGATCTGATCGGCGTGCTTGGGGTCGACGCCGAGCCGTACGGCGACGTCCACCGATTCGTCGAACTTCGCGAATGCGGAGCTCTTCACCTGCTCCACGGCCGCAGGCGCCGGATACAGCTTGTTCGCTTCGATGGTGGCGACCGCCGCGCGGTACTTCTTCCCGTGCGTGCGCATCAGCCCTCCACCGTCAGGCCCATCGAGCGCGCCGTCCCCGCAATCATGTTGATCGCGCCCTCGAGGTCGGTCGCGTTCAGGTCCTGCATCTTGATCTCGGCGATCTTCTTGAGCTGGGCGCGCGTGACCTTTCCCACCTTTTCGCGGTTTGAGGTCGCCGAGCCCTTCTCGATCCCCGCTTCCTTCTTCAGGAGCACCGCTGCGGGCGGAGTCTTGGTAATGAAGGTGAAGGTGCGATCCTTGTAGATCGTCACCACCACGGGCGTCACCATGCCCGCCTGGCTGCCGGTCTTCGCGTTGAACTGCTTCACGAATTCCATGATGTTGACGCCGTGCGGTCCGAGCGCCGTTCCGACCGGCGGAGCGGGCGTCGCCTGTCCGGCCGCGACCTGCAGCTTGACGACTGCAGCAATTGGTTTGGCCATGCTTTCCTCTTATTAGCGTCCGCGCGACGCGGACTCCCACGCATTCCGTGGTTAGTGAGCCTTCAGCTGCAAATAATCCAGCTCGACCGACGTCGGCCGTCCGAACAGCGCCACGGAGACCCGCACCTTGCCCTTGTCGGGCAGGACTTCCTGGACCGTTCCGCTGAAGTCGGAGAACGGACCTTCGGTGATCTCGACGACCTGGCCCACGAGGAACGGAATCGCTTCCGTGGGCTCTTCTTCTTTGATCGCTTCTTCGACGCCCAGCAGCCGGTTGACTTCGTCGGGGCGCAGGGGCATCGGCAGCCGTGCCGTCCCCACGAACTTGATCACTCCCTGGATGCCGTTGATCGTGTGGATGGTTTCCTGGTTCAGGTCCATCTCCACGAGCACGTAGCCCGGGTAGATCTTCCGCTCGACGTTCACCTTCTTGCCGTTCTTGATCTCCACGACTTCCTGCGTGGGGACCAGCGCCTGACGGATCGGCTTCTCCGTCTCGGCGCGGGCATCGTCGGCGATGCGGCGCGCGATCAGGCTGCGAACCTTGTTCTCATGGCCCGCGGTCGTCTGAATCGCGTACCACCGGAGCTCCGCCATTAAAACAGCTTCGCCACGAGCTTGACGAAGATCTGCTGGAACAGCGAGTCCATGAGACCGATCACAATGCCGAGCACCGTCACGAAGATGATGATGACCGTCGTCGCTTTCTTCAGCTCGTCGAACGTCGGCCACGTCACCTTGCGCAGCTCATTGCGCACGTCGCGCAAGAACAGGAAAAACCGCGCGATGCGTCCAGGAGGAGACCGCAGCTCGCGGTCACCACCCGTCATCACTTCCGTTGCCATTACTTCGATTCCTTGTGCGCCTGCTGCTTATTGCATCGCGGGCAGTACTTCTTCCATTCCGCCCGTTCGGGGTGCTTGCGCCGGTTTTTGGTCGTGAAATAGTTCCGGCTTTTGCACGTCGTGCATTCCATGATGATGTTTTCGCGTGGCATCTAGACTCCGGCTATTTCAGGATCTTGGTAACCACGCCGGCGCCTACCGTCCGGCCGCCCTCGCGGATCGCAAACCGCAGCTGCTCTTCCATTGCGATCGGCGTGATCAGCTCGATCGTCATCTTCGTGTTGTCGCCCGGCATCACCATCTCGACGCCGGCGGGGAGCTCGACGTTGCCCGTCACGTCCGTCGTCCGGAAGTAAAACTGTGGCCGGTAGCCCTTGAAGAACGGCGTATGGCGGCCACCCTCTTCCTTGGTCAGGACGTACACCTCGGCCTCAAAATTCGTGTGCGGCTTGATCGACCCGGGCTTCGCCAGCACCATCCCCCGCTCGATCTGATCCTTTTCAATGCCGCGCAACAGGAGTCCCACGTTGTCGTCCGCCTGCCCCTCATCGAGCAGCTTGCGGAACATCGCGACTCCCGTGACCACCGTCTTCTT
>Ga0136846_1236128_pt1 | contig 10862 bp, 7 predicted proteins | sample HopSoiMetagenom2_FD_96841 | JGI IMG/M metagenome (GOLD analysis project Ga0136846, IMG submission 96841) | Grasslands soil microbial communities from Hopland, California, USA - 2 Assembly 2016 (version 4) | ecosystem: Environmental > Terrestrial > Soil > Grasslands | place: USA: Hopland... | reverse complement strand
GGCGATGAGCCACATGAATCACGACGAGGTCCTGAAAGCGCGCGACGAAAATGGATTGAAGGTGCCGAGTGTTTGTTGCAATACGCACTGGGACAAACCGCTCAGCAGTCCTGATTCTTCCGTACGCGAAGCGGGATTGAAGGGTCTGGAGCAAGCGCTCCGCGACGCAAACAAGTATGGAGCTCGCTCAGTGCTTTTCGTGCCGGGTGTCGTGAGCAAAGAGATCAGCTACTCCGACTGCTACAAACGATCGCAGGAAGGCATTCGCAAAATGCTTCCGCTGGCCGAGGAGTTGAAGGTCAAGATCGCCATTGAAAATGTTTGGAACAATTTTCTACTCAGTCCCCTTGAAGCCGCCCGTTATATCGACGAGTTCAACAGTCCCTGGATTGGCTGGCATTTCGATGTGGGGAACGTGATCACCTACGGCTGGCCCGAGCAATGGATTCGCATTCTGAACAAACGCATAGTGACTTTGCACATCAAGGAATTCAGCCGCGAAAAATCGCGCCAGCAAGGTCTCGGCAAAGGTTTCGACGTCGAGTTCCTGAAAGGTTCGAATGATTGGCCGAAAATCATGGCTGAGCTCGATGAAGTTGGTTTCGACGGTTGGGGAATCTCCGAGCAACCGGGCGCAGGCTCGCCGGAAGGTTTGAAAAAACTTTCCGATGAGATGACAATAATTTTCGCGAGTTAAGCCGCGCGCAGTTCATCCGAGCTCTTCGGCATAATTTTCTGTTAAACGTAACACCGGGCCAATTAACGCTTGGCTTAAGCGCGCAATCTGTGTACCCAAATTCTTACCGTTGAAAACAGCAGAAGTGCAACCAGCAGCGCAGGCGAGCGTCGATCCGAACGCTCCCTGGTGGCGGGAATTGAATCGTTATCACTGGTTCGTTCTCATGGTCACAGCCCTGGGCTGGCTTTTCGATTGCCTCGATCAGCAGTTATTCAATCTGGCCCGCGTCCCCGCGATGAAGGCATTGCTCCATTCAGGGCAAAGCGTGGCTGAATACGGGGGTTATGCAACGGCAATATTCCTCATCGGCTGGGCCACCGGGGGGCTCACTTTCGGTGTCCTCGGCGACCGGATCGGCCGCGCCAAAACAATGATGCTGACGATCCTGATTTACTCCCTCTGCACGGGATTGAGCGCTTTATCCACCGGCTTTTGGGATTTCGCATTTTATCGCTTTATTACGGGACTCGGAGTCGGTGGCGAATTTGCCGTGGGTGTCGCGCTGGTTGCCGAAGTCATGCCCGACCGGGCGCGTCCTTATGCGCTGGGATTGCTCCAGGCGCTTTCCGCTATTTGTAATGTTTCGGCGGCCTTGATCAGCATGGGAATAGGCCAACTGGAACAAAGTGGAAGGATACACGGCGGCTGGCGCTTAATGTTTCTCGTCGGCGCCGTTCCGGCCCTGTTGAGTTTATTAATTTGGCGCCGTTTAAAAGAGCCGGAGCAATGGAAAGCCCTAGCCGCTTCCGGAGAGAAACGGCGGACGCTTGGTTCTTATGGAGAATTGTTCGGGAATCCAAACTGGCGGCCGACCGCGGCCGCGGCGCTGCTTTGCATCGTCGGGATTTTGGTGATTGCTTTTTATCCGAATGCGAACCTTCGCAAACTTCCGATCAATGTGGGCCTCGCGCTGCTGGCGTTGATTTTTGGGCTGCTGACGGTTCTGCGCGGGCCCGGCTCACCCTGGCGGAGAAATGCCATCACTGGCTTCCTTCTCGCCTTTTGCGGCGTGGTTGGCCTCTGGGGCATTGGTTTCTTTAGCATCGATTTGATCCGGTCCGTCCTGCAGAAGAAGTTTGAACTCCAGGGCCTCACCGGCACGGCGCTCACCGGCAACCTCAACAAGTGGGCCGGTATCACTTCGATGATGTTGAACATTGGCGCATTTTTCGGCATTTACGGATTCGGCTCATTATCGCAGCGAATTGGCCGCAAGCCGACCTTTGCGCTCGCCTTCATCTGCGCGTTTTTGAGCACCGCGATGGTCTTCTATTTCCTGAAAGATTTCTCCCAAATTTTCTGGATGCTGCCCATTCTCGGCTTTTGCCAGCTCTCAATTTTTGGCGGTTACGCGATTTATTTTCCTGAACTTTTCCCGACCTCACTGCGCAGCACTGGAACCTCCTTTTGTTACAATGTCGGCAGGTTTGTCGCCGCGTCTGGCCCGACGGTCCTGGGTCTGTTAACAAGCCGCGTTTATGCCGGCACGGCCGAGCCCATGCGCTACGCCGGCCTTACGATGTGCACCATCTTTCTCGTTGGTTTGATTGTTCTTCCCTTTGCTTCTGAAACAAAGGGTAAAGCCCTGCCGGGCGAAAAGCCGCTGCTCCATTAAATTTGGCTTCAAGTAAATCCTTTCCGCGCTGATAATCGGCTCGTGAATCGCCGATCTTTTCTCAAAACCAGCGCCATGGCTGCGGGTTCCCTCACGCTCATGAGGCCAAACGTTTTCGCGGAACGCACCACCGATCTGCCCTTTAAAATCTCTCTCGCGGAATGGTCCCTCAATCGCCATCTCAAAGCCGGCAAGATCGATAATCTTGATTTCCCAAAAATTGCGCGGCGCGAATTTGGAATTGATGCGGTCGAATACGTGGACCAATTCTTTGCCGATAAGTCAAAGAACCAAACTTATCTAAAAGAACTGAAGAGTCGCGCGGACGGAGAAGGCGTTTATTCGCATCTGATCATGCTCGACACGACCGGCCCGCTCGGCGGGGCCGAAAAATCCGCGCGCGCCGCCGCCGTCGAGAAGACTCTTCCCTGGATCGATGCCGCCAAATTTCTCGGCTGCCGTCTCGTGCGCGTAAATGCGTACGGCGAGGGAAATGCTGACGAATTGCGCGAGCGAGTAGCGGAAAGTTGCGCCAGCCTTGCCGATTACGCATCCCCGCGCGGATTAAGCATTGCAATTGAAAATCACGGAAAGCTTTCTTCGGATCCCGTCTGGCTCAGTTCTGTGATGAAGTCCGTGAACAAACCAAATTTCGGCACTCTCCCTGACTTCGGCAATTTCCCTCCCGAGGCGAATCGCTATGACGCCGTCGAAGCGTTGATGACTTACGCCAAAGCCGTTAGCGCTAAAGCGAGCAGGTTCAACGATTTCGGACTGGTGACTGATACCGATTTCTTTCGGATGATGCGCATCGTTCGGGACGCCGGTTATCAAGGCTATGTTGGAATCGAATCTTCAACCGGGAATGAAGATCAGGAACACCAAGCCATTCACAATACCTTGCACGTTCTTCAACTGGTCCGCGATGAGCAGAGTAAATGCCTGCCGATCTTCAGTGGCAAAGACCTGGGCGGCTGGACAAAAATCCAAGAAGGCGATTGGACTATCGACAATGGCGTTCTCATCGGAAGAAATGGTGTCAACTGGTCCACGGATCCGGAAAAGACCGGTTCCTGGTTGAGCACCGAAAAGCAATATCGCGATTTCCGGCTTGAGCTCCAGTTCACTGTGAATCAGGGTGGCAACAGCGGCGTCTTCATTCGTTCCTCGCATCAGAAAAACCCCGCCTTCACTGGATTTGAGGTCCAGATTTACGATGCTCCGGGAACGCCGCCGAGCAAGACTGGTCCGGGTTCGTTATACGAGGTCGTCGCGCCTGAAAAAAATCTCATCCGGCCGGCGGGCCAGTGGAATTCTCTGACGGTCCTGGCCGAAGGTCCGAAAATTCGCGTCGAAATGAATGGTGAAAAGATCCTCGAAACTGAACAAAAGCGCTCTCTAAAAGGCTATATCGGCCTGCAAAATCACGACACCAAATCGGAGTGCCGTTTCAAAAACGTCCGGCTCGAAGAGATCTGATCCTACTTGCTCGTTTCGGAACTACGCTCGCTCAGCCGGCCGAGCAACAGAGTAATGGCGTCAATGTCATCCGTTGAACTGCCGGGTCCTTCGTGATTGTAGGCATTCAGAATTATTGAAAAGGCCAGCGACTCCCCTGCCCTGCTCGTCATGTAACCCGACAGGCAATTCACATATCGAATAGTGCCTGTCTTCGCCGCGAGTTTCCCCTTCAATTCCGCCAAACGATTTCGCAACGAACCATCCGTTCCCGCGTCCGGCAAAAAACCGCGGAACAGAGCCGCATTCTGATGTTGGTGCATATATTTGAGGAGCTGAACAATCGCATTTGGTGTCACAAGCGCTGTTCTTGAAAGGCCGGAACCTTCATCCAGCAGCACTTCCTTACCTGCAATATTTGCTTTGCCCAGGAATTTCCGCAGCTCGGCCAGCCCCAACTCTTCCGTAGTTTTTGTTTCAGTATTTATTTCTGCGGCATTCGCTCCAACCTGCAACAAAAGCAATTGCGCATACAGATTCTGCGACGGTTTCATCATTTTCGATATCAAATCCTGCAAGGGCGCAGACTCAACCACACCCAGCTCTTTGTAATTCCCGGTTTTCGTCGGCTGCTCCTCAAGCCACGCCTTCGTTCCGGTGACCCCTTTCACCTCTACGCCTTCATTCGCCAACGACGCTTTCAGCATCGTGACAAACCAAAGGCCAGGATTGGCCACGGTCACGGCGTCTGTCCATGTTCCGTGATTCAACGGCAGGCTGCCGGAAAGGTAAGCCTCATTTTTCCCGAGGGATCGGTTGATCTGTATGTCCGCGGTGATATTAGTAGTCGTTGTTTTGGTTCGATTCACAAAATAAACAAAATCAGTCTCCGGCTTTTGTTCGAATGTGCAGTGCGCGTTCAACTCCGCGCCCGGTTTAAAAAACAGATCAATCACGTTGTCTTGAATCGTCAGCGCAGAAACCTCCGCTCCATAATAATACTGCAGATCATCCCACGCCCAACTCGAGCCAAGACGCGGACCGCGAAAATAAGTTTCATCACCGATCAAATCGCCTTCGACCAGGTGAATGTTCGCTTTTTTTATGGCATCCACGATCGGCTGAAGGATGTGGGCGTAATCTCCGTCGCGAAATCGCGCGGCAAATGAAAAATCACCGCGCCCGTAAATAATAAGATCGCCGTGAATTACACCGTCATTGTCCGGTTCGCTTTTAGAAAGAATTGAAGTTTTAATCCGATAATCGGGACCGAATCGATCTAAAGCCAAAGCCCCCGTGAACAGCTTTGCGTTCGACGCCGGCTTCAGAAGCTTTAACGCGTTCGTTTCGAAAATCGTTTTGCTGCTTTCAAGGGATATGACCTTGACGCCCCATACCGCTGAAGAGAATCGCTCCTGCCCAAGATGCGTCGAAATTTCTTCGCGGAGCGACTGGAGAGAAAGATCGCCTGTTGCGCCCGGCTCGCGAGCGATCACGCTGCCGATCAGGAGAAGTAATAAGAAAAGTCTCTTTCCAGTTCGCATGGAACAATTCGTAATCCAAACGAGCCTTCGCCAAAAGAAAAACTTACCTTCTCCCATCGTACCAGGGATGGCACTCCTCGCGCTTGAAGAAAACCTGCTTCGGCAACAGCAGCGCTTTGAGAAGAAATCGCGCGTGCTCCCGTCTTGCATAGAGATGCATCTTGCGCGCAGAGGTGACCATTCGTACGTCCGTAATGATCTTCACCCGTTTTCCGCATTCGCGGGCGTATTGATTCAACCGTTTGCTGAACTCTAGTTCCTCGGTCACAAAGAGATCATTGCTAAATCCGCCGAGCTTTCGAAAGGTCTCCGCCTCGCAAAAAATAAACGACCCCGCCGCCCATTTTCGCACTCGACTCACCAGGTTCCAAAACCCCAGCACCACAAAAACGACCGGCCACATCTGATCCAGTGCGATCAGGCAACCGCCACCGACACACTTTCCGCTCTTGATTTCGTCCGCCACGCGAGCGAAAAGCTCTCGCGTGGGAAAGGAATCCGCGTCCACAAATATCAACCACTCTCCGCAAGCTCCCGCCGCCCCGCGATTTCGTGCCCGCGCGATCTGATTAATCGGTTCGAACACCACTTCTGCTCCGTTCTCCGCCGCAATCTGGGCAGTGCGATCAGTCGAGTTGTTGTCGCACACCACAATTTTGCTTTCCCACCCGATTTCCGTAAACGCGCGCGTCGCCTGCCGAATCGCATTTAATGAACGGGGAAGCATCTTTTCTTCATTGTATGCCGGCACGACAATCGAGACTTTCATCGCAATTGGACAATTTGATTCACCATTTGCTCCCGCGATTTCAAGTGACGGTCCCGATTTCAAATTAGTGGCGCTTGAAAAACTGGACCGCGCGCTCGTGCTTTTTGGCCGCTGCCAGGCTTTTGAAGGTTCCCAAATTCCGGCGTTTGCCGGTTTTTGGATTTTTCTTTCGCGAATATAGTCGATAGCCGCCGCCTGCCAGTTTTCGAATCATTGCTTCCTCAAGCCAAAATCTTTTCGATGATTTCGCCGGCCACATCAGTCAACCGGAAATTGCGGCCGTTATGGAAATAGGTGAGCTTCGTGTGGTCCATCCCCAAAAGATGGAGCATGGTCGCGTGGAGATCGTGAACGCTAACGCGGTCTTTCACGGCCCGATAACCGACTTCATCCGTTTCGCCGTAGCTGGTTCCGCCTTTGACTCCGGCTCCCGCCATCCAGGCCATAAACCCATGCGGGTTGTGGTCGCGTCCGCCGCTGCCCTGGGAAACGGGCATACGACCAAATTCTCCGCCCCAAATTACAAGAGTCTCGTCCCATAATCCGCGCCGCTTCAGGTCGGTGAGCAAGCCGTGAATCGGTTGATCTGTCGTCGCGCAATGGTGCGAATGATTTCCCGCAAGATCGGCATGCGCGTCCCATTCACCATCGCTGTAAAGCTGCACAAAGCGCACCCCTCGTTCAACCAGCCGCCGTGCCATCAAACATTTTCGGCCAATATTCTGCGAAATGTCCTGATCAATTCCATAAAGAGAAAGAGTTTCCGGGGATTCAGAAGAGAAGTCCGCCAGGTCGCTGGCTTCGATTTGCATCCGGGACGCCAGCTCAAAGCTTTGAATGCGCGCCAGCAAATCTGCTTCGCCTGGATGCTGCGAAAGATGTTCTCCATTTACTTTCGCAATGAAGTCGAGTTGCGCGCGCTGATCCTGCGCGTTTACGGTCTCCGGTCGCGTCAGGTTCAAAATCGGCGCTCCTTGTGAACGAAAGAGAGTTCCCTGGTAACTCGACGGCAGAAAGCCCGAACTCCAGTTGAGCGGGCCGCCTTTGACGCCCTGGCTGTTCCCAAGAACGACGTATCCCGGCAGGTTCCGACTCTCACTGCCGAGCCCGTACGTGATCCATGCACCCGCACTTGGAAAACCCGGCCTGAGTATCCCAGTGTTAATTTGATAAAGCGCCGGCACATGATCGCTCGACTCGGTGTAGAGCGATTTGATAAACGCGAAATCATCCACGTGTTTCGCCACATTCTGATACTTATCGCAGACCCACGCGCCCGACTCACCATACTGCTTAAAGCCAAAAGGCGACCGCATCAACGGGCCCGGATTGCCGTTGAAAACATCGATCTCCATCTTCAGCCCATTGCGTTTCGTCAGCTCCGGCTTCGGGTCGAACAAATCCACCGAACTCGGCCCGCCTTCCATGAACAACCAGATGATCGATTTGGCTTTTGCGGGATAAAGCGAAAGTCGCGGTGCCATCGGATCAAGACTCCGATCCATTTCCGGCGAAGCAGCCAAAAGGCCCCCTTTGTTGAGAAGGTCAGCCAGCGCAAGCATGCCAAACCCGGCGCCCGCCTTCTTCAAAAACTCCCGCCGATTTGAAAACGAACCATAACGGCCACAATGATGAGAAGAGAACGCGTTCTTCATTTTTTGGACCTCTTTTGATAGAAATCAGGCGTGATGGTCGGACTCACAGACTGCACTTCTGGAACATCACGAACATCCGCGGCCGCCTTTTGGAGGAACTCCGCGGTTTCTTTGGGTAATTCCGGTAAGTCTCCAAAATAGCTGAGGGCCTTGAGCCCGAGGACAGGGTCGAATCGATTTCGATATACCGCTTTGGCGCATCCGAGAGCGTAGGCGAGACTCACTCCCGATTTGAGGATTGCGGCCAGATCGATATAATCTCGCTCTGCTGCGCGTTGAGTAATGACCGCCAGCTTCATTGCAGCAATGTCGTTTATCGAAGCAATCGCGATTGTGTCATTTTCATCCAGATCAGGGTCCGCCACTCGGCCCAACGTCAACCCTCCGAAAAAAGAAACGCGAAGGTCATTTTCCTCTGGCATCAGTAACGAAAGCGTATTCTCGGTTCGCTGCGTCACCTGGCCTTGTCTGGTCCAGGCAATCCCCTCAATCAATTCCTTCTCCTCGAAATATTCAGAACTAAATAAATCAAAATCCACTGATGCACGATGTCCCAATCGAAGCGCGAGCGCCGTTCCACCATAAAGCGTAAACCACCGCGGAACTTCTTTCAGCCGCGGCCAGAACCGCCGTTGAGCAGCCGGCAATATTTCCAGGTGCGGACAAAATCTCGTCATATTATCGGCTGCTCAGATGGAAATCTGACTTGCTGGATGGATTTACCCCAGATGAACCCGGGATAGATCGGCGTGGCAGCGGCGGGACCGGCCGCCTAATTACATGATGCCAGTAGTGCCATGAACAGACATCAAAGAGACCTGCCGGAGCATGGTCCAGCGCCTCAATGAAATCCTCTTTACTAAAACGCCGCCGAACCACGAGCGCATCGTGCCAAAGACCATAAACCATGACGTGGCAAAGAAACTGTGTCTTGCTTGCCAGCGCCTCTTCGGGTCTGGCCCACCAAACACATCGCCGCGCGACAGCCTCAAGCTCCGCATCCATGTGCAAAAATTGTTTTTCGCTAGTCGACATAAACAAATTCATTAAACGCAAAAATCGCCTGGCAAAAATTCGCCAGCGTGAGCGTCCCGGAATCATCCGCGCCTTTGCCTTGTGCATGGATGAAATCAACGCTCGAGGCCAGCTCTTTTTCGGTCGGATTCCGTCCGAGCGCTAAACGCCATGCAAGTCGAACCTGCGCTTCAATCTGGTCGCCTCCCTCGCGCAGCAGACGACGCGCGAAATCCTCAGCCCGCGCGCGAACGAACTTGTCGTTCAAAAGCGCGAGTGCCTGCGGCGCCACCGTGGTGTTCTCCCGCCGCCCGCAACTCGCCTGCGCATCCGGACCATCGAAAACCTGCATCAATGGATATTGCGCCACTCGTTTATGAAACATGTAGATGGTCCGCCGCCGCGTGGCGGGCGTATCCTGCGCGTCCTTTGGATAAGGATTCGTCACATTGCGCGCCTGTAACGCCTCGGGCGCTATCGGCGGCTTGAAAGCGGGCCCATACATTTCCCCATTCAAAGTTCCGCTCACCGCCAGAATCGAGTCGCGGAGAATCTCAGATTCGATCCGCCGCGGATTTTGCCGCCAGAGAAGACGATTCTCTGGATCGACTTTCGCTTTCGCCGGATCGACGCCGCTGTCCTGAAGATACACTGAACTGGTCATGATGAGCCGCTGCAACCGTTTCACCTTCCAACCGCTTTTCACGAACTCGCTCGTCAGCCATTCCAATAATTCCGGATGCGTCGGCGGCTCTCCTCGCACGCCGAAATCGCTCACCGTCCGAACCAGTCCTTCCCCAAAATGGTGCTGCCACACACGGTTCACCATCACGCGCGCGACCAGCGGGCCGGCGCCGTTTTCCAGATCGGTCATCCACTCGGCCAGCGCCCATCGCTGCCCGGTCGAATCATTCCGGCGACTTTCCGCCCGAGCCGCACTCCAGAAATCCGAGGCACTCTTTTCACGCGTGAGCACCGACAGAAAACCCAACTCCAGCGGCTCCTTCTTCACGCGAAAGTCACCGCGCCCAAGAAGCCAATTCGGACGCGGTTCAGAACTATAATCCGCGAAAGCGAGCGCCGTGGGCAATGCCTTCGGTTTCCGAGACTCAGTGGTTTTAAGTTTAGTATCTAATTTTTCCCACTCCGCTTTCTCTTCGTCAGAAACAAATTCCCGGTAATCTTTGTCTTCCAGCTTGAGTTCCTTGGAAAAATTCTTAGCCAACTCCTTGCCCTTATCAGTCTGGCGCTCCTCTCTCAGCACCCTTTTCTCCTCATCCGAAATTTTCAGCGCTTCAACCTTTGTTCCGAACGCGGCTGATTCATGCTCTTTTCGAATTCCTTTCAGAAAATCGTCCCGCTGTTTTTTGACGGCGTCGAATTCCGTCTTCCATTGCCGTTCGGCTTCACGTTGCGCCTTTGCTTTGGCTAAAGGCGCGAGCGGCGCCTCCGCGCGATCCCCGGAATTGAACGCGCACAAAATGCGATAATAATCCCTGGTCGGGATCGCGTCGTACTTGTGATCGTGGCACCGTGCGCACGCCAGCGTCAGCCCCAACATCGCCGATCCGGTGGTGGAAATCATATCGTCCAGCTCGTTGTAATGCGTGCGAATCTTTTCCTCCTCCATCGGCACCTCTAAAATAATGTGCGTGCCCGCCACAATAAAGCCCGTGGCGGCGATCGCCTCCGGGTTGTCCGGTTCAAACTCATCTCCAGCCAATTGCCAGCGCAGAAATGTATTCGCGGGTAGATCGTTATTGAACGCCCGTATCACGAAATCCCGATAATGATAAGCCGTCGGCCGGTCATCATCACTCTCCTGCCCGTTGCTGTCCGCGTATCTCGCCACATCCAGCCAATGCCGGGCCCAGCGTTCCCCGTACTGCGGACTCGCCAACAATTCATCCACCAACGATTCAACTGCAGCATGTGAATTACGACCAAACGCTTGAACGAAATTTTCAACCTGTCGCGGCGTCGGGGGCAGCCCGACTAAATCAAAATAAATCCTTCGAACCAGTTTTTCCCCGCTCGCCAGACCCGATGGCGCGAGATTCTTCGCCTC
>Ga0136846_1221044_pt1 | contig 10862 bp, 9 predicted proteins | sample HopSoiMetagenom2_FD_96841 | JGI IMG/M metagenome (GOLD analysis project Ga0136846, IMG submission 96841) | Grasslands soil microbial communities from Hopland, California, USA - 2 Assembly 2016 (version 4) | ecosystem: Environmental > Terrestrial > Soil > Grasslands | place: USA: Hopland... | reverse complement strand
GCGGCATCCTCCAGCGCGTGCAGCAGCGCCCGGGCGACACCTCGGCGGCGCGCGTCGGGCACCACGTACATGCGCTTGAGCTCGCAGGCGCCGTCGGGGAGCCGCTTGACCCCGCCGCAGCACACCGGCCGGCCATCGGCGTACCCGACGAGGAAGGCGCCGCCGGGAGGACCGAGATCGTCCGGGCCGGCGGTCGGCATGCCGGGAGCGCCGAGGTCGAGGCCGTCGTACAGCTCGGCCATCTCGAGGGCGAAGGCCGCGATCAGGTCGCCACCGTCGCCCGCGTCGACACGGCCGGGTCGGAACTCGACCTGCATCAGCGGGTGAGCAGGGGGTCCAGCGCGACGGCGACGAAGAGCAGCGAGAGGTACATGTTCTACCAGTGGAACAACCGCATCGGCTTGATCACGCTGAGGTCGTCACTGCTGCGGGCCCGGTGCCACATCAGGTGCGCCTCCACGAGGAACGCCGCGCCGAGCACCACTGCAGCGACCGGGTAGACCGCACCCGTGTCGGCCACCGGCCAGAGCGCGAGCGACACCGCCACCATGACCCAGGAGTAGGCGACGATCTGCTTCGCCACCTCCTCGCCGGAGCGGAGCACCGGCAGCATCGGCACGTCGACGGCGGCGTAGTCCTCGCGGTAGCGCATCGCCAGCGCCCAGGTGTGCGGTGGCGTCCAGAGGAACACGACGAGGAACAGCACGACCGGCGGCCAGGCCAGCTCGCCGGTGACGGCGGTCCAGCCGATGAGGGCGGGGAAACAACCGGCGAGGCCGCCCCACACGATGTTCTGCGTCGTACGACGCTTGAGCACCATCGTGTAGACGAAGAGGTAGAACGCCGATGCGGCGAGCGCGAGGCCGGCGGAGAGCCAGTTGACGAAGAGGCCGAGGACGACCGTGGACAGCACCGCCAGCCCGAGGCCGAAGACCAGTGCCGCCCGCGGGGAGACCATGTGCCGCGGCAGCGCCCGGCGCCGCGTGCGCCGCATCTGCTCGTCGATGTCGCGGTCGTAGACGCAGTTCAGGGCGTTCGCGCTCCCGGCCGACAACGTGCCACCGAGGACCGTCGCCACCACGAGCCCGAGCGGCGGCACGCCACGCTGCGCGTAGAACATCACCGGGACGGTGGTGAGCAGCAGCAGCTCGATGACCCGCGGCTTCATCAGTCCGATGTAGGCCGCCGCGATGTCACGCAGCGTCGCGGCCCGGGCCAGCGGTCGCGAGACCGAAACCTGGGAGTCGACCGCGGTCACGCAAGGCCTCGATTCGGGGGACGGCAGCCGCGCGCGGGGCGGGTGCATGAGGGCGCGCACGGGTGGTACTGGCTCGCTGAGTCTAACGGTCCGTGAGTAGGCTCGTTGCGGGTGGCCCGCCACGGTCTCCCGCCCCCTACTCGCCCCGCATTTCCCGAGAGGACTGCCTTGAGCGACACCCGCACCCCGTTGGAGTGGACCGAGCTCGACCAGCGTGCGGTGGACACCGCGCGATGCCTGGCGATGGACTCGGTCCAGAAGGTCGGCAACGGCCACCCCGGCACGGCGATGAGCCTCGCGCCCGCGGCGTACCTGCTCTTCCAGAAGAGGATGCGGCACAACCCGGCCGACCCCGCCTGGCCGGGCCGCGACCGCTTCGTGCTGTCCTGCGGACACTCCTCGATCACGCTCTACACACAGCTGTACTTCGGCGGCTTCGGCCTCGAGATCGAGGACCTCAAGGCGCTGCGCACGTGGGGCAGCAAGACACCGGGTCACCCCGAGCACGGCCACACCGCCGGCGTGGAGACGACCACCGGTCCGCTGGGTCAGGGCGTCGGCAACGCGGTCGGCATGGCGATGGCAGCGCGCCGCGAGCGTGGCCTGTTCGACCCCGACGCGGCCGCGGGCGAGAGCCCGTTCGACCACCACATCTACGCGATCTGCTCCGACGGCGACCTCGAGGAGGGCGTCAGCTCGGAGGCCTCGAGCATCGCCGGCCACCAGCAGCTGGGCAACCTGACGCTGATCTACGACGACAACCGGGTCAGCATCGAGGGCGACACCAACATCGCCTTCACCGAGGACGTCGCGAAGCGCTACGAGGCCTACGGGTGGCACGTGCAGACCGTCGACTGGACCAAGGACGGCGACCACACCGACGGCGCGGGCTACCACGAGGACGTGCCGGCCCTGTGGAAGGCGCTCGACAGGGCAGAGGCCGAGACGGCACGGCCGAGCCTGATCGTCCTTCGCACGATCATCGCGTGGCCGGCGCCGCACGCGCAGAACACCGGAGCGGCCCACGGCTCGGCGCTGGGTGCCGACGAGGTGGCGGCGACCAAGAAGGTCCTCGGCTTCGACCCCGACAGGACCTTCGAGGTCTCCGAGGAGGTCATCGACCACACCCGCAGCCTCGTCGACCGCGGCAAGGTCGCGGAGGCGGAGTGGGACGAGCAGTTCGGTGCCTGGGCCGCCGCGCATCCCGAGCAGAAGGCGCTCTTCGACCGGATGTCGACCCGCCAGCTGCCCAGCGGCTGGGCCGATGCGCTGCCGTCGTTCCCCGCCGACGAGAAGGGGATGGCCACCCGCAAGGCGTCCGGCTCGCTCCTCAAGGCGATCGCGCCCGTCCTGCCGGAGCTCTGGGGCGGTTCGGCCGACCTCGCCGAGTCCAACAACACCACCCCCGAGGGACAGCCGAGCTTCACCCCGGAGGAGTGGCAGACGAACTCGTGGAGTGGCAGCAAGTACGGCCGCGTGCTGCACTTCGGCATCCGCGAGCACGCCATGGGCTCGATCATGAACGGCATCACGCTGCACGGCGGCACGCGCGTGTACGGCGGCACGTTCCTCGTCTTCTCCGACTACATGCGACCGGCCGTCCGGCTCGCCGCGCTGATGCAGATCCCCACCATCTATGTGTGGACGCACGACTCCATCGGGCTCGGCGAGGACGGGCCGACCCACCAGCCCGTCGAGCACCTCGCGGCCCTGCGGGCGATCCCGGGTCTGGACGTCGTACGTCCCGCCGACGCCAACGAGACGGTCGTCGCCTGGCGCACGATCCTCGAGCAGACCGATCGGCCGGCCGGGCTGGCGCTGACGCGCCAGAACGTCCCGACGTACCCGCGCGGAGAGCAAGGCTTCTCCACCGCCGACGACGTCGCCCGGGGCGGCTACGTGCTCATCGACAGCGAGGGCCTGCCCGACGTGGTGCTGATCGGAACCGGCTCGGAGGTCCAGCTCGCCGTCGCCGCCCGCGAGCAGCTCGCTGCGAAGGGCGTCAAGGCGCGCGTGGTCTCGATGCCGTGCCGCGAGTGGTTCGACCGCCAGGACCAGGCCTACCGCGACACCGTCATCCCGCCGAACGTGCGCGCCCGGGTCAGCGTGGAGGCCGGGGTGGCGCAGGGCTGGCGCGAGGTCGTCGGCGACGCCGGCCGGATCGTCTCGCTCGAGCACTTCGGCGCCTCTGCTGATTTCGACACCATCTACCGCCAGTTCCACATCACCGCGGAGGCCGTCACCCTGGCCGCCGAGGAGAGCCTGCGCGCCCTGGAGGCGACGACCCGCTAGCACGACACCGCGTCCTGGAGCACGAGAGAGGAAGGACACCATGTCCGAGCACCTGAAGGAGCTGTCCGAGGCAGGAGTCTCCATCTGGCTCGACGACCTGTCGCGCGAGCGGCTGGAGACCGGCAACCTCGTCGACCTGAAGAAGAACTCCTCGGTGGTCGGCATCACCAGCAATCCGTCGATCTTCGCCAAGGCCCTCGAGGAGGGCGAGCGGTACGACGCCCAGGTCCGCGCGCTCGTCGGTCAGGGCGCCGACCTGGACACGGTGATCGAGGAGCTGACCACGACCGACGTCCGCAACGCCTGCGACGTGTTCATGGACGTGTTCGAGGCGACCGACGGCGTCGACGGCCGGGTCTCGATCGAGGTCAACCCCGGCCTGGCCCACCAGACGGAGGCCACTCTTCGCCAGGCGGAGGAGCTGTGGCGCAAGGTCGACCGGCCCAACCTCTACATCAAGATCCCCGGGACCAAGGAGGGCTGGCCGGCGATCGCCGAGACCCTCGGCGCCGGCATCCCGGTCAACGTCACCCTGATCTTCGGCCTCGACCAGTACCACCACGTCATGGAGGCCTACGTCGACGGTCTCGAGAAGGCGCGAGCCGCCGGCCACGACATCTCCAAGCTGCACTCCGTGGCCTCCTTCTTCGTCTCCCGCGTCGACACCGAGATCGACAAGCGCCTCGAGGCCTCCGGCGCGCCGGCAGAGCTGTTCGGCAAGGCCGGGATCGCCAACGCACGGCTCGCGTACAAGGCGTTCGAGGAGTTCTTCGTCGGTGAGCGCTGGGAGGCGCTCGTCGCTGCCGGTGCGAACCCCCAGCGCCCGCTGTGGGCGTCGACCGGCGTGAAGAACCCCGACTACCCGGACACGATGTACGTCGTGGATCTCGTCGTCCCCAACACCGTCAACACGATGCCGGAGCCCACCCTTCACGCCGTCGCCGACCACGGCGAGATCAAGGGCGACCAGGTGCACGGCTTCTACGACGACGCGGCCGCCGTGTTCGCCGCGCTGAAGGACGCCGGCGTCGACTACGACGACGTGATCGAGGTCCTGATCAAGGAGGGCGTCGAGAAGTTCGTCACGGCGTTCGACGACCTGACCGCGACGGTCGAGAAGGCGACACAGCAGGCCGGCGCGGGCCGTTGACCGAGGACGGCTCGGGCGGTCCCGTCGACCCGACGACAACAGCGGCGTGGGCGCGGCTGGAGAAGCTGGCGCACGCCTTCACACCGGACCTGCGGGCCTGGTTCGCCGACGACCCGGCCCGGGCCGACCGGCTGACGTTGTCAGCCGTCGACCTGCAGGCCGACCTGTCGAAGAACCTCGTCGACGCCACCATCCTCGACGCGCTGCTCGCCCTTGCCGACGAGGTCGGCGTCACCGCTCGGCGGGACGCGATGTTCCGCGGCGATCCCATCAACGTCACCGAGCACCGTGCCGTCCTGCACACCGCACTGCGACTGCCGGCCGACGCGACCCTCGAGGTCGACGGCCAGGACGTCGTCCCACAGGTCCACGAGGTCCTCGGCCGGGTCTACGCGTTCGCCGACCAGGTGCGGTCCGGTGCCTGGAAGGGTGCCACCGGCGAACGGATCCGCACCGTGGTCAACATCGGGATCGGCGGCTCGGACCTCGGTCCGGTGATGGCGTACGAGGCGCTGAAGCCGTACGTCGCCGACGACCTCGAGTGCCGCTTCATCAGCAACATCGACCCGACCGACTGCGCCACGACGCTCGCCGACCTCGACCCGGCGACCACGCTCTTCATCGTCTCCAGCAAGACCTTCGGCACGCTCGAGACCCTGACCAACGCGCGGCTCTGCCGGACCTGGCTGCTCGAGGGACTCGGGGCAGCAGACCCGTCGGTCGCGGTCGCGAAGCACTTCGTCGCCGTGTCGACCGCGCTCGACAAGGTGGCGGACTTCGGGATCGACCCGGACAACGCGTTCGGGTTCTGGGACTGGGTCGGCGGTCGCTACTCGATCGACTCCGCGATCGGCACGTCCCTCGTGGTCGCGATCGGGCCGGAGCGGTTCGCGGACTTCCTCGCGGGGATGCACGCGATGGACGAGCACTTCAGGACGGTTCCGACCGCCCGCAACCTGCCGGTGCTGCTGGGCCTGCTGAACGTCTGGTACACCAACTTCCTCGGCGCATCGACCCACGCGGTGCTCCCCTACTCCCAGCTGCTGCACCGGTTCCCGGCGTACCTGCAGCAGCTCACCATGGAGTCCAACGGCAAGGGCGTGCGCTGGGACGGCAGCCCCGTCACCACGGAGACCGGTGAGGTCTTCTGGGGCGAGCCCGGCACCAATGGCCAGCACGCCTTCTACCAGCTGATCCACCAGGGCACCCGTGTGATCCCGGCCGACTTCATCGGGTTCGCGAACCCGGCCTACCCGCTCCGTGACGGCGACACCGACGTGCACGAGCTCTTCCTGGCCAACTTCTTCGCCCAGACGCGGGCGCTGGCGTTCGGGAAGACGGCCGACGAGGTGCGCGCTGAGGGAACCGACGAGGCCGTCGTCCCGGCGCGGGTCTTCTCCGGCAACCGGCCGACCACTTCGATCATGGCGCCCGAGCTGACGCCCTCCGTGCTCGGGCAGCTGATCGCGCTCTATGAGCACCTCACCTTCACCGAGGGAGTGGTCTGGGGCATCGACAGCTTCGACCAGTGGGGCGTCGAGCTGGGCAAGCAGCTCGCCGTCGAGCTCGGGCCGGCGGTGGCCGGCGATGCCGACGCCGCGGCGAAGCAGGACCCGTCGACCCGATCGTTGATCGACTACTACCGGAGGCACCGACGGTGACACCCCGACTCGACGCAGACCCCGAGCACCCGGTCAACCCGCTCCGCGACCCCGAGGACCGCCGGCTCCCGAGGATCGCCGGTCCGTGCGGCATGGTGCTGTTCGGCGTCACCGGCGACCTGTCCCGCAAGAAGGTCATGCCGGCGATCTACGACCTCGCCAACCGCGGCCTCCTGCCGCCGGGCTTCAGCCTCGTCGGCTTCGCCCGGCGCGACTGGGCCGACCAGGACTTCGCCCAGATCGTGCACGAGTCGGTCAAGCAGCACGCGCGTACCGAGTTCCGCGAAGAGGTCTGGCGCCAGCTCGCCGAGGGTTTCCGCTTCGTCCAGGGTGACTTCAACGACGACGCCGCGTTCGACCAGCTGCGGCGGACCATCGAGGAGCTCGACGAGACCCGCGGCACGGGGGGCAACCACGCGTTCTACCTGGCGATCCCGCCGTCGTTCTTCGGCGACGTGGCCGACCAGCTCAAGGAGCACAAGCTCGCGCAGCCCCAGCCCGGCTCGTGGCGCCGCGTGGTCGTCGAGAAGCCCTTCGGCCACGACCTCGAGTCGGCCCGGCACCTCAACGACATCCTGGGGCAGGTCTTCGAGTCCGGCTCGATCTTCCGGATCGACCACTACCTCGGCAAGGAGACGGTGCAGAACATCCTGGCGATGCGCTTCGCCAACAACCTGTTCGAGCCGATCTGGAACTCCAACTACGTCGACCACGTGCAGATCACCATGGCCGAGGACGTCGGCATCGGCGGCCGCGCGGGCTACTACGACGGTGTCGGGGCAGCCCGTGACGTCATCCAGAACCACCTGATGCAGCTGATGGCGCTGGTGGCGATGGAGGAGCCGATGTCCTTCGACGCCGAGAGCCTGCGGATCGAGAAGCTCAAGGTCCTCTCCTCCGTCCAGCTGCCGAAGCGTCTCGACCAGACGACGGCGCGGGGCCAGTACGTCGCGGGCTGGGCCGGTGGCGACAAGGTGATCGGCTTCTGCGAGGAGGAGGGCATCGACCCGGACTCCACCACCGAGACCTTCGCCGCGGTGAAGCTCGACATCGACACCCGGCGGTGGGCCGGCGTGCCCTTCTACCTGCGCACGGGCAAGCGGCTCGGCCGCCGCGTCACCGAGGTGGCCGTCGTCTTCAAGCGCGCTCCGCACCTCCCGTTCTCCTCGACCGCCACCGAGGAGCTCACCCCCAACACGTTGGTGATCCGCGTGCAGCCCGACGAGGGCATGACGATCAGGTTCGGCGCGAAGGTGCCGGGCACCGCGATGGAGATCCGCGACGTCAACATGGACTTCGCGTACGGCGGGTCGTTCACCGAGTCTTCGCCGGAGGCGTACGAGCGGCTGATCCTCGACGTCCTGCTCGGCGACCCGCCGCTGTTCCCCCGGCACGAGGAGGTCGAGCTGTCCTGGAAGATCCTCGACCCGATCCTCGCGCACTGGGCGAAGAAGGGCCGACCGGACCACTACGACGCCGGCACCTGGGGACCGAAGTCGGCCGACCAGATGCTCGCCCGCGACGGACGCACCTGGCGGAGGCCGTGATGAGGACGACACCGGTGAGGAGTGAGCAGTCGTGATCGAGCTGACCGACACCAACTCGGCGCAGATCGCCGCGGAGTTCGTCCGGGCCCGGATCCGGGCCGGCAGCCCGGCGATGGGCATGGTGATGACCCTCATCATCGTCGTCGACGAGGACAGCGCCCCCGACGCCATGGAGGCCGCGCGTCTCGCCTCCCGGGAGCACCCGGCGCGCGTCCTCGGCGTGATCCTCGGCGACGGACGCGGCGCACCGACCATCAACGCCCAGGTCGGCATCGGCCAGTCGTGGACCGGCGAGACCGCGCTGATCCGGCTCAAGGGCGAGGTGGTGAAGCACCCCGAGTCCGTCGTGCTCCCCCTGCTGCTGCCCGACTCCCCTGTCGCGATCTGGTGGCCGAAGGACGCACCGGCGGACCCCGCGGCCGACCCGCTCGGCGCCCTGGCACAACGACGTATCACCGACGCGGCGGCCTCGACCAAGGCGAAGGGCCGGGCGCTGCACACCCTCTGCTCGACGTACGCGAAGGGCAACACCGACCTCGCCTGGACGCGGATCACCCCCTGGCGCGCCCTGCTCGCGGCCGCGCTCGACCAGCAGCCGCTCAAGGTACGCCGCGCATCGGTGACCGCCGAGCGGATCAGCCCGAGCGCCGAGCTCCTGCGCGCCTGGCTCAACGACCGCCTGCACGTGGAGGTGGACCGCGAGAACTCCCGCGGACCTGGCATCACCGAGGTCGTGCTGGAGACGAAGGACGGTCCGATCCGGATCAGTCGCCTGGACGGCAAGCTCGCGACGTTCAGCTCACCCGACCGACCCGACCGTCCCGTCGCGCTCAAGCGGCGGGAGCTGCCCGACCTGCTGGCCGAGGAGCTGCGCAGGCTGGACGAGGACGACATCTACCGCGACGCCACCAAGCGGCTGATGAAGCTCGACGGACACTGACCGTGCCGCTCGAGCTGAAGATCCTGTCCAGCCCCGCGGAGCTGGCCGCGACCGTGGCCGACCGGTTCCTGCAGCGGATGGCGGCGGCGCAGGGGCGCGGCGAGGAGCCCCACGTCGCCCTCACCGGCGGCACCATCGCGCACGACGTGCACCGCGAGATCGCCCAGCGCGCCGAGGCTGGCGGCCACAGCGTCGACTGGAGCCGCGTCACCTTCTGGTGGGGCGACGAGCGCTTCGTTGCGGCGGACAGTTCCGATCGCAACGCGCTCGACGCACGGGCGGTCTTCCTCGACCCGGTCGGCGCGACCGCGGTGCGCGAAGTCCCGTCGACCGACGACGCCGCCGACGTCGAGGCCGCAGCGACGGCGTACGGCGATCAGCTGCGAGCCTCCGGCGCGGGCGAGTTCGACCTGGTGATGCTCGGTCTGGGGCCCGACGGGCACGTGGCGTCGCTCTTCCCCGGGTTTCAGCAGCTCGACGCCGACGGCATCACGGTTGCCGTCACCGGATCACCGAAGCCACCTCCGGAACGGGTGAGCCTGACCTTCCCGGCCCTGAACCGCACGCGCGCGGCGTGGTTCCTCGTCACCGGCGACGCCAAGGCCGACGCCGTGCGGCGTGCCCTGGCCGACCGCGGCGACGTCCACGAGACCCCCGCCCGCGGCATCAGGCCCGCACCGCTCCACGGCCCCGGCGAGACGATCTGGTTCCTCGACCTCGCCGCCGCCAGCAAGCTGTAGGTACGCCGACAGGGCGGTTGCGTGCGCCTTCGGTACGCCGAGAGGGCACTTGCGCGCGTTCAGGAGGCGTCGAGCGGGCAACTCCTCACGGTCTCCAGATCATGCGCGCCTCGCGCGCCCGACGAAGGCCCGAGCGCAGTCGTTCGCCGATGTCCGTGTTGCGTCCATGGACGCTGTCCTTGCGGAACACGTCGATGGTCCAGCCGCGTTCGTCGCGAATCCACGCGCGACGCTCCTCATCATGCTGGATGTCCTCGGGCTCGGAGTGGAACTCTTCGCCGTCGTACTCGGCGGCGTAGAGACCCGAGGGCAGCGGTACGTCGAGCCGGTAGATCTCGTGTCCCCAGTCGTCGAGGATTCCGAACTGGGGTTCCGGTGGTGGCAGGCCCGCGTCCAACCAGTGCAGCCGCAGCGCAGACTCTCCGGGCGACTCTGCACGACCGTCGTCGAGAGGCAGCGGAAAGTCGGCGCCGAGTAGGACGCCGTCAGAGGAGAGCCAGCGTGAGTTGTTCATGCCGGGACGATGCCGCTGATCGGGCAGGCCGCGTCAGCGCAATCCACAGACACGGACGCAGCCGCCTGCTCGGCATGTTTTCAGCGCGCGCAACCGCCCGCTCGGCGTACTAGAAGATGACTTCGCCGTTCTTGCGGCGGGTGCGGAGGGTCTGGAGAGCCTCGTCGAGGATGTCCTTGGCCTCCGCGTCGGAGCGACGCTCCTTCACGTAGGCCAGGTGGGTCTTGTACGGCTCGATCTTGGTCGGCGGCGGCGGGTTCTCCGAGTCGAGGCTCGCCGGCAGTCCGCAGCGCGGGCAGTCCCACGACTCGGGGACCGTCGCCTCCACGGCGAACGCGATCAGCGTGCGGTGCTCGCGCGAGCAGAAGTACGTGACGTTCTGGCGCGGTGCGGCTTCACCACGCTCCGCCTCGCCCATCGGTCCCGCACCCACACGGCTGCCACGAATGGCATTTCCTCCGCCAGCCACCAGGTCTCCTTCTCAGTTCCGCACCACAGGGGGATCAGTTGCTGGTCTTGAACAGGAGCCCGAGACCGATGACGCAGGCGAACCAGACCAGCCCGATGCCGATCGTGATCCGGTCGAGGTTGCGCTCGGCGACCGACGAGCCACCGAGGCCACTCGACACCCCGCCGCCGAACATGTCGGAGAGTCCACCGCCGCGGCCCTTGTGGAGCAGCACGAGCAGGATCATCAACATGCTGCTGATGACGAGCAGGATCTCGAAAACGGTGATCACGGCCGGAATCCTAACTGACG
>Ga0136846_1217293_pt1 | contig 10863 bp, 10 predicted proteins | sample HopSoiMetagenom2_FD_96841 | JGI IMG/M metagenome (GOLD analysis project Ga0136846, IMG submission 96841) | Grasslands soil microbial communities from Hopland, California, USA - 2 Assembly 2016 (version 4) | ecosystem: Environmental > Terrestrial > Soil > Grasslands | place: USA: Hopland... | reverse complement strand
TGGCGGTGCGCCTCAAGAAACAGCCGCAGCGACGCGAGGACCAAATCGAGCCGGTCATGATGCAGCCAATGACCGGCGCCCGCGATCTTCTGCAACTCGGCCTGCTTGAAATGCTTCAGCAGGCCGGCGGCTTCGGGATCGGAAAGGTAGCTTTCGTCGCCCCACATCAAAAGGGTTGGGCAGGTAATCCGCGACCACAAGCCGGTGTAGTCGTCAGGCAATAACCGATACGGCGCCCTCGCCCGCAGATGATGATCGAATTTCCAGCGATACAGGCCATCGGTATGCTGCCGAAGGCCGTGGCGTGCCAGATGCAGCGCTTGCGCCGGCGTCAGGCGCTTGTTGCGTGTCGAAAGCCGCTGCGACGCTTCCTCGATGGTCCGGAACGTGCTGGCTTCGCGTTCGCCGATGCGATCGAGCTGGTCGATCCATCGCGACATCTGCTCATGGATCGGCGTCCGCCGGGAGCCCGCCAGGAAGATGCCGTCCAGTATGCCAAGGCGCGACACCTGCGCCGGATAGGTTCCTGCGTAGGCCAGCGAGACCATCCCGCCCATGGAGTGACCGACAAGGGCTGGATCCTGCAAGCCGGCAGCGCGGATCAGCCTGGAGAGATCGTAGACATGATCGGCGAGGCTGTAGCTGCTTCCTTTCGCCCATTCGGAATCGCCGTGCCCGCGCAGGTCGGGCGCCACGACGTGGAAATGCGGCTGCAATTCGCGCGCGATCGCATCCCAGTTGCGGCAATGGTCGAGCCCGCCATGGACCAGGACCAGCGGCGGCGCGGCTTCGTTGCCCCAGTCGACATAGTGCAACCGCAGCCCCTGGGACTCGTAAAAACGCGCTGCCGGCTCGGCCGTCATGGGATCGTCTCTCGCAGGGCGCGACAGCCTATTTGGGCGTAAAGCCGAACGTCCGCTCGAAGCGCTTCACATAAGCCGGCCACACCTCGGGATTGATGATGCGCGGCGGGCGCTTGCCGTCCAGCGCGTCGAGCATCTGTTCGGCGGCAATCTTGCCCATGTTGATCCGCGCCTCCTTGGTGACGCCTGCGGTGTGCGGGCTCGCCAGCACATTGTCGAACTGCAGCAACGGATGCTCCGGCGGCGGCGGCTCCTTGTCCCAGACATCGAGGCCGGCGCCCGCAATCCGCTTGTCGCGCAGCACTTCGTACAGGGCCTCCTCGTCATGGATGAAACCGCGCGCGGTGGTGACGAAGAAGGCGTGCGGCTGCATCAGCGCGAATTCGCGGGCGCCGATCATGCGGCGATTGTCCTTGCTCAATGGGCACGAGATCGAGACGAAATCCGCGAGACGCATCAGGTCGTGCAGCTCGACCTTCTCGGCGCCGCGGCCGGCAATCTCTTCCGCGCTGAGATAGGGATCGTACGCGATCACCTTCATATGCAGCAGGCCGCTGCAGAGCTGGGCGATGCGGCGGCCGACATTGCCGATGCCGACGATGCCCACCGTCTTGCCCTGGATCTCATTGCCCATCAGCGCGTTGCGGTTGACATTGGCTTCGCGGCGCAGCGCGCGGTCAGCCTCGAGGATGCGCTTGGACAGCGTTAGGATCATGCCGAGCGCATGTTCGGCGACCGAGTTGGCGTTGCCGCCGGATTGATTGACAACGACCACGCCCGCCGCCGTGCAGGCATCGACATCAACGGGATCGAAGCCGGCGCCGTTCGAGGACACGATCAGCAGGTTCGGCGCCCGCTTCAGCAGATCAGCATGGACATGGAAATGCGGTTCGATCTCGTCGCGCGCCGCCCCGACCTGGTAGGCATGCGCCTCCGCCAAGATAGGGGCTGCGACCGCATCCGGGCTGTCGTTCTCCAGCCGGTCGAGCCGCACGTCGGCGCGCTTCTTGAGGATATCGACGTAGATCTCGTGGGCGAGGTATTTGACGTAGAAGACGCGCTTGTTGTTGACGGTCATGTTTGCTGCAAACTTTCAGTTCGGGAAGCCGTAGAGCCTGGCCGGGTTGTCGACGAGGATGCGTTGCTGCGAGGCCTTATCAGGCGTCCACGCCTGAAACAACTCGAGCAGATGCCCGGCGTCGGGCATTTCGCCCTCGACGCGCGGATGCGGCCAGTCGCCGCCCCATACCAGACGCTCCGGATTGGTCTTCACCAGCGCTTCATGAAACGGGCGCGCGTCGGGGTAATCCGGCGCGCTCTGGCTGAGGCGATGCGCGCCCGACAGCTTGCTCCAGCACCAACCTTCGCCGACGCAGCGAAGCAGGCTTTGGAAGCCTTCGGTGCCGGTACCGGCCCGGGCGTCGGTGCGTCCCATATGGTCGATCACGATCGGCAGCCGCAGCGATTTCAATAGCGGAATCGTCTCCGGCAAATCCTTGACGTCGATCCACAATTGCAGATGCCAGCCGAGCTCGGCCATGACAGGCGCAAGTCTCGAAGCCGCGCTCAAGGGAATGCCGCCGCGGTAATGCAACTGGCCACCGCGAAAGAAGTGATTGAAGCGCAAGCCGCGGACGCCAATCGCGTTCCACGCCCGCAATTCGTCCGGAGAAACATCCGCGTCGGCCACCGCGACGCCGCGCAGGCGTTCCGGCTGGCGCCTCAACGCATCGAGCATTGCCGAATTGTCACGGCCATGCGCACTGCCCTGCACCAGCACGCCGCGCGTAAAGCCGAGCGTATCGAGCATGCCGAGATATTTTTCCAGCGGCGCATCCGGCGGCGTGTAGCTGCGATCGTCCGCGTAAGGAAAGCGATCCGAGGGACCGAACACGTGCGCATGGGTATCGCAGGCATCAGGCGGTAGCGGCACTTTGGGACGGCTGACGGGACACGGCGGCAAACAGGCGGGGATCATCGGGGACATCTCACCGTCATTCGGCTTTCATTCCGGCGGCCTTGATGATCGGCCCCCATTTCTCGTAGTCGTCGCGAATTTTCGCGTCGAATTGTTGCGGCGTACTGCCGATCGGCTGCGCGCCGAGTTTTGCAAGCCGCTCCTTGACGGCGTCGGTATTGAGCGCCGCGACAAAGTCCTGCGAGAGTTTTGCCAGCACATCGGGTGGCATTCCGGCCGGTCCGAGCAGGCCCCACCAGACGCCGGTGTCATAGCCCGGCACGGTCTCGGACATGCTGGGGACATCAGGCAGGAACGGCGCGCGCGACGCCGTGGTGACGGCGAGCGCGCGCAGCGTGCCGGCCTGAAGCTGGCCAACCGATTCCGGGCCGTTGTTGAACGACATCGGAACTTGTCCGCCGAGCAGATCATTGATCGCGGGCGCGCCGCCCTTGTAGGGGATCGCGTTGAGATCGACCTTGGCCAGGTTCTTCAGGAGCTCGCCGGCGAGATGCGTCGATGTCCCGGTGCCGGCATGGGCAAAGGACAGGCTTCCCGGCTTCGCTTTGGCCGCCGATATCATCTCCGCCACCGTCTTGAATGGCGAGTCGGCCCGCACCAGCAGGATATTTGGCGACGACGCCAGCAGCGAGACCGGCGTGAAATCCTTGAACGTGTCGTAGGGGATCTTGGAATACAGCAACGGGTTGGTGGCATGGCCGCTCGCCACCATGATCAGGGTGTAGCCATCAGCCGGCGCAGTTGCGACCGCCTGCGAGGCAATCACGCCGCCGGCGCCGGGACGGTTCTCCACGACGACGGACTGCCCCCATTGCTTGGCGACGACGTCGCCGAGCGTGCGCGTCAGGACATCGACGCCACCACCGGCGGGATAGGGCACGAAAATATGCACGGGCCTGGACGGAAACGCCGTCTGGGCGAAGGCACTGCCGCACATGATAGGCATGGCCGCCGCCGCGACATGGATGACCGCTGCCGCGGCAGCGATCCGAAACCACCTGCCCGGGGCTTCTCCACCCATGGCTTCCCCTCCCGATATTTTTCTTGTTATCTCACATCGTCGCATGCCCTGTAGTGCCGCGAGACGCAGAGCCGGATACGATCAGGACATGTTGACAATCCCGCCGATGGCGTCAAGTTTCGCCGCGTCCCAAGGATGAGCGCGAACGAAAGATCGTCGCGGGTAGCGAACGAAAGATCGTCGCGGGTAGCGAACGAAAGATCGTCGCGGGTAGCGAACGAGAGATCGTCGCGGGTAAAGGAGACTAAAATGGCGGTTGCGGAGGAAAAAACCTCGCCCGAAACGTCTGAGAAGAGCTGGCACGGCATCGTGCTGCAAACCCTCAAGCGCAACGATATCCGCCTGGTCCCCTACGTGCCCGACCGCGTCCTGACGACGCTGATCAAGAACCTGCACGCCGATCCCTTCTTCACGACCTTCCCCACAGCGCGAGAGGAGGAAGCGGTCGGAATCGTCTCCGGCGCCTGGATGGGCGGCGCGCGCGGTGCGGTGCTGATGCAGACGTCCGGGTTTGCCACGCTCGCCAACGTGCTGGCGTCGCTGGCGATCCCCTATCAGATCCCGCTGATCATGTTCGTCTCCGAGCGAGGCACGCTCGGCGAATTCAATTACGGCCAGTCGCTGGTGTGCCGCACCATGCGCCCGGTGCTGGATTCGCTCGCCATGGAACACCACACCGCGACACGGCTCGACGAGTTCGAGTTCATCGTCGACCGCTCCATCAAGCAGGCCCTCACCACGCAGGCGCCGGTGGCCCTGATCCTCTCGCCGCTTTTGACCGGCGGCAAAGTCTTCGACAAGTGAGCGATCTCATGAACAGCGACAATCCGGCCCGCAATACCAAGGTCATGAACCGCTTCGATCTCACCTCGCGGCTGATCGCGAAATTGAAGCACGAGGAAGCCGTGATCGGCGGCATCGGCAACACCAATTTCGACCTGTGGGCCGCCGGCCACCGGCCACAGAATTTCTACATGCTGGGCAGCATGGGCCTCGCCTTCCCGATCGCGCTCGGCGTGGCGCTGGCTCAACCGGACCGCCGGGTGTTTGCGCTCGAAGGCGACGGCTCGCTGCTGATGCAGCTGGGGTCGCTCTCGACGATTGCGACGCTTAAGCCGAAGAACCTCACCATGGTGGTGATGGACAACGGCATCTACCAGATCACCGGTGCGCAACCGACGCCGGGCGCCGCCGTCGCCGACATCGTCGCCATCGCGGTCGCGAGCGGGCTCACCCACTCTAGCTGGGCGGCGGACGAGGACGATTTCGAGCGCCTGATCGAAGCGTCCATGTCGTCCGCCGGCCCGACGCTAATCGGCGTCCGCATCGACGACAAACCCGGCACAGGCACCACCCGCCGCGATCCCGTGCAAATCCGCGAGCGCTTCATGCACGGTATGGGCGTACGGGAACCGCTCTGAAAGGCAGTTAACCACAGGCATCGCCCGTTCACGCGCATAGGGGTTTCCGGCACATAAATCGTGTTATGCCACCGCGATGACGATCATCCTTCGATTATTCGCCTGGGGCCTCGCCGCCGCCATTGCCTTTGCGACGCTCGGGCCGGCGGAACAACGGCCGCACTCGAACCTGGGGCAGAACGGCGAGCATGCGCTTGCCTTCGTGCTGCTGGGGCTGGCTTTCGGACTGGCCCACACCCGCAACCGCCTGCATACAGCGGCCTTCGTCATCGCCTACACCGGGATGATCGAATTGCTGCAATTCTGGGCGTCCGGCCGGCACGCCCGCCTGGAGGATTTTGTCGTCGATGCGCTGGCGGCATCGCTCGGCCTTGTGGCGGCTGCGGCGCTCGACTGGACGATCAGGCGACCGCAGCGATCGCTGCCCTAGCCGTGCCACAAAAAATCCTCACGGGACAAACGCCCCGCGAGGATCAATTTTGGAAACGCCAACTTCGTTAGTCGATGATCTTGACGACCCGTCGCGTGCGCGGCTCGACAATCACACGGCGATCATTGACAACCGCATATCCGTATTCGGTGTGCTGCGGCACCGCACGCAGTTCGACGGTTGCCGGCAACGGCTCGCCGACCACTACCCGCTCCCGAACCACAACAGAACGGTCCCGCGGGAGCCCGGTAATCACGGCGTTCGGAATTTCCACGGCCGCGCCGACCGCGGCACCCACGGTGCCGCCGACGATGGCGCCGACCGGACCCGCGGCCTCACCACCCCGCGCGGCACCCTCCGCAGCACCTTGGCCAGTGGTCGACTGGGCAAAAGCCGCGCCCGGAACCAGCAGCGAGGCAGCAATCAGTGAAACAGCCAAACGATTATTCATCGCATCCTCCAGTGAATTGACGGTGCGTTTCAACCACTGGAGGCGTGAGAGGTTCCAGTTCCAATACGGCAGCAAAAAGAGCCGCGCCGAAATTTCGACGCGGTTCCAGTCACCGGGAGTTCCAGTCCTGGAAGATTTGAGCGATCAGCCTTTTGCGACCTGGTGATCCGCCATCATCTCCAGCGCGCGCACCATGCCCGAGTGATCCCACGCCTTGCCGCCATGGGCGGTGCAGGAACTGAACAGCTGCTGGGCCAATGCCGTGCTCGGCAGGGAAAGGCCGAGCGCCCGCGCACCCTCCAGCGCCAAATTGAGATCCTTCTGGTGCAGCTCGATGCGAAAGCCCGGCTCGAAATTGCGCTTTATCATGCGCTCACCGTGCACTTCGAGAATCCGCGAGGATGCAAAGCCGCCCATCAGCGCCTGCCGCACCAGCGCCGGATCCGCGCCGGCCTTCGACGCGAATAGCAACGCCTCGCCGACCGCCTCGATCGTCAGCGCCACGATGATCTGGTTGGCGACCTTGGTGGTCTGCCCGTCGCCGTTGGCGCCTACCAAGGTGACGTTTTTGCCCATCTTGTCGAACACCGGCTTCATGGTGTTGAACGCGCGCTCCGGCCCGCCCACCATGATGGTCAGGCTCGCCGCCTTGGCGCCGACTTCGCCGCCCGAGACCGGCGCGTCGAGATAATCGGCGCCGAGCGCCTCGATCTTCTTGGCAAACTCCTTGGTGGCCAGCGGCGAGATCGAGCTCATATCGACGACGATCTGCCCCTTCGAGAGGCCAGCCGCGACACCATCCTGCCCGAACAGGACCGCCTCGACGTGTGGGGTATCAGGCACCATGATGATGACGACGTCCGCCTTCTCGGCGACTTCCTTGCCCGATTTGCAGACCACGCCGCCCTCGGCGGCCAGCTCCGGCGCGATGGGTCCGACGTCGTGCAGGAACAGGCGGTGGCCGGCGGCTTGCAGATGGCGAGCCATCGGGCGCCCCATGGTGCCGAGGCCGATAAAACCGATATCGATCATTTCAAACTCCCCTTTGCATTTTTTGCTTCTTGTTCAGGTATCGGCCGTCAGTGCGGCGTGCCAACCGAGGCCTTCGACCGTCGTCGTCCTCGGCTTGTATTCGCACCCGACCCAGCCACGATAACCAATAGCGTCGAGATGGCGGAACAGGAAGGGATAGTTGATCTCGCCGGTGCCCGGCTCGTTGCGGCCGGGGTTGTCGGCAAGCTGGACATGGGCGATGCGCGGCAGATGCTTTTGCACGGTGCGCGCGATGTCGCCCTCCATCACCTGCATGTGGTAGATGTCGTACTGCACAAACAGATTGCTCGAGCGCACGTCCGCAATGAGCTGAAGCGCCTGCCCGGTCTTGTTCAGAAAGAAGCCGGGGATATCGATCGTGTTGATCGGCTCGATCAGGAGCTTGATCCCTTCCCTGCCGAGTGCATCCGCTGCGAAACGCAGATTGCCGACCAGCACCTCGTTGAGATCGGTCGCGTCAGCGCCATCAGGCGCAATGCCGACCAGACAGTTGAGCTGAGGGCAATCGAGCGCCTTGGCGTAGTCGATGGCGCGCGCGACACCGTCGCGAAACTCGTCCACCCTGTCGGGCAGGATGGCAATGCCGCGCTCGCCCGCCGCCCAGTTGCCCGCGGGAAGGTTGTGCAGCACTTGCGTCAGCCCGTGCTGGTGCAATTGCTCGCGCAACTCGGCCTTGTCGAAATCATAGGGGAATAGATATTCCACCCCGCTGAATCCGGCGGCCTTGGCGGCGGCGAAGCGATCGAGGAACGGCTGCTCGCCGAACAGCATGGTGAGATTGGCGGCAAATTTGGGCACGGTCTACTCTCCTCGCGTTAGTCTGACTGCATCACCGCCCACTCAAACCCTCATCCTGAGGAGCCCGCGTAGCGGGCGTCTCGAAGGATGTAGGCCACAGACGGGCCTCATGGTTCGAGACGCGTTTCGCGCTCCTCACCATGAGGAGCGCGTGAGGCATTATGCCGGCAGCAGCTTGCCGGATTGCGGCGCGCTCGCTTTGGCCGGCGTGTCATCCAGCGGCAGATCGAGCACCTCCTCGAATTCGACGATGTTGTCGATCTCGGTGCCCATCGCGATGTTGGTGACGCGTTCGAGAATGAACTCGACGACCACAGGCACCTGGAATTCGGCCATCCATTCCCGCGCGGTGGCGAACGCCGCCTGCGCATGGTTCGGATCGGTAACGCGGATCGCCTTGCAGCCGAGCCCCTTGGCGACCGCGACGTGGTCGACGCCGTAGACCCCGATCTCGGGCGCATTGATGTTCTCGAAGGAAAGCTGGACGTGGTAGTCCATGTCGAAGCCGCGCTGCGCCTGGCGGATCAGCCCGAGGTAGGAGTTGTTCACGACGACGTGGATGTAGGGCAGCTTGAACTGGGCGCCGACCGCAAGCTCCTCGATCAGGAACTGGAAATCATAATCGCCCGACAGCGCCACGATCTGGCGCGAGGGATCGGCGGCGCGCACGCCGAGCGCCGCCGGCAGTGTCCAGCCGAGCGGACCGGCCTGCCCGGCATTGATCCAGTTGCGCGGGCCGTAGACGCCGAGGAATTGGGCGCCGGCGATCTGCGACAGGCCGATCACGCTGATATAACAGGTGTCGCGCCCGAACGCCTTGCTCATCTCCTCATAGACGCGCTGCGGCTTGATTGGCATGTCGTCGAAATGGCTCTTGCGCAGCATCGTGCGCTTGCGGTCCTGGCACGCCGCCGGCCACGCCTGCCGCTCCCGCAGCTTGCCGGCCTTCCGCCATTCCCTCGCGACCGTGACGAACAATTCCAGCGCCGCCTTGGCGTCGGACACGATGCCGAAATCCGGATTGAAGACGCGTCCGATTTGCGTCGGTTCGATATCGACATGCACGAACGTCCGGCCCTTGGTGTAGGTCTCGATCGAACCGGTGTGACGGTTGGCCCAGCGGTTACCGATCCCGAGCACGAAGTCGGATTGCAGCATGGTGGCGTTGCCGTAGCGGTGGCTGGTCTGCAGGCCGACCATGCCCGCCATCAGCACGTGATCGTCGGGGATGGCGCCCCACCCCATCAGCGTCGGCACCACGGGCACGTTGACGGCCTCGGCAAACTGCACGAGCAACTCCGACGCATCGGCATTGATGACGCCGCCCCCCGCGACGATCAGCGGACGCTCCGCGGCGTTGAGCATCTCGAGCGCCTTCTCGATCTGTTTTCGCGTGGCCGCGGGCTTGTAGACCGCCAGCGGCTCATAGGTCTCGTCGTCGAATTCGATTTCCGCAAGCTGCACATCGAGGGGCAGGTCGATCAGCACCGGACCCGGACGGCCCGAACGCATGATGTGAAACGCCTGGCTGAACACGCGCGGCACCAGCGCCGGCTCGCGCACGGTGACCGCCCATTTCGTCACGGGCTTGGCGATCGATTCGATATCGATGGCCTGAAAGTCCTCCTTGTAGAGTCGCGCGCGCGGCGCCTGCCCGGTGATGCACAGGATCGGGATCGAATCCGCAATCGCCGAATAGAGCCCCGTAATCATGTCCGTGCCGGCCGGACCTGAGGTGCCGATGCAGACGCCGATATTGCCGGCCTTGGCGCGGGTATAGCCCTCAGCCATATGGGAGGCGCCCTCGACATGCCGCGCCAGAATGTGGCCGATCGAGCCGCGCTTCTTCAGCGCGGAGTACAACGGATTGATCGCCGCTCCGGGAACACCGAAGGCGATGGTCACCCCTTCCTTTTCCAGGATCCGTACGGCCGCATCGATCGCTCGCATCTTCGCCATGTCGCGCCTCGCTGTGTTTTCTGGACATGATGATCACGGCAACGACAGACGATCTCAACGAAGCTGATTTTGTTTCCCGCGATGTGGAATGATCAGCGAAAAAGCATGCCGGATCAGTCGGTTGGATCGGCCACATGGTGAAACGATGGTGGGATGGCTGCTTGAGTAGATATCTTTGAGGGTGGTCTCTGTGCCGGCGGATTGCTCCGCTAGGATGCCAATCCGAAGCATGAGGGCGGGACATCATGGGCAAGCGGATCAATCGCTGCGTCGAACTGCTGGAGCAGGATCAGGCGATCTATTATGACGGACCGCACAGCGGCCATGTGCTGACCCATGCGCAGGGCCGCATCGATGCCGGCACCTGGGCCGACTACATGAATGTCGGCATGGAGCACGGCTGCTTCGACATGACCGGCCTTGCCGACTATGTGCGCGGCATGGTCGATGCCGGGCCGACGCGGTCGGGGCACCGCACGCCGACGGTGATCGTCGAGGCGCCGGTCAATGGCATCGACGCCGCGCATGTGCGTTACAACGCCTGGCAGTTTCGCCAGATCCTCGGCCGCGGCGTGCACGGCATCCTGCTCTGCCAGGCGGAAACCGCCGACGCGGTGCGCGCCTTCGTGGAATCCTGCCGCTATCCGCACAACACCATTGGCGTCGATCCCGCGATCCCCTCGCCGATGGCGCGGATGGAGGGAGCGATACGGGCAAAGGACGGCGGGACCGACGCCGGGCGCAAACTGCTCGGCATCGGCACGCGGGGACGCGGATCGGAAACCACGGCCGCGCCGGTCTGGGGCCTGTCGATCGAGGAATATATGGAGCGCTGCGACCCCTGGCCGCTTAATCCGAAAGGTGAGTTGCTGCTGGGAGTGAAGCTGGA
>Ga0136846_1217343_pt1 | contig 10864 bp, 11 predicted proteins | sample HopSoiMetagenom2_FD_96841 | JGI IMG/M metagenome (GOLD analysis project Ga0136846, IMG submission 96841) | Grasslands soil microbial communities from Hopland, California, USA - 2 Assembly 2016 (version 4) | ecosystem: Environmental > Terrestrial > Soil > Grasslands | place: USA: Hopland... | reverse complement strand
GGTCTCGATCAAGGCCGAGGGCGGCGTAGTTCAGCTCGTAATCCCAGTAGCCGTCCGGACGTGCCCGCGCCGGACGCTTCGCAAAAAGATATCCGAGGCGCCGGGGCATTTCCTGAAGCACATCCGACCGCAACAGACCGCGGGCGTATTCAAGGAGATCGGGGCTGTAAAGCCAGTACGGGAACGGGTGCTCACTCCGCATTGTCGGGTCCGCTGTGCACCAATTTTTGTCGGCTCCGATGACGAGCGCGCGCGCATCCGGGTGATGCCGCATGAACCATTGAATCAGGGTGAGCTGTTCCTTCGGCCCGGTGCCCGGAACGGAAAGCTGAACGAAGGACAATCCCGTTATCCCGTTCAGCCGCTCAGGCGAGAGGAGCTGGATTCGCGAGTTGCCAAATACGGCGGCGTTGAACGCGAGGTCACGACCGCGGCTCGCGCCGGCCGTGCGTGGCCCCTGCGGGCGCACGCCAGGCCTTTCGACGAGGGCCGAACGGCCGGTGTCGTACGGGTCCAGGACAAAGGCGGCCGCAAGAGCGGTCATCACGATCATTGCGCTAGCCGTGACTAACGCATGAGCAAAGTGTCCCCACTCGCCTTGTCGAGATACAACACTCATGGGGTGATGCGCCGGGTTATTCGGCCCGTTCACCGGGAACGGAGCCGTTGTCTCTCAGCAAGCGAAGGATGGTGACGGCCCGGCAAACGTAGCGCACTTCATGTCTGGGCGCCGCGACAATTGCGACCTTCGGGCCGCGGCACCGGGTGGATTGACCACCGACAGTGCTAAGGGGATGCGTTCATTGTGGTGCCCCATAGTAGCCCGTCACATCGACGTCGCGGCGAGCGATGATATCGGCTGCTTGATCCGCTCACCACGTTTTTCGTCGGGATCGGGATCGTGCGGCGCTATCAGACCAAACAGCCGCGCGGAGAGGTCCCGCTTCCAGTCCGCGTCGGACAGGCGGGAAAGGTCCGTCACGCCGGCTTTCCGTTCCGGTGCCCCGAGCGGGCGGGAAATGCCGCCGGGTCACTGGCCATGCTGTTCTGACAGCGCGAGCAACGTCGGCGATGCCGCTGTTCAGATCTCCAAGAGTGACCAGAGCGGGTTCGCCCGCAGTTTCCGAATAATGCCACGTCACCGGAGCACGATACCGTCACGCCCACGGCAAACGTCCGCAATAGCGCGCTCAATCTGGGCATCGCCCTTGCCCCACGTCCTCAAGAGCAGGTCCGGCTTCACGACCCGCGCCTGGTTTCAAGCTTCCGCAATCGGCGAAGGTTCGGACTCATGGGGAGGCTTCAAGTTGTGTGCCGGTGAGGGCTTAACGCCACAGTACCTGTTGCCCAAGAGCGAACAGCGCGGGTCATCAGCATCTTGCGACCGAAGCCGTTGGCAAGGGATGCGAGCTGAGGAGAGGTCCGGAACAAGGTCTGCTCCGCTGAACGCCCAGCTCATTCCGTCAGCGGTGCTGCCTGGTTGACCTTTCGGTGGGCTTTGGGCGATGAACTCGCCATGGATTCTGACGTTTGCGACACGACGGCATTGCAATAGCGGACGTCCATGCTAACGGTTTCCGCAGCCCGCCGCCGTCTCCCCTCGCCCATTGGGCTACCGCTCGCAGGGTTTCTGCGCCGGGCGCAAAGGGGCCTGCCTTGCGAGGCCGAGGACGGAACGCTTGAGATCAACGCCGTGGCGTTCCAGGATGGCAATCAGGCAGCGCTGCTGATCGCGATCGACACGCTGATCGCCGGCCCGGATCTGGCAACTGCTGCCGCCGCTTTAGCGCGCGACAGCTTCGGTCCGGAGACGGTTGCGCTCGTTGCAGCGTCGCACACCCACTTTGCTCCCTCCACCGATCCGACACGGCCGATGCTCGGAGGAATGGCGCCGGCCTTTGTCGCAGCAGTGCATGCCGCACTGCGGCAGGTATTGTCGAGCTGCGCGTCGCAAAAATTGGCCCGAGCGTGGGACTTGCATCGTGCGTCGCGAGCGCCAATGTGCATCGGCGGCGACGATGGCCCTTTCCGACACTTCTCTGGTGGGTCAATCGGCGCATCGATCGCATTGTCATGGCGCCTAACCCGAAGGGGCCGCGCGATCCGCGAGTGCGGGTGGCTGTTCTCGAGGCGCCGAGCGGCGCGCCTATCGCGGTTATCTGGAACTATGCTTGCCATCCCGTCTTCTACCCGCGTGAGCAGGCGGGGACGGCGGAGTTCGTGGGTTACGTGCGGTCCACCGTGAGAGCACACTTCCATGATCCCGATCTGCCTGTCGTTTTCCTGCAGGGATTTGCAGGCGACGTCTGTCCGGACATCCCCCCCTGCCGTTCTTTCCGGACCATTGCCGAGACGCTCGTTTTAGGACCGCGGTGGGGGCGCTTTACGCATGAGAGCTGGACGGCTTGGGCGGATGGTATCGCGCAAGCCGTGCTCGCTGCCATCCGTTCGGCATCCATGAATCCACTTCAAGGACCACTCGAAATCGAGAGCTGTGGCATTCCACTGAAGGAACTCGTGGAAGGAAACTTGCCGCAGCAGACGCTTGCGCTCGAGCGCCTTACGATCGGCAATCGGTGGAGCATGGTAGCACTCTCGGCTGAGGCTTCTACGGCCTATGCCGAGCTCCTCGGTCTACGCGAAGCGTGGCCTGTATCGTGCGTCGGCGACGTCTTCGGCTATCTCCCCACAGAGGCGCAGCGCCGCGCTGGCGGTTACGAGGTCGATGGCTATTTCTCAGCCCTTGGCCTTCACGCGCGCTTGCGACCGGACGGCGAGCGGCGCGTCGTCGAAGCCTTTCGCAACCGTTTTGGGGAGAGGCCATGATCGTTCCGATCGAGAAGGCCCCTCATCCGATCACGCCGGAAACCGTGGTTCGCGATCTCTCGGCGTTGGGGATCGGCGCAGGCGACACGCTCCTCGTCCGCGCTGCGGCAAGGTCGATCGGCTTCGCGGCCGATCATGCACGCCAGCTGCTATCGGCGCTCTTGGCGGCCCTCGGTCCTGACGGCACCCTACTCGCCTATGCGCATACCGGTGACCAGTATTTGTGGCGGCGCGACGCCTCGCGCTTCTTCACTGCGGATGCGCCGAACATCACCGGCGGGCTTGCTGCTGCCATGCTGGCGCATCCGGGCGCGTTGCGAAGCCGTCATCCGACCAACTCCTGGGTCGGCATCGGGCCGAACGCCAGGACCATGCTCGCCGATCACGACGAGACGGCGCTGTGCTTCGCGCCTATCGGCCGGCTCGTCGCACTCGGCGGAAAGGACACTGTGATCGGCAACGTTCATACGAGCCCTGGTCTTGGCACCTTGCACTATGCGCAGGAGGAGCTCGGGCTCGCACGCCGGACTCTCGTCTCCGGCCTAATCGGGGCCTATTACCGCGACCGCGAGGGGGAGCTCAGATGGTATCGCAAGGTCCACGAGCCGGGCTGCAGCCTCGGCTTCTGGAAGGCTTACGGCCATTATGTTGATGCGGGAGTCCTGCGCGCGGGGCCGGTCGGCCGCACCTACGCCATTCTCGCCGAGGCGGCACACGCCTATCCCGTAGATCATGCGCTCCTTAGCCGTGATCCTGGGGCGGTGCTCTGTAACGATCCCGGCTGCCCGCGCTGCGGGCTGGTAACCTACGCGCCGATGCGGCTCCCACGCTTCGTGGCGGCGCGGCTCGCACGCCTTGTTCGCCGGTCATCGCACGCGACAGTCGCCACAACGCTTTGAGTGGCTACATGGGCCATGCGTACGGGGACGTTTCTGAAAAACTCTGACGTTGCGCGCAGTGGCTTCGCTGATTCAGGAAACCTCCGGCCATGTGTCTGCAATTGAAATCCGGCAACCTCCCGTTAGGCATCGTCGCTCATTGACGGGCTGCGCGCTGAATGACAGTCGGAAAGGAAAGGCGAATGGGAGCTCGACGTCGAACCACCTGCCGTCGGGGAGAACAGCGCCGATCGGTGAGCCGGTTCCAGCGCAGATCACGTCGCCGCCAACGTATTTCACCTGGCAGCCGCCCGTCGCAAGAGGGCTTGTCGCATCGACGGCAAACGTCCTCTTTAGCGTCGAAAGGTTGTCACCGGGAGCGAGCCTGCAAAAGACACGGTTGCGGCTGCCAGTGCCTGCCGGTCGACGCTCGCGAGCTTCGGCCCAAGCTCGTGGCTATAGCGATGAAACTCATCCGATGCGGCAGCTCCTGCCCAGCGGCGTCGGTGAGGCCGAAACAGTCGGCAACGAGTGTTGCCGATCTTTCGTCCAGAAATCGCGGTCGACGCAAGAGGATTCGGCGATCGGGTACTGGCGGCAGAAAACGGCGCCTTCAGTGTCGCAGCCGACGAAGGTCACTGCGTAGTTGTGGCTGATGATCGCAGGGCCGGGGAAGCCGCGAAACAGCGGACTGCGCGTCCTCAAGCTGTTGTTGAAGAATGGCGGGGAGGTGAGCAGCGGTGCGGAAGGGTCTCGGTTGTCGCCGCCCAGCTTCACGACCGTTCCCATCAGGCGGGTGTCGCAGCTAGCGTCGTCGGTCTCGGCCCGCTCCGTGCACCAGCCGCCGGTGCCTTGCCAACCCAGCCATCGTTTGAGCATCGCGAGCCCGGGAAGCGGCAACGATCCGCGCCGGTTCGACCCATCCTCGCCGCAGTACCAAGCCGTCAAGGCGGCGATTATCCCGGTCCTCACTGGCTCTGAAGTTCCGACCGGCGGCGCGACCTTCCTACCACTCGCCCGTCCCTCGCAGCAGTTCTCGGCCAGCCTCCGTGAGCGCGACCATAGACCCGCCGGGGTCCATGGTTCTCTGGATTAGCTTACGTCTCGCAAGGTCCCGAAAACACTGTGCAGGATTGATAGCGCCGTCGATGCCCTTCGCCCATACGCGAGGTGAGTTTGGTCGCTTGTCGGAACGGAGCCGAGCTGACGCGCGCCTGTGTAGGGCTTCGGAAATTCTGAGTGCCTGAACGGCAGACCGGTCTCCCTTGACGGCACGGGCGACAAGCGCGGCGCGCGTGCTAGGATCGTCTACATCACCGAACTTAGCACGTTGCTGGTGCCAAATCCTGTCGATCACGGCGGCGACCCGATGAGGCCCGGGTCCCCAATCCTTCTCCAGGTCGCCAAGCGCCGCAAGCACCACGCGTTGATTGCTACCGAGATAGCTGACCATCGTTGGAGACGGATCGTTGAAAAGGGCCCGGCTTGCGCCGGGCCCTGAGCAGTCGAGTTAGAGTTCGGCTTACAAGCCGAACTTATAGTTGAGGCCGACGCGGGCAACGAAGAACTCGTTGTCGTTGTTGTTGTTGCCCCCGAAGAAGGCGTTGCTGCGGATCGGAGCACCGGTGTTTGACACCCCGATGATGCCGTTGCCGAAGCCGAAGTTATTGTTGTTGTTCTTGTCCATGCTGACCCACAGCCCTTCGAGCTTGACGGTCAGGTTGTTGGTCCAAGCGTACTCGACACCGGCGCCGAGCACCCAGCCGGTGTCGTTGCTGCTGTTATTGCGGAGGAGCGCGCCACTGCCGACCGTGGATCCGACCACGGCCGCCGCAGGACTGACGTAGAACGCTGCCGGAAGCTGGCTGCCGTTCGTCACCCCGAAGAAGCCGTTGTTCTTGTTGCCACTGTCGGTAAAGGCAAGACCACCGGTGGCGTAGACGAGCACGCGATCGAAGGCATAGCCGACCCGGACGCGAGCGGTGGCGAACCAGTCGTTGCCGTTGTTGCCACCGAAGCCGCCTCGATTGAATAGGGCAACGTTCGATCCCGTCGCCGGAACCGCTACGATACCGGCGCCCGGCGTTCCGAACGGCGCCGGGCCAACCGCCGCCACGGGAGGATGGTTGAAGAAGTTGTTGCCGAAGAAGGCGGTCTTGCTGTCATTGTCGCCGCCCAGCCACTGGATGTCCGCCTCGACACCGACGACGAAGCCCGAACCCGGTGTGAACTGGTAGTTAGCGCCGATCTGGGCACCACCGACGAAGCCGTCGCGGTTGCCGCCGCCGCCGATATTGTTACCCGTCAACAACGCGCCGGAGGGCAGCGCCAGCGGAGCAACCGTCGCTCCGCCCGGGGTCGTGTCGACGGCTACGACAGTACCGCCGAAGCAGCCGATGCAATTGTTGTTGTCGTCGGAGCTCCAGCCATATCCGGCGTTCACGCCGACGTAGAAGCCGGTCCAGGTGAAGACCGGGATGGGAGCGAAGTACTGGGGAGCGGCGCGCCGCGGAAGGTCCGCGGCCATCGCTCCGGCGGTGAAGCCCAAAAGGGCTACCGAGGAGAGCAGAAACTTTTTCATTAGACGAGACCCTCGTTGTTTGATGGTCGTGGACCATGGCCTTTCTAACCTCGATCCGTTGCGCCGGCTGTCGTTTCCATGCCACAGGTCCCAACGAACGCTTGACCGATGCCCGGCCCGCCGTGGTCAAGCCTTTGCTTAACAAAAGATAAACCGACTTCCGTGCTCGCCTCCAAGCGGAGCCGTTATGGCGGTCATTCACGTAGGCAAGCAGCGAGGAGAGGGACGATGGCGAGAGCGGTGCTCGCGAGAACGGCCTGGGTCTGGCTCTTCCACCATCCTTACCTTCTTCTGACGCTCACCACGCTCGCCTGGGCCGGCAACGCGGTCGCGAGCCGGCTTGCGGCCGGCCACATCTCGCCGATGGCGCTGACGGCCCTGCGCTGGGTCGGCGTCGTGGCGCTCTTGGCGCCGTTCATGATCCGTCCGATTCGCGCGGCGGCGCCGGTGCTCATGCCGATCTGGCGCCGCATCCTCGTCATGGGCGGCCTCGGCTTCACCGCTTTCAACGCGCTCATGTACGCCGCCGCCTACCACACGACCGCGGTCAACATCGCGATCTTCCAAGGCGCGGTCCCGGTCTTCGTGCTGATCTTCGGGCTCGTCGCCTTCGGCACGCGCATCGGCCTCCTGCAGGCGCTCGGCACGGCGCTGACGCTCGTCGGCGTCGGCGCCATCGCAGCCCGCGGCGACCTTCAGGTGCTCGGGAGCTTCTCCTTCCTCATCGGCGACGTGTTCATGCTGATCGCCTGCGCGTCGTACGCGGTCTACACGCTGGCGCTGCGCGACCGGCCGAAGGTGTCGGGCTTCGTGTTCTTCTCAGTGCTGGCGCTCGCGGCGCTGATGATCTCGCTGCCCCTCCTCGCCTGGGAGATTGCCGCCGGCGAGGTCATCTGGCCGGATCTGCGCGGCTTCGCGATCCTCCTCTATGTGACGCTCTTCCCCTCGCTCCTGTCGCAGATCTTCTTCATGCGGGGCGTCGAGCTCATCGGGCCGAGCCGGGCCGGCCTGTTCGTCAATCTGGTCCCGGTCTTCGGCGCCTTCCTCGGCGTCGCGATCCTCGGCGAGCCTTTCCGCTGGTACCACGCGGTCGGCCTGGTGCTGGTGCTCGGCGGCATTTGGCTCGCCGAGCGAAAGAGCGGGCCCTCAAAGCGCGTCGAGTTGACCCGAGAACTGTTGAAGAGCTGATTGGAGGCGTTGGCCCAGCATCGTCACCAGAATCGCGGCTTTCATCGCAATGCCACGCGGACTAGACCGATCGCAAGTGACAAGTGAGTCCATTGTCACGACCGATCGCTGGGGGCCTTTTTGGGGGCCTTGCGGAAAGGCCATATAATTTACACAAACGCCAGCAATAGGTTACGCGTCGTTCGAGTCCTCTCCTGGCACCAACCCCTCAGAAAGCTGTCTCATTGTAGATAGCTGAGGTCTCTCAAGGGTTTCAGCCTCTCGCCGGGGTACATAGGAGAGGCACCGCAGCCCTGGAGGAAGCCGGAGACCGGCGTTTGGCACTTCGAGGTCGTCCCCAGCTCACCTGAAGGGCAAGCTTGCAGGACAGAAGCTCACGGTTCGCGTGGGCCGCGTCGACCGCACGGTGACCGCCGCACGGGCCATCGCCAGCATCAAGCTGCCGGGCAACCCAGCGCACCCTCGCGCCTGGCAAAATCGCGTATTGATGACCGACGCACCGGGTTGAGCGGATCACGCCAGGCCCTAGAGTTGACCGATGCACTGCCCATCTGCCCTGACCGCGGCGGGCCGTCCGATGATACTTGGCCTCAGGCGTTACAAGGTGCTCGCGTCAGCGCGGCGGCCGCTCCTGGACTCATCCTGGATGCGCTCCAAGCTGCAGGCTGTCTCATCCTCCACGGAATCTCCACGACGGCTGCGAAATGCCGCATGATGCGAATATATTGCTAATAGGACTATATTGACACAATTGTTTGCGTGCGCTATGCTGTTTGAGCTTACGATTCGCTCAAGCGCTTGCACCTGAGCACGCTTCAGCGCTCGACAGCGTCCTTCCAACCTCGCGCGAATGCTGCCGCCCGCCGTCCACGTGAACGCGCGTGCGCTCAGACGAGCGGCCAACGCAGATGGAGCTCCCCCATGACGGGACGACAAGCCAAGGTGATCACGCCTGGCATGCTGAGGCGCATGCTCGGCTACGTTCGCACATCGAGATACCCACGACGAAACCGCGTCATCGTGCTGCTCGGGGTCAAGGCAGGGCTACGCGCCTGCGAGATTGCAGGTTTGGAGTGGTCAATGGTGCTCGACGGTCAGGGCAGCATTGGCTGGTCCCTGAGCGTCTGGGATGCAATCGCCAAGAAGCGCTCGGGGCGTCGGATCCCTATCCATCCGCAGCTCAGGCGGGCGTTGATCGAGCTTAGCCAGGAGACTGGTCGGTTTGGGCCGATCATCCGCTCCGAGCGCGGTGGTGAGATGTGTCCAAACAGCATCGTCAACTGGTTCGTTGCGATGTGTGCCGAACTCGGTCTCGAGGGCTGCTCATCGCACTCGGGCCGACGCAGCTTCATCACTAAGGCGGCGCGGAAGGTCGCTCTGACCGGCGGCAGCTTGCGCGATGTGCAACTGCTCGCCGGCCATCGCTCAATTGAGACGACGCAGCGCTACATCGATGGCGACACTCAGGCCCAGCGCCGGCTGGTGTCGCTGATCTAGTCGGGGCGAACGCCCCTCCCTCCTCTTTCGGACAACTCGGAACGGTCAAAGCGCGGTCCTCTGCAGGACCGAGCCTGGCGGAGCTCTGTCCGGGATCTACCCTTCCATGGAGACCATCATGACCTCGGAACGAGACCGCGTTCGCGCGCTCAACGACGAGCTGCGCAAGCACCATCGCGGCGGACGGATCGTCATCACCCGCGGCGTCCAAGCACTTGGAGCTGATGCCATCCTCAAGATCGATCAAGCGATTGCCGCCTTCGACGCCTTCACTGCCGACAACGACCCTTACGGCGAGCACGATTTCGGCGCCGTCACGGTCGACGGGCAGGTCATCTTCTTCAAGATCGATTACTACGACGCCGATCTCCTGCACCTCTCGCCAGACCCCGCCAATCCCGCCCTCACCTGCCGCGTGATGACGATCATGCTCGCGGACGAGTACTGAGGGAGGCGAGGTTGAAACCTGTCGACCCCTACTGCCAGGGCGACCTCGATGGTCTCTGTGGTCTCTACGCCATCATCAACGCCCTCTGCGCCCTTTGCCCTGAGATCGACGAAGACATCGCCTCAGGGCTGTTTGGACACCTCGCCCGACACATCCAGCTGCAGCGGCTTAAGGAACCGATGCCGATCATCGCCTATGGAATTGGTTCGACCAGCCTGCGCCTCCTCCTGGAGCGCGCCCTGCGGTTCGTCCGCAAAAACCTCGGAATCGAAATCGAGCTCGTCGAATTTGCGGTCGGAAGAAAGAACTTCGAGCTGCGCAAGCTCTGGCGGCTTATGTCCGAGCGGCTCGATGGCGAGCACGTTGTCATTCTCATGACGCGCGGCGCTAGTCACCACTGGACTGTCGCCTACGCAGCGACCGAGACCACGCTGAGGCTCATTGATTCCTACGAGCGTAAGGTGCTGATGAGATCTCGCTGTACGCTCAAGGAAACCCGCAGCCGGTTCAGGCTTTGTCCAAGCGACATGTTCTTTCTTCGTAGAACCTCCCAGTGGTGACCGGGCCCGTAACAGCACCGCGCTCGTTCACAGCACCTTGAATGGCACCCTGGCGCTGAGCGACTTCACCCGCGCAGTGCTCTAAGCGGCTTGCGCCAGGTCAGGATAAAGCTAATCACTCGCGCTGCGTACGTTCCCACTCCTTTGCGGCTGTCATCGCCGCCTCGAAAGCACTGCCGCTCTCAAGCAGGGCGCGCTTTAGCGCCGGTTCGAGCGGCTGTTCTATGCCGGTGTCGTCGAGCGGCATCCTTTCGTCACGCACCGCTCGCATCAGTCGCGAGATCTCGCCTGCCGCGTGAGCGGGCGTATGCATCAGGACCAGCCGGCGCATGGGCATGGGATTATGAGGCATGTGACAGTTGTCGCACTGAGCGTCGCGCATCCGCAGAGCCATTGTTCTGTAAGTGGTATCGAGCTTTGGCAGGTGCGGATTGTCTTGCCGGAACAGACCATCGAACAACGTAACTCGCGGCTGAATGCGCCCCTCGCTATCCGTCCACATCCATCGGCCGTCGAATTTAGGCCGAATGGGCTGTGTAGAGACTAGTGCGCCGTTATTTCCGCGTTCGGTGAACTGCCCGATCACGATCTTTGCCGTCTTCGGATCGACCCAAAGCAGGACGGAGTTCGCTGCTTGGTAGACGCCCCACTTCGCCTCATCGTGCCAGAATGGATATGGGAACTGCCCTGGTGGTAGGCGGTTACGGAATCCCGCGCGTAGACGAATGAGGTACATCCCCTCTCGATCCACGTACTCCGTGCTGTGCTCGCCGCTGAACATGAACAGAGGAAGATAGAGGCCGGCGATCAGTTGTCAAACCGGGTACCTGAAAGTGTCAAACCTCCCCCCAGCAGGGGAGCAGTGAGAGGAAAACATGAAGCGATT
>Ga0136846_1223625_pt1 | contig 10865 bp, 7 predicted proteins | sample HopSoiMetagenom2_FD_96841 | JGI IMG/M metagenome (GOLD analysis project Ga0136846, IMG submission 96841) | Grasslands soil microbial communities from Hopland, California, USA - 2 Assembly 2016 (version 4) | ecosystem: Environmental > Terrestrial > Soil > Grasslands | place: USA: Hopland... | reverse complement strand
GTGGCGGCCTTGAGCTTCATCGTGTTCAGCAGGTAGTTGTAGCGCGCCTGCTGCAGGTCGCGGCGCGTCTGGTACACCTGCTGCTGCGCGTTCAGCACGTCCACGCTGGTGCGCACGCCGACGTCGCGGCCGAGGATGGTCGAATCGAGCTGGCTCTGGGTGGACACGAGCGCCTGCTCCAGCGCCTTCACCTGCGAGATGCCGCTCGTCACGATGAGGAAACCCGCGCGGACGGTCTGCGCCACCGTGCGCTGCGTGTTCTCCAGGTCCTGCTCCGCGCGATCGCGCAACGCCACCGCTTCGCGCACGCGCGACTGCTGCAGCCCGCCCTGGAAGATCGGCAGGCTCAGCTGGATGCCGATGCCGCCCAGGTTGCCGATGGGCGAAATCGGGGGCGCGGCCGAAGTGGGGTCGTTCACGCGCGTGGCGGTGCCCTGCAAATCGATGGTGGGCAAGTGGCCCGCCTTCTGCCGCGAGACCTCCTGCTGCGCGATCTCGTAGTTGGCGCGCGCCACGGCGACGGCGAAGCTCGATTCGGCTGCCGCCCTGACCCACTGCTCGGCGTCGTTCGGGTTGGGCAGGCCCAGCGGCATCGGCTCCCGCAAGGGCACGAGGCCGTCAGGCAGCTTGCCCACGAGCACCGCGAGGACGCGCTGCTTCACCTCCAGGTCCGCGCGATCCGAGATCTCCTTCGCGAATGCCTGGTCGAAGCGCGCCTGCGCTTCCAGGGTGTCCACGATGGTCGCGGTGCCGACCTCGAAGTTGCGCTTCGCCTGCGCGAGCTGCTGGTCGATCGCGGCCTTCTGCGATTCGGACAGCGCCACGTTGTCGCGAGCGAGCAGCACGTCGAAGTAGGCCTGCGCCGTGCGCAGCGCGAGGTCCTGCTGCGCCTGCGCGAGCGTGGCCTCGGCCTGGAGCACGACCTTCTCGGCCTGGCCGATGGCGATCCAGTTCTGCAGCCGGAAGATCGGCTGCGACAGCGTCACGCCGTAGGTCTTGTATGTGTAGTCGAAGCTCGGGGTGCCTTCGCGGTCCAGCCAGTAGTGCGTGACGCCCGCGTTGCCAGTAATGAGCGGCAGGTAGCCGGAGCGCGCCTGCGGGAGCCGCTCCGACGTGGCCACGTATTGCGCGCGGGCGGCCTGGTACACCGGGTCGGAGACGAGCGCATCGCGATAGACGCCCAGCAAGTCGGCGCTCCACGCGGCGGGCGCGAAGGCCACGGCGAGCGCCGCGGCGAGTCGGGAAAATTTCATCGGCGGTTCTTTCGTCTTTCGTTGTCTGCGGGCCGGCATCTGGCCTTGGACGCGGCGCGGGCGGCCACCGGATTCGCTAGAAGCGGAACCGGGCCGGCTGCGGCGCATTGACGAGCGGCTTCACCACGGTCTCGAAGAGCTCGACGTGCTGGAAGGAGCCGGCCGCGGGCTGCCGCACCACCACCGCCTTCATCACCGGCCGGTCGCCGACGACCGCAAAGAGGCGCCCGCCGACCGCGAGGCGGTCGAGGAAGGCCTGGGGAAGGATCGGCACCGAGCCCGTAAGCACGATCACGTCGAAGGCCGACTCGGCGAGCGGGCGCTGCGCGCTGTCGCCTTCGAGCAGCGTCACGTTGGAGATGCCTTCGCCCTTGAGGCTCGCCGCGGCGCGCACGCGCAGGCCTGCGTGAATCTCCGCGCTCGTCACGTGGCGCGCGCGGCGCGCGAGGAGCGCCGTGAGGTAACCGGAGCCCGTGCCCACCTCGTACACGGTCTCGTGCGGCTGCAGCGCGAGCTCCTGCACGATGCGCGCCTCGACCTTCGGCTGCATCATCGCCTCGCCGTGGCCGATCGGGATCTCGAGGTCGGCGAACGCGAGGCTTGCATGTTCCTGCGGAACGAAGCGTTCGCGCTTCACCTCGAAGAGCAGCTCGAGCACCGCGGGATCGAGCACCTCCCAGGTGCGGATCTGCTGCTCGATCATGTTGAAGCGCGCTTGCTCGATGTTCATGGCGGGAGAATTGTATCAGTCCAGCGTGCGTTGATAGCGCGTGAGGGCGGCCACCGAAACCACCAGCAGGATGAGGGCGAGGGGCCACACGTTCGGGGCGATCTCGTGGAACTGCGCGCCCTTCAGCATGATGCCGCGCACGATCCGCAGGAAATGCGTGAGCGGGAATACCTCGCCCAGCACCTGCGCCCAGTCCGGCATGCCGCGGAAGGGGAACATGAAGCCCGACAGCAGCATCGACGGCAGGAAGAAGAACATGGTCATCTGCATCGCCTGCATCTGGCTCTTGGCGAGCGTGGAGAAGGTGAACCCGATGGCGAGGTTGGTCGCGATGAAGAGCACCAGGACGGTCGACAGGAGGAGCACGCTCCCCACCATCGGCACGTGGAAGAGGAACTTCGCGGCGGTGAGGATCACGACGACCTGCACGTAGCCCACGACGATGTAGGGCACGATCTTGCCCAGCATCACCTCCAAAGGGCGCACGGGCGTGGCGAGCAGGTTCTCCATGGTGCCGCGCTCGCGCTCGCGGGTCATGGCGATGGAGGTCATCATCACCATGGTCATGGTGAGCACGACACCCATGAGGCCGGGCACGATGTTGTACTGGGTGATGCCCTCGGGGTTGTAGCGACGGTGCACGCGCACCTCGAAGGGCGGCGGGCCCGCCTTGAGAGCGGCGAGCGAGCCGTTCAAGTCATGGTCGAGGCCCGTGAGGCTCACCTGCTGCAGCGCCGCCAGCGCGTTGCTCGTCGCGGCGGGATCGGTCGCGTCGGCCTCCACCAGCACCACGGCCCGGTCGCCGCGCTGCAGGCGCCGTGAAAAGTCCTCGGGGACCTGGAGCACGAACTGCACGCGCCCCAGCGCGAGCATCTCGTCGGCCTCGTCCACCGTGGCGGGTTGCGCCACGATGCGGAAGTAGCCGGTGTTCTCGAGGGAGCGCACCAGCGAGCGCGTGAACTGGCTCTGGTCGGCGCTCACCACCGCCGCGGGCAGGCCCTTGGGATCCATGTTGATCGCGTAGCCGAAGAGCACCAGCTGCATCACGGGCACGCCGATCATCATGGCGAACGTGAGGCGGTCGCGCCGCATCTGCACGAATTCCTTCATCAGCACGGCGAGGAAACGGTGCAGGGCGAACACGTCAGTCCCCGCCCGCGCCGGCCCGCGCCCCGGTGCCGAGGTCGCGCATCAGGTGGATGAAGACATCCTCGAGCGTGGGGTCGACGGCGCGCACGTCCACGCCGGCACGGCCGGTCACCTTGCCGATCGACTGCTCGAGAGCCGCGCGGTCGGTGCCGCTCACGTGGAGCGCGTTGCCGAAGGGCGCGACCATCTCGACCCCCGGCATGCCGCGCAGCTCCGCGGCGAGCGCCATCATCGCCTGGCCTTCGATCTCGAACGTGGCGAGGCCCGCCGAGTCGATCACCTCGCGGATGGTGCCGTGCGCGAGCAGCTTGCCGTAGGCGATATAGGCGAGCGCATGGCAGCGCTCGGCCTCGTCCATGTAGTGCGTGCTCACGAGCACGGTGATCCCCTGGTGCGCGAGCTCGTGGATGTGGTCCCAGAAATCGCGGCGCGCGCTCGGGTCCACGCCCGCGGTCGGCTCGTCGAGCAACAGCAGCTTGGGCTCGTGGATGAGGCAGGCGGCGAGCGCGAGGCGCTGCTTCCACCCACCCGAAAGGGTGCCGGCGAGCTGCTTCCTGCGCGAGGTGAGGCCGAGGCTCTCGAGCGCGTTCGCCACGCGGCGCTTGCGGTCTGGCACCTCGTACATGCGCGCGACGAAGTCGAGGTTCTCCTCGATCGACAGGTCCTCGTAGAGGCTGAACTTCTGGGTCATGTAGCCCACCTGCCGCTTGATGAGCTCGGCGTCCGTGGCGATGTCGTGCCCCAGCACCACGCCGCGGCCCTCGTCGGGAGTGAGCAGCCCGCAGATCATGCGGATGGTCGTGGTCTTGCCGCTGCCGTTGGGCCCGAGGAAGCCGTAGATCGCGCCCCGCGGCACCTGCATCGAGAAGTGGTCGACCACGGTCTTGTCGCCGAATCGCTTGGTGAGGTCGGCCACGTCGATCGCAAGCGCTCCCGCTGCCTGCTCCGGCCGCTTCGGCATGAGCGCTTCGGTGCTCATTGCAGCGTCACGTCCACGGGCTGGCCGGGATGGAGCTTTCCAGCCGCATCCGCCGCCGGCCTCGCCTCGACGAGGAAGACCAGCTTCGCGCGGCTGTCCTTGCTGTAGATCACGGGCGGGGTGAACTCCGCCTGCGGCGCGACGAAGCTCACCTCGCCGCCGAGCCCTGTGGCGCAGCCGTCGCAGGCGAGAGCGACCTTCTGGCCGACGCGCACCGCACCGAGCGCGGTCTCCGGGACGAAGAAGCGCACCTTCACGTTGCCGGCGGGGAGCAGGCTCACCACCGGCGACCCCGAGGGGACCCATTCGCCCTTCACGAAGAGCGTATCGACCACCGTGCCGCCCACGCTGGCGGCGACCGTCTTCTGGCGCAGGCGCCAGTCGGCCTGCGCCAACGACTCGCGTGCGGCCGCGGCCTCCGCCTCGGCGGCGCGAATTTCGTCGGGGCGCGAGCCAAGCTTCGCGGTCTCGAGGTCGGCGCTGAGCTGCTGCACCTTCTGGCGGTCGGCGTCGCGCTGCGAGCGCGACTCGTCGGCGCGCTGTTGGCTCACGAATCCCTTCTTCACGAGGTCGAGCTGGCGCTCGTAGTCGCGCTCCGAAAGGCCCGCCGCGACTTGCGCCTGGCCCAGCTGCGCGCGCACGGCTTCGATCTCCGTGGGCCGCTTGCCCTTTCGCAGGTCGTCCACCTGCGCCTGGGCGCGCTTCACGCGCTCCGTCGCCTCGCGGCGCGCGGCGTCCTCGTTCTCGGCCTCGAGCGCGAAGAGCGGCGCCCCGGCGGCCACGTCCTGGCCGCGCGCAGCGTCGAGGCGGATGAGCGTCCCCGCGAACGGCGCGGCCACGCGGACGTATTCGCCCTCGACGTAGCCCTGCAAGGGCGCCGGGCCGGGCTTGCCGCAAGCCGCGACGAGCGCGGCGGCAATGGATAAGAGAAGCAGCCTCGTCTTCATTTTTTTCTCCGTGCAGAGCGCGTGCGCTTGGCCGCCGGCGTCCGTGCCGCGGGACGTTGCGAGATCGCGGCAAGCGCGAGCTCGATGCGCTGGTCGAGCGCCGCATCCGACAGCAGTGCCTCCGAGATCATCCTCGTGCCGGCGGCTCCCATGGCATTGCTGTCGGCGACCGCGCCGCCGAAAAGGATCGGCATCGCAACGCTGCCGGCGCAGAATCCCATCGCCTGCGGCGGCGCCATCGTGCGCACCAAGCCCTCGGCCTGCGCGGCCTCGATGAGGTGCAGGATGAGCCCGAGGTGGCGCGGGAAGTTCTTGCGCATGAACTCCGTGGCGATGGGATCGCCGCATACCGCGTCGCCCAGCACGCGCGCGAGGAAGAGCCGGTTGGCGCGCACGAACCGGGCCATGAAGCGCAGCGCGCCCCGCAACGCTTCCATGGGACCGAGCTTCTCGTCGGCCTGGAAGGTGAGCTGCGAGTACATCTCCTCGTACATGGTCTGGAGCAGCGCCCTCATGTACGCCTCGCGGCTCTTGAAGTGGTAATGGAACATGCCGAGGTTCACGCCCGCGGCTTCGGCGACTTCGCGGATCGACAGGCCCGAGCATCCACGCGTGGGGAACAGGGTGCGGCCCGCCTCCAGGAGGGCGCGATCGAGGTTGCGCGACGGGCGGGGCGGCATGGGCGAAACTATACGATCGTCTAATTACGTTGTCAAGCCGGTAGAATCAGGCATGGTCGACGATGCCCGCGGGCGCCTCGCGGAGGCCGAACGCCTCCATCGCGCGGGTGATGCCGCGGGCGCGATCACGGCCGTAAGCGCCGCGATCGCGCTGGAGCCGAAGCTCGCAGCCGCCTACAAGACGCTGGCGGCGCTCCTTTGGCAGTCGGGACGCGTCGCGGAGGCCCGCGGCGCGCTCGCCGCCGCGGTGGCGGCGCTTCCCGGCGATGCGTCCTTGTGGGCCCGGGTCGCCCACGCCGAGCTCGATGCGGGCAATGCGGCGGGCGCCTTCGAGGCGGCGGCCAAGGCCGAAGCGGCCCGGCCGAACGACCCGCTCAGCTGGACGATCATCGGCGGGCTGCATGCGGAGTTCGGGCGCCACGCGGAAGCGGAGCGAGCCCTGGCGCAGGCGTCGCGGCTCGATCCCGGGTCGCCCGACATCGAGCTGCGCCTGGCGCACGCGCTGCAGGAAAACGGCGACAACGCGCAGGCACTCTCCGCGCTCGTGCGCGGCACGAAGCGCGATCCGTCACACCTCAACGTCGCGGTGGACGAGCGCCTCTACCTGCCGCAGGTGTACGACGACCTCGAGGACGCCGCCCGATGGCGCGAGCGGTACGCGCGGGGGCTGGCACGCCTGCATGAGGACTTGCCGCGCTGGCGCACCCGCGCGAGCGAGGTCTTCGAGCTCAACCATCACAACTTCCTCCTCGCCTACCAGGGCGAGGACGACCTGGAGCTGCAGCGCGGCTACTCGAGACTGCTCACGGATGTCGCGGCCCATGCACGCCCCGAATGGCTCGAGCCGCGGCGGATCTCTTTCGATGGTGGGCGGCGCCTGCGCGTGGGCTTCGTGGGCGCGATCTTCCGCGACCACACGGTGGGCCGCTACTTCGAGCGCTGGATCACCCGCCTCGACGCCGCTCGCTTCGAGCGGTTCGTCTACCACACGGCACCGGTGAGCGACGCGTTCACCCGCCGAATCGCCACGGCCGTCGACCACTTCGTGCCGCTGCGAACGGGTGATGCCGCCGTGGCGCAGCGCATCGTGGACGATCGGCTCGACGTCCTGGTGCAGCCCGACGTCGGCATGACCCCGATGTCGTACCTGCTGGCGGCGTTGCGCCTGGCGCCGGTGCAAATCGCGGGCTGGGGCCATCCGGTCACGACCGGCAGCGCGCACGTCGACCACTACGTGACCTGCGCGGCGATGGAGCCAGAAGCGGGAGCCGCGCATTACGCGGAAAACCTCGTGGGGCTGCCGGGATTGGGCGTCGACTACGAAATGCCGGCCGAGCCCGTGCCCGCCGCGCGCGCCGCGCTCGCCATTCCCGACGGCGCACGCGCGTACGTATGCCCGCAATCGCTCTTCAAGGTCCATCCGGAGATGGATGCGATCTTCGTCCGCCTGCTGGCCGCCGACCCCCAGGGCGTGCTGCTCTTCTTCCAGGCGCCGGCACGCGCCGTGACGGCGCAATTCGGCGAGCGCGTGCAACGGGCGCTGGCGGCCGCGGGATTGCCGGCGCGCGGCCAGCTCAAGTTCCTGCCGCGGATGCCGGCGGCCGATTTCCGCCGCGTGCTGGCGGCCGCGGACGTGGTCGTGGACACGGTGCGGTGGTCCGGAGGCAATACCAGCCTCGATGCGCTCGCGGCAGGCACGCCCATCGTGACGCTGCCCGGCCGCTTCATGCGCTCGCGCCAGACCGCGGCGATGCTGCGGATGGCCGGCCTCGAGTCCCTCGTGGCGAAAGATGCGGATGAATACGTGCGCCTGGCCGTCGAGGTGGCGCGCGACGCGGACCGCAATCGCGCGTTGCGCGAGGCGATCGCAGCCGGCCGGGGGGCGCTCTTCGACCGCCCCGAGCCCGTGGAGGCGTTCGCCGAAGCGCTGCTGCAAGCGGCTGCCGGGGAGCGGCCGCGGGCGAGCCTTTCGCGCTCGTAGCGGCGGTATAATTTCGGGGAACGCAGGGGTCCGGGAAACCGGTGAGACACACCCTTGGAACCTGATCCGGGTCATGCCGGCGTAGGGAGCGTCGCGGAAATCCTCATCCGCCCTCCTTCCGCCTCACGAAGGAGTCCCATGAACGCCCATCCCAAATTCATCGCCGCTTCCGCGCACGTGGACGAGGCGGCCGTCCAGCCGCTGCCGCGCTCGCGCAAGGTGTACGTCGAGGGTTCGCGCCCCGACATTCGCGTCCCCATGCGCGAGATCTCGCAGACCGACACGCCCGCCGCCTTCGGCGCGGAGGCGAACGCGCCCGTGTACGTCTACGACACGAGCGGGCCGTACACAGACCCGCAGGCGCGCATCGACATCCGCGCCGGCCTTCCCGCCCTGCGCGCCAGGTGGATCGAGGAGCGCGGCGACTCGGAGCTGCTCACGGGGCCGACGTCGCGCTATGGCCGGGAGCGCCTCGCGGACGCAAAGCTCGCGGAGCTGCGCTTCGACCTGAAACGCGCGCCCCGCCGCGCCAAGGCCGGCGCGAACGTCTCGCAGATGCACTACGCGCGACGCGGCATGGTCACGCCCGAAATGGAGTACATCGCGATCCGCGAGAACCTGCGCCGTCGCGAGTATCTCGACGAGCTGCGATCCACCGGCCCCATCGGCAAGAAGATGGCCGACCTGCTGGGACGCCAGCATCGTGGCGAATCGTTCGGCGCGGCGATTCCCGCGGAAGTGACGCCCGAGTTCGTGCGCGACGAGGTGGCCCGGGGGCGCGCGATCATCCCGGCGAACATCAACCATCCGGAAACCGAGCCGATGGTCATCGGGCGCAACTTCCTGGTGAAGATCAACGCCAACATCGGCAACTCGGCGCTGGGCTCCTCCATCGCCGAGGAAGTGGACAAGATGACGTGGGCGATCCGCTGGGGCGGCGATACCGTGATGGACCTGTCCACCGGCAAGCACATCCACGAGACGCGCGAGTGGATCATCCGCAACTCCCCGGTCCCGATCGGCACCGTTCCCATCTACCAGGCGCTCGAGAAGGTGGACGGCAAGGCGGAGGAGCTCACCTGGGAGATCTATCGCGACACCCTCATCGAGCAGGCGGAGCAAGGCGTGGACTACTTCACCATCCACGCGGGCGTGCGCCTGCCGTACATCCCGATGACCGCCTCGCGCATGACCGGCATCGTCTCGCGCGGCGGCTCCATCATGGCCAAGTGGTGCCTCGCGCACCACAAGGAGTCGTTCCTTTACGAGCGCTTCGACGAGATCTGCGAAATCATGGCGGCCTACGATGTCTCGTTCTCGCTGGGCGACGGCCTGCGTCCAGGCTCCATCTACGACGCGAACGACGAGGCGCAGATCGCGGAGCTGAAGACCCTGGGCGAGCTCACGACCCTCGCGTGGAAGCGCGACGTGCAGGTGATGATCGAGGGCCCCGGCCACGTGCCGATGCAGCTCATCAAGGAGAACATGGACCTCGAGCTCGAGCATTGCCACGAGGCGCCGTTCTACACGCTGGGGCCGCTCACCACCGACATCGCGCCCGGCTACGACCACATCACCAGCGGCATCGGCGCGGCGCAGATCGGCTGGTACGGCACCGCGATGCTCTGCTACGTGACGCCGAAGGAGCACCTGGGATTGCCCGACAAGGACGACGTGAAGGAAGGCATCGTCACGTACAAGATCGCCGCGCATGCCGCCGACCTCGCCAAGGGGCACCCGGGCGCGCAGATCCGCGACAACGCGCTTTCCAAGGCGCGCTTCGAGTTCCGCTGGGAGGACCAGTTCAACCTGGGCCTCGATCCGGACAAGGCGAAGCAGTTCCACGACGAGACGCTGCCGCAGGAGGGCGCGAAGCTCGCCCACTTCTGCTCCATGTGCGGGCCGCATTTCTGCTCGATGAAGATCACGCAGGACGTGCGCGACTTCGCGGCGAAGCATGGCGTCTCGGACGAGGACGCGTTGAAGAAGGGGATGGAGACGAAGGCCGTGGAGTTCGTGAAGAAGGGCGCCGAGATCTACTCCAAGGGGTAGCGCTCAGTACCGACTCGACGCCCTCGGTCCGGTGGGGCATCCTCCCAGCTGATGCAACGTGATCAACGCAAGCTCGCGGCCATCGTCTGCGCAGACGTCGTGGGCTATTCGCGCCTCATGGGCCGCGACGAGAGCGGCACCCTCGCCGCCCTCAAGGCGCACATGCGCGAGCTCATCGAGCCTGCGATCGAAGCGCACCACGGGCGCCTCGTGAAGACGACCGGCGACGGCCTGCTCGTGGAGTTCGCCAGCGTCGTGGACGCGGTTCGATGCAGCGTCGCGATCCAGCACGGCATGTCCGCGCGCAACGCGGGCGCGACGCCGGACCGGCGCATGGACTATCGTTTCGGCATCAACGTCGGCGACATCATCATCGAGGGCGATGACATCTTCGGCGACGGGGTCAACATCGCCGCGCGCCTCGAGGGGATCGCCGATCCCGGCACCATCTGCGTGAGCCGCGCCGTGCGCGACCAGGTCCGGGACAAGCTTCCCTTCGCCTTCGAGGACCTCGGCGCTCGCCACCTGAAGAACATCGAGCGGCCGCTCGAGGTGTACCGGGTGCGGGACGAGATGGTCCACGGCGATCCGCCCGCCGTAGTGCTGCCACGTGCCACAGCGGGCAAGCGTAACGGCGTGGGTGGACGCCTGGCCTGGGGCGGCGGCATCGTCGTGGCGATGCTGGGCGGCGCGGCATGGTATCTCGCCGCGGCCCCCAAGCCGCAGGCCGCGGCGCGGGACGATGCTCCTGCGATGTCGGTGGCCGTCTTGCGCTTCTCGGACCCTGCGGGGCGGCCGGAAGGCGGACTCCAGGCCCAGCGGCTGAACCTCGACGTGACCGCGGAGCTCGAGCGGCGCAATCGCCAGGCGATCGTGGTTTCGCCCGGCATGGTCGAGCGCTACGCCGGGGCTCGCGTCGATGCGCGGCAGCTCGGCCGTGAGCTCAATGTGCGGTATCTCGTCGAGGGCGAGGTCGACCCGCAGGGCGGCTCGGGAATCACCGCAAGGCTCGTCGAAACGGCGAAAGGCACGCAAATCTGGAGCGCGAAAGTGGACGGCGGCGGCGCGTATGCAACCATCGTTTCCCAGCTCGC
>Ga0136846_1219092_pt1 | contig 10865 bp, 7 predicted proteins | sample HopSoiMetagenom2_FD_96841 | JGI IMG/M metagenome (GOLD analysis project Ga0136846, IMG submission 96841) | Grasslands soil microbial communities from Hopland, California, USA - 2 Assembly 2016 (version 4) | ecosystem: Environmental > Terrestrial > Soil > Grasslands | place: USA: Hopland... | reverse complement strand
CAGGATGACCTGCGCCGAGTAGTAAACCCAGACGAGCAGGATGACGACCGAACCCGCCGCGCCGTAGCTCGATGCGACGCTCGAATGCCCAAGATACAAGCCGATCAGCAGTTTCCCGACCGAGAAGAGCAGCGACGTCACGAATGCCCCGGTCCAGACATCGCGCCAGGCGAGGCGCACATCAGGAAGCAGCCGGTAGATCAGGCCGAACAACAGCGTCATCACACCTAACGAGACGATGAGATTCAATGCTTGCAGCAGAAACGGGCCCATGACGGCAGTGCGCTGGATCCGCTCCGAGATCGCGGTGATCGCCGCGCTGACGACCAGCGACACGAGCAACAGGAATCCGATCGATATGACGACGCCGAACGACCGCAAGCGGCTGAGGATCAGGCGTTGAATCCCGGATTTCTTGGGATCGGTTTTGACGCGAAAGATCGTGTTCAACGCGTGTTGCAGCTCGAGGAATGCGCCACTGGCCGCGATGATGAGGGTGACCGTTCCCACAATGACGGCGAACGAGCCACTTGGGTCGTGGTGCGCTCCCTGGAGCATCGTCTGGACCGCCTCCGCCCCCTGCCGGCCGATCAGCCCGCTGATTTCACCCACGATCTGGCCGCGGACTGCCTCGGCGCCGTAGACCGATCCGGCAATGGCGATCGCAATCACCAGGATCGGGGAGACGGCGAACAGCGTGTAGTACGCGAGCGATGCGCCCAGGCGCGGCACGTCGTCCTTGGACCACCCCGTTATGGCGGCCCACGCGAGGCGCAGGAACAGCGGAAAACGGAGCTTCATGATCTGACGAGATCTTTGGCCCGCTCGCGGCCGGCCAGCAGAGTGTTCAGCGCGGTAATATCGACGGGCTTGACCAGATGCGCGTCGAAGCCCGCGCTGCGCGAGCGCTGCCGGTCTTCATCGCGGCCGTACCCAGTGAGAGCGATGAGTAGCAGGTCATGGAACTTGGGATCCTGCCGTAGCCGGGCGCCGACTTCGACGCCGTCCATGCCTGGCAAGCCGATGTCGAGCAGCACGACGTCCGGTCGGAATGAGCCCGCCACCTCGAGCGCGGCCGGACCGTCGTAGGCAACGCGCACCTCGTGACCCAGCAACCGCAGCAACGTCGCGAGGCTTTCACCCGAGTCGTGATGATCGTCGACCACGAGAATCTTGAAGCGCTTCAGCTCTCTGCGGCGTCGCTCCATCCCCGGCGCCCCCTGCGGCGCCTGCTTGCCGAGCGCGGCCCGCTGATCGGAGAAAGCAGGCAGCCGCACGACGAACTCACTGCCCTGCCCTGGCCCTGCGCTGTGCGCCTCGATCGTCCCGCCGTGGAGCTCCACCAACCGCTTCACGAGCGTCAGGCCGATTCCCAAACCCTGACGCGTGCGATCGTCTGTCGGCTCGACCTGCACGAACATCTCGAAGATCCGCTCGAGCATGTCGTGCGGAATGCCGATGCCCGTATCCTGCACGCTGATGACGGCCTGCGAGTCTTCCAGACGGGCACCCAGCTGAATCCGGCCGCCGCGCTCCGTGTACTTCGCAGCGTTGTTCAGCAGATTGGCGATCACCTGGGTCAGCCGGACCGGATCGGCATTCAGGAGCACCGCGTCGGGCGGCTGACTGACGATCAGCTCGTGACCCGCCGCTTCGACGAGCGGTGCGCTCGACTCGAGCGCGCTCCGTAATACGGTCGCCAACTTGATCCGTTCTTTCCGCAGCTGGATCCGGCCCTCATTGACGCGCGACAGCTCGAGCAGATCATCCACCAGCCGAATCACGCTGCCCACCTGCCGCTCCATCGTGTCGACCACCCGCAAGCGCGTCTGCTCGTCCGATCCCGCTAGCCGGAGGACGTGCAGCGCGTTGCGGATCGGCGCCAGCGGATTACGCAGCTCGTGCGAGAGCGTGGCCAGAAACTCGTCCTTCTGGCGATCGGCCTGGCGCAAGGCGTCGAGCCGATCGCGCAACTCGTACTGCCGCAGCCGTGCCTTGACCGCCGTCTGCAGCGCGCTGACCAGCGTCATGATTCGCACCGGCTGATCGAGGACCGTGACGTTGCTGAGCGTATTCATCGCCCAGACCGCCGCGAGCGAGTCCGGGCCGCGCGGCGACAGGAGAATCACGGGAATGTCGGACCACGACGGCTGCTCGCGCAGCGCGGCAGCCAGACGCTCGGGAGTCCCCCCCGGCTCGGCAAGGGCGGCATCGGTCAACAGCACGGCGCCCGCTCCGCGGCCGATTTCGCGGCACAACTCTTCGAGATTGGGGCACACCTCGGCGAGCAGGCCTGCGTGTTGGAGAATGGTTTGACTGAGCTGCGCATCGCGCGGCGTGGGCGCGAGGAGCAAGAGCCGCTCCTTCATTTGGATCGCGTCGCCGTGGCGCGTCGAGCGGCCGGAGAGCGCGCTTCGGGTAACACGCGAGGGGTTCCTGACAGCACGCCCTCGACGCTCGTAATCGGCTCGCCGATGACGATCTTATTGTCCTCCAAGCGCAGCTCTCGAATCGTTCGTTCATGTGCGCCCGTGCGCTTCTTGAGGACCGAGATCCCGGTGCGCACCACGCCGTGCGTTTCGAAGAAGCGCAGCTGCATGACCGTGTCGGCGAGATAGCTGGCGTCCAATGGCGCCTCGCTGATCGCCGCCATCAGCCCATGCTGGGCCAGGACCATGATCGTCGATACTCCCTGGGCGCCGAGGTAGGTCAGCAGCTCGTGCAAATGCAGAGCGAGCAGTCTTTCGTTAGGCATCGCATTGAGATAGCCGGTGAGACTGTCGATGACGAGCACGCGCGTATCGAACTTCTCAACGGTGGCGCGGACAAGGTGTGCGAACTCGCCGGGCGCCAGCTCCGCCGGATCGACTTGCCGCAGTGTCAGCTTCTCGGTCTCGACGAGTGACTGCACGTCGAACCCGAGGCCCTTGGAACGCTCGAGGAACGTGGCGATCGACTCGTCGAAGAGAAAGATCGCCGCGTGTTCACCGCGCGCCGCCGCGGCGCGCACAAACTGCGACGCGAGGGATGATTTCCCCGTGCCCGCGGGGCCCAGAAACAGCGAGCTGGTCCCTCGCGCGAGCCCGCCGCCAAGCAGGTCATCGAGCGCCCGCAGGCCGCTCTTGATCGACTCACGCGCATACGAGGTTTTGTGCTCGGCGGCAATCAGTCGCGGGTACACTTCGAGTCCGCCGGGGATGATGCGGCAGTCGTGATAACCTTCGTTCACTCTTCGCCCGCGCATTTTGAGCACTTGCAGCCGGCGCCGGAATGCGCCGTACTCCGTCGCCTCCCGCTCCAGCGTGATGATCCCCGACGCAATGCTCGATATCGCGAGCTCGGCATTCTCGACCCGCGGATCGTCCACGAGCAGGACGGTGACGTTGTCCTTGCTGAAGAAGTGCTTGAGCGCGAGGATCTGGCGCCGATAGCGCAGCATGGACTGCGCCAGTAAGCGCAACTCCCCCACGGAGTCCAGCACGACACGACTGGGCTTGAGGCGCTGTGCCGCTTCGAGGATGGCGCGCGTCGTTTCCGTCAGCTCGACCTCTGACGGATGAAACATCGTGTACGACGCATCGGGAGACAGGTCCTGGTCGGGCACCAGCTCGAGAATCTCGATGCCCGTGAGGTCCCAGCCGTGAGACGCGGCCATCGCGCGAAGCTCGGCTCCCGTCTCGGACAGCGTGACAAACAGACACCGCTCGCCCGCTTGCACGCCGGCCATGAGATACTGCAAGCATAACGTTGTCTTGCCCGCTCCCGTATCACCCTCGACAGCGAAGAGACCTCCCGGTGTCAGGCCACCAAACAGGATGTCGTCGAGACCATCAATACCTGTAGAAAGCAGTCGAGCGGGCGCTGTTGGGGGGGTCATTAATGAATGTACCCGCGGCGCCGGGGAAAGGCGCAGGCGTGACAGACGGCCTCGCACGCGCGAGGCCCATTTCTTAGGTTAGTGCCGTGACCACTCCGGCATTCCTCGCGCTACTTGGCGCGTTACAGACATCATCAGCCACAAAGCCCGCTTCGGCGCCAGGCGCTTCGACGCCTGCCGCGAGCGGGCGGGTGGCAGGGATCGCCCGGATCTCGTCGCGGCTGAACGCGTCCCGCATGCGAGTCCGTGTCTACACCGAACCCGGCGATCCCGGCGCAGCACCTCCGCCCTCCCCCGGAAATCCGTTCGCCAATGTCGTGCTGTACCTCGAGCAGGCGACCGGGTCAAACGAGGCCCCTCCGTCGATAACCCGCGAGATCACCACGCCCGCGATGCGCCAACAGGCAGAGCGATTCACGCCACATGTCTTGGCCGTGACGACAGGTACGACGATTGCCTTCCCCAACGACGATCCGATTTATCACAACGTCTTTTCGCTCTCGCGTGCCAAAACCTTCGACCTCGGCCGCTATCCAAAAGGGGCATCGAAGTCGTTGCGCTTCGACGAGCCGGGAGTTGTGCAGGTCTTCTGCCACATCCACGCGGACATGAACGGCTACATCCTGGTGCTGCCGAATTATTACTTCGTGACGCCGGATTCGTCGGGCCGATTCGCCATCGAGGGCATCCCACCCGGCTCATATGAGCTCATCGCGTGGCACGAGCGTATCCGGCCGATTGTGACGTCCGTCCGCGTGGTCGCGGGGCAAACCACGACGCTTGAGCTGTCCATTCCGCTCACCGAGCCGACTCGGCCGTGAAATTACCCGCGCGCCTGCGCGCCAGTTCTTTAGGCGTCAAGCTGGCCCTGCTCAGCGCGCTGGTGACCGCCGTGGTCGTGGCCGTGGCGTTCCTCGCATTGCGGGCGAGCGCGGAGGCGGATGTACGTCAGGCGTTCATCGCCGAGCTCGAGGCGAGTCAACGCGGGCTGCAGCAGCTGCAGGACCGCGAGCTGCGTCTCCTCCTGGTTACCTCCACGGTGGTCTCGACGAGCCCTACGCTCCGCGCGGCCCTGCAGACGCGGCGCGTCGAAACAAACGCCGGCTTACCGCGGCGCCCGGATCTGCTCGCGACGATTCAACGGGAAGTGGCGCGTCTGTTCGCCGATCTCGATCGCGACCTGCTCGTCGTCACGGACGACAGCGCCCGTGTCCTCGCCGCGGTGGGCCGGTCCGGCCGCGCCGGCGGCGCACCACGCATGGGCGATGTCGTGACGCTGCCCGCGGTGCGCTATGCACTCACCGCCGACAGCGCGACCGCCGATTCCGGATTCGGCGTCCTGCGGGCGCGCGACGGCAGCGCGCCGTTTCAAGTGGGAAGCGTCGCGATTCTGCTCGATGGATACCCGATCGGGGTCCTCGTTCTGGGCGAGCGCCTCGACCGCGTGCTGCCCCGGTTCGCCTCCTCGCCCGCCACCGAGGCGGTGGTGACGATCGGCGACAGCGTCGTGGCGCCGACTGGCGGCTCGAGCCGACGGGGCAATCCCGATTTCGTGACCGCGCGCGTGCCGCTTGGCCTCGCTGACGACGGTAGACCGGCGTCGCTGGAGCTCGCACGGTCGGTGACGGCGTCGTTGCATCCACTGACGACGGCGCTGGGGCGGTCGTTCATGCTGGCGGGGCTGCTCGCCGTGGTTCTGGTCGGAGGCGGAGCGGCGCTCGTCTCTCGCACGACGCTGCGGCCGCTCGCCCGCTTCGTGTCCTTTCTGCGTGCGGGCGCCACCGAGGGCGACAGCGACGGCGTATATCCGCGCTTCGAGACACCCGGCGCTGCGCCCCCCGCCGAGATCGGGACGTTGACGGATGCATACAATCGCCTGATCGAGTCGTTGAGCAAACAGCACGCCCACCTGCGCCAGCAGGTACAGGAGCGCGAACGCGCCGAGCAGGCGTTGCGCGAGAGCGAAGAGCAGCTGCGGCAGTCGCAGAAGCTGGAGGCGCTCGGCACGCTGGCCGGCGGCGTCGCGCACGATTTCAACAATCTCCTATCGGTCATCATGGGATTCGCCGAGATCTCGGCGCGCAGCGCCGCGGCGAACGCGTCGCTGCGCGAAGATCTGGGTCAAATCAGCGAGGCGGCGAACCGCGCTTCGGGACTGGTGAAGCAGCTTCTCGCCTTCAGCCGCAAGCAGGTGCTGCAACCGCAGATCGTCGATTTGAATCACATCGTCTCCGGGATGGAGAAGATGCTGAATCGCCTCATCGGCGAGGACGTCGTGCTCCAAACGCAGCTCGAGGCCCGGCTCGCGCGGATCAAGGCCGATCCCGGACAGCTCGAGCTGGTGATCATGAACCTCGTCGTCAACGCGCGCGACGCCATGCCGACCGGCGGCACGGTGATGATTCAGACGCGCAATGTGCGGCTCGATGAACGATACGAGCGCCGTCCGGATGCGATCGCCGCGGGCCCTGCCGTCATGCTTGCCGTCACCGATACGGGCGTGGGAATGGACGACGCGACGCGCAACCGCGTCTTTGAGCCGTTCTTCACCACGAAGCCGCAAGGGAAAGGCACGGGCCTGGGCCTTTCGACGGTCTACGGCATTGTCCGGCAATCGGGCGGCAGCATCACGGTGTACAGCCGGCCGGGTGAGGGCTGCACATTTCGCTGCTACTTCCCGCCCGGCGTCGAGCAAAGGCGTGACGCCGCGCTGACAGCGGGTGGTGACGACTCGCGCGGGCACGAGACTGTGTTGGTGGCGGAAGATGAAGGGCAGATGCGCAGCCTGCTGCGCCGCTGTCTCAGCAGCCGCGGATACCAGGTCCTCGAGGCGAGCCACGGACGGGAAGCCCTCGAAGTCGCCACGCGACATCAGGGACGCATCGATCTGCTGCTCACTGACGTCGTCATGCCCCACATGTCCGGTAAAGAGCTCGCGGAGCGGCTGCAGCAGCTGCGACCCGAGCTGCGCGTGCTCTTCATCTCGGGATACTCCGACGAGGCGATCGAGCGCCACGGCGTATTGGCGCCCGGCTCGGTCTTCCTCCAGAAACCGATGCAGCCCGACGACGTCGCCCGCACAGTGCGCCAGGTGTTGGACAACGGCTACGCATGACACGACCGCTGCTCTTAATCCTCGCCTGTGCCACCCTGCTGCGCGCGCCGCTCGGGGCACAAGCGGTCGCGGTCGAGTTTCTCTTCGATGGCGAGCTCTGGAAAACCGATTCTGGCTCGGTCTTGCTGGCTCGGAACGGCGGTGAGCTCGCAGTGGAAGGAAGAATGCGATCGTGGCTCGCGCTGCGCGCGTCACCCAAGCTGGACTTTCTGGCCCACATTATGGTGGAAGGCGGAAGCGCCGAGGAACAAGGCTCACACTTCTACGTGGAGCAGCTGCAGGTCACGGCGCGCCCCGGTAAGGGCCTCACGATCGAGGCCGGCAAGATTCTGCAGCCCATCGGCGCGTTCGGAACACGGCGCTTTTCAAACACGAACCCGTTGATCGGCGAGCCGGACGCCTATCCGCCACAGTACCCGTGGGGCGCGGTCGCACGCGGCCGCGTGAACCGGTTCGACTATCACGTCGCACTCGCGTCGCTCCCCGCGGTCAACACCAACTACACGCCGGTGCCGGATTTTTATTTGCGCCCGACCGCCGGCATCGGGATGAGCTTCGGGCCGGCGTTCCGGATTGGCGGTACGGTGACTCATGGCCCCTACCTCGGAGACACGGTGAGCGCGCAGCTGCCGGCTGGCAGCTCGTGGCAGGACTACAAACAGACCGTCGTGGCGGCGGACCTGCGCTTCAGCAAGGGGTATGTCGAGGCGCGCGCGGAAGCGAACTGGTCGACGTACGAGGTCCCGACGGTTACCGACGAGCAGCACGGGCTCGGCTGGTATGCGGAGCTGCGCGGGACTCTCAGTCCGCGAGTATTCGTGGCGGCGCGCTACGAGCACTATCGCTACGTCTTTGTGCTACCGGTCAATCAGGCGTTCTGGGTGGGGCGGGAGACGACGCAGATGAACGGCGAGCTGGGGATGGGCTATCGGTTCACGGCGGCGACGCTTCTGAAGGCGTCGGTGCGCCGGGACCATTGGCCTGTGCATTCGATCCCGGGCGCGCCGCCGTTTCCTGATGGATATGCCGTCGCGCTTCAGTGCTCCATCTTCGCATCTGCGACGTACTTTGTGCCGAGGGCTGGCGGATACTGACGTTAGACCGCATCTCCCCGGCGACGACCTGACATCACCAGCACAATCCCGCCGACCAGCGCGACGGCCCCGAGCCACGGCGGAATAAAGCCCCGTTCTTCCGTGGTGACCTTGGCAACACCGAGGTCGACTTTGTTGCGGTCTTTCACATACGATACGCCACCAATGACCAGCACAATGGCGCCAAACACGATCAGCAGAATGCCGATAAGTCCCGCGGGTCGCATAGCTCCTCCAAGAGTTCGCGAACTCTGTTTTGTACCCGGGGATTACGCCACGTGCCCACTAGCACCAATCCCGTGTTGCGTCTCACTCCAAGGATCTAATCCTGATGTAGGGGGAGGCGCAGTGTAGCATTATCCGCCATGCACGCCGTCCAGTCCGTCTTCAGTCCGGCCTCGCCGCAAGCGGCAGCCATCGCGCAGCTCACGCAGTTTTTCATCATCGTCGCAGGAATCGTCTGGATCGTTGTGCTGGGATTCCTCGCGTATGCGGTCCTCCGACCCAAACTCCTCGCGGAGCGTGCCAGCGACATCCGCGTAACGCGTCACCAACTCGGCACGGTAGGCGGCGCGCTCGGACTCACCACCGTACTGCTCATCGGATTGGGCTTTCTCGATTACGGCACCGGACGCTCCATCGAGACCGGGGGCGGCACGTCACGCGACACGCTGCAGATCCGTCTGGTCGGCCGGCAGTGGTGGTGGCAGATCGAATACCAGCAGCGAACCCCACCCTACCGTGTGGTGACGGCGAACGAGATGCACATCCCCCTGCACCGACCCGTTCTCCTGACGCTCGAATCGAGCGATGTGATCCACAGCTTCTGGGCGCCGAACCTCCACGGCAAGGCCGATCTCATTCCGAGCTATAAGGGCGCGCTGCTCATTCAGGCTGACAGCGCCGGCGTGTACCGCGCACCCTGTGCCGAGTACTGCGGCGACCAGCACGCCAACATGACCCTGCTGATCATCGCGCAACCCGCCAACAGCTTTGCGTCCTGGTACCAAAACCAGATGCGAGACGCTCCACCCAGTGCGCCCTCGCTGACTGCGGCACGCGGCCAGGAGGTCTTCCAGAACGCGGCCTGTCCATTTTGTCACACGATTCGCGGTGCCGCGACGGGCGGCTCGGTCGCGCCTGATTTGACGCATCTTGCCACGCGCACCACGCTCGCTGCCGGGTCGATCCAGAACAGTCGCGGGGAACTCGCAGCGTGGATCGCGAACCCGCAGGCGATCAAGCCCGGAAACCGCATGCCCGCGAACCTCGTGACGGGGTCCGACCTCAATGCGTTGCTCGATTACCTGGCCACTTTGAAATGACGACGCCACTCGCCGAGCGGGATGTGCTGGCGCGGACGTGGAAATCGCCGCGTGGGATCGCCGGGTGGTTCACCTCGGTCGATCACAAGTCTGTCGGCTTGCGTTTCATCGGCACTGCACTGTTTTTCCTCGCGCTCGGCGGCGTGCTCGCGCTCACGATGCGCACGCAGCTCGCGCGGCCCGAGAACCATCTGGTGTCACCACAGCTCTACAATCAGGTCTTCAGCGTGCACGGCACAACGATGATGTTCCTTTTCGCCGTGCCGGTCATGATGGGCCTGGGGATCTACCTCGTGCCGCTCATGATCGGCACGCGAAACGTCATCTTCCCCCGACTGCTCGCCTACGCGTACTGGGTCTATCTGTTTGGCGGCCTCTTCCTCTACAGCGGGCTGTTGACGGGGAACGGTCCGCCGGCCGGATGGTTCAGCTACACGCCGCTGTCGGAATCCGCGTTCGATCCGACCAAAGGCTCGGATATCTGGGCCCAGACGATCACGTTCACCGAAATCTCGATGATGGCCGTCGCCGTGACGCTGATCATCACGATCTTCCGGCAGCGGGCGCCCGGGATGTCGCTCAATCGCGTGCCGCTGTTCGTATGGAGCATTCTGGTAACGGCGTTCATGGTCGTGTTCGCCATGACGACGATCGCGACCGCCAGCTTCTTCCTCGCGTCGGATCGGCTCATCCACACGCGGTTTTTCGATGAGCAGCGCGGCGGCGATCCCCTGTTCTGGCAGCATCTGTTCTGGCTGTTCGGGCATCCCGAGGTCTACATCATCTTCCTGCCCGCGACCGGCATCATTTCTCATCTGGTGACGACGTTTTCCCGCCGCCCCATGTTCGGATACACAGCGATTGTGTTTGCGACGATTGCGACGGGCATCATCAGTTTCGGCGTATGGGTGCACCATATGTTCGCCACGGGCCTGCCGCAGCTCGGCCTGAGCTTTTTCACGGCGTCGTCGCTCATCGTCACGATCCCTGGAGCCATTCAGCTCTTTTGCTGGATCGCGACGCTGTGGAGCGGCCGGCCGCAGTGGCGCGTACCGCTGCTCTTCGTGCTGGGCTTCTTCTTCATTCTCGTGCGCGGCGGGCTGACGGGCGTGATGCTCGCGTCGGTGCCGTTCGACCTGCAGGCGCACGACACGTACTTCGTCGTCGGTCACCTGCACGACGTGCTGATCGGCGGCGCGGTATTTCCGCTCATCGGCGGCTTGATCTACTGGTATCCGAAATTCACGGGACGCCTGACGTCCGAGATCGCAGGGCGCTGGGCCTTTGCCCTGCTGTTCATCGGTCAGAACCTGACGTTTTTCCCGATGCACATTCTGGGTTTGCATGGCATGCCGCGCCGCACTTACACCTATCTGGCGAGCACCGGATGGGGCGGTCTGAATCTGCTGGAAACAGTTGGTGCCTACATTCTCGCGCTTGGCGTCCTCATTACT
>Ga0136846_1222956_pt1 | contig 10866 bp, 9 predicted proteins | sample HopSoiMetagenom2_FD_96841 | JGI IMG/M metagenome (GOLD analysis project Ga0136846, IMG submission 96841) | Grasslands soil microbial communities from Hopland, California, USA - 2 Assembly 2016 (version 4) | ecosystem: Environmental > Terrestrial > Soil > Grasslands | place: USA: Hopland... | reverse complement strand
GCGGAGCACGCCGAGGAACTCAACAACCTGCTGCGTGATCCGAAGGTGCGGGCGATCGTTTCCAGCACCGGCGGGCAGACGGTGCTCTCGTATCTGGACCTCGTCGACTACGACGCGGTCCTCGCCGACCCGAAGCCGATCTTCGGCTACAGCGATATCTCGGCACTGAACCTGGCGCTGCACTCCCGCACCGGCCTCGTTGGCTTCCACGGCGACCTCGCGACGCCTGGGTTCGGGAACGACTGGTTCACCCTCGGCGACCAGACGCGGCGCAAGGAGCTCGTCGAGGTCTACCGGCAGGTGCTGACTGGTGCGGTCGTCGGCGAGCTGCCATCGAAGAGCCAGTGGGAGTGCTGGAACCCAGGCCGGGCCGAAGGCCCACTCCTCGGCGGCCTCCTCAACCGGATCGTCCGCCTGCAGGGCACCCCGTTTGCGCAGCCGCCAGCACGGTTTGACGGCGCGATCCTGTTTTGGGAGGAGGTCGATCGGACCATCAACGCGGCCTCGAACGACCTCGACGTCCTGCGTTTGTCCGGCGTCCTGGACCGGATCTCGGGCATGGTCGTCGGGATCTGCTCGAACGTCGTCGCCGCCGATGCGGGCCCGAACCCGCCGACGCTCCGCGACATCGTCCTGGAAGCCCTGCGCGGCCGTGACATCCCCGTCCTGGGCAACGTCGACTTCGGTCACATCTCGCCGAACCTGCCATTGCCGTTGGGGATCCGGGCCGGACTCGACGCCGACGCACGGACGCTGTCGCTGCTCGAACAGGCCGTCGCCACAGTGGGCTGATCACGATGGATCGGGACCGGAGGCGGCCGTAAAGCCAACGCCATCATGAGCCTGGCCATGATCGCGCTGTTCCCTCTCACCCTGGCCGGCAACGCCTTCGTCGACCCGCACACCATGCCCGGCTGGCTGCGGGCCGTCGTCGGCGCCCACCCGGTCACCCACCTGGTCACCGCCACGAACGGCGCCGCCACCACCGGACAAGTCGCCGGAGTCCTGCTCACAGCGCTCGCCGTGACTGCCGTGTTCGCCCCTCTGACCAGGCGCGCTTACCAGCGCAAGTTCTAGCCTGCAACGACGAGACCGGTCAGTAGCAGGAGGATCCCGGCTGCGCCTTATTCCGATCGACTGCGGGGTACTCCGCGTTACCGTTAGCGCCCATGGAGCATGTGACCTACCCCAAGATCCCCGTCACGCGCCAGGCGGCTGGGGCGCATGTCGGCGGGCCGTGGGTGGCGACGGAGAAGCTCCACGGCGCGCAGTTGGTCGTCGGGTTCGACGGCCGCCAATTGCGGGTCGGTAAGCGGCGGGAGTGGCTGGCACCCGGGGAGTCCTTCTTCGGCTGGCAACTGCTGCGGGGGAATCTGGAGTCCGTGGCACGGCTGGCGCTCGGCGATGGCGTGTCGGTACGCGTCTACGGGGAGCTCTATGGCGGCGCGTATCCGCACCCTGACGTGCCCGCGGTGCCTGGTATGAGTCCGGTGCAGACCGGGATCTGGTATCACCCCGCTGTGCGGTTCGCGGTCTTCGACGTGCTGCGTTGCGTGGCGCCCGACGATCCCGGCGTCTTCCGGCCCTACTCCGAGCTCGTCCCGCTCGCGGAGGCCGCCGGCGTGGATGTGGTGCCGCTGCTGGGCCGGGGGACGCGGCGGGAGCTGGACCGGCTGCCGACGAGGTTCCCCACCTGGATGCCGCGCCGGCTCGGACTCCCGGAGCTCGCGGGCAACGCTGCCGAAGGGCTGGTACTGCGGCCGGACACGCCCGCCGGCCCGGAGCGGCCGATCGTGAAGCGGAAGATCGAGGAGTTCGACGAAGCCCGGTTCGGCGAGGCCGTCCCGGCCGACCCGCGACGGTTCGTGCCGGCCGCGCAGTTGACGGAGGTCGCCGCGCCGATGCTGAACGCGGCCCGGCTCGCGTCGGCCCGGTCCAAACTCGGCGCGGTGTCCGAGGAGCTGCTCGTCCAGGAGATGGTGCTGGACGTCCTGGTCGACCTCGCCGACGCGCTGCCCGTAGCGGTATCCGCGCTCACCCCCGGTGAGCACGGCGCTCTGGCCGAGCGGCTGCTCGAGCGTGCCAGAGGGCTGATCTGACGCGCTCAAGGGCACGTTCCGCGCCACTGGCGCCGCGCACGAAGCGGCCGCTGACGCCGCGAGCCGCTGGTGTCAGCCCAGGCCGAGCAGCTTGTCGGCGTTGCCGTGGGCGATCTTCGCCTGGTCCTCGTCGGACAGGTGCGAGTCGGCCAGGAACGACACCGCGCCCTCGTTGCCGAGCAGCGGGAAGTCGACGGAGTGAATGATCCGGTCCGCGCCCACAGTGTCGACGCAGTAACGCAGCTGGGCCTGGTTGAACATCCCGCTGGGCGTGATGAACACGTTGTCACGGAAGTACTCACGGAAGGTCCGGTCCAGCCCGGTGAGGCGCCGGGGCATGACCTCGTCCAGCCGGTCGAGGTAGAACGGGATGAATTCGCCCCAGTGGCCGAGGATGAACCGCAGGTCGGTGTAGCGGTCGAGGACGCCGGTCAGGACCAGGTGCAGGAAGTGCACGGCCGTTTCCTGGTGCCAGCCCCACGCGGCCATCCGGAAGGCCGCGGACCTCACGGGTGAGAGCCCGCGTGCGTAGTTGGCGTCGCTGACCGCCGACGGCGGAGGAGCGGGGTGCAAATAGATCGGCACCCGCAAGGCGGCCGCCGCGCGCAGGATGGGGTCGAACCTGGGCTCGTCCAGGAACTCACCGTCGGTGCGGCCCATGATCATCGTCCCCACGAAGCCCAGTTCGCTCACGCACCGGCGCAGCTCGTCGGCGGCGGCGTCGGGTACCGCCGTCGGCAAGGTGGCGAACGCCGCGAACCGGCCCGGGTGCCCGGCGACCGCCTGTGCGGCGCTGTCGTTGGCGACCCTGGTCACGGCGGGGGCCACGTCGGCCGGCAGGAACATGTTCAAGCAGGACAGCACCTGTGTGGTGATGCCGTTGCGATCCATGTCGGCGATCCGGGCCGCACCGATGTCCGGCAGCAGATCCTGCCGCTCCGTGAAAGGCATCCCGGGGGCGAACAGCTCCGCGTACCCGGGGGCGAGTTCGGTCAGGGCCGACGCGCCGGCGGCGGTCACCGCCGGATCGGACCAGTGTTCTTCGAGCGTGACGATCCGCATCGCCAGTCCTCTCTTCGATCGCAGGGATCTGACACCTCCACCCTGACCCCGGTCGGCGATAAGCTCAAACACTTACAAGTGATGGATCCATCAGTTTTCCCGATAGGAAACCTCGTGGAACTACGGCACCTGAAGTACTTCATCGCCGTGGCCGAAGAAGGCGGATTCAGCCGGGCCGCCCGCCGGCTGCACGTCGTGCAGCCCACCCTGAGCATGCAGATCCGCGACCTGGAAGCCGAACTCGGCGGGCCGTTGTTCGACCGCGGGGCACGAAGGACCCGCCTCACCGCGGCCGGCGAGGTGTTCCTGGTCCAGGCCCGGCAGGTACTGGCCCAGGCCGAGCGGGCCCAGGCGACGACCCGGCTGGTACTGCACGGCCGCTGCGGCGACGTGCGCATCGGCGTCGCCGGCGCCGCGGTGCTCGGCGGCGTCCTGGTCGACCTCATCCGCGCGTTCCACGAGGCCCGGCCACTGGTACGAATCGAACTGCGGGAGGCCACCCCACAGCGACAGCGGGCGGCGATCCTCGCCAACGAACTGGACGTCGGCTACAGCGCGCTCCCGGCGCCGCCCGACGAACCCCGGTTGACCTCGGCTCCCGTCAGCTCGGCGACGTTCCTCGTCGCGTTGCCCGCCCGGCATGCCCTGGCCGCACACCAGACCCTGACCGCCAAGCAGATCGCCGGCGAGGAACTGATCGCCTACGCCATCGACGGGGACCGAGGCCGTCAAGTCCCCGATACGCGGCCTGCGCTGAACCCGCCGTCCTCACCCCGCCACCGGGCAGACAGCACACTGACCGTCCTGGCACTGGTCGCCGCCGGCGTCGGCCTGGCCGTCGTCCCGGCGGCAGTGCAACGGGCCGGTGTGCCGGAGGTGGTCTACCGCCCACTCGCCGAACCGGGGCTTCCCGTCGACTTCCATCTGCTGTATCGGGCGACCGAGACCGATCCGGCCGTCTCCGCCTTCCTGCAGCTGGCCGCGCGGGAGCCGGGTTTCAGACCGCGCTGAGTGTCCTTTCAGTCCGGCTCGTCCGCGAACTCGACAGTGCAGCCTGCCACCCGACTAAGTAGCAGGCTGCAGCGAGCTCAGACGAGTTGCGCGACGAGGTTGAGAAGTCCTTGAACCAAGTTGGCGACAAGCAGCAGGATCACGATTGCTCCCTTCGTTGGCGATACGGCATTCAGCGGTCACGCTCCCCTTGAGATCTCCTCAAGCGTTGCCTATGCCCAGACACCCCAACAGGGTACCCTTTTCGATACTTTAAGGGTTGATAAGGGACATGTGTCCCCACGGATATCGAAAGTCATATCAACCCATTGCCGCTTGGTGTGCTCGAGCTCTGCCACGAGCGGATTTGCAGCGAATCTGCAGTGGTTTCACAGCGCCGGTTGGAACGCTGAGGCGGACCCTGAGTCCCAGCGCAGATCGGAGCCCGACGGCCATGAGCGCGAACCGCTACAGATGGAACCGCAAGCATCCCGGCCTGGCCGTGGATCTCCGGCTGAGCAATGCCGAGACTGGCTCATGACCGCCTCCGCGCTGCGCCGCATGTGCTGGGTGTTCCCGGACCGGGAGTCGACCCGGGGGTCGGCGTTCTGGCATCCGTTCTTCTGGGACCTGTACGCGGAGGCCGCCGAAGAGCTGGGCATCACCTGGAGCCGGCACTCGCCCGACGCGGTGACCGTGGACGCCACAGTCCGCGGCAAGCCCGTGGTCTATGTGGACGACCAGCTTGTGACCCCACAGGACACGCTGTTCATCACGGCCCTGTACTCGCTGCCCTATCAGTCGATGGATGTGTTCAACCAGTACGCGCTGTACGCGGTGCTCGAGCAATGCGGCTTCTACCTGCCGTTTCCGGCCTGGACGTCGATGATCGGGAACGACAAGCTGGCCTCCGTTCTGTACCTCGACGGCTCGCCGATCCCGCCGATCCCGACCATCCGCATCGGCTCCGGGCGGGACATCGGCAAGCACCTGTACGAGGTCGTCCTGCCGAACGTGAGCTTCCCGGCCATCGTCAAGCCGACCGGATGGTGCGGTGGGGGTGGTATCAACCTGGCCCGCGACTCCGAGGATCTCAGGGGCCTGGCGAGCCTGGCCCAGGGCGGCGACACCACGCTGGTGGTCCAGCCCTACCTCGGCGAGGGCACCATCGACTACCGCGTCTACGTCATCGACGGCAAGCCGTACGCCATGGCGAAGCGGACCCCCGAAGCCGGTTCGCTGGTGGCCAACGCCAGCCGGGCCGGGAAGACCGAGATGTTCGCCACCGTCCCGGAGGAACTCGCCGAGGCGGCGGCCTACTTCGCCGAGCGGCTCCCGATCCCCTTCTTCTGCGTCGACTTCCTGCACGACGGAGACCGGTTCTGGTTCTCCGAGCTGGAGCTGGACGGGGTCATCCTGCCCGACGGCGCGGCCGGGGACGACCGCTCGATCCAGCGGGACGTCGTCCGAGCGCGGTTCGCCGCCTATCGCGACGCCCACGCCGCGTGGTCGCGAGGCAGGACGATGACCGGATCCTCTTCAGGCAGGGGCGAGTGAGCAGGCGTTCGCCGGCGAACCTGGGGCGCGGGTTCAACCTGTTCTGGACCGGCCAGACGGTGAGCACGGCCGGCGACAAGGTCACGGTGTTCGTGGTGCCGGCCCTGATGATCTTCGCGCTGCACGCCGGCGCCCTGCAGGTCGGGATCGTCGCCATGGCCCAGTACCTGGGCATCCCGCTGGTGGGGCCGGTGGCCGGGGTGCTCGTCGACCGGTGGGACAAGCGTCGCACGATGCTGACGTGCGACCTGGTCCGGCTGGTCGCGGTGGCGGTGATCCCGATCGCGTACTGGCGGCACTTCCTGTCCACGCCGCTGCTTTTCGGCTGCGTCGCGGTGGTCAGCGGCGCGACCATCTTCTTCAATGTCGGCTATCTGGTGGCCGTGCCCGCCGTGGTGAACGAGGACCAGGTGGTCACCGCCTACTCCCGGCTGGAGGGCAGCGGCTCGGTGTCCGAGGTGGCCGGGCCGTCGATCGCGGCCGGCCTGTACAGCGCCCTGGGCGTGGCCGCGCTGTTCGTGGACGCCGCCAGCTATCTGGTGTCCGCGGCCTGCTTCCGCTTCATGCCGCCCTGGGGCACCAGGACGGTGACCGCCGGTTCGATCCGGCAGCGCCTGGCCCTGGGCTTCCGTCTCAACTGGTCCGACCCGGTGCTGCGCCGGGTGATCCTGGCCGCGGTGACGCTCAACAGCGGCGGCCCGATCTTCGTCACGGTGCTGCCGATCCTCGCCTACCGGGGCCTGCACCTGTCGGCCGGCGCCTTCGGCGCGGCGATGTCGGTCGCCGCGGTGGGCGGGCTGGTCGGCGCCGTCGTCGCGCCGAACATCGCCAAACGCTTCGGCCTGGGCCGGACCTTCGCCTGGTCGCTGCTGGCGCACAACCTGGCCGGGCTGGGGATCCTCGCCGCACCGGCGCTGCCGCCGACCGCGGTGATCGCGGTGACCATGGCCTGCTACGGGTTCTGCATGTCCTGCATCAACGTGTGCAGCGCCCCGACGCGGCAGTCGCGCATGTCGGCCGGGAACCAGGGCGTCATGCACGCCGCCTACCGGGTGTTCACCTGGGGCGTGATCCCGGTGGCCGCGCTGGTCGGCGGCTTGGGCGTCACTGTGCTGACCGGAGCGCTGGGGGTGCTGGACGCGTCCCGCGTGATGATGGCCGGCGGCACGCTGCTGGCCGCGCTGTCGTTCCTGTCGGCGATCCGGATCCAGCCGCTGCTGGACGCGGCGCAGGCCGAGCGCGCCGTCCAGGCCGGCACCGAGCTGGCGGGCAGCGCGTCATGAGCGCCGCGCGCCGAACGGTGCTGATCACCGGGACGTCCTCGGGCATCGGCCTGGCGACCGCGGTCGCCTGCGCGCGCGCCGGGTTCGCGACCGTGGCGACCATGCGCGATCCAGGGCGCTCTACCGCGCTGCTCGCAGCGGCCCGGAGCGCCGGGATCGAGGTGGACGTGCGCCGGCTCGATGTCACCGATCCGGATTCCGTCCAGTCCTGCGTCGCGGACGTGGAGAAGGCGTACGGCCGGCTGGACGCGGTGGTCAACAACGCCGGGGTCGCCAGTTCCGACCCGACGATGGAGATGTCCACGATGGCGGCGCTGCGGGCCACCATGGAGGTGAACTTCTTCGGGGTGATCGCCGTGAGCCGGGTGGCCATGCCGCTGCTGAGGGCCGCACGTGGCCGCCTGGTGACGGTCGGCAGTGTGCACGGTGTGGTCGGGCAACCGTTCAACGAGTCCTACTGCGCGGCGAAGTCCGCCGTCGAGGGTTTCATGGAGGCACTGGCGCCGGTCGCGGCCGCTCAAGGCGTGACGGTGTCGGTCGTGGTGCCGGGCTTCGTGCCCGACACGTCGTTCGGGATCTTCCCGGACGCCGACCGCTCGACGATCCAGGCCGCCTCGGGGGTGTACGCGTCCACATACGCCGACTACATCGGCTGGATCTCGGCGCAGGGGTGGGAGACGGCGGCGCAGATGTCCGGCGAGGTCGCCGACGTCGTGGTCCGGACCCTGACCGAGGACCGTCCGGCGTTCCGGATTCCCACCAGCCGGTGGGCGCGGGAGTACCTCGACCACAAGCTGGCCGACCGGGACGGTTCGGTCATCCAGTCGCTGGCCCGTACCTGGATCGGCCTTCAGTAGCCCCAGCAAGCCCAGTAAGGAGATTGCCATGCCACAGAAGTCGTTGCAGGAGCTGGTCGACTACGCCAGGACGCACTCGCCGTTCTACGCGCAGGCGTATAAGGACGTTCCGCGCACGATCTCGCACATCACGCAACTTCCGGTCGTGGACCAGGCGGCGTTCTGGGAGGCGAACCGCTGGCCGGAGAACAGTCTGCTGACCGGGCCGCTCACCGACGCGGGCGTCTACAAGACCGGCGGCACCACGGGAGCGCCGAAGTTCTCGCCGTGGACGCGCGGCGAACACGCCGACGCGGTCACCGCGTTCGGCACGGGGATGGTGCGGGCCGGGCTGAAGCCGGGGCACCGGGTGGCCAACCTGATGGCGTCCGGCGAGTTGTACAGCGGGATGCTCTTCATGGAGCACGGGCTGCACGCCTCGCCGGTGGAGAACGTCCGCTTCCCGGTCGGCTCCGCCACGCCGGACGACGCGATCGCCGAGTTGATCGCCAACTTCCAGATCCAGGTGCTGATCGGCGAGCCGATGAAGCTGAGCGCCGTCGCCGAGTGCGTCGTCAAGCGCGGGCAGGACGCCGGGTCGGTGGAGCTGGTCCTGTTCGCCGGGGACTTGATGTTCGACGACCTGCGGCCGATCCTGGCGCGCGCCTTCCCGAAGGCGACGGTGAGCTCGATCGGCCTGGCCTCGGTCGACGCCGGCCTGGTCGCGGCCCCGGTGCCGGGATCGGACGTGCGGGTGCACGAGGAGTTCGCGAACCGCACGCTGGTGGAGATCGTCGACGACGAGACCGGCGAGCCGATCACCGTCGCGGGCGTCCCTGGACGACTCATCGTCACCAACCTGTTCCGCACCTTGATGCCCATCATCCGCTACCCGGTCGGCGACCGCGCGGAGTGGGTCGACGTCGAGCGCCGGCACTTCCGCCTGGTCGGCCGCTCGATCGAGGGCGCCCGCGTGGGCGTGATCGCGATGCCGACCGAGGACATCCGGGCGGCACTGATCGCCGCGGACCCGGAGCACCACATGACCGGCATGCAGATGGTGCAGCGCCGCTGGGACGGCCGCGACGGCCTCATCCTCCGGCTCGGCTACACGACCGAGCGGCCGCCCGCTGAGCTCACCGCGCGCCTCATCGACGCCGTGCACGCCGCGCGACCGGACTATCCGAGCTACGTGGCCGACGGAATGATCCACGAGCTCGTCATCGAGTGGGTGCCGCGGGGTGAGCTGGTCACGAACCCGCGGACCGGGAAGCTGCGGCAGGTGCTGGACGAACGGCCGCCGGCCTGAGGGCGGCGGCGCCGGCGGCGGCCGCTACGAGCCGGCCGCCGGCGCGCCGACCGGAACCTGGCCGGCCTCCGGCTGCGGCGTGGGCAGCTCGGCGGCGGCCCTGATGACTTCCGCCTTCGGCACGTCGTCGCTCTCCAGGAACTCCTTCATCGTCCGCTCCCGGCCCCAGTGTTTCCGCATCCACCGGTAGGCGAAGAAGGCGGCCGGGCCGAAGATCGCCTGGGCCGGGATGATGCGGTCGCCGCGGGCGTCCAGGACGTTGACCACGAGCGGGGCGTAGGACGGACCCACCACCCCGAACACCAGGGCCAGGCTCCCCGCCAGCTTCGCGCCCTTCCTGCCATAGGCCTTGAACGACGCGCAGAAGAACAAGGAGTAGACCAGGAGGTCGCCGAGGCCGAGCGCGGCGTTGGCGATGCCGAACCGCATGCCCACCGACGGGTCGAGCGGGAAGCCGAGGAATTCCTCCGCGAGCGCGTCAGTCACGGGGAACGCGGTGGTGAACAGCACGTCGTAGAAGGCGAGCGTCAGAGCGAAGGACGCCACGTGCTTGAGCTTCATCCCGCCCTGGACGTAGAGGTTGGCCACCGACGCCGCGCCCAGCACCACGAGGATCGCGTCCTCGGCCCAGTAGATCTGCCAGCCGAGCACGGTGCCCAGCATCGTGCGCGCGAGCCAGATGTTCAGGCCGATCAATCCGCCCACCACGAGCCACACCTGGGCCGGTTTCAGCAGGGGCTTGAGCCCGATCGAGATCGAGGCGGTGAACGTCACGGCGAGGAACGATGTGAGAATCACCCGGGGCAGGTGGATGTAGAGCAGGGGCAGCGTCGCCAGGAACACGGTCAGGACCGCGATGTCCCGGCCCTTGAACGTACCGATGCCGGGGCGCTCCATGCGTACGTGGCGCAGATACCACAGCGCGCACACGATGGTCAGCGCCGTCGCCACGGTCGCGACACAGACCTCGTAGAAGCTCAGCATCACCGTGGACGGTCCGAAGTACGAGGGGGTCTGCGGCATGTCAGGCTCCGATGAGGGCAGGGCGGCCGACGAAGGTCGTCTCGCGCAGGTCGCAACGCAGGGGGCGTAGGTCGGCCGCCGCTTCGTCGGACACCAGCGCGAGGTCGACGTCCAGGCCGTGGTCCGCGAGGTGCTCGACGGCCGCGGCGTGGCCGAAGCCCTCGATCGCGGACTCGGGCACGGTGAGCCGGATCCGGCCGTCGCGCAGCTCGGCGCGGAAGCGCGCCGGCCACGGCCGAGTCGGCAGTGCTTCGATGGCCTCCACGAACTGCCGGGGCGCGACCACGTCGGTGGCTCCCAGCCAGAGGAGCTGGTCGGCCTTGCCCAGGATCGGGCTGGTCGCCGGCAGGCCGGCCAGCTCGCAGTCGAGCGTGGCGGTGTCGAGCCGCCGCACGAGGTCGCGGGTGTCGTAGCGGAAGACCGGCATGCACTCCCGGTACGGGAAGAACGGGGTGACGACCGTCGTGGCGAGCGCGCCGGGCTCGGCCGGCTCGCCGGTCGCGATGTCCAGGTACTCCACCAGGCCGGTGTTGATGTCGTGGTGCAGGTGGCTCTGACCGCACGTGCGCGCGGTGACCGGGATGACCTCGGTCATCCCGTACAGGTCGCTGGTCGGCGCGCCGAACGTCTCGCGGGCGGCGCGGGCCAGGTGTGGGGAGAGCACCTCGCCGCCGACGTCGATGCGCCGCAGCCGGAAGTCCGCCGGG
>Ga0136846_1218750_pt1 | contig 10868 bp, 9 predicted proteins | sample HopSoiMetagenom2_FD_96841 | JGI IMG/M metagenome (GOLD analysis project Ga0136846, IMG submission 96841) | Grasslands soil microbial communities from Hopland, California, USA - 2 Assembly 2016 (version 4) | ecosystem: Environmental > Terrestrial > Soil > Grasslands | place: USA: Hopland... | reverse complement strand
GAACCGGTGGTACCTGCTTGGCTATTCTTTTTTGTCTTTTTTTATTGCTTTTTTCAACATCACACCTTTATTTCAGAATGGCTTAATGAATTATAACAAGACATTGCAGTTTGTATCATCCATTGATTTTTATAACGGCGATATTTCTGCACGCAAAGGTGAAGCGGTGATCAATCAAAGCAATTGGAACGACTGGAACTGGTGTCTTTTAATTGTAATAGCCGGATCGGTTATTTTGTCAATAAGGTTGATCATTCAATATGTATCTTTTTTAAACCTACGCAGAAAGGCAGAGTTGCTTTCGGAGAACGAAACAAAACTCTATCATGTGCAGGCTGACATCATTCCCTTTTCGTTTGGCAACTCTATTTTCATAAATAAGCAACTTCATTCTTGGGATGAGTTACAGGAGATCGTCCGCCATGAATTCGTCCATGTCAAACAAAAGCACAGCATGGATATTTTGTGGAGCGAGCTTCTTTGCATTGTCGCCTGGTACAATCCATTTAGCTGGCTATTGAAGAGATCTATCCGCCAGAATCTTGAATTTATCGCGGACAGTAAAGTGCTGGAATGCGGAATGAATAAAAAGGAATACCAGTACCTGCTTTTAAAAGTGATCGGTAACAATCATTTTAGTATAGCCTCAAAATTCAATTTTTCTTCACTTAAAAAACGTATAGCCATGATGAACAAAATGAAAACCGCCCGCATGCACATTGTGAAATTTCTTTTTATTCTGCCATTGGTGGCAGTATTGCTCATTGCATTCCGTAAAAAAGAACATGCAGCAAATTCCACCGGGTCGCAATTGACAAGTGTGTCGAGAACGATGACTCTTTCGTCTGCTCCTGCTGCCAATGACACAACACTAAAAGCAAAAGCAAGTAAAAAGCAAATACAAGACCGCACCTGTGATCATTTTGAAATAACAGATAAAAAAGCGGTGATCCATTTGCGGAATGGAAAAACCGAGGCATATGACCTTACAGATTCTGTGCAGCGGCAAAACTTTGAGGCTAATTATGGCAAAATAATTTCTGTCGCCGCAAATGCGGATGAGTTGGCGCCCGTGTCTGTTGTCACGGAGAGTGCAGAAGCCGTCGAATCGAGTCAGCCCGTTATTGCGACCACAATAGCTCCTGTTACGCTAACAATTTCGCCTGCAGCCATAGCTACCGCAAATAGTGAAACTGTAGTTATTGCAAAACCGGCCAAAACTTTAAAGACATCCGTAACAACCGTGATCACGCCTGTAACTCCAGCAAATGCTGTAACCGTGGTTGATGATAATGGATATACAGTTATAGCAGATGAAGACGTGCTTTTGACCGTCACAGAAAATACGACGGCACAACAATTAGAAGATTTTAAAAAGCAAATGAAAGAAAAGGGTTATGAATTAAAGTTTGATAAAACAATCTACAGTAATAAAGGAACATTAACACATATAAGCGGTACGATCAGATCGAAGGATAAGCAAAGCGCCTTTTCCGCATCTGATTTTGAACAAGTAAAATTCGCTACAGTAAAAAAGGATTACCATCTTTATTTTGAAATAATTGTAAAGGAAAAATCTAAAGTGGTCATCTGAAATATCGTTCCTGGCTGAAAGAACCTATTTAAGACAGAAGTAGGGAAATGATTCCACACAGGGATCATTTTTTATTTCCGGGGAAATGTCTAATTAATTTATGGGTTTATTGTTTTACAACTATTTTTCATTCGAATTTCATCCTAATAAGATTATACGGCAAATTCTTTGCTTAATGCATTTATACAGTATCCTGTGTTCTACATAACGAGAGATTTTGAATGAAGACCCAAACTTATTCCCCAATTCAACCCGACTGAAGATTTACGCAATTATTGCTTTTCCGCGCAGGTCTGTTATCAGTCTGTGCAACACAATTCTCATTTTATAAAAAATATCGAAAATGGATAAGATCATCTCATTGGAATTTATATACAAGTCAACAATGTATTATGCACTCATTCGTACAAAAGAATATGAAGAGAGGAGATTGCATAGTGTTACCATCATGAACGGAGACCTGGAGAGGCTGCTATATGGCAATCATATTATCATAGAAAAAGAAGGATGTTTTCAATCGGCATTGCCGGTAATGAATATACAAATCGGTGAATTAAAGCAGTGTGTTATAAATGCACTTTGCCGATATATGCAGACAATATCCGTTCACGAGCCAAAGGAATCCTGACTGTAGCTATCGAACTATAAATAGTACCAGGGATTTCGTTTGGCTGCCTTCATATACTTTTTCATGTTCATCCAAAAAGCAAGGACCATATAAATAATAATAGGAGAGCCCATCGTGAGAAAGGAAATATAGATGAACCACATACGGATGCGACTGGTCGCGATGCCTAATTTTGCGCCAATGGCGGAACAAACTCCGAAAGTGTGCCACTCGACAAAATTTTTGAACCTCTTCATATAGCTAATATAAAAACTTTTGATTTTTATTGCAACAAAAGATCACCACATGACTGATCTGGCGACAAAAAATTTGCCGCTTATCTCAACTGATTTTTTTAAAGATTGTTATTTAAGTAAATTCGCACCCGAAATCCAGGTTTGATCAAAAATTCGAGGTTCGATGTTAAATGCCTTCGCTCAACTTCGACCATCAAACCATAAACCTCAAACGGAACTATCATGTTATTTGATCTTGATCTTATTAAGAAAGTCTATGCTCAATTGCCCGGCAAAATCGAATCAGCCCGGAAATTAACAGGTAAACCCCTGACCCTTGCTGAAAAGATCTTATACTCTCATATATTTCAGCCGCCACAGGCGCCCTACCAGCGTGGTAAAGATTATGTTGACTTCGCACCCGATCGCGTCGCTATGCAGGATGCAACAGCCCAGATGGCCTTGTTACAATTTATGACCTGCGGTCGGGATAAAGTGGCTGTGCCTTCTACTGTACACTGTGATCACCTGATACAGGCAAAGGTAGGAGCGGTGAAAGACCTTGCAACCGCGATCGATGTGAACAAAGAAGTTTATGATTTTCTAGCCAGCATTTCCAATAAATATGGAATTGGTTTCTGGAAGCCAGGAGCCGGGATCATTCACCAGGTCGTACTGGAGAATTATGCATTTCCCGGTGGTATGATGATCGGAACAGATTCTCATACACCCAATGCCGGCGGGCTGGGTATGATCGCGATTGGCGTTGGCGGCGCTGATGCAGTGGATGTGATGGCGGGTCTGCCGTGGGAATTAAAAATGCCCAAATTGATCGGTGTGAAAGTTACCGGGAAGCTAAATGGCTGGACAAGCGCCAAGGACGTGATTCTTTGGGTGGCTGGCCAGCTAACCGTAAAAGGTGGCACGGGCGCTATTGTTGAATATTTTGGAGATGGTGCAGACAGTTTAAGCGCCACGGGTAAGGGAACAATATGTAATATGGGGGCCGAGATCGGTGCCACCTGTTCATTGTTTGCCTATGACTCAAAAATGAGTGCTTACCTTCGCGCGACCGATCGCGAGGAAGTGGCAGCATTGGCCGATGGCGTTCGCGAGCATCTTCGTCCCGACCAGGAAGTTTATAATGATCCTGAAAAATTTTATGACCAGGTTTTGTATTTGGATCTTGATAAACTCGAACCTTATTTAAATGGCCCGTTTACCCCGGATCTTGCAACTCCAATTTCGCAAATGAAGGCCGTTGTTGAGGAAAAAGGTTGGCCATCGAAACTGGAGGTAGCATTAATTGGCAGTTGCACCAATTCATCTTATGAAGATATGAGCCGCTCGGCTTCTATTGTAAAAGATGCTATCAACAAAGGATTGAAGGCTGTTAGTGAGTTTACCATTACGCCAGGAAGTGAACAGGTACGGTATACAATTGAAAGAGATGGGTTCATTAAGGAGTTTGAAGAAGTAGGAGGTGTGGTACTCGCCAATGCATGCGGACCTTGTATCGGGCAATGGGCAAGGCATATTGATGACCCAAATCGGAAGAACACGATCCTTACTTCATACAACAGGAATTTCGCAAAACGAAACGATGGCCTGGCAAGCACACATGCTTTTGTAGCCTCCCCAGAGATCGTAACTGCGTTAGCTATGGCTGGTACCATTGCTTTCAATCCGATCACAGATACCCTGAAAAATGATAAAGGTGAGGATGTGAAATTAGCGGAACCAAAAGGATTTGAGTTACCACCACATGGTTTTGCTGTGGATGACCCCGGGTACCAGGAGCCAGCAAAAGATGGTAGCGGCGTACAAGTGGTCGTCAAAGCTGACAGCCAGCGACTGCAATTGCTTTCTCCATTTTCTGAATGGGAAAACAGTGATCTCACAGGTTTGAAATTATTGATCAAGGCAAAGGGTAAGTGTACGACTGATCACATTTCAATGGCTGGGCCATGGCTAAAATTCCGTGGACACCTTGATAATATTAGTAACAACATGCTCATTGGCGCGATCAATTTCTTCAACGATCAAACGGATTCTGTAAAAAGCCAGGTCTCTGGTGAATACGGCCCCGTGCCGGCCACGCAACGTCAATATAAACAATTGGCTATAGGCACAGTTGTGGTGGGTGATGAGAATTATGGTGAAGGTTCTTCAAGAGAACATGCGGCCATGGAACCAAGGCACCTGGGTGTTCGTGCTATCATTGTAAAGAGCTTTGCAAGGATACACGAGACCAATCTGAAAAAGCAAGGGATGCTGGCACTCACATTTGCCGACAAGGCAGATTATGATAAGGTCCAGGAAGATGACACCATCGATATCGTTGGCCTCACTGCGTTTGCTCCCGGCAAGCCTCTGACAATGATCCTTCATCATCGCGATGTATCAACAGACAGCGTGACGCTTAATCATACTTACAATGAGTCACAAATAGAATGGTTCAAAGCGGGTAGTGCCCTGAATTTAATAAGAAGACAATTCCAGAACTAATAAAAAAAGCACCCGCCTTTGGCGGATGCTTACTAAAACTACTTGTGACTAATTACGGATCGGTTTAGAAGAGTTTGCTGATACTTGTTTCTTCATAGTAGCGGGTATTCCTGTTGATAGTAAATACTTCCGGCTTTTTATTGCCGTCTCTTACTTCAACTTTAAGAATCGCGTCATCGAGACTTTCTGTATCAAGACGGAAATTCCTGGTGAAATTTTTAGCCTTTATTTTTTCATTGTAGATCACCCGGCCGTGCTGGTCTTTGATCGAAACGTAGAATTCTGTTTCTTCAACGCTATTCAGATCCAATTGAAACGTGGGTTGATTTTGAACAAGGCCAACGTATTTTAATGAGACAGCCGGTGTATCATTTGTTCCGTCATTTGCCCATGAAACAGTTGTTATAAAACTAAACGCAACAAACAAGGCAATGGTTCCGTAATTTCTAATTTTTGATTTCATAATACTTCATTTTTTTGTTAAGAATGGGTTTAATAAATCGTTTATATGGAGCAACCTGAAGGCAAACATTCTCAGAAACTATCTAATGCAATCGAAGAAAAAGGCAAGATGCAAACAAGTGAAGCAGTGGTTAGATTTTTTGGGGCTGGCTAGCTTTTAATCTGTGCTGATGATGTAAAAGTATCCACACTCCGGTTTCTGCGCAAACCAAGTTAGCGATGGTTTCAGTATCATCAATCAGGAACTTTAGGTCCGGAAGCCTTGTTTATCAGCAGGTTTAGCTTAAAAAAATCAATGATGGCTAACACCTGTTCCGGTACAATTGTAAACAGGAAAGATTTTTTCAGTAAAAACTTAACATTGGTCAGTATTAATTTACAATTAAATTTAGGTTACTAAATTAATATTGTATGACTGAGACTACAGGAAAGACTTCTCCTAAACCATCTAAAAAAGAAGCCAGGAAAATAGTATACGAAAAGTTATCGAACGCTTTGGCTGAATACAAGGCCGGTGTTAAAGAAAAAAAGTTCGATAGCAATCTCAAAAAAGCAAGTAAATTATTTGCGGCTGACATAGCAAAGGCGATTGCGAAGCAAAAGCAAAAATTAAAAAAGCCGGCAAAAATAACAGCTGTCAAAGATAATTTGCCAAGCCAGGGTGCTGTCGAAGCAGTCGTATAATTTCAGCGCTGGAAAATTTTCAAGCCGTCCCGACTTGTCGGGACGGTTTTTTTATTTCAGCAGACAGCAGGTGATTGAGAGATGGGATATTAGGATATTGAATTCTTTAATCTCTAATGTCTGAGTGTCGAGTTTGTGTCTCGTGCGCCCAAAGTTGTCAAAAAATATCGACGCCGTGAGAAACCAACCTATATCGTTCATCTTTTTGTATCTTAAAGAAATTTTTAAACCTCCCGAAGGAGTCCTTCGGACAACTAACATGAGTGACCAAACTTATCTGCTTATTCTACGGCTGCTCCATATAGGTTGCGGCATAACGTGGGCTGGAACTGTAATCTTTGTTGCTTTTTTCCTTGATCCTGCAGTTAAATCCGTTGGACCGGATGGAACCAGGTTCATGCAGCAACTTGTAAAAACCAACCGCTTTCCCATTGTTATGATGGTCCTCGCAATAATAACAGTTCTTGCGGGCAGTTTATTGATATGGAAAGTATCCGGAGGGTTACAAACTATATGGTTGTCTACTAAGAATGGAAAAGTGCTTACAACGGGTGGTGTGTTAGCTATTATCGCTTTTCTTATCGGTTTTACAGTTAGTCGCCCGGTCAGTTTTAAAATTGCAAAAATTGGACAAGCTATTGCAATCGCAGGAACACCTCCATCCACGGCTCAATTAGAAGAATTAGTCAGGCTCGGAAAAAGACTAAGTTCAGCCTCTAAGATCATTGCTTACTTACTCATCTTCACAATAGTCGGGATGAGTATATTTCGTTACGTTTAAAAATTGTTGCATGCCCTATTGTGAAAGATTGATAGCTCAATGGGTCTTTCGTCAGGATATTTTTTGAAAGTAGCCCTCCAAAACAAGACGCCTTAAGGGCCTTTATCGTTTTTTACAATTTCTTATTGCGCAAGAAAACTGGGGCTGCATTAATCTAAGAAACATGAGACTTTTCATCTTGCTCATTATAGCAGGCCTATCTTTTACCTGCGCAAATAGATCTCAACGGGATCGTAACAGACTGCTTACAGGTATGTATAAACTGTACAATATCCAGGTGCAGGATTCAGCAGGCAATTGGCAGGACGAATGGGCGAGTGATGGGACGGGGTATATAATCTATGATGGCATAGGCCATATGGCTGTCCAGATCATTCCTAAAGGATATGAACAATTTAAAACGTTGTCGGAGGACGAAAGTATCAATCCCGGAAAGGTGAGGGCAAAGATTGACAGCATGCCTGTCGAACAATTAAAAACGACATTGGAAGAATTCATATCGAATTATGTGTATGCAGGAAATTATTCAGTTTCTGATTCGGCAGACCTGGTCACACATCGTCGCTTAACTCATACAATTCCTTCGGCGTGGAATTCGACGGTGCAACGAAGATTTATTTTCAAAGGTGATACACTGGAGTTATATAATGATGTTGATAGAAGAAGATTAAAGTGGATAAAACAAGATTGAAATGAAAGCAAAATCGATCAAGGGAACATCGACAGAAGAAATAAATGCTGCATTGAAAGCGACCATTATGGAAGATTTTCACCCGACATTGGCAATCGTTTTTATCGCCAATGACAATGAGCGGGCGGGGATCACCAGGTTGTTGTCAAAAGAGAACATTCAAATATTTGGCGCTTCGAGCGGCGGTAATTTTATCGATGAGGAAATAGAATCAGAAGCTGCGGTTATTTTGCTGCTGGACATTCATCCTTCTTATTTCAGGTTAGAGATAAAAGAGACCGGCATAGACACTGTCAGAGAAAATGCTTCCCAGATTGGCAAAAGAGCCTCAGAATTATTTGCAAGGCCTGCGTTTCTTGTCATTTCCGGCGGGCTAACTATTGATGGAGATGAGATCATTGAGGGATTTGAAAGCGCTTGTGGTAAGGGCACGACAATATTCGGTGGGCTTGCGGCGGATGGTCTTAAAATGCAGCGAACGTATGTATTCACGAATGAGGCATTCACCGATAAAGGATTGCTGGCACTGATCCTGGATGAAGAAAAAATTTCCTTAAATGGCGTGGCCGTAGGTGGATGGCAGCCAATAGGCATGGACCGCGTTATCACCAAAAGCGAGGGTAATGTTGTTTATACCATTGATGACGAACCTGCATTGAATTTTATAAAACGATATGCGGGCCTGAAAGAAGTGGATACCGAAAATGGATTGAATTTTCTGTTGGCGAGCAATTTTCAATTGCAGTTACAACGACAGGACAAGCATCCTGTAATGCGAACACCCATGTGGGCGAATACAAATGACGGTTCCATTTTTTTTGCAGGTAGTTTACCGCAGGGCTCAAAAGTTAAGTTGAGTTTATTGCCCGGTTTTGACGTGATAGAGATCGCGCAGGCCGAATTTGTTAAATATAAAAATGAACAACCTGAAGCAGATGCACTGATCGTTTTTTCATGCGCCGGCCGGCAAATAACGCTGGGTCCCTATGTAAGCGAAGAAATAAATGGAATCAAAGATATCTGGGATGCTCCACTAGCCGGGTTCTTTTGCTACGGCGAGATCGGTCGCGTCGTATCAGGACAACACGAATTTCATAACATGACCTGTTCCCTGGCCATACTAAAAGAAAACTGATCTTTTCATGAATCCTGTTTTTCAATCCATATTAGATAAAATACAAAAGACAGATCACCTGAGTGATGAAGACAAAGAAGCTTTTATCAAGACGATAAAGGATTCGGATAAAAGTCAAACAAGGCTTCAATTCAAACTGGAGCGGACAGAAAAGGACAGACATACCCTCCAGGTCATGCTGGAAGAAAGTATTGAAGACCTGCAAAAAAAATCAAGAGCCATTGAAGCGCAAAACCGTGAGCTGGAAATAGAATCATCTCTTGAAAAAGTGCGGACGGTTGCAATGAGCATGAGAAAGCGGGATGACATGCTGGATATATGCCGTATTATATCGCAGCAATTGGAATCGCTTGGCATCCGGGAAATACGAAACGTTCAAACCGCCATTTTCTATCAGGATAAGGGAACCTATGTTAATTATGAATATTACAGGCTGCACGACAAGGCGCTGGTGACAGAAGTCGATTATACAAACGACGAGATATCAATAGAATTTGCCACACAGATGATAAAAGGATCGGATGAAGTTTTTATCCGCCATCTTGAGGGCCAGCAAGTGAGAGACTGGTTGAATTTTCAAAAAACCACCAATGTCTTTATTGATACCAACCTTGAAAAAGCAAGATCGCTGACTTATCATTGGTTTTCACTGGGCCCCGTTGCCATAGGCACCTCAACCTATGATCCATTAAGCGAAAGCGAAATAGAATTGTTCAAGCGATTTCGAAATGTATTCGAATTAGCTTACCGCAGGTATCTAGATATTGAAAAAGCCGAGGCACAGGCAAGGGAAGCAAGGATTGAAACGGCTCTTGAACGGGTGCGGGCTGTTGCCATGGCAATGAAAAATTCTGCAGAAGTGGTAAATGTGTGCGAAGTGATGTATAAAGAATTAATGGACCTGGGCGTTGCCAACATCCGGAATGCACAGATCGCACTCAAAAATCAGAATAAAGAGTCTTATCTCATTTGTGCATATTCAAATACAGAAGTAATTACATTACAGGAAGCCCCTTATGCAAGTTCGCCGATAGTAAAGGACTTATACGATGAGCTTGAACATTCAAGAGATGCCTTTTACCAAAGAGAATTTTCAGGCGAGCGGTTTGAGGACTGGCGCAAATGGAGAGAATCGTTATCACCATTTTCTGATATTAAAGAAAAAGAAGCTACTTCATTATGTTTTTATTTATACTCGATCGGCACAGGGCATTTAGGCATTTCTACTTTTGACGCAATTAGTAGGGACCAGGTAGAAATAGTGCAGCGATTCAAAAATGTGTTTGAACTTTCTTATCAGCGCTACGTCGATGTATCGAAAGCAGAAGCACAGGCAAGAGAATCGCAAATTCAACTGGCATTGGAAAGAGTTAGAGCAAGAACAATGGCCATGCAAAAGAGCGAGGAGTTAATGGAAGCTGCTACCTTATTATTTCAGCAGGTAAAATCATTAGGTATCCCGGTCTGGAGTTGCGGATATAATATCTGGGAGAAAGGAGAAAAGATTTGCACCGGTTGGATGAGTACACAAGGCGCTATTCAGCCGTCGTTCAGGATACCACTTACAGAACATCGCACTTTCATACGCATGAATGATTCGCGGCTGAAAGAAGAACCTTTTTATGTCGAGGAGTTGAACGGCGAGGATTTGACAGATCATTACAGGTATATGTTTAGCCTTCCTGATTTTCGGGAAATTGCAACAAGGCAATTACAGGCTGGTTTTCCATTACCGCAATCTCAAGTTCATCATGTTTTTAATTTTAAACACGGCAATCTCGTATTCCTTTCTTCCGAAGCGATACCTGGATCATGGGATACATTTAATCGGTTCACAGCTGTTTTTGAACAAACCTATACTCGTTTTCTCGATCTGCAAACAGCCGAAGCACAGGCCAGAGAAGCGCAAATTCAATTAGCACTGGAACGGGTTCGTGCAAGAACGATGGCCATGCAAAAAAGCGATGAGCTAACCGATGTAGCAGAATTATTGTTTAAGCAGGTAAATAATCTGGGTATCAAAACATGGACAACAGGCTTTAATGTGTGGAGTGACGACAATAACTTTTATACAGACTATGTAACGAATCCGCAAGGCGGATTTATGTCCCCTTATATTATTGATGCAGCGAAGTTGCCTGCAGCGCAAAAAGCACGTAATGCAAAGAAG
>Ga0136846_1215744_pt1 | contig 10868 bp, 9 predicted proteins | sample HopSoiMetagenom2_FD_96841 | JGI IMG/M metagenome (GOLD analysis project Ga0136846, IMG submission 96841) | Grasslands soil microbial communities from Hopland, California, USA - 2 Assembly 2016 (version 4) | ecosystem: Environmental > Terrestrial > Soil > Grasslands | place: USA: Hopland... | reverse complement strand
GTCCCAGCTCGAGCAGGTGGGACGGCAGCTGCGCCAGATGATGCCCTGGTTGGAGTCCGAGAAGAAGGTGCCGAGCTGAGATGAGTGAACCTGGCGTAGTACGCGACAAGAACCGAGTACGGATCTTCGATACCACCCTGCGCGACGGGGAGCAGGCTCCCGGGATCGCGTTGACCAAGGCCGAGAAGGTCGAGATCGCCGAGCAGCTGGCCCGGCTGCAGGTCGACATCCTCGAGGCGGGCTTCCCGATCTCCTCGCAGGGCGAGTTCGAGGCCGTCCGGGAGATCGCCGACGGCGTGCACGGCCCGGTGATCGCGGCGCTCGCGCGCACGGCGACCGGCGACATCGAGCGAGCCGCCGAGGCGCTGAAGGGCGCCGAGCGCTGGCGGATCCACACGTTCATCTCGACCTCCGATGTGCAGCGCGAGTCGATGCTGAAGATGACTCACCAGCAGGTGCTCGACGCGATCCAGGAGAACGTCACGCTCGCGAAGGGCTACACCGAGGACGTCGAGTTCAGCGCGCAGGACGCGACGCGCACCGAGCTCGACTTCCTGCTCGAGTGCTTCCGTCTGGCGGTTCGCTGCGGCGCGACCACGATCAACGTGCCCGACACGGTCGGCTACGCGACGCCGACGGAGTTCGGCGAGCTCGTCAGGATCGTGCGTGACGACACCCCCGACCACGTCGTGATCTCGACGCACTGCCACAACGACCTGGGACTCGCGGTCGCGAATGCCTTGGCCGGGATCGAGAACGGCGCCCGCCAGATCGAGGTCGCGGTCAACGGGATCGGCGAGCGCGCGGGCAACTGTTCGCTCGAAGAGATCGCGATGATCGTGCGCACGCGCGGCGAGCACCTCGGCGTGCAGCACGGGGTGAACATCAAGGAGATCACGCGCACGTCGCGGCTCGTCAGCATGACGACCGGCTACAGCGTGCAACCCAACAAGGCGGTGGTGGGCGCGAGCGCGTTCGCGCACGAGAGCGGGATCCACCAACACGGCGTGCTCGCGAACCGTGCGACGTACGAGATCATGGATCCGCTCGAGATCGGGTTGGAAGGCAACCAGCTCGTGCTGGGCAAGCACAGCGGCCGGCATGCGTTCGTCGACGCGCTCGACAAGCTCGGCATCACGCTCGACGACGGCGCGCTGAACCGCGCCTTCACCCGGTTCAAAGACCTCGCGGATCGCAAGGTCCAGCTGACGGATCAAGACCTCGCCGCGATCGTCGCCGAAGAGGTCGGCGCGGCCGACGAGGACGTCTTCCTTCTCGAATCGGTGGTCGTCGGCGGCGGGACGCACCTGCAGCCGAGGGCCACCGTTCATCTGCGCAAAGGTGAGGAGACGATCGAGGAGTCCGCGATCGGCGACGGGCTGATCGACGCCGCCATGGGCGCGATCGCGCGCGCGGCCGGTGTCGAGGCGCGGCTCGCGAGCTTCCACGTGTCGGCCGTGACCGGCGGCACGGACGCGCTCGGCGACGTCGTCGTCCAGGCCGACGTCGACGGACGGCGGGTGACCGGCCGCGGCGTCGCGACCGACGTGGTCGAGGCGAGCGCCCGCGCGTACCTCGCAGCGGTCAACCGCGCGCTCGCCGTCGCCGCCAAGGATCAGGACCGGTCGAACGAGGTCACGCCGTGACCCACCGGATCGGCGTCATCCGCGGCGACGGCACCGGCCCTGAAGTGGTCGGCGAGGGTCTGAAGGTGCTCGAGGCCGTCCGCGACGGCTTCGACGTCGACCTCGTCGACTTCGACCTCGGCGCCGACCGGTACCTGCGGACGGGAGAGGTGCTGCCGGACGCGGAACTCGAGCGGCTCCGCACCTGCGACGCGATCTTCCTCGGCGCCGTCGGCGATCCGCGCGTCAAGCCCGGCGTGCTCGAGCGCGACCTCTTGCTCAAGATCCGGTTCGGCCTTGACCAGTGGGTGAACCTGCGTCCGGTGGTGCGCTACCCGGGCGTGCAGACCCTCGTGCCGAGCCACGCCGAAGAAGATGTCGACCTGGTGGTCGTCCGCGAGAACTCCGAGGGCCTCTACACCGGCGCGGGTGGGTTCCATCGCAAGGGCACCGTGCACGAGGTGGCGGTGCAGGAGTCGATCAACACGCGGCACGGCGTCGAGCGGATCGTGCGCTACGCGTTCGAGCTGGCGGCGTCGCCGGAGCGCCGACAGACGCTCACGCTCGTGCACAAGACCAACGTGCTGACGTTCGCCGGCGATCTGTATCAGCGGGTGGTCGACGAGCTCAGCGCCGAGTTCCCGGACGTGCAGACCGACTACGTGCACGTCGACGCGGCGTGCATCTACTTCCTCGACGCGCCGTCGCGGTTCGACGTCATCGTGACCGACAACATGTTCGGCGACATCATCACGGATCTCGGCGCGATGATCCAAGGCGGGATGGGCATCGCCGCCGGCGGCAACATCAACCCCGACGGCGTGTCGATGTTCGAGCCGATCGGCGGCACGGCGCCGAGTGAGACCGGGAAAGGGACGATCAACCCGCTCGCCGCGATCGGCGCGATGGAGATGCTGCTTCGCCAGCTCGGCGAGACCGTGGCGGCCGAGCGCATCGATCGCGGCATCCGCCACGCGACGGCCATGATGAAGAGCATGCGCGCCGGCGAGATGGGCTTCACCACGGCCGAGGTCGGCGACCTCGTGGTCGAGGGGGCGGCGTGAGCGACGGCGGTCCGGTACGGGTCGAGCTCTACGACACCACGCTTCGCGACGGCGCCCAGCAGGCCGACCTGTCCTACACCGTCGAGGACCGGCTCCGCATCCTGCATCGGCTCGACCAGGTCGGGTTCCCGTATATCGAGGGCGGCTGGCCGGGCGCGAACCCCCGCGACACCGAGTTCTTCCGGCTCGCGACGAAGGAGACGCTGCAGCACGCGCAGCTCACGGCGTTCGGGATGACGCGCCGGGCCGGCGAACGCGCCGAGGACTCCGGCGTCTTGCGCGACCTGCTCGACGCCGGCACCGAGGTCGTGTGCTTGGTCGGCAAGGCGTGGGACCTGCACGTGACCGAGGCGCTGCGGACCGACCTCGACGAGGGCGTCGCGATGGTGCGCGACTCGGTCGCGTTCCTGCGGGCGCAGGGCCGCCGCGTGTTCTTCGACGCGGAGCATTTCTTCGACGGGTATCGGAGCGATCCGGGGTTCGCGATGGCGGTGCTCGCGGCGGCCGAGGTCGCCGGCGCGGAGCGGCTGGTGCTCTGTGACACCAACGGGGGGATGTTGCCGTTCGACGTCGCACGGATCGTCGCAGCGGTTCGCGGGCAGGCGAGCGTGGCGCTCGGGATCCACGTGCACAACGACGCCGGATGCGCGGTGGCGAACTCGCTCGTCGCCGTCGACGCCGGCGTGCTGCAGGTGCAGGGGACCGTCAACGGGTACGGCGAGCGCACCGGGAACGCCGACATCGTGCCGATCGCCGCGAACCTCGCGCTCAAGCTCGGGGTCACCGACGCCCTTCCCGACGGGTCGCTCGCCCATCTCACAGAGCTCGCGCACTACGTCGCGGAGATCGCGAACCTGCCCCCCGAGGCGCGACAGCCGTATGCGGGCCGCTACGCCTTCACGCACAAGGCGGGGCTGCACACGAGCGGCGTCGCACGTGTGTCGCGGGCGTACGAGCACGTCGAGCCGGAGGCAGTGGGAAATCGGCGGAACATCGTCGCCTCGGACTACAGCGGCGGCGCGTCCGTCCGGATGAAGGCCGACGAGTTCGGTCTCGCGGTCGCCGACGGCGCGGTGGCCGCGGCGGTCCAGGAGCTCAAGGACCGCGAGTCGCGCGGGTACACGTACGACCTCGCGGAGGCCTCGCTCGAGCTGCTGCTCCGGCGCGCCGACGGGTGGATCCAGCCGTGGTTCGCGATCGAGAGCTACCGCGTGCACGTCGAGGAGCGCTCCGGCGAGGACCCGCTCGCCGAGGCGACGGTCAAGGTCATCACCAGCGGCACGCGCCATATCGAGAGCGCGGAGGGCCAGGGGCCGGTCGGTGCGCTGGACAACGCGCTGCGCAAGGCGCTGTCGAACGACTACCCCGCGCTCGACGACATGGAGCTCGAGGACTTCCGGGTGCGCGTCCTGGACCGCAGCGTCGGCACCGGCGCGACCGTCCGAGTCCTGATCGACCTGTCCAACGGCGAGCGCGAGTGGACCACCGTCGGCGTCAGCGAGAACATCATCGAGGCCTCGTGGGAGGCGCTCGTCGACGGGTACACGTACGGTCTGGTCCACCCGAGGTCGGTGCCCGAGGCGTAGCGGTGCCCTCGTCGATCCGCCCCGCGACGGTCGACGACGTCGAGGCCTTCCTGACGATGAAGGTCGAGGCGTGGCGGTGGGCGTACGAAGGGATCCTTCCCGACGAGCACCTGGCGGCCCTCACGATCGATGCGCAGGCCGCCATGTGGCGCGACCGGTTCGCCGCATCCCAGCTCGTGGGCGCCGTCTTCGTGGCCACCGACGACGACGCGGTGGTCGGCGTCGTCGGCACGAAGCCGTCGCGTGACGACGATGCGATCGCGGCGACCGGCGAGCTGGCGATGCTCTACGTCGCGCGAGACCACGTCGGTCGTGGGCTGGGTCGCGCGTTGCACGATCGCGCGCTGGACGCGCTGCGCGACGCGTCGTTCCTACGCGCCACGCTCTGGGTTCTCGAGGCCAACACCCGCGGCCGCGGCTTCTATGAGCATGTGGGATGGGCACCGGACGGGACGCGCGGCGACCACATGGTCGAGTGCGTGAACCACCCGATGCTGCGCTACGCGATCGCGCTCTAGGAGGGTGGCCTCGCGCGGTTGGCGAGCACGTGAACGACGCGGTCCTCCAGATCCTTCGCGGGATATTCCGACATGCCGCTCGTGAGGATCGAGAAGGTGATCCAGCCGTCGGTGGGTCCGTTCCAGACCCATCCCGACAGCGCGGAGACGTTGTCGAGCGTGCCCGTCTTGGCCCGGATCCGGATGCCCGGTAGCCGGTGACGGAGCGTTCCCTCACCCGCCGCCGGCAACGCCATCCGGAGGGCGGCGAGCCACGGCTGATGCTCAGCGTTCCAGAGCATGTGAACGATGCCGATCGCCGTCTGCCGGTTCGCGTACGACAGACCCGAGCCGTCATGGCACGTCGCCGACACGTGGCGCGCCGCTTCGTAGGCACAGATCGCCGCCGCGCCGTTCGCGATCGTGCCGGCTGATCCGCTCGCGTACGCGAGCGCCTTGCCAAGCACCTCGGCGGAGAAGTTGATCGACCGGTGATCCATCCGCTGCATGATCGAACGAAGTGGCTTCGACGACGCGTCTGCGAGATCCGTGATGCCGGTGATACCCGGCCCGGCCGTTGCCGTCGACCCGATGCTGACGCCGAGCATGCGGAGCGCGTGCGACAGATACACCGCGGCCCGCCGCTCCGGATCGCTGATGTGTTTGCCCGAGGGGGCGACGTTGCCGCGATAGGTGAGCGCCGTCGGCAGGGCGATGTCGTAGGTCGGGAAGTAGCTCTTCCAGCCCGGCGCGAACCAGTCGTGATGGAACGGACCGGTGACCCCGACGAGGTGGCCGGTGATGCTCCGCACGCCCGCCTTCCAGAGCCGCGCGGCGAGCAGATCGAGCCGGGCGTCGCCGATGTCGGGGTCGCCTTGACCCTTCAGGTAGACGTTGCCCTCGACCGTGCCGTCCGCGTCGACGGCGGATCCAAGCGCGCGCAGGGCGAAGGTGTGATCGGGGCCGAGCGCGTCGAGCAGCGCCATCGACAGCAGCAGTTTCTCGTTGGACGCCGGGGGGCGGCCGACGCCGGGGCGATGCCGGTACCAAACCGCGCCGTCGTCGCCGACGACCACCGACATCGGGTGGCCGCCAACGATCCGACCGACGTGGCGCACCCAGCGAGGCTCCGCCCGCACAGGCCCGGCGATGCACGAGAGCGCGAGGACCGTCGTCACGACGATGCACGCGCGCCGGACCATGGCCGCTCACCATACCGGCCGTATGGTCCCGTTCTACGACCCGCGTGTAGGGCGAAAGGCGGGTTATCGCCGATGGGGGGTTCACGGACTAGTTCGTCTTCGCTACCCTCGAGCACCTGGCGCCGCTGCCCAGAACGAGATGCAGCGGCCGCCCAAGCGAGAGGTCGAGGAGGGGAAACGCGTGCGTGTGAACCGGGGCATCCGTCGTCGCGGACGGACCGCCGTTGCGGCGGGTCTGGTCGCGATCGTCGCCATCGTGACGCCGGCCGTGGCGGGAACCCGGACGGCATCCACGTATCACCTGACCGCCCACCTGTCGTTGAAGGACGTTCGCGACAGCAAGGGCCCCCAACAGATCCGGATCCTCAAGCTCTCGCCGGGCAAGAACGTGCCGGATATCGCGCCGGCGACCCAGCAGTATCCGATGTGGGGGCTGACGAGCACGATGTCGGCCAACGCCGGCGCGATCGCCGGCGTCAACGGCGACTTCGGCACGGCCCAGGGCCAGCCGGTGCACACGTTGATGATCGACGGCGAGCTCTGGACCACCGGCCAGTCGGGCGGCAACGCCGTCGCGTGGTCGGCCAACGGGAAGACGGCATACATCGGCCATCCGGCGTTGAAGATCTTGGCCAAGGACGGCAGCCGGACGAACGCCTTCTTCGTGCAGGGATGGAACGCCGGCACACCCAGCGGCGGATCGATCCAGGGCTACACCACGCGCGGGGGCACGGTGACGCAGCCGCCGGGCCACATGAACCCGCAGTCGACCGACCCGCACTACTGCGCGGCGCGGCTCGTGCCCACGTCGGCCATCGGGTGGAACGGCGCCGGCAAGACGTCGATCGTCCGCCGATACAAGGTCGACGCGCAGCCCGAGCCGTGCCCGAAGACGCCGCTCGGGTTCGCCGGAGTCAACGACGCCGTCGTGGTCGCGTCGAGGGCCACCTCGCCGTCCGCCTCAAAGATCACCGGGCTGCAGGCCGGCGACAAGATCCGCCTGAGCTTCACCTTCAAGGGATGGCGGGGTGTGACCGACGTCATGGGCGGCTCCGAGATGCTGGTCAAGAAGGGCGCGAACGTCGCGCCCGGGTATAACCCCGGCGACAACTACATCCTCAACTACAACCCGCGGACCGCGGTCGGCATCACGAAGGGCTGCTCCGACGTCGACACGACGACGCATTGCCGGTTGATGTTCATGACGATCGACGGTCGCCAGGGAAGCACGAACTGGTCCAAGGGCGTGCGCTTGCCCTACCTGGCCGATCAGCTGATCCGCGCCGGCGCCTATCGCGCCATCAACCTCGATGGTGGCGGCTCCACAACCATGTGGGCCAAGAGGCGGAACTCCTCCTACTGCGAATCCTCACCGTCGGCCGGTGGCTGCCTCGTGCAGCGGCCGTCCCCGTCGACCGGCGAGCGAGCCACTCGCAGCGCGATCGTGGTGATGCCCTCCGGAGACGCAGGGACGCCGGCCGGCTTGCGCTGAGTCGCGCTCGGCGGCGCGCAGGGTGTCACGCCACGCGCTGATGACTGTCAGCCTGCGCGGAGCCAGACCTCGCCGGTGAGCCCGCTTCGCTGCACGTAGACCCGCCAGCATCCCGCCTTCGCGAACATCAGGGTTCCCGTCCACGGTGTGCCCGCGCCGGGCCAGTCGAACGGCGGCAGCCCCGGCCGGAAGCCGAGCACGCGATCTACGTGCCCGCTCGTGTCGATCACGCTGACGCGCAGCGCCCGCACGCCGCCGACGCGCACGTACGTCGTGATGTCCTTGCCCACGGGGATCGTGTGGTGCGCGCCCGCGAACAGCATGGTGAGCGGCTCGCGGTCTGTCGTCGTCCCCTCCAGCTCGATGCCCTGCTTGCCGTCTCGCAGCGGCGACAGGTTGGTGCAGCTTCCCGCGCCGGGGACCGGCGGCGGCGTCGTCGTGACGTGGATCGTGGCCGGTGGGGCGCCGGTCGCCACGGTGGGTCCGCCGCCACAGGCGGTCAGCGCGAACACGACCGTCGCGAACGCGACGACCTGGATCTTCAGGGACGTCACCAGCCGGGGCATCTGTTCCACTATCGGTCGGCCTCCGCGCCGATTGACGGATCGCCCAGTGCGCTGTTGCCAGGCATCCTATGTCGAGGCAGGGCCGGGATATCAACCGCGTACACTGCCCGGCGCCGGGCCGAACGCCGACCGAGAGGGGATCTATGCCCGACATCGATCGCACCCGCCTTCGCACCGTGATGGAGCGCGAACGCGAGACGTTCCGCGAGCGGCACCGCCGGTCGGGTGAGCTCGCCGCCGATGCGAAAGGCTCGTTGCTCTTCGGCGTGCCGATGAACTGGATGACGCGCTGGCCGGGCGACCACCCCGTCTTCGTCGACCGCGCCGAGGGCGCGCGGTTCTGGGACGTCGACGGCAACGCGTTCGTCGACTTCTGCCTCGGCGACACCGGTGGCATGGCGGGGCACGCGCCGAAGGCGAGCGTAGACGCGATCGCCACCCAGGCCGCGAAGGGCATCACGCTGATGCTGCCCACCGCAGACGCCGCGTGGGTCGGACGCGAGATGACGCGGCGCTTCGGCGTGCCGTATTGGAACTTCACGTTGACGGCCACCGACGCGAACCGGTTCGCGATCCGGTGGGCCCGCGAGGTGACCGGCCGTCCGAAGGTGGTCGTGCACAACTGGTGCTACCACGGGTCGGTCGACGAATCGTTCGCCACGTTGGACCCGGACGGCCACGTCGTCGCTCGCGACGGCAACGTCGGCAGGCCCGTCGACCTCGATGAGACGACGCTCGTCGTTGAGATCAACGATCTCGATGCGCTCGAGCGCGCGCTCGCGACGGGGGACGCGGCCGTGTGCATGTTCGAGCCGGCGCTCACCAACATCGGGATCGTGCTTCCCGAGCCGGGGTACCACGAGGCGGTCCGCGAGCTCTGCACCCGTTACGGCACGCTCCTGTTGATCGACGAGACGCACACGATCAGCGCCGGGCCGGGCGGGTGCACGAAGGCGTGGGGTCTGGAGCCCGACATCGTGACGATCGGCAAGACGCTCGGCGCGGGGATCCCGAGCGCGGCGTACGGCTTCACCGAGGAACTGAGCCGTCGCGTCTACGCTCGCACCGACTGGAAGAACGCCGACGTCGGTGGCGTCGGCGGGACGCTCGCAGGCAACGCGTTGTCGCTGGCCGCGATGCGCTCGACCCTCGGCGAGGTCATGACCGACGACGCGTTCGAACGGATGATCTCGCTCGGCGAGCGGTTCGAGGACGGCGTTCGCGGCGTGATCGAGAGCCGGGGTGTCCCATGGCACGTCGTGCGCCTCGGTTGCCGTGTGGAATATCTGTTCCGGCCGGATCGCGCGCGGACGGGCACCGAGGCCGCCGCCGGTCAGGACGACGAGCTCGATCCGCTGATCCATCTGTATCTGCTGAACCGCGGTGTGTTGATGACCCCGTTCCACAACATGGCGCTGATGTCGCCGGCCACGACGGCCGAGGACGTCGACCGGCACACCGAGGTGTTCGGACAGGCGGTCGACGAGTTGATCGGAGGTTCGTGATGCCGGAGCTTCGGTTCGCCTTCATCACGTTGGACTGCGTCGACATCGATCGCGTGGCCGCGTTCTGGTCGGCGCTGCTCGAGGGGTCCACCGGCGAGCCGATGGACGACGGCCGGTACGTGTTCATCCGCGACCGCGACGACGTGCCCACGTTCTGTCTGCAGCGCGTGGACGAGCCGAAGACCGTCAAGAACCGGATGCACCTGGACTTCGAGGTGGACGATCTGGACGCGACGACGGCTCGGATCGTCGAACTCGGCGGCTCGTGGGCGGGCGGCGAGCACACGCTCGAGGAGTATCGATGGCGGACCGTCCAGGACCCCGAGGGCAACGAGTTCGACATCACGACGGTCGGCTGACCCGACTCGGACCTCAGCGCGCGGCGAACCGTCGCATGAAGTCCGCGAGACGCTCGACCTCTTCCACCGGCATCGCGTTGTAGATCGACGCGCGGATCCCGCCGACGCTCCGGTGTCCACGGAGCTCGACCATGTCCTCCTGCCCGGCGCCCGACAGGAACGCGGACTCGTCCTCCGGGGTTCGCAGCCGGAACGTGACGTTCATCTTCGACCGGGAGGCGGGCTCGGCATGGCCGTGAAAGACATCGGGATGATCGTCGATCGCGTCGTACAGGAGCTGCGCCTTCGCGGTGTTGATCAGTTCCATCTCGTCGAGGCCGCCGATCTCCTCGCGGAGCCACCGGGTGACGAGCCCGACGACGTAGATCGCGAAGACCGGCGGCGTGTTGTACAGCGATCCGTGTTCCGCGTAGGTCCGGTAGTCGAGCATCTTCGGCAGCCCGTCCGGGATCCGCTCGAGCACGTCGTCGCGCACGACCACGATGGTGACGCCGGCGGGTCCCGCGTTCTTCTGGGCGCCGGCGAACATGACCCCGTATCGCCCGACGTCGAGTGGTCGAGACAGGAAGTCGCTCGACGCGTCGGCGACCAAGAGCACGTCGTCCGGAAGCGCCGGCGTCCGGGGGTACTCGACGCCCTGGATCGTCTCGTTCGACGTGATGTGCACGTAGTCGGCCGCCGGGTCGAGCGCGCCGAGCAGCTCCTCGTCGGCCGGCGTGCGAACGAACGCCGTCGGCTCGCCGGTCCAGGCGATGCATGCCGTGCCCACGGTCGCTCCCTCCGCGGCGGCGCGCACGGCCCACGAGCCGGTGACGATGTGGTCGGCGCCGCGGCCGCGGAGCAGGTTCATCGGGAGCATCGCGAACTGCATCGACGCGCCGCCCTGACAGAACAGCACGCGGTGGTCGTCGCCGATCCGAAGGAGCGAGCGGAGGTTCGCCTCGGCGTCGGCGATCACGCCTTCGAACCATT
>Ga0136846_1215521_pt1 | contig 10868 bp, 9 predicted proteins | sample HopSoiMetagenom2_FD_96841 | JGI IMG/M metagenome (GOLD analysis project Ga0136846, IMG submission 96841) | Grasslands soil microbial communities from Hopland, California, USA - 2 Assembly 2016 (version 4) | ecosystem: Environmental > Terrestrial > Soil > Grasslands | place: USA: Hopland... | reverse complement strand
CACGTCGAGGCCGGTGTACGGGTCGGCGACGTGGCCCGCGTCCGCGTAATGGATGTACACGATGTTGCCGGATGGATCGACGGCCTCGAGATCTCCCGGTGTGTCCACGTAGTACGAGGGGATGCACATATCGACGCCGCCGAGCGTGTCGACCGCATGCTGGAACCCGTTGAGGTCGACGTACAGGTAATGGTCGATCGGGATGCGGGTCAGCGCGAAGATGGTGTTGGCCATCAGCTCCGGTCCGCCGCCCTCCACACCTCCCTCGAACGCCGAGTTGATCTTGTCGGAGCCGTGGCCGGGGATCTTCACCCAGAGGTCACGCGGGAACGACAGGACAACGGTCTTGTTCGTGGCCGGGTCGAGGTGCACGAGCATGATGGTGTCGGCGCGGGTGGTCCCGCCGAGGTCCTGGTTGGTCCCGTTCAGCTCTTGCTGACTCGAGGACAGTCCAGTGCGCGAATCCGAGCCGAGCAAGAGCACGTTGCAGGGGCGGCTGGTACACGCCCCGGCGGGCGGAGGAGGAGCGTTGTTGCCGGTGACCGCGGGGAACGAGATCGCGTCGACCCCGTCGTTGCGAAGCGAATACCACCGCGCGGCGAAGGCCGCCATGCCGAGACCCACGATGATCGCGAGGGATGCGGTCACGGCGATCACGATGCGCGTGACGCGGTTCGATCCATGGGTGGCAGCCACGTCGCCAGCCTACGGGGCTTGCTGCGTCGCAGGGGCGGAGCGGCTGTGGCGTTCCCGTTGCGGTTCCATGGCGCCGCCCACGCCTGCATGGGATGATGCGGCCCGCGCCGAGCGCGCGTCCATCGACCCGAGGAGACGACACCCGAGATGATCACCGCGCCGATCGACGTGCTCATGGTCGGCCTCACCGACGATGAGGCGGCCGCCGTCCAGGACGACGACGGGTTCACCGCGACGCGCGTCCGGTCGCTCGATGAGCTCGCCAAGGTCTCGGACGTCACCGCCTTGGTCCTCGCCCTCGAAGGAGACGGCCCGCTCGACGCGCTGCGCCGCGCGCGCAGCCTCGCGCCCGACGCGGCCATCGTCGTGGTCAGCGACGAGGCGCACGCGGCGGACGGCACGGTCGCGCTGCACGCCGGAGCCGAGGATCAGCTTCCGCGTGACGCGACCCTTCCGACGCTCCTTCCTCGAGCGGTCCGGTACGCGGTCGGGATGCGCCGGGTTCGCCAAGAGCTCGCCACCAACGACGAGGCGACCGAGTTGCCGAACCTCCGAGGGTTCGCGGCGATCGCCGAGCACCACGTGCGCATGGCCGATCGCCTGCACCAGCCGGTGGTGTTCGTCTTCGTCCGGCTCGACGACCACGACCGGATCCTCCGCGACGAAGGCGCCGACGCCGCCGACGCGCTCGCACGTGACGCCGCCGCGGTGATCCTCGAGGCCGTCCGCGACTCCGACCTGCCGGCGCGGATCGCGCCCGACACGATCTGCGTCCTGCTCACCGGCTCGGCCGACGGCGCCGAGAGCCTGGTGCTGTCTCGACTCGTCGAGGCGATCGCCACGCACGACACGCGGAGCGAGGAGCCGCGCGCGCTCTCGCTCGGCGTCGGCACCGCGCGATACGAACCGGGTTCCGGCACGACGCTCGCCGACATCCTCAGCGGGGCGGTGCGCGGCCTCACGGGTGACCGCGCCGGCTGACCCGCCCGCGCTACGCTCCGGCCATGACGCCGGCGCCCGACCCGCACGCTCGCGACCGGATGCTGATCGAGGCGGGGCTGACGCTGTCCGCGGAGCTCGACCTCGACGCGGTCCTGCAGCGGATCGTCGAGCTCGCGTGCGACATCACCGGCGCGCGCTACGGGGCCCTCGGCGTCCTCGGTGAGGACCGGCGGATCGAGCGGTTCATCACCACCGGCATCTCGGCGGAGGAGCGCGCCGCGCTCGGCGAGCCCCCCACCGGCCACGGCATCCTCGGGCTTCTGATCGAGCTGGAGCGGCCACTGCGGCTCCCCGACCTGACGAAGGACCCGCGTTCGGTCGGGTTCCCCCCGAACCACCCACCCATGCGGTCGCTCCTCGGCGCGCCCGTCCGGGCGCTCGGGCGGGTGTTCGGCAACATCTACTTGACCGACACGCAGAACGGTGAGGAGTTCACCGAGGACGACGAGGCGGCGCTGGTGGTGCTTGCGACCCAGGCGGGTGTCGCGATCGAGAACGCGCGCCTGTGGCACAACATCGAACAGGCGCAACAACAGCTCAGCCGCCTCGAGCTGCTCGACGAACGCGAACGGATCGCGACGGAGCTCCACGACGGCGCCGTGCAGTCGCTGTTCGCCGTCGGGATGGCGCTGCAGGGCGCGGCGGCGCTCGCCGACGACCCGGCGATCGGCACACGCCTGGAGAACGCGGTCGAGGACATCGACCGCGTGATCCGTGACATCCGCAACTACATCTTCGGATTGCGCCCGGGGATCCTCGCCGACCGCCATCTCGACGAAGCGATCCGCGAGCTGGCAGCGGAGATGACCGAGCGAACCGGCGTGTTGACCGTGGTCGAGGTCGACGAGACGGTCGCGGCCGAGTTCGCCTCGCGCGCCGGCGACGTCATCCAGCTCGTGCGCGAGGGACTGTCCAACGTCGGCAAGCACGCCGAGGCGGCGACCGTCGGCGTCCGGCTCCGTCGCGCGGCAGGCGGCGGCGCCGAGCTCGAGATCGACGACGACGGCCGCGGCTTCGACGTCACCGCGCCGCGCGACGGGATGGGCCTTACGAATCTCGAGCGGCGGGTCGAAGCGATGGGCGGATCGCTCAGCGTCTCGAGCCATCCGTCGACCGGCACCACGGTCACCGCCCGCTGGCCGGCGTAGCCGACGGGCGGCGACCGTCGCGAGCCGTCGGGTGCCCGGACCGGCCCGCGCGACGCCCGACCCCTACTTCACGATCAGCGCCGTCACCATCCCGAACATGCCCATGGGCCCTTCGACGTGGTTGAGGATGTGGCAGTGGAACGCCCACACGCCCGGGTTCGTCGCGTGGACGAGGAGGTCGAACCGTGATCCCGGCGCGATCACCAGCGTGTCGGCCATGTACCGGTTCGACGGCGACAGCGGGAACCCGTCCTCACCCACGACCTCGAAGTGCATCCCGTGCAGGTGCATGGGGTGCAGCAGCTCGCCGTCGTTGGCCATGTGGATCAGCACCCAGTCGCCGCGCTTGGCGATGATCGGCTGCGTCGCCGGGAACCCCTTGCCGTTCAGGTTGTAGCCGAGCTGTCCGTCGCCGACGAACACCGACGTCTCGACATCCGGGTTCACCCCGTAAACGCTTTGCCAGCCGTTCTTCGGGGCGACGATCAACGGCCCGTACAGCCCCGCCCCGACCTGCTCCGCGGAGTTGAAGTGGGAGTGGTACACGTACATGCCCGGCGGGTCCTTCACCGTGAAGTGATACGTCCACGAGTGACCCGGCATGATCGGGTCCTGCGTGACGAACGGCACGCCGTCCATCGCATTGGGCAGCGTCAGCCCGTGGAAGTGCAGCGCGAACGGCTGGTCCAGCTGGTTCTGGATGAAGAACCGCACGCGGTCGCCCGGGTGCACCGTGATCAGCGGACCGGGCACCTGGCCGTTGAACGCCATCGCGTCGACGAAGGTGCCGGGCGTGATCTCCCACTTCACGCGCGAGACCGTGAGGTCGAACTCCTTCACCCCGTCGACGATCTTCGGCTTGAGCGGCTGCAGCCCGAACCCCTGCGTGTTCGGGCCGTCGGTGAGCTGCTTGACGAACGCGTCGACGCCCGCTTGGTGGGCGTCGGCCATCTGCTGCGCGGTCATCGAGGCCATCGGGCTCGCGCTCGAACCGGTCGTCGCTCCGGCCGCCTGCACCGTTCCCGCGCCCTCGGCGACCATCAACATCCCCTTCATGCCGGCGTCGGCGTGGCCGGGCACCGTGCACAGGTACTCGTAACTTCCGGCTGCGAGGCCGGGCACGGCGAGCGTCGCGGTCGCGCCGCCGTCGAGCATGGCCGTCTCATACGTCTGGCCCGGCGCCTGCACCGCGAACGAATGCTGGCCCTTGCCCTCGTTCGTCACGTCGAACGTCAAGGCGGTGTTCGCCGGTGCGTCGATCATCGCCGGCGTGATCTTGAGCTCGTCGGACAACGTCACCGCGTAGGTCGACGCGGACGCGGCGTCCAGGGTCTGTCCCGACGCCGATCCGCTCGAGGCGGTGCACGCCGTTGCGGCGAGCAGCATGCCGATCGCGGCGGCGGCGATCGACGCTCGGATGTGTCGCATCGTTCCTATCTCCTTCGACTCGGTGGGCGTCAGTGTCGCGACGCATCACGCGCGAGAGTGGGGCCGGCGGTCCCGATGTGGACGGGACCTTGGTCCCTGTGGACCGGCCCGACCCGGCCGCACACTGACCGGCATGTTCGCTCGCTACTTCGTCGAACTCGCCGGCGACCGGGACGCCATCGAGCTCATCGTCCTGGATGCGCCCGAGAGATGGCTCCCCACGCTCGCGACCTCCGCGAACCATCGCGGCGACCGCTTGCTCGCCGAGGTCGGTTTCGGCGACGACGTCCGGATCGCGCGAACGGTTGCGCTCACCGTCGGCGACCCGATCCGCAAGCCGGCCAAGACCACCATCCCGCTCGGATGGTCCGCCTCCGGACCCGCGGGCGGCGTGTTCCCCGCGCTCGACGCCGATCTCGAGGTCGCGCCGCTCGAGGACGGCCGGTGCCAGCTCGCGATCAGCGCGCGCTACGAGCCACCGCTCGGGGCGGTCGGCCGCGCGATCGATCGCGCGCTGCTCGCCCGTGTGGCCGAGGCCACGGTCAAGGACTTCCTGGACCGGGTCCGCGACTCGATCGCCCGACGACTGTCGGACGCCGCTCCGCTCACCCAGGGCTAGGATGCGGGCGATGAGCCCGCGACCTGCTCCCCTGCGAGTGATGCTCGTCGACGATCACGAGATCGTGCGCGACGGCATCCGCGCGATGCTCGAGACGCAGGACGACATCGTCGTCGCGACCGAGGCCGGATCGGTTCGCGACGCGATCGACGAAGCCGCTCGCACCCGTCCCGACGTGGTCGTGATGGACGTGCGCCTGACCGACGGCAGCGGGATCGAGGCCACACGCGAGATCCGCGCCGCCCGGCCCGCGACCAAGGTTCTGATGCTCACGTCGTTCGCAGACGACGAGGCCCTGTTCGCCTCGATCATGGCCGGCGCGTCGGGCTACGTCCTCAAGCAGGTCAAGTCGAACGATCTGCTCCACGCGATCCGTGCCGTGGGCGCCGGCGACTCGCTGCTTGACCCCAGCATGACGACGGCCGTGCTCGATCGTCTGCGCCGGGGCAAACAGCTGATGGGCGACGAGAAGCTCGCACGTCTGTCGCCCCAAGAGGAACGGATCCTGCAGCAGATCGCCGACGGCAAGACCAACAAGGAGATCGGCGACGACCTGTCCCTGGCCGAGAAGACGGTCAAGAACTACGTCTCCAGCATCCTGTCCAAGCTCGAGGTTGCCCGGCGTGCGGAAGCAGCCGCATACCTCGCCCGTCACACCACCACGCCCGGCTCCGTCGGCTGAGCCCGGAAGGTCCCGCGCGGACCGGGCCCTTCGCCCCTCCTTCGTCATCCGGTCGGCCGCCATCCTGTGACCAACGAAAACTTCCGAGGTAAGGGAGGTGGAGACGATGGACACCACGATCACCGGAACGATGCCGGAGATCGAGCAGCTCGAGCCGGTCCACACCCGCGGACTCCAGCGGACGATGGGCGCGCTGCGGATGCTGCTCGGCTTCACGTTCCTGTGGGCGTTCCTCGACAAGGCCTTCGCGCTGGGCTTCAGCACGGGCCGGGTCGTGAACGACGCTGGTGAGACCGTGAAGATCGCGTTCTTCGGCGACGCCGCGTGGATCCACGGGGCGTCCCCGACCGCAGGCGCGATCGGCTTCGCGGTGAAGGGCCCGTTCGCCGACGCGATCCACACGGCGACCGGCTTCCACATGACCCAGGCCGGTCCCACGGTGAGCCCGTGGATCGACTGGGTGTTCATGGCTTCGATGCTGCTGATCGGGCTCGGCCTGATGACGGGCGTCATGACCCGGCTCGCCGCGGTCGGCGGGATCGCCTGGCTCGCGGTCTTCTACCTGGGCACCGCGATCTGGCCGGAGAACAACCCGGTCCTGGACGAACACGTGATCTACGCGGTCGTCCTGCTCGCACTCATCTTCGCCAACGCTGGCCGATACTGGGGCCTCGGCAAGATCTGGCAGCGGGTGGACTGGGTGAAGGACCGTCGCTTCCTCTACTGAGGTCCCCCGCGACGGTTCGCCCACCGGCGGGCCCGGCCGAAGGCCGGGCCCGCCGTTCGTGTGGGTCAGCCGGCGAGCATCTGCGTCACCACAAGGTTCAGCACCCCGCCGGCGCGCATGTACGCCACCTCGGCGGGGCCGTCCACGCGCACCGTCGCCGGGAACGTCACCGCCGTGCCGTCGTCGCGCCGCGCCTCCACCGTCACCGTCTGTCCCGGGACGATGTCGCCGGTGAAGCCGCGGACCGCATACGTCTCGGTGCCGTCGATGCCGAGCGACGCCGACGTGTCGCCGTCGGCGAACTGCAACGGCACGATCCACATGCCGACGAGGTTGGACCGGTGGATCCGCTCGTACGTCTCGGCGAGCACGAACCGGACACCGAGCAGCAACGGACCTTTCGCCGCCCAGTCGCGGCTCGAGCCGCTGCCGTACTCCTTGCCGGCGATGACGCCGAGCGGCACGTTCTCGCCGCGGTAGCGCTCTCCGGCGTCGAAGATCGACATCGTCTCGCCGTCCGGGAGGTGGGTCGTCCACGATCCCTCGGTCCCCGGTGCCAGCTCGTTGCGCAGCCGGATGTTGGCGAACGTGCCACGCATCATCACGTGATGGTTGCCGCGCCGTGACCCGTAGGAGTTGAAGTCTCGCGGCTCGACGCCGTGGTCGGACAGGTACGCCCCCGCCGGAGAATCCTTCTTGATCGAGCCTGCCGGCGAGATGTGATCGGTGGTGATCGAGTCCCCCACCTTCACCAGGATGCGCGCGCCCTCGATGTCGGTGTAGCTCCGAGGCGCGAGATCGTCGAAGAACGGCGGCTCCTGCACGTAGGTCGAGGTCGGCTCCCACGCGTACGCCGAGCCGCTCGGCGTGTCGAGCGCCTGCCAACGCTCGTCGCCGTCGAAGATCCGTGCGTACTCCTCGGAGAACTGGTCGGACGTGATGGCGAGCCGGACGGCATCGGCGATCTCTTCGGGCGATGGCCACAGGTCGCGCAGGTGGACCGGGCCGTCCGGGCCCGTCGCGATGGGGTCGGTCGTGAGGTCCACGTCGACCCGGCCGGCGAGGCCGTACGCGACGACCAGCGGGGGCGACGCGAGGTAGGACGCGCGCACCTGTGGATGCACGCGACCCTCGAAGTTGCGGTTGCCAGACAGGACGGCGACGACGTTGAGGTCGCCCTCGTCGACGGCGGCCCCCACTTCCTCGATCAAGGGGCCCGAGTTCCCGATGCAGGTCGTGCAGCCGTAGCCGACGAGGCCGAACCCGAGCTTCTCGAGGTACGGCGTGAGGCCGGCGCGGTCGAGGTAGTCCGTCACCACGCGCGAGCCGGGCGCCAAGGACGTCTTGACCCACGGCCGGACGGTGATCCCGGCCTCAACCGCCTTCTTCGCGAGTAGACCGGCCGCGAGCATCACCGAGGGGTTCGATGTGTTGGTGCACGAGGTGATCGCGGCGATCACGACCGACCCGTCCCGAAGGGTCATGCCGTCGGTCTCGATCGGATGGTGCGTGAGGTCGTCGCCGCCGGGCAGCCGCTCCTGTCGGACCGGTCCGCCCTCCGCGACGAACGCGCCGATCTCCTTCGCCTTCGGGTCGGGGATCGCGTGCTCGTGGAACGCGGCGACGAACGAATGCCAGACGTCGGGCAGCGCGACCCGGTCCTGCGGACGCTTCGGTCCTGCGAGCGACGGCTCGATCGTGGCGAGGTCGAGCTCGAGCAGTTCGCTGAACGTCGCCTCCGGCGCGCCGTCCACCCGGAACAGGCCCTGCTCCTTGGCGTAGCGCTCGGTCCGATCGGCGGCGTCGCCTCGTCCGGTGAACCGCAGGTACGCGAGCGTCTGGTCGTCGATCGGGAAGTACGCGCTCGTCGCGCCGTACTCGGGGCACATGTTGGACAGCGTCGCGCGGTCGGCGATCGGCAACGTCGACAGGCCGTCGCCGGTGAACTCGACGAACCGCCCGACCACACCGTGCGCACGCAGCATCTGCGTGAGCGTGAGCACGAGATCGGTCGCGGTCGTGCCTGCCGGCATCGCGCCGGTCATGCGCACGCCGACCACGAGGGGCTGGGGCAACGCGATCGGCTGCCCGAGCATCGCGGCCTCGGCCTCGATCCCGCCGACGCCCCAGCCGAGCACGCCGAGCCCGTTGATCATCGTCGTGTGCGAGTCCGTGCCGACGATCGTGTCGGGCACGGCGACGCCGTCGCGCACCGCGACCACCTGCCCGAGGTGCTCAAGGTTCACCTGATGGCAGATCCCGGCGCCCGGCGGCACGACCCGGACGTTGTCGAAGGCTTGCTGCGCCCATCGAAGGAACCGGTAGCGCTCGCCGTTGCGCCGGTACTCGAAGTCGATGTTGGCCTCGTACGCCTCCGGCGTCCGGAACAGATCGACCTGCACCGAGTGGTCGATGATCAGATCCACGGGCACGAGCGGGTTGACCTGTGCAGGATCGCCGCCCGCGCGCTCGACCGCGCTCCGCATCGCGGCGAGGTCAACGACCGCCGGCACGCCGGTGAAGTCCTGCATCAGCACGCGGCCGGGCATGAACGCGATGTCGTTCGCCGGTCCGGGCCAGGCCGCGAGCGCGGCGACGTCCGCATCCGCCACGTCGCGCGTCCCCGCACGACGGAGCAGGTTCTCGAGCAGGATCCGGACGGTGTGCGGGAGCCGTTCAACGTCGCCGATCCCCTGCTCCGTGAGCCATGCGAGCCGTGCGAACCCGAGCTCGCCGCCGGCAACGGTCAGGCGCCCGCGTGCGCCGTCGAACATCGTCGTCATGGTCGTCGTTCCCCCGTGGTGTCGTTGCATCCATCCTCCCACGGGGTCGCAGGCACCCGTCAGGCGCCCTGCCGCCCGTACGCCGAGCCGGCTACGCCGAAGAGGACCGGTGCTCCTCGCGGAGCGCTTCCTTGTGCTGCATCCGCGCCGCGCGGCGGAGCTTCGCGGCGCGCTGGCGGCGCCGTTCGATCTCGGTCTCGATCGCGATCGGCGGCACCGCTCGAGGCTGTCCGTTCTCGTCGAGCGCGACGAAGACGAAATACGCGGTCGCCGCGTGGACGGTCCGGCCGGAGATCGGGTTCTCCGCCTCGACGCGGACCCCGCATTCGAGCGAGGTGGTGCCGACGTCGTTCACCGACGCGCGGAGCTGCACGACGTCGCCGACGTGCACCGGCTCAAGGAAGGACAGCTCGTCGACGCTGACGGTGACGCACAGCCCCTCGGCATGGCGGATCGCGGCGAGCGCGGCCGCGGTGTCCGCCAGCCGCATGATCACGCCGCCGTGGACGTTGCCCGCGACGTTGGCGTCGGTCACCTCCATCAGCTGGGTCAGCGTCACGTGCGAGGCGCTCACCGGCTTGGGCTCGTGCGTCACGGGGGCATCCTACGGGTGGATGTCATCCACTCCGTCGCACTCCGTCGCACTCCGTCGCAGGCGTAGACGAGGACAGCACAACGTTTCGAGCCGGCCCGGCGACCCGCCGGCAAACCTCGCTGCCGGCGGTCCGCCCCGGCATGCTCCGCGCTTGCGGGGCAAGCTCATGACCTCCCCTTCAGACGGACCGGCCGCCGGTACCATCGCGCCGATGCGCCGCCTCGTCCTCGCAACGCTCCTGGTCGTGGGAGCCGCGTGCACGGGCGCGTCGGGTTCCCCCGAGCCGCCCTCGTCCCCACCTGTTTCTCCCCAGCCGACGGATCTGCCGCAAGGACTTCCCGCCTCGTTCGGCGACGCGGCCGCTCCGGGAGACGTGCCCGTCGCCGCCCTCGTCCCGCTCAAGGCGCAGGTCACCGGGTCGTGGCGCGCCTCGACCGCCGCCGGCGACACGATCGTCGTCGCATGGGAGATGCCCGGTGGCGATCCGTTCAGGACCGATCGCGGCATCGCCGCCTGGCGTCGTTTCGACGATGGCGACGCGCCCTGGCGCCCGGTGTGGGGCCACGCGTACGCCGCTGGACGGGCGCCGGTGGAAAACGTCGGCGCGCAGATCGCCGACGTGACCGGCGACGGATCGCAAGACGCCGTGATCCTCGCCGAGACCGGCGGCTCAGGGGCGTGCGGCACGACATCGGTGGTCGATCTGGCGAGCACCGCGGTCGTGTATCGCTCCAGCGGATGCGATCGCACGGTGGGCCCGAACACCGATCCGCCCGGATTGCTCGTCCGCGAGGCCGTCTACCGCCCCGGCGACGCGCATTGCTGTCCCAGCAGGGTCCGCGAGACCGTCCTCGTCGACGACGGTGGGAACTGGCAGACCGCGAGCGTCCGGACCACGACGCCCTGACGGCCCCTTATCCAAAGGTGTCGGGGGCCGGACGTAGTATCCGGCCGGTATGGCGCGGATCTTCGTCGAGGGCTGGTCGCCCGAGTACGGCGCACCGCTCGACGCGGCCGAGCTCACGCCGGCGGAGGGCACCGTCGACGACGCCGTCGAGGGCGTCGACTGGGCGCCGCTCGACGGGCGCGACGACGGCTGCGAGCGCATCGCCTTCGTCGACGGCGTCCGCCGCATCGACGCACGGCTGACGGTCGACGACCCGATCGCCGGACCGATCCCGGGACTCT
>Ga0136846_1238470_pt1 | contig 10869 bp, 7 predicted proteins | sample HopSoiMetagenom2_FD_96841 | JGI IMG/M metagenome (GOLD analysis project Ga0136846, IMG submission 96841) | Grasslands soil microbial communities from Hopland, California, USA - 2 Assembly 2016 (version 4) | ecosystem: Environmental > Terrestrial > Soil > Grasslands | place: USA: Hopland... | reverse complement strand
TGCAACGACGAGCAGGGGTCTTTTGGCGTGATGAGCGGGCATGATCGAAATACTCTCAGCCTCTCAGCCTCTCAGCCTCTCAGCCTCTCAGCCTCTCAGCCCCTGGGCTGTCGGGTCTTGTGATGAGGCCGATCTCATCGGTGCGAGTCTTGGCATGACCGCGGTGACGCTTCAATGACGAGCAAAAATTCCCCCGCGGCACAAATTCACGAGGCCATTGAGATTTGATCTGAACAGGGCAGGTCGGACACGTGGATGCCGAAGGAGCTGATACATAAGGAAGGTTGTACTTGTCCCAGGAGCTTCCTTGAAAGGCCCCAGTTCTTCCGCCAGCGCGCAGGCGAACTCCAATCTGCTGCAATCGTTCAATGAGACCTATCGCGAGTTGCGGCGGATCGCTCGCTCCCGTTTGCATAGGAATGAGCGTTTCACGCTTCTCGACACCACTTCCCTGGTTCACGAATGCTTCCTGAAGTTGTCCGGTGGCCACGTTCCGGAACTGAAGGAAAAGTCGGAGTTTCTTGCCTACGCCGCCACAGTGATGCGAACCGTGGTGGTGGATCACATTCGCCACCGCCATGCAGAGCGCCGCGGCGGAGGAATCGCCGACCTCACGATGGGGACAGAAGCGGATCAGGTCGCCATACAGTCGGTGAACGAAATACTGGAGGTCAACGAGGCGCTTCAGTCTTTGGCCAAGCTCGACCCCCATCTGGCGCGGGTGGTCGAAATGCGCTACTTCGGCGGGTTTTCGGAATTGGAAATCGCCGAGGCCCTGAATCTGAACGAACGAACGATCCGCCGCCACTGGGAGAAGGCCCGCGCATTGCTGCGCGTCTCCATGGGACGGTGATGCCGCCAGGCCATGCCTTTACTCAACACTGGGGATCTCGCAACGCTTGCCCGCCTTTGGGAAGAGGCGCAGGACGTTCCAGTTGCGCAGCGCGCAGCTTGGGCGGAGGGGCACGCTGACCTGCAAAGGGAGCTCAAGGATGCACTGAAAGCGATGATCGCGGACGGGGAGGAAGAGAACTCAGGCTTCCTGAGCTCATTGCCTCCCATCGCGGGCCTCGATAGTTCCGAGATGGTGGCGCCTTTGGCTACCGGCCAGATACTCGGGATCTACAAGCTTATTCGGGAGTTGGGCCGCGGGGGCATGGGCTCAGTCTGGCTGGCGTCCCGGCAGGACGGGCTCATCAATCGCCTGGTGGCATTGAAACTGCCGCACGCCTGGATGAGCGGCGCCAAGCTATCGCTGCGCTTCAGCCGTGAGCGCGAAATTCTTGCATCGCTGACGCATCGCAACATTGCGCGTCTTTATGACGCCGGCGTCACGAACGATGGTCGGCCTTACCTTGCACTCGAATACATCGAGGGCCGAGCGCTTCTGGACTACTGCAACGACCTGTCGCTGGGCGTGAAGCAACGCCTGGAACTGTTTCTTCAGGTCCTCGCTGCCGTTGACTACGCACACCAACATCGCGTCGTGCATCGTGATCTGAAGCCATCCAACATGATGGTGTCATACGACGGGTACGTGCACTTGCTCGACTTCGGTATTGCCAAGCTTCTGGAAGATGGCGCCGGCAACGCTCACGACACGCAGCTTGGAATTCCCGCGCTGACGCCGAGCTATGCCTCGCCGGAGCAAATCGAGGGAAAGGACGTCGGTACGGCCTCGGACGTCTATTCGCTCGGCGTCGTGCTGTACGAGCTGCTCACCGGCCGACGGCCTTATCGCGTGGATCGTCCAACGCGTGCAGCGATGGAAGAGGCCATTCTTCGCGCGGAAATCGAGCCGCCCAGTGTCGCAGCGCGACAGTGCCGCCAGCCCGAGCGGTGGGGAACCTCGGCGAAAGGGCTTTCCGCCAGTCTGCGCGGCGACCTCGACACCATCGTATTGACAGCCCTGCAAAAGTCGCGTTCGCGGCGATACATCGGCGTCGCACCCTTCTCGGACGACATCCGACGATACTTGGCCGGCCAAACGGTGCTTGCCCGTCGCGATGGCACGTGGTATCGGTTTGCGAAGTACGTGCAGCGCAACCGGGTGGTCACGGTGTCCGCGGTGCTTGTGACCATGAGTCTTTCGATCGGCCTCGCCGTCGCGATCGATCAAGCGAAGGAAGCGACGCAACAAGCCCGCCTTGCACTCGAAGGCAAGCGCACAGCCGAGGCGGCGATGAGCTTCATGGATGGCATCTTCCGCGCAAACGCAACGGGCAAGGCTGATCAGGTCGCCGCGCGGAACACCACAGCGCGCGAACTGCTGGATATCGGTGCAAAGCGTATCGATAGCTCGCTCGCGGATGCTCCAGCTGTCAAGCTGACGCTCTATCGAACACTCGGAGACATGTACAAGCAGCTCGCGCTTGGTGACGATGTCACCCGCATCCAGCGCAGCCGCATCGCGCTGGCACGCTCGCAACCAGATCCGGGCCACCGCGAATTGATCGATGCGTTGCTCGACTTCAGTGAGTCGACGCTGGGCACGGCCGATACCAACGCGGAAGAAGAAGGGCGGCGGGCGGTCGAAGAGGCGACCAATCGGCTGCGTGCCAACGATTCACAAGAGAAGGAAGATGTTCTGCGACTTGCCAGAGCGGAATGCTTGTTGGCGCTGGCTGTCAGTGCGAGGGATGTGAGCAAGGCTTTGGTCCATAGCGCGAATGCGCAGGAACTGCTGAAGCAATATCCGTCAAGCGAGGAGTATGTGAACTCGCTGCATGGAATGGCGACCTTCCAGCTTCTTCTTCGCAACTACCAGCAGGTCGAGACCACGCTCGGCGAGAAGGAGTTCGTCGAGTCGCCCAACCCCATTCACCGGATTCTCGGCAATCAGCTTCATTGCGTTGCGCTATCGCATCTTGGCAATCCGTTGGGGGCGGAGTCGGCGTGCCGAAAGGCGTTTTCCGGCGCCACACGCCTGCTCGGAGCCGGCAATCTCATGACCGAACACTCTGCATATTTCCTGGGAGAGTTCCTGGTCATGATGGGTATGTTTGACGAGGCAGAGTCACTGCTTGTCGAAGAGGCTGATGTCGTCATCAAGGTAGGCAGGCTGAGTCCCATGCGAGATGTGGCGAGCCTTTACACGCTTTTAGCCAAGGCTGACGCGGATCGTGGCAGGTATGACAGCGCGCAAGCCTGGCTCGACAAGTACGCCGCACAGGTGGCTGCGGGCAATGAGCCTCAGCAGGGGCTGCAAAAGTGGCTCAGGCCCGTCCAACTGCAACTCCTGATCGCCCGTGCCCGCTACACCGAAGCGCAGGCGTTGCTCGAGGCGAGTCGGCAGCTCATGATGCCAGGACACAAGGAGGCGCAAGCACTTCGGCTGGGATCGGCATTGCTTGCAATTCGAGAAGGGAATGTGGATAGAGCGGCCGTGATCCTCGAGGCGTTGAACCATGTTGAAGGAGACAAGTTGAGCCCCTTGTCTCCCGATGTGCTCACGCAGGACATCTTGACGGCGGAACTCCGGCTCGCCCAGGATCGGCCCAAGGACGCGAAAGTCATCGCCTCGAGCGTGCTAAAGCGGATCGAAACCAGTGTTCGCCCCACATGGTTTCGCTCATGGATGCGCGAAGCAGAGATCCTTGGTGGACGGGCCGAGTTGGCGACTGACCGTGGGGAAGATGCCTTGCGGCACTTTCAGCGCGCCGTGACATTGGGAGAACAGTTTCTGGATCGGCGCAGCACCCTTCATGGCGATGCCTTGGCCTGGCTCGGCATAGCCTATGCCGAATCAGGGCGCCGCGCCCAGGCGCAGGCTTTGGTGAATCAGGCGAATAGCATCTTCGCGAACCGAAAAGGCGATGCGAACACGATGCGAGACAGGCTAGCCGCTCTGGTTCGGCGCCGGCTCGTGGCGACTGGTCAGTAAGGACATGGCCAAATTCGAAAGCATTGCGCGACGAGCACGGCTGCCAATTCCTCGCGAGTACCGGTTCACCATTGGTCTCGCACCTCAATGCCTTCAGGGCGAACTGGAAATTTCGATTTGAACGTCCTGGTAGGACGCGACGTCCCGCCCGTCGTGCCGGGCGGCGATGTAGCGCGTCGCGAGAAACATGCTTCTCACCGCGTCCAGCGTTCGTGCGTCGAGTTCACTGGCGATCGATATCTTCGCGTCGACGACACGTCCCAATTCGTCGATGTAGACGCGCACGCGAATCGGCAGGCCTGACAGCTCGAGGCCTTCGAGCATGTCGGAGTCCACATCGGATCGAGGCAGGGCGGGGCGGTCGAGCATCTCCCGCGGATAGAAGCGGTTTAGTGGCGATGGCACCACGCGCTCGGTGGCACGTGCTGCCATGGGAGCAGGAGCAGGAGCAGGAGCAGGAGCAGGAGCAGGCAACGACTTCGCAGCCACTGTCTGCACCCAGCGCGTCGTCATCGCCGGCGTTGCGCCTGTCTGCAAGGCGGTCGCATGCTCATCAATACTGCCGCGCCATCCCATCCCGGCTGCATGCAGGATCACCGAGGCCCCTGCCGCAAAGCCGATGGCTGCGGCTCGCGGCCTCATGCGAGCCGCCACTCAGTCCACCGCCTTCACTTCGCGCCAGTTGAGCTGCTTCAGTCCTGCGGCTGTGCTCAAGTTCGCCGGAATCCTCACGACGCTGCCGTTGCCCGAGCCGCTGTACACGCGCAACTTGCCGTTCACGCGCTGGTACGAGAGATCGGTGATGACGCTGTTCGATGCCTGCGAGATCGCCGGACTGTTGTCCGTGCCGATCATCTGCGTCTTGCCCGTGGCGAAGCTCACCACGAAGTCCCGTCCCGTTCCCGAGGACGAGCAGGTCTGTCCGTTCGGCAAGTTGGCCGCAAAGGCGACGCTTCCTGCGTTTGCCACCGGCTGCACGTTCATGCGTTCGGCGATGCCGTTGCTCGAACCCAAGTCGAAGTACCAACCCATCACCGATGTGGGCGCACTGCCGATGCCCGCGACTAGATCGGCATTGGCCTGAAGCTGGCTGCGAGTGATCGGAAGAGTTGCGCTGCTGGGTAGCGTGGACGCGCTGTAGAAGCCGCCAAAGGAACTGGTGCCGTCGATGATCGCGTAGAACGATTGCAAATCAGGGCTCAGGATGTCGCTGTCGGCCAGCAAACGTCCGGTGCCGATCATCACGTAGCGCTTTTTCGAGTTAGGGTCGGTCTCAACGAGAGGCCGCGTCGTCACGGCCTGCGAAGTGCCCTTGTCGTTGGCGAGCTTGGCGATCTTCGTCGGGCTCGCGTAGTTGCCTGTGCCGCTCACGTCCAGGCGCCACACATTGCCTTGCATGTCGCCCGCGTAGATCGCGTCAGCGGTGAAGTCGGTGTAGTCAGGGACGAACGCTGTGTGATGCGCGATGTCCAGAGGAGACGAGGTGGAACCCTCTGGTGTGGCAACCGCTTCGAGCAGCGTACCTGTGGCGGGATTCACGAAGAAGAAGTAGCCCTTGCCATCGCTGTTTCCGTATCCCGAGGTGAAGATCACGACCCAGCCGTACTTCTTCGTTTTCACGAGGCTCGGCGTGCCGTAGCTGTAGCCCATACGTGAGTCGGTGAATTCCCACAGCACCTTGCTCGCAACCCTGTCGTCGGTGGTCCATGAACTTGGATCTGTCACGTCGATCGCGAAGTAGCCCTTTCCGCCCTTGCCGAGTCCGCCGATGAGCACGGAGCGCCAGTCGGCGGCGGTCTGATTCGAGCCGGACGTATTGGCGAAGTTCGCGTCGACGACAGTCGGCGTCGCGTCCACGAAAAAGTGATGCGCGTAGCTCGCGCTGCCAAGCGATGCAAGGCCGGAGGTGGTTGCCGAGTTTGAGTCGCCGTAGACGAAGCTCGGGATGTAGGCGAACAGTTCCTTGCCGGAACTTTCGCTGCCGGTCGAACCGTCGAACGCATGCAGCATGCCGTCATTGGAGCCCACATAGACGACCGTTGTGCGGCCTGCGTGCTGGCTCTTGAAGGCGCTGTAGCCGGGGTTGTCCGTGTCGTAGTAGGTCGCCCGCGGACCGGCCACGGCAATGGGCTTGGAATTGACGATGTCGCCGAGCAGGTGCGAACGGTTGCGGTAGCTGCCCCCGTTTGCGATTTCCTGGGCCGACTCGCCGCGAAGATACGCGACGAAATTCGACGCCGATTGCGACTTTTTGTCGACATCCGGCACGTTGGAGAACGACGTGAAATAGGTACGCGGACTGAGGCTCGACTTCGTCAATTCCTTGTAGGTGAAGGGCAGCGCCGCGTTGTCGGTCGTGCAGCAGGTGACGATCTTGCGAGCCGACGAGTTCTTGGCCGTGACCATCGAATCGAGCACATCGCGCGCGTCCCATTGCAGGGCGGCAGAGGGCGTGCCGTCACTCTTGAAGCTCACCTTGGTCGCGATGAGTTGCCCAGTCCAATCCTTCGGTTCGTAGGACGCTGCGTAGCTGATCGTGCCGTTGCTCGTCACGTTGGGTGACGCAAGCGACAAGGCCGTGCTCGTCCCCGTTTTCGTCTCACTGGCCATCTTCGCGAAGGCCTTTGTGAGGCCGCTCTTCATTGCATCGGGCTGGCTGCCCGGGAAGTAGTTGTCCGGCCGCTTATCGACATTGCCGTTGTTAGTGGAGTAATTCAAGGAAGAAGCGTCCACCGTCAGCGTGTCGGTGCTTTTGTACCAAGTTCTGTCGTCAAGGGTGGTCGGTCCGTTCGAACCAGAGTAGGGGCTGAAGTTCGCAGGGGTCTCGAAGCCGCCATACTTGGCCGCAAGCCAGTATTGGTTCTTGCTCTTATAGACCTGATTCTCCATGACGTCCATCCAGTACGTATTGACAGTCTGTTTATCGGGCATGTCCGTGCGGATGTCGTTCGTGTGCGCGTCGTACGCGAGACCCGCGATGTAGTAGGAGCTGCACTTTTCTGCATTGCTGCGGCAGGTTCTGCTGCTCGAGTCGGCGTAGAGGTCGCCAAGGTGGCCGCTCTTCAACCCTTCGAGCTGGCCGACCATGTCAGTCGCCGTCTTCACATTGGTGCTCGTGTCGGCAGCGACTTCGCTCGGCATGTCGGGCTCCAGGGCGCTTCGGAGCGTGCTGCCGTAGAGGTTGGCGTCGCGGTGGGTGTTGACGTCACCAATGCCGAGGATGAAGTTCTTCTGGCAGCTGTAGAGAATGGGGCTGCCGTAGGCGGTGCCGCGTGCTTGCCATACCTCGTTGCTCGTGATGGCCGGGAATCCATCGAGCCACTTGGCGGCGGTGTTTGAATCGCCGGCGCCCGCCAGGGTCGTGTACGCGCTGACGTTGCCCAGGTTCTTGTAGTAGCGCAGGGCAGCGTAGAAGAGTTCGCTTACTGGGTCATAGCTCTTGTAGGAGTGCGCGTAGTTTCCGAACTTGTTGAGGTAGTTCATGACCCCGCTGTCGGTGATCGACACGGTCCATCCCGCGGCCGCCGCGAACTTCTTTGTGTCGTCCGCGTCGGCCTCGTCGGGATTGGTCGTCATGACGCCGGTGCTCGCATCCCACTCGGCATTGTTGTTGGGGGTGGATTCGGAGCCTGGCACCGGCTGCATCGGGCCGATGTACTTCATGCGGGCACGCATGACGCCGCCGTCGCGCTGCTGATTGCTATCGCCGTGGTTGTAGTAGCCGAAGGCCGAGTAGCGCAGACTGGATGAATAGGCCTGCATCAGACCTTCGGGCTTGTAGTTCGTGCCGTACGGGGTGCAGTTGCTTTCCAGGCCATGTTTCGGGTCGCACACCAGCACATTGATGTAGAGCTCGTAGGTCGTCGCGGGATTGGCGTAGTCCGACGACGAACTGTTCACCCACGAGTTCTGTCCCGTATAGGGCGTGGCGCCGGAGGTTCTGGTGCCGGCGGTGCCGGTGCCGTGATCGCCGGTGTTCGTGCTCGTGATCCACATGCGGCGCCCGAGGTTGCGCAGGCGCGTCGTGGCGCCGGATGTCCATGCGTCCGCCCTGAACGGGGTGGCGCCCGCGAGCGAATCCGTGACCAATGTCTTCTCCGGAATCACAGGGCTCTCGCTTGCGGCATAGGTCTTGGAGAGGACGGTCATGGTCGTCGTGTCGACACTGCGATAGCCGCCCGTCAGAACCCACCGGAACGCGTCGAGCGTTTGCATCGATGACCAATTGAGATAGTTTCCGCTCCACAGCGGCACGCTCTCGGTGCTCCTGCACGCGTGGTCGGTTCCAGCGCTGTGCGGCGCGAAATAGCTCGTGGAGTAATCAGGTGCGGTCTTGGTGCCGGTCTTCTGTACAACGTAGCGATAGCACTTGGCCGGATCGAAGTAGCCAAGGAAGGTGCTCGTCGCGTTGTACGGCGTGGTGCTGGGGTACGCAGGCGTCGTCGCCGTGGGCCATTCCACAGAAAGTGCAAGGATCAGGTTGCCCGGCGGCGCGTCGGTGGAAAACAGTGGGCTGTCCGCGAGGTCCAGCGCGAAGGACGCGGCGGGCAGCAGCGAAACGGAGAAAAGCGCAGCGGTAAAAAGTCGCCGCGCAAAGGTGGCGGCAGAGTGCCGGGTCGACGAAGTGGAATTCATCAGCGCCTCAAGTTCAGTAGGCAAACGTGGTCTGGAAGAAGGCCTGCGTGTTGCGCGGACCGGTGACGCGAACGCTGACGCGGTACACGGGCCGCGATTCCCCGCCGGGTTTTTGAAGCCAGGCGCTGCCGCTAGGATCGGGGCTGCCGGTCGCGATGACGCAGCTGCTGTCGTCGGGGGGGCCATGGCCCGTGCACTGCCGGTCCACGACGTAGCGCACGGTGATGCCCTGCGTTGAATCGGTGGTTTCCTTCATGCCGGCACTCGAGAAGAGGCTGTCCTTGACGAGCAGCTTCGGAATGCCCTGTGCGTTGGTTTCGAGCTTGATCGACGAGTAGTTGGCCGAGTTCAGGAGGTCGGAGTTGCGCGCAGTCTCGGCGCTCAAGGCGCCGCTGCCGGTGAACGCTGCGCGGGCGAGTGCAATGCCACGCTCGCCCTGGTTCGTGAGGTCTCGTCGAAAAGCGAGATTGCCCGCGAGGATGGACGAGGTGTCGAATGAGCGAACCATCGCGACGGCGCCGATCATGAGCACCACCATCGCGATCAAGGTGATCAGCATGACGATGCCGTGCTGTCTTGCGCGGCGGCCTTGGGGCGGAACGGGACGACGGTTCACGGTTCGCCTCACTTGGCTAGAAAGCGTTGTTGCGCACGGGAATTGTTGTTTCCAGCGTGCGGTAGCGGAAGTGCTGCTCCTGATCGCTCAGGGTGCGTGGGTAAGCGAGGCCGAGCTTCTCGAGGTCGGCGAAGAGCGTGATTGGCAAGTTGGGAGCAACATCCTTCTCTGCGAGAGAGGTGCGAAGAATGAGCCCCACGCGGATCGCCTTGATCTGAGCCAGGCGTGTGGCCGCGATCTGGTCGCCCGCGGACAGCACGCTCAGGGCGTAATTGCCGGTGGAAGGCGACACCCATGCATCGATCTTGCCGTCGTTGTTGGTGTCCACACCGTAGACAGCGTGCATCTCGAACACGCCCTCGGCCTGCGCCTGGGGAGCGTCGTCGTTTATGCGCAAGAGGTCGTAGCTGTAGAGAACGTTGTTGTCGCCTACCCCGAGCAGCATGAAGAGCGGTGTGCGCCCGGATGCGACGTTGCCCAGCTTCATCGCGACGGTCGACGACGAATAGTTGGTGAGTGTTGCGCTTTCTGCCTGATAGGCTCCTGAAAGAGCCAGGGGGGGTGCCGATCCGGTAGTGAAGGTGCTGCTCACCTGTCCCACCATGCAGGGCTTTCTCGCACCGCCCGCCAGGCTTTGCTGGTCGGCCACGAGGACGAGATCGTTCGCGCTGAAGTCGACGGTGTTTTGCAGATCGAGCGACGAACTCGTCGCGACGCCCGATTCGGTGAATGGCACTGGCGTCCCGCTGTCACCGGACGCGGCCATCACCACGAGAACGTCTGATTTCGATCCACTCGCGCCCGGCGTGGTCTGGCCCGGCAGGATCAGCACAGGCGCTGCGCGGAACACGCCGCTCTTTCCTGGATTCACGCTCTCGAAAGGTGCATCGAGTGTTTTCGTCAGGGGCAAAATCGGTACGCTCGATTTCGATGCATACACGGGGCATCCATATGCATACGTAGCCGACTGCGGCAAGCCCGAGCCGGCACTTCGAAGCCAGCTATCGATCTTGTAGAGCGCAAGCTGGCCGGCGTGTTCGATGTCGTTGACCGAGCTCAGCGTTCGCTTGCGTCCTTCGAAGGTCGCCATCACCTCGAATATCGCGAGTGTCAGGAGCATGCCGACCAGCAGGCCAACCATCAGCTCGATGAGCGTCATGCCGGCTTCACGTCGGCGACTTGTCACGATCCTCATGGAATCACCACCTGCGTCACGTACTGATTCGATGCGGCGTCCGCGTTTGTAGCGCCGACGGATTTCCACTTGAGAATGATCGTCACGACGCCGTTCGAGTCGGCCTCGCCAACCTTTACGCTCGCGCCTGGGAGTCCGTGCTTGGTATCGGTGAGCTGGTCGTTCCACGCGTCCAGCTTGGCGCTTGACAGGCTCGTGCTCTGTTCTGCCCACATCTGCGACACGAGGTCGTTGGCGAGCAGCGCCGCCCGCGAACGGTCTTCGGACTGCACCGAGAACTGCACGGCTCGCGCCTGGAGCGCCACGACGCCGAGCACGCCAAGTAGAAAGACAAGCAGGCTTACCAGCACCTCGATGAGTACCACGCCGCTTTGAGGCCGGCGCGATCGCGGCAAAGGAAAGTGTTTGTCAGCAGCCATCGGGATGCTCACTCGACAAAGTCCTGCTCGGATCGCACATGCGCACGCGGCCGCCGAGGTAGGCAAAGACCTTCAGCGCTCGGCTATTCGGGTTGGAAGAATTCGAGACGGTGTAGACGGC
>Ga0136846_1234348_pt1 | contig 10869 bp, 14 predicted proteins | sample HopSoiMetagenom2_FD_96841 | JGI IMG/M metagenome (GOLD analysis project Ga0136846, IMG submission 96841) | Grasslands soil microbial communities from Hopland, California, USA - 2 Assembly 2016 (version 4) | ecosystem: Environmental > Terrestrial > Soil > Grasslands | place: USA: Hopland... | reverse complement strand
CTTTTTTCAACGAGAGCGAAATGGCGCTCTTCTCTGAGTGCATGCTGCAGTGTGCTCGAAACGTCTTGACACCGCCGACATTGTCAGAGACGCCTGTTTACGTCAACTACCCTCGCTCCCTGTGAATGCTTAAAATTGCAGGAAGACGCTGTTTTAGAATCGAAGTAGGAGGGAGTGACGTGCATAAATCGAGTGAAGGCAATCCAGAGCAAGATTCTGCCCAAGCAGTAGCGCACATTGCAAGCGCTCACGAAATTCTGAACGCCCTGCAAGAGAAGATCGGAAAGCATCCAGAAGTGGGAGCGGCTATTCTCAAGCTAGAGATAGCGCTGAATATTCTGACGATAAAGACTGGCGCATTATTGTAGCGGCGAGGGTGACCAGCGATTCTCAAATGGTGTAATTTGCTTGATTTCAACAGCAACCGTTCGTCAGCTCTGCGCTCCAGGTGCTATACTCCGTGGCGCGTTTGCAATGTTCGGTCCCATCCCGGGGCGCGACCTTGGCTGATCCCGTTCCCGTCGTTTGATACCTACATTCAAATAGCTTCCTCGATTCAGAGAAGGTCCAATGAAAAACATATTCGTCGGCAATCTCGATTTCCACGTTGTTGAAGATGATGTGCGTCAACTCTTTGGCCAGTACGGCCAAGTGGAACGTGTGGCACTCATGACAGATCGTGAAACCGGACGGTCTCGTGGATTTGCTTTTGTTGAAATGGCAAATATGAATGAGGGTGAGAAAGCGATTGCAGAGCTGAACGGCTCACAATTTGGTGGCCGAACCCTCAACGTCAATGAAGCCCGTCCCAAACCGGCACGTAGCGAAGGAATGAATAGTGGGTTTGGTAAAAGTGCTGGTAGGCAGCGCGGCGGTCGCTGGTAAGCCGAACTCAACCGATCATGCCAGTTGTTGGTGAAATTGCCTGTTTTTGTCAATTGTGTGGAATCCAGGGTAGTGGAATCCAGTGCCGGTTATACGGTAGAGTATTTCGTCGAGTCGTTTTTTGCAGCCCCACTTTCTTGCCATTCGCCGTTCGGGTAAGACATTACCATTTGGGCTGCCGTTCCAAGTTACGGAAGTTGGTGACGAAGCCCCCGACCCGGCGCTGGCCAGACGATGGACCGGGGGACTTATTCTTTCTACGCCATGCAGCCTTACGATTGGCCTCCTCCGTTTCTGTTGGTTTTCAGGCATGACGGCACCCTCTGTGAAACACTGGAAACGTGGAAGAAGAACCAAAGTTAATCATCGAGTCCGAGCCGGACGATATGTTCTTGAAAGCACGCTGCTCCTCTTGCAAGGCGCGGTTCGATCTGACTGGCAACGGTCTTAACGAGAAGGAATTGCTGCGCGCGATGTTCGATTTGCACACACGCAGAGTCCACTCGCCGAAGCCTGGCAATGGCGAAGCAGAAAAATCCGGCAATGGTTGAACTCAAATAATCAATTCGGAAGAGTAGCACTTGGGTAGCACGACGAAGAGTAGAAAGTCCCGACGCGCGTGGTAGGAAACACCGGTCCGAAGCCACACCGAGTTGTGGCATGTTAATCAGCTCAGAGGGTCGGAACGGGTTCGCGTAACTGCTGAGAACAGGCGATTACACAACGACGACCCGAAGCGAGCCCCACGGAACCCTCCCGCTGGGTTGTGAGTGAGATGGCGATTTTCACCAACCAAACGAGTCGCGTCCCAGAACATAATCAAAATTTCAACGCGGACATCGGTGGTATCCCGGCATTTAGCCTCACTTCGTGTGCGACAGACGTTTGGAGATTAGGGTGGCGTGGATTTCATTCTTGTCCCAAGTGCCTTTCACGATCACCCTATCACCATCTGTAATCTGACTGACATCGATGTCATTGACCTTTTTGCTGCCGTGCTCCTGGCTGACCCACCGCGTCGAGCTGTCGTACTTAACAGTCATGTCAGCATGGGAATCGACTTTCCTAACGAGCAGGGTGGATTTGTCTGGATTGCTGCTTACGACATTCCCCTCCAATCTGGTTTGCCTGCCTTTCTTCTCCATTTTCTCCTGAGCGGACGCTGAGGTGGCCATCACGGCCAATAGAGAAAGCGTGATTACAGACGCCCACAACATAGCGATCTTCTTCATTGTGACCTCCGCTAAATGATTTAGCAGCAACAAACGATAGACCTGGAGTGGTTTGGTGCGCAAGTGCGAATTGAGCAGAACGTTTAATGAGACTTCAATACAAAACTTCGGCTTCGCCCTTCTCTGAAATCAAATTTTGAAAGTAGGCTACAATCTTGTCTCGTCGTGCCATCAGGGCTTTGACTTCCTCCTTATTCAGATAGCCCTTAGTCTTCACTGTTAACTCGTTTTCATCGAGCGTTTTCAGCTTATCGAACAACTGTCGCTCGCATCGAACTAGATCATCCAGGTGCTGCGGGTCTTTGTTACGCCGAAAGGCGCGAGTGAAGTCAATTCTCCAGATCTTCCAGTTGTGGCCGATTAGCACGTTCGTGAGGTTGACGTCGGTATCATGTTCCAAAGAGCCTCAACGTCGATTACGATTCGCAGAGGAACCCGTGTGCTCCTGCGAGATTGGCGGAACGGCAGATCTGAAGACATTGGAGCTATGCTGGCAACGTTTAATCTAAACGAACTGAAAACGCAAATCTCTCAGAGCGCGATGGGCGAAAGTGGGCAATTGCTGACGGATTGTACTTCATGATCCAATCCAGCAGCCGACGGCAAGAATTGCCCCGGCAAATGTCGCCGGGAACCGCTGCCTAACGTTGGGAGCCAAATAATAGAGAGCTTCGACCGGGACGACGGCGAAGCCCGGCACCGGTTCGCAAGCTGAGGCCGGGCCATCCGGTAGGTGCTGAAACCGATTACTTTTTTGAATGGCCGACTACTCGCACCATCGAGAAGGAACTTACTACGCCTTAGACCGGTTGTGTTGTCGGCATCACATTTCTCCACTAGAATTGCTCGTAATTTCCTCCCAGGAGAAACTTATGGCTACTCTGAAAACATCTCTCCGTCCTGATCCCAGCTTCTACACATCTGCCAAAGCCGCAATGCAAGCTGCACCGGAGAAGCTTGCTTACATCTCGCTGTTGAACCCTACAAGCGATGGCACAGATGCGCTCGCGGTGGCCGACGTTGAACCGGGATCGAGCACATATGGACAGATTACGGGCACCACGAATATGCCAATTGCCGGAGATGAGCTGCATCATTTTGGCTGGAATGCGTGCAGCTCATGTTTGTGCCCACATTCGCCACATCCGCATATGGAGCGGCGATATCTCATCGTGCCGGGCCTCCGTTCCTCACGAATCCATGTGCTTGACGTCAAGCCTGATGCACGCAAGCCGCGCGTTGTGAAGGTCATTGAACCCGAGGACGTAATAAAGAAGACGGGTTACAGCCGGCCACATACATCGCATTGCGGTCCGGACGGCATTTACATCAATGCGATCGGCTCGGAAAAGGGGACTGGCCCAGGTGGAATATTTGTCATGGACCCCGAAACCTTCGAGATCAGAGGGCGTTGGGAGCAGGACCGCGGGCCGCAGTATCTGGCATATGACTTCTGGTGGCATCTTGGCCATGACACCATGATCACCAGCGAGTGGGGTACCCCGGAGATGATCGAAAGCGGTGTTAATCCGGAATTGCTGCTCGCCGGCAAATACGGGCATGCACTCCATGTTTGGGATTTGCGTCATCGGCGACACAAGCAAGTGCTTGATCTTGGCCCTGAACAGCAGATGGTCCTCGAACTTCGCCCCTCTCACGATCCTAACAAGACTTATGGATTTGTCGGAGTTGTCGTGTCGCTCAAAGATCTCTCCTCTTCTGTCTGGACTTGGTATTACGAAGGCAGCAACGGCAGTGGTTCGTGGAAAGTAAAAAAGGTGATTGAGATTCCGGCCGAACCTGCCGACCCGGACCAGCTACCACCTCTGCTGAAGGGCTTCAAGGCTGTTCCCCCGCTTGTAACCGACATCAATCTGTCGCTCGACGATGGTTATCTTTATGTGTCGTGCTGGGGAACAGGGGAGCTTTTGCAATATGACGTGTCCGATCCATTCTGTCCTCGGCGGACAGGATCCGTGAAGCTTGGCGGCATCGCACGCCGACAGCCTCATCCACGGCAACCAGACATGCCTCTGAATGGAGGACCACAGATGGTAGAGGTGAGCCGCGATGGCCAGCGTATCTATCTCACAAACTCTCTGTACCGGACGTGGGACGAGCAGTTCTATCCTGATGGATTACGAGGGTGGCTGGTGAAGATTGATGCCGTCTCGAATGGCGGCATGAATGTCGATCCCAAACTCTTTATGCAGTTCGACTCCATGCGTCCCCATCAGGTGCGCCTAGAAGGCGGAGATTCATCCTCGGACTCTTTCTGCTTCTCCGCCTGAAGGTATCCTGTGGGCGAGCATGCAGGCTCGTGGCAGGTTCTTGTTCTCCTCGGCGCGTTTCATGGAATCAACCCAGCCATGGGTTGGCTGTTTGCCGTGGCTCTGGGGATGCAAGAGCAACGGCGGCAGGCCGTGTGGCGCGCATTATTGCCGCTGGGGCTGGGACATGCGTTAGCGATCGCGCTGGCGATTATTTTCGCGACGACGGTGGGCATTGCGCTGCCGCGAAATGTGCTCCGCTGGGCCGTCGCGGTAGTACTGATAGCACTGGGCGTACGGTTTTTATTCCGCCATCCTCACCCGCGCTGGGCAGCAATGCGCGTTAGCATGGCCGACCTCACATTTTGGTCATTCCTTGTCGGGACCGTTCATGGAGCGGGATTAATGGTGCTGCCAGTGTTTCTGGGAATGACGAAACACGACTCAATCCACGTCCACTCAGCCGGCAATGATACCCGCATCGCGTTTCTGGCCACCATGGTCCATGCAGTGTCGTATCTAATAGTCACCGGTTCGATTGCATGGTTGGTGTTTGAGAAGTTTGGTGTGAACTTCTTGCGAAAGGCCTGGATTAATGTAGATCTCATCTGGGCCGTGGCCCTTATTGTGACTGGTATTGGCAGCCTCTTGATTTGAACGTTTGTTGACATACTAACCTGGTGGTGGTCTCGATAAATTCAGCCCAACTTGGATAAATCGCCAATGTGTCTGTAGCGTATTTCGTCCCGAAAAGATACGCCGACCAGCTTCACAAGCAGCTCTTTTGAGCATTGGAGAGTATTCAACATGCCGCGGATGGCCTTCCCGGTCGCGGAGGAGTAATTGGCGAAATTTCAGCGATGTTATACAACAATCCAGCGGAAGACTCTTCATGGCGCAGCAAATAAAACAAGAGTTCCACCGGCTTGATACCCCAGTTTTTTCAGATGCACGGAAAAGATAGGTTTTTGACCGTGTGTTCACTCAGGCGTAATTCATGAGCGATTTCCCTATTGCTGAATCCCTCATCCGCTTGGCGAACTACATCGAGTTCAGGCTTCGAGAGCAACGTTATCTGCTCGCACCCGACCATCGCGTGCCGGGAGTCTCTCGTAAGGCGGACAGCAGATAATCGATGTCGGTTCTGAAGCCCAGATTTCGCCTTCGCTCACCTGCTTACGCATTTGAGAAAATCCTCTACTGGCTGAGTGAGGGGGGAAATTCCGCTGGCTCCGAAACGGAAAGGATCCACAACCATTTCGCGAGAAGGCTCATCGATCAGCAGAATTATGCGTGGATCGGGATATCGCATGTTGAAGGTGTGCATGATGCGCAGACTCTCATCCAGACTGCCAGCCAAGTCGGCGTTTATCACCACAACATCGGCATTGCCGCCCCGCAGCCATCAGCTCGGCGCTGATTGAGACAGTGGCAACCCGGAATTTCGGGTCGTGCCCGAGAGCCTGCGCAAGCAATTGCGCGTTCATAAGATTTTTATCAGCCACTAAAACACGCGTATTCCTCGCAGTGCGGGTGCAATCGTTGTCAGTCATGGGAGTGATGCTTGCCTTAACGTTGTTCAGGGACGAAAGATCGATCTGTCCTTCGAACGCACCCTCGTTGGTTAATGTGTGCGTTATCGTGGAATCGACCCAATGGAAATCGCCGGGTTTCACCTTCTCGATGAATGACTGTCCTTTTGGCTGCTCGTATTCCTGAGACACGCGAGCTATCTCTGTCACTGACGCCAACAACTTTGCGCCCAAATATCTGCATCATTAATCGGGAAAAGTCGCGCAACACATGAGGGTTTTGGAAAGCGTTATTGTTGGTGAATGTTATACGACCCAACTTGCTTCGCGCGCCAGATGCGCCGCTAGATGTCGTGGGTTGAGATGATCATAGGCTCGTTATGTATAAGCGACAACGTTGACTTGGTTTGCCGCGACCCCTAACATGGGCAGCCAGGTGAGATTGTGGCCATTGCGGGCCAAACCTTAGGCCGATATCGCATTGTTGAGCAGCTCGGTGCCGGCGGCATGGGAGTGGTTTATCGAGCACGAGACGAACGTCTCGAACGCGCCGTGGCGCTAAAATTATTGCCAGCTGGAACGCTGGCCGACGAAACTGCACGTAAGCGTTTTCGCCAAGAAGCCCTCGCTCTCTCCCAACTAAACCACCCGAACATTGCCACGATCTACGATTTTGATACCCAGAACGGTATCGATTTTCTGGCGATGGAATATATCCAGGGAACCACGCTCGACTGCAAGCTGATCGCGGGAGCGCTTGCGGAAAAAGAAGTGCTTTCGCTTGGTACTCAGCTCGCGAGCGGATTGGCGGCTGCGCACGAACGTGGCGTAGTGCATCGGGACTTGAAACCTGGAAATCTGCGTTTAACAACGGACGGACGGCTCAAAATCCTAGATTTCGGTTTAGCGAAACTCTTGCCGCCAGGTGCCGCAAGTGCAGGAATGGAAACCCTAAGCCAGAGTCAGCATGTAACCGCGGGAACGCTTCCATATATGGGCCCGGAGCAATTGCTCGGCGAAGCGGTCGACGCGCGCACGGATATCTATGCAATGGGCGCAGTGCTTTATGAGATGGCAACCGGTCGGCGACCGTTCCTGGAAGAGCAACCCTCACGCTTAGCGGACAGCATCTTACGGCAGACCCCCGTGCCGGTGCGCAACCTGAACCCACGCATTTCGCCTTCATTGGAAGCGATCATTCTAAAGTGTCTCGAGAAAGATGCCGAGAATCGGTATCAGTCCGCGAAAGAAGCCGGAGTGGACCTGCGCCGCGCGGGAGCGGGCAGTGGAGACGTGCGTCGGGCAGTCCGCAAAGGACCTGTCCGGTATCGAGCATTCGGCGTTCTGGGAGCAGTTGCCGTGACCGGCCTTCTATTTAGCCTGAATGTAGGTGGCATGCGCAATCGACTATTGGGGGGAGCGCCGGCGTCAGCTTCGCGGATCACTTCTCTGGCGGTGCTGCCATTAGAAGACTTCTCGCATGATCCCGAGCAAGCGTTCTTCTCCGATGGGATGACGGAGGAGTTGATCACACAGTTGGCACAAGTCCGAGCTTTGCACGTTATCTCGCGCACTTCGGTCATGAGTTACAAGGGCACACACAAAGCGTTGCCAGAAATCGGGCGAGAGTTGCACGTAGATGCAATTGTAGAGGGTTCCATACTGCGCTCGGGCGACAGAGTTCGTATTACGGCGCAATTGGTTGAGGCTGCCACGGACCGACATCTCTGGGCAAAAAGTTTCGACCGTGATCTGCGGGATGTGCTGTCTCTTCAGAGCGAAGTGGCGCGCAACATAGCCCGCGAGATCCAGGCCAACGTCACACCTAAAGAGGAGGCGCGCTTAGCGCGCTCGCGTCAGGTAAATCCCGCCGCCCACGACGATTACTTGAAAGGTCAGTACTACTGGAACCAGTTTACGGATCAGGGAATGAAGAAGGCCACAGAGTATTTCCAACGGGCGATCGCAGAAGATCCCGACTACGCTCCCGCATATGTTGGCTTGGCAGATGCATATCACGAAAGTGCGAATGCATCACCGAATGAATTGATGCCCAAAGCTGAAGCCGCCATTCGCAAGGCTCTGGAGCTGGATAGCACGTCCGCTGACGCTCACTCCACCTTGGGATGGATAAAGTGGGTGTATTACTGGGACTGGCCAGGTGCAGAAATGGAATTCAGGCGTGCGATGGACTTGGAGCCGGATTCCGCCAATGGCATGTACGCCGATTATCTCGATGCTATGGGCCGGTTTGATGAGGGCATGAGGCAGCATGAGCGAGCCATGGAGCTGGACCCCCTCTCGTTGATTGCAAGCAGCAACACCGCATATGCCTATTACCTCGCACATCAATACGATCGATCCATTGAGAATTACAAGAAGACTCTGGAGATCGACCGCGGGTTCGCAGGGGCGCATATGTCTTTAGCGGATTGTTATTGGCAAAAAGGAATGTACAGCGAATATGTTGCCGAATTGCAGGAAGGTTTGAGACTCAATGGAGACGTGCAGCAAGCCGAGGAGGTCGGGCGCGCCTATAAGTCCTCTGGGGCAAAAGGCGCAGCGAAATCCCAGTTACAAAGTTTACGACGGCGACGGTCACAGGGGTACGTTCCGGCATCTTCGATTGCGGAGTCATACCTGCGTATGGGGGATAAACATAGCGCAGTGGCTTGGTTAGAAAAGGCTTACGAAGAGCACGATCCTGAGTTGGCATGGGCGCGAGTGGAACCTGTTTGGGATGGGCTACGTTCGGAGCCGAAATTCGTTGATCTGATGCGTCGATTGGGACTTTCCTAAACTCTCAACAACATAGGAAACGGCGTCCAGTTCAAGAAACCTTAACGAACTTGCCGAGTGCTGAGGCCGACTAGAACCGGCGTCTTGTTGCTTCGTCCGAGCCCTCGCTCAGATCCCAGATTATTTTCAGGAATGTTCGCGAGGCACGAATTTCCAAAATAGCTTGGAGAAGGACGGCGTGGCTGTCGGCCAGCGCGCCTCCTGCTTCTAGCGCTTGCTAGCAATCCCAATCCCAGGTATTGCACAAACCAAAATGGTCTACGTTATGGCATTGCTGCACGCTGTCTTTTATCAGTACAGAGGCGCACTGATGCTGGAACGCTGCGAGGTGATCGAGACACAACACGCGCAGGATATGACGGGCTACCGATGCCCGCAAGAAGCCCTGTTGCATTGTTCCGATTGTGGCAATGCTGTTTGTGGGAAGCACAGCAAGGTCTGCGAATTGTGCCACAGTGTCTTCTGCACAGCCTGCCTTGAGTTGCATTCTCATCGCAAATGGTTCTGCTGAGCGAAATTGCTAGACAAAGACCGACCGGCGTCAGGATTATGCGCGCCAGAACCTCGGAAGGGGTGAGATGGCTGAGTCTGAAAATACGATTCATCGCTGCTCCAGGCCACGCCCTTTTTAACGTAGATGCTGATGTCCAGGATCACGCAACTTGTAATGGAGCACTGGCCCAGAAGGGCGGCTCAGAGCAGCTAAGCTCGTCTCCTCTCCCTAGGAAATGTCATAGGACCACGTTTCGCGTCTTTGCAGCATCTGAACCGCCAACTCCAGGAGACGCCCTGTAACTGCCGCACAAAGAATTCGTGGAATGTGCATGGTGCTCCTTGCAGCAGAAAACGATAAAGCTCTGCTGCGCCTTATTCCTCGATTCAGAGAAGTCCTACAGGAATTTGAAGAGGAGCTAAAGGCACAAAGGAATGGAGGACGGCGAAACCGTTGCGCCTGAGCCTCCGAGGTCTGGTTCTTTCCTGGCTGCGAATCCCTCAAACCAGACGGCGGATTATGGCGCTTTCGTGGACTGACAGGAGAGTAGCTCTGTGGTATTAGAACTTCGTTTTTAGCTCTTAGGGCACTCCGAGCCGGTGGGGTCGTCGTGGAGTGAGAGAAAAAAGAACGGTGGATTCAACTTTGCGAACTGGCCGCCAGCGAGCAGGATTCAGCGACCCTGCTCAAACTTGTCAAAGAGATAAATAACTTGCTGGAGGAAAAAGAACAACGTTTGCGACGGCAAAGGGTTGCTGCTGAAAAGCAACAAAGCACGGTTCTTAACTGATTCCGTACAATTGAAGAATATGGTGCGAGGGCACGATAAAGAACGGATAACGTATACAGACAGTGCATGCTCGGCACTCGCTTCTTGGTTTCGATGTCGTGTAAACGAGTCACTGCCACTGTAAAGCGGCTGTTCTTTTTCCTCTGCGCCACCTTCACACTTGCCGCATTAACCTCTCGCAGTGTGAAGCCAAGACTGAAGCGAATCTGCCGTAGCGCAATGCCAGGATTCAGTTCACCCCTTCCATTCCGATTGCCCATAGGAATCGCCCAAGCGAGAATACAGCAAAATGCCAGCTCACGATGAACGAGCCAAGGGAAGCAGAGTGAGTATTCGAACTCGGAGTTCAGAGTCGTTCTCTCTCCGACGTGCTACAGCCGATGATTCCGCTGGAATTCTCGAATGTCTCTCTTCAGCTTTTGCTCCCTTCCGTGCGAGCTACTCGGAAAGGGGATTCGTGGATACGATCCTCACACCAGAAACGATTAACGACCGATTGCAAGAGATGGTGGTGTTCATTGCGGTGCAAAGAGGCAGGATAATCGGAACGATAGGCTGCAAGGTGAATGAGAGTGAAGGGCACCTGCGTGGCATGGCCGTACGACCTGAATGGCAAGGCTCCTCGGTGGCTACAGGGTTACTCGCTGTGGCCGAGCAGGAGATTTACAACGCTGGATGCTCCACGATCAGTCTGGACACAACTGAGCCGCTAAAGAGAGCGATGCGATTTTACGAGAAGCATGGCTTTCGGGCTACTGGAAAGGTTGACGATTTCTTCGGCATGCCACTGTTTGAATATCGTAAACAGATTAGGGGAAAGTAAGTCGATCACTCAAGTCGCAAGCCGGCATAGCCGTTTGAGCACGGT
>Ga0136846_1239694_pt1 | contig 10871 bp, 12 predicted proteins | sample HopSoiMetagenom2_FD_96841 | JGI IMG/M metagenome (GOLD analysis project Ga0136846, IMG submission 96841) | Grasslands soil microbial communities from Hopland, California, USA - 2 Assembly 2016 (version 4) | ecosystem: Environmental > Terrestrial > Soil > Grasslands | place: USA: Hopland... | reverse complement strand
GGCGCAGCTGAGGAAGATCGCGCCAGGCTCACACGAGACCTTGAAGTCGTGACGGCCGGACAGGTAGCAGGTGATCCACTTGAACATGACAGTCGTCGTGCGCCCGTGAGAGGCACGTTGCATGCCAGCCCGACCGGCGATTGGTGCAATCGCTCCGACCTGACGGAATTGACAGATAACCGCGAAATTTCGCGCGGAGGCGATCGCCAGGCCCTGCGCAGGGTTACCGACGTCTCGTCGAATTTACGGCAGTGCGATTACAATTTTGGTCACCGCGCGCCGCATAGAGCCCGCGGCGGCGACCTGCGCACGGCACGCGGACCCGAGTGCCAAAGGATGAAGGTTGGTGGACGGCGGGGGGATCGAACCCCCGACCTCTGCATTGCGAACGCAGCGCTCTCCCAGCTGAGCTAGCCGCCCGTCCCGGACAGGAAGTGACCGGCATCCGCGTGCGATTTCCGCGCGAATGCGACCTCCAACAATACCACGCGGTTCCTCGTAACCGCAACGTCCGAAGCACGTTGTATACTCTGCGGACGTTCCTCAAGGTAGATCTGTCGTCCGGTGGCGGGGCCGCCCTGTGCGGGCACGCCGAGGTCAGTCTTACTGCATGCACAAGCTGAAGCGCATAGGGATTTTGACGGGGGGAGGCGACGCGCCCGGCCTGAACGCCGTGATTCGCGCGGTCGTGAAGTCTGGCGTCAACAACGGCATCGAGGTCGTCGGTCTCGAAGACAGCTTCGACGGGCTGATTGAGCCCAATCGCTCCCGGGTGCTCACTGCCCGTGACGTCACCGGGATCCTGCGGCGGGGCGGGACCATCCTCGGCACCGTCAACCGCGGTGACCCGTTCGCGTATCCCATCGAAACCTCCGAAGGCAAGCAGGACTACTCGACCCGGGTGGTCGAGATGTTCCACCGGATGGGTCTCGACGCCCTGGTGGTTCTCGGGGGTGACGGCACCCTCGCCATCGCGCACAAGTTCTCGCAGATGGGGATTCCGCTCGTCGGCGTACCCAAGACAATCGACAACGACATCGTCGGGACGACCAACACGTTCGGGTTCGACACCGCCCTGAGCTGCGCCACCGACGCTATTGACCGGCTGCACACGACCGCGGAGGCGCACCGGCGGATCATGGTGGTCGAGGTCATGGGCCGCTACACGGGCTGGATTGCCCTCTATTCGGGTCTCGGCGGCGGGGCCGACGCGATCCTGATTCCGGAGATCCCGTTCGAGCTGAAGCACGTCGCGCAGTCGATTCAGGATCGCGACGCCTGGGGCGCGCACTTCTCGATCGTCGTCGTCGCCGAAGGCGCCAAGCCGGTCGGCGGCAGCACGTCGCTGCTCAAGGAAGCCAGCCTCGGCCGCGCCGAGCGCGTCGGCGGCATGGGCCACCGCGTGGCGGCGGCGCTCGAAGAGATGACGGGCAAGGAGACGCGCACGGTGGTGCTCGGTCACCTGCAGCGAGGCGGCTCGCCGACGGCGTTCGATCGCGTCCTGGCCACGCGGTTCGGCGGCAAGGCGGTGGAACTGCTGATGCGTGGAGAGACCGATCGGATGGTGGCGTTTCATCCGCCGTCGATCGGGTCGGTGCCGCTCGCGGATATCGTCGGCAAGACGCGCACGGTGCCGCCGGATTTCGACGTCGTCCAGACGGCGCGCGCGATTGGCGTGTCGTTCGGCGACTGACGCCTCTGGAGCAGGGCTTCAGCCCTGCAAGTACTTCAGCGCGCCACCCGTGTTGAACAGCACCACGACGTCGTCGGCGCGCACCTGACCTGACGCGACGAGCACGTCCAGCGCCGCCAGCGCGGCCCCGCCTTCGGGCGCCGCGCTGATCCCTTCCATCCGGCCCAGACGCTGCGCTGCCTCGATCATCTGTTGATCGGTGACGGCAATCGCCGTCCCGCCGCTCTCGCGGATCGCGCGCAGCATCAGGAAGTCACCCACGGCTTTGGGCACGCGCAGCCCGTCGGCGAACGTGTGCGCATTCGGGAAGAGCTCGGCGTGATCCGCGCCCTGTTCGAAGGCGCGGACGATCGGCGCGCACCCGTCGGCCTGCACCGAGACCATGCGCGGACGCCTGCCGCGCGGGACCCAGCCGATCGACTCCAGTTCCTCGAAACCTTTCCACATCCCGATCAGTCCGGTGCCGCCGCCTGTGGGATAGACGATCCAGTCGGGCCAGCGCCACTGCAGCTGCTCGGCGAGCTCGAAGGCCATGGTCTTCTTGCCTTCGAGGCGGTACGGTTCCTTCAGCGTCGAGACGTCGTACCACCCGAGCGGGCCGCCCCGCTCGGCGGCAATGCGTCCCGCATCCGTGATCAGCCCGTCCACCAGCTCCACCGTCGCACCATACAGCTCGCACTCGGCGATGAAGGCGCGCTTCACGTCGCGCGGCATGAAGACCCGTGCCTCCAGTCCCGCGGCGGATGCGTAGGCGGCCAGGGCGCAGCCGGCATTGCCGGCAGTCGGCACCGACAGCGTCGTCGCGCCAAGCGCGCGTGCACGCGTGACGGCGGTGGACTGGCCGCGTGCCTTGAAGGAGTTCGTCGGATTGGGCCCCTCGTCCTTCACGAGCAGCGCTCGGAGGCCGAGGGACGCGCCGAGACGTTTTGCGGGCAGCAGGGGAGTCCAGCCTTCGCCAAGCGAGACGGGCGTCTCGCCAGGGAAGATCGGCAGGAGCTCGCGGTAACGCCACAGCGTGGACTCGCGGTCTTTCAGGCTCTCGCGCTGCCAGCCGCGAAGCCGATCGAGATCGTAGCGTGCGAGCAGCGGCGCACCGCAGCGGCACAGGTGGTGCCGCTCATGGGCGTCGAACGGGCCCGCGCCGCAGGGGCGCGAGCATTCGAGGTGGGTGAAGTGGGACACGCGAATCCGTGCTGCCCGCCGTCAGCTGTCCGCTGACAGCTACGGCGACGCGTCAGTGCCCGAGCAGTTCCTGGTCCTTCTTCTTCTGCAGATCGTCCACGAGCCTGGTGTGGCCGTCGGTGATCTTCTGGATCTCTTCAAGGCCGCGCCGCTCGTCGTCTTCAGAGATCGTGTGGTCCTTCAAGAGCTTCTTCAGCCGCTCGTTCGCGTCGCGGCGCACCTGACGCAACGCGTTGCGGCCCTCCTCGGCCTGCTTGTGCACGTGACGCGAGAGCTCTTTGCGCCGCTCCTCGGTGAGCGCGGGAATGGGAACCCGCACCAGTTTGCCGTCGGATGCGGGATTGAGCCCGAGATCCGACGAGCGAATGGCCTTTTCGATGGCACCCAGCGTCGAGGGATCGAACGGCTGCACGACGATGAGGCTCGGCTCCGGGATGGACAGGCCGGCGAGCTGGTTCAGCGGCATCCGGGACCCGTAGGCTTCGACCTGCACGCTTTCGAGCAGACCGGTCGACGCGCGGCCGGTGCGGACGTTGGCGAGCTCCTTCCGCACGTGCTCGACACCCGTATCCATCCGCTGCTTGATTTCCGTGAACAGTCCGTTGAGATCGTTCGCTTCCATGTGAGGGCTCCGAAAAGACTGCGGGGTCAGGCCTTGACGACCGAGCCGACCGGCTCGCCGAGGACCGCGCGCCGCAGGTTGCCCGGCGTACGCAGGTTGAACACCAGGATAGGCAGCTGGTTGTCCATGCAGAGCGAGATGGCGGTCGCGTCCATGACCTGCAGCCGCTTCTCCAGTACCTCGAGGTAGGAGATTGTGTCGTAGCGCGTGGCGGTCGGATCCTTCAGCGGATCGGCGGAGTAGATGCCGTCCACCTTGGTGGCCTTCATGATGACGCTCGCGCGGATTTCCATCGCCCGCAGCGCCGCCGCCGTATCGGTGGTGAAGTATGGATTGCCCGTGCCCGCCGCGAAGATCACCGCGCGGCCCTTCTCGAGGTGGCGCATGGCGCGGCGCCGGATGAACGGCTCGGCCACGGCGCGCATCTCGATGGCCGACATGACGCGCGTGACGACCCCGTTCTGCTCGAGCGCGTCCTGGAGCGCGAGCGCGTTGATCACCGTGGCCAGCATGCCCATGTAGTCGCCGCTGGCGCGGTCCATGCCGCGTGCGCTGGCGGCCAGGCCCCGGAAGATGTTTCCACCGCCGATGACGATGGCGGTCTCGACGCCGAGCTGCTGGATCTCTTTGATGTCTCTGGCGATCTGGGCGGTCACGGCCGGGTCGATGCCGTACTGCTTCTCGCCCATGAGGGCTTCGCCGGAGAGCTTCAGGAGGACGCGTTTGTAAGCGGGGTCGGACACGGGAGGGAATTATAGAACGGGTGCGACGGGTGCGACGGGTGCGACGGGTGCTGGTGCGGTCGGCGCCCTGCGCACCCTGCGCACCCTGCGCACCTTCCGCACCCGACGCACCTTGCCCCACCCTATTCGGCTTGCTCTCCGACCTTGAAGCGCGCGAAGCGGCTGACCGCGATGTTTTCGCCCGTCTTGGCCGCGGCCTGTGCGATGAGCTGCGATACGGTCACGTTCGGGTCCCGCACGCTGGGCTGATCCACCAGCACCAGTTGCGCGTAGAACGACCCGAGCTTGCCCTCGACGATCTTCTCGACCACCGGCGCCGGCTTGCCCGAGTCGGCGAACTGCGCCCGATAGATCTCTTTCTCTTTCTCGAGCACGTCGGCCGGCACGTCCTCACGACGGACGTAGCGCGGATCGGCCGCCGCAATATGGAGCGCCAGCTCCTTCACGAGTGTCTGGAAGTCGTCGGTTCGGGCCACGAAGTCCGTTTCGCAGTTGACCTCCACCAGGACGCCGACCTTGCCGCCCATGTGGATGTAGCTGCCCACAACGCCGTTGCTCGTGGCGCGGCCGGCGCGCTTGGCCGCCGAGGCAAGGCCTTTCTTGCGGAGCAAGTCGACGGCCTTCTCCTGATCGCCGCCGGCCTCCGTCAGGGCCGTCTTGCACTCCATCATTCCTGCGCCCGTCTTGTCGCGCAGCTGCTTGACCTGTTCTGCCGTAATCGGTGCCATGACGCTGTCGTTCTCCGGGAATAACCGAATGAGCCGTACAAAACGCGCGCCGGCCCGGGGCTCGCCCGGCCGGCGCGGTGAGCGTTGCGTTGCTGATCCTCTTACGCCGAGGCGGGCGAAGGGGCCACTTCCTGCCGTGGCCGGCGCGCCGCCCGTGCCTGGCGGTCGTTCTCCGCGGCTTCCGCCGCGTCTTCCGCCGCCGCGGCTTCACGCATGCCGCGGCCGTTCATGACGGCATCGGCAATCTTTGCCGTGAACAGCCGGATGGCGCGCAGGGCATCGTCGTTGCCGGGGATGACGAAGTCCACTTCATCGGGGTCGCAGTTGGTGTCGACCACGCCGATGACCGGAATCTTCAGCTTGCGCGCCTCGTCGACCGCAATCTTCTCCTTCTTCGTGTCGACCACGAAGATGGCGTCGGGCAGCCGTCCCATGTTGCGGATGCCATCGAGGTTCTTCTGAAGCTTGCGCTTCTCTTTCTCGTTGCGGGCGATTTCCTTCTTCGACAGCGTGTCGTACCGGCCGTCGGTGACCATCGCTTCGAGATCCCGCAGGCGGCCCAGGCTGCGCTGAATGGTGGTGAAGTTCGTCAGCAGCCCGCCGAGCCAGCGTTGGTTCACGTAGAACATGCTGCAGCGCTGCGCTTCCTCCGACACCACGTCCTGCGCCTGGCGCTTGGTGCCGACGAAGAGCACGGTCCGACCTTCGTTCGCGAGCGACGTGACGAACTCTTCCGCCTGGCGGAACAGCTTGACCGTCTTGCCGAGGTCGATGATGTAAATGCCGTTGCGCTCGCCGAAGATAAACTCCTTCATCTTCGGGTTCCAACGCTTCGTCTGGTGGCCGAAATGAACGCCGGCCTCCAACAGTTCCTGCATCGAGATTCCGGTCAAGCTTCCTCCACTCACTAGCGTTTGCTGAACTGGAAGCGCTTGCGCGCTCCGGCCATGCCGTACTTCTTGCGTTCCTTCGCGCGCGCGTCGCGTGTCAGGAATCCCGCGGTCTTCAGCGCGCGACGCAGATCGCCGTCGACGACACAGAGCGCTCGCGCGATGCCCAGACGCAGCGCGCCGGCCTGTCCTGCCACGCCGCCGCCGCTGACGGTCGCCAGCACGTCGTACTGGCCCGCCCGCTCGGTCACGGCGAACGCCTGCTGAATCTGCGTGCGCAACGCGGCGGTGGGGAAGAACTGCTCGAACGCGCGCTCATTCACCGTGATGGTGCCGCTGCCGGGGCGCAGGTAAACCCGCGCGGTGGATGTCTTGCGACGGCCGGTGCCGTAGTACTGAGTCGTTGCCACGTGTGCTTAAACCTCGATCGCCGATGGTTTCTGAGCCGAGTGCGGATGATCCGGACCCGCGTACACCTTGAGCTTCCGGTACATCGCGTCGCCCAGCTTGGTCTTGGGCAGCATGCCGCGGACGGCCTCCTCGACGAGGCGGTGCGGGGCCTTCTGACGGACGACCTTGGCGCGTTCTTCGCGCAGGCCGCCCTCGTAGCCGCTGTGCTGCCGGTAAATCTTCTGCTCTTCTTTTCGGCCGGTGAGCCGAACGGTCTTTGCGTTCACGATGACGACGTGGTCGCCGGTATCGATGAACGGGGTATACGCAGGCTTGTGCTTGCCCTGCAGCAGACGGGCGGCGACGGTGGCGACCCGGCCAAGGACCTGCTCGTTGGCATCAATGACATGCCACTTGGTGCCCGCATCCTGGGCCGTGGCGACATACGTACGCATTCCCTGATCCCTCTCCCGCAATCAGCCGTATGACGGCAAACCCAAATAATACGTGGTACTTGGCGCACTGTCAAGGTTGCGACGCCCTTGATTGCACACGGCTTCCGGCACCCGGCTCATGCGCACCCGCCATGCGTCCGATAACACCCCCTGAGCGGGCCCGCAACCACGTTCCGCGATCACAAAAGCGTAACTCGATGACGGTTTCGTCATCGCGCCAGAACCGGCCGGGGCGGCCGATTGACGGCGATCTCGGTTTTGGCGGGTTCCGACGGACTCCGGCATCCCGGCAGAGGCGGCACCGCCTTTGCCCATTGGCGGTCACGAGACGGTCTAGAGCATGGACTTTTCGCTGTTCCGAAAACCGAAATCGGTCGTGGGTCTCGACATCGGGTCGAGCGCGGTGAAAGCCATCGAGCTGAAGCCGCAGGGCAAGAACGGCTTCAAGGTCGCCGCCTACGCGAGCGAGCCCGTGCCGCCCGACACGATTGTCGACGGCGCCATCATCGACGCCGTGGCGGTGGCCGACGCCATCCGGCGGATTTTCGACTCCAAACGCTTCAAGGGGACCGAGGTCGTCGCGTCGCTCTCGGGCAGCTCGGTCATCGTCAAGAAGATCGCGCTGCCGGTGATGACCGAGGCCGAACTGGCCGAGTCCATCCACTGGGAGGCCGAACAGTACATCCCCTTCGACATCCAGGACGTCAACATCGACTACCAGGTGCTCGATGCCGGGGGCGCCGAATCCGGCAAGCAGACGATGGACGTGCTGCTGGTGGCCGCGAAGAAGGACAAGATCGCCGATTACGCCGGCGTCATCGCGCAGGCCGGCCGAACGCCCGTCGTGATGGATGTGGACGCGTTCGCCGTCCAGAACTGCTTCGAGACCAATTACGGCCTCGACTCGGGCGTCACCGTGCTGCTCAACGCCGGCGCCTCCGCGATCAACGTCAACATCGTCAGCGGCGACCAGTCGCTCTTCACGCGCGACATCTCGGTGGGCGGCAACGCGTACACCGAGGCCGTGCAGAAGGAATTCGGCCTCACGTTCGAGGCGGCCGAGCAGGCCAAGCGCGGGCAGGCGATCGACGGGGTGGCGGCCGACGACGTCCAGGCGGTGCTGCGGACGGTGAGCGAAGGCGTGCTGCTCGAAATCCAGAAGACGTTCGACTTCTTCAAGGCCACGACCTCGGCGGATCGGATCGATCGCGTGCTCGTCTGCGGCGGCGCGTCGCAGGTGGAGGGCTTCACCGAGCTCATCGCCGAGCGCTTCGATACGCCCATCGAGCGGCTGAACCCGTTCAAGGCCATCCCGTTCGACGGCGCGGCGCTCGGCGTCGCATCGTCCGACGAGATTGCCTCGACAGCGGCGGTGGCGCTCGGTCTCGCACTTCGGAAGGCGGGGGACCGATGATTCACATCAACCTCCTCGCCGTCGAACGCGAAAAACCGAAGAAGCGCGCGGCCATCGCGTTCGACATCGGCCAGAAAGTCACGCTCGTCTGCAGCCTGATTCTCGTCGTCACCGCGCTCGGCATCGGGTGGTGGTGGTGGGCGCTCAACAAGAAGCAGACCGATCTCGCCACGCAGACCGACAACGCCACGCGCGAGATGGCGCACCTGAAGACGATCCTCGCGCAGGTGGCGACCTTCGACAAACAGAAGCAGCAGCTGCAGGACCGCGTCGCCCTCATCGAGGAGCTGCGCAAGGGGCAGCCCGGCGCCGTCCACATGGTGGACGAAGTGAGCAAGGCCGTTCCCGACATGCTGTGGCTCTCCGATCTGAAGCAGGACGGCGGCGAGGTGACGATCGACGGCCGCTGCACGTCGCTGACGGCGCTGTCGGATTTCGTCGGCAACATCGAGCACAGCGCGTACTTCCGCCGGCCGGTCGAAATCCTCGACAGCCAGGTGGATCCGACGGCACAGGCCGCCAACGGCGGCGAGCTGATCAAGTTCTCGCTGAAGGCCACCTACGCGCGCCCGGGCACCGACCCGGTGCCCGCGTCGGGCAAGACCGCCAAGAAGTAGGACACGAAACGTAAAGCGGGCTCGTGTGGGCCCGATAGGACCAGAGACACCGATGGAACTCGCGTTGAACAAGCTGCCGTGGAAAGTGCAGGTCGGGGTGTTCCTGGCCGTCGCGGCGGCCGCGCTCGGCGGCTTCTACTGGTACTACGTGCAGGGCGCGCAGGACGCCATCGCGACCCAGCAGAAGACGCTCGACGGAATGCTGGCTGAAGCCGCGAAGGCCAACGCGACGGCGCGGCAGCTCAAAGGATTTCAATCGCAGGTGGCGGAACTGAGCGCGCGCCTCGACAACCTGCGCGCGGTGCTGCCCGAGGAAAAGGACGTGGGTGACCTGCTGCGGCGGCTGCAGACGCTGGCGACGCAGTCGAACCTGACGATCCGCGGCTTCAAGCCGGCGCCGATCGTCCAGAAGCAGACGCACGCGGAGTGGCCGATCCAATTGGAGCTGGACGGGACCTATCACAACCTCGGACTGTTCTTCGATCGGGTGAGCAGGTTCCCGCGAATCATCAACGTCGCGACCGTGCGCATCAAGGCGAAGGACAAGCCGCAACCGGGATCGACGATCACCGCGAGCTGCACGGCGACCACCTACGTGCTGGTGGAAGCGCCAGCGCCGAAGACGGCTGCGAAGAAGCCGGCGGCCGTGCCGGTCAAAAAGGCGAGCTGACGTGCGAACACTGGCTGTTTCGATTGTCGTGCTGGCCGTGACCGCGGTGGCGATCGCCGCGCCGCAGACGCCAGCGCCGGCGCCGTCCGCCGCGCCACAGACGGCTCAGGCGCCGCCGGCCGCGCTGCCTGCGGTCGACACGTTCACGTACAACCCGGACGGCCGGCGCGATCCGTTCGTCAGCCTGTTGACAAAAGGCGGCGAGCGTCACGTGCCCCGTCCCGGTCAGGACCTCGAGGGGGTCGCCGGCCTCGCGATCGATGAGCTGACCGTGCGCGGCATCGTGTCGAGCCCGACAGGCCTGGTCGCGATGGTGCAGAGCCCCGATCGCAAGACGTACCTCGTGCGGCCGAACGACAAGTTGCTCGACGGCGTCGTGAAGTCGATTACCGCTGAGGGACTCGTGATTCTGCAGGAAGTCAACGACCCGCTGTCGCTCGTCAAGCAGAAGGAAATTCGCAAGATGCTGCACGGCAACGAGGAAGGGAAGTAGGAGCCATGCGTCGTTACGGCATTGTCCTGGGCCTGGTGGCGGTCACCGCGATGGCGGGCGGCGGCCCGCGCCTCGACGCGGCGACCGGACCGCGGCTGCGCGCGATCTCGACGACGAGCGGCGCACGACCGGCCGTGCTCATCGAGGCCTCCGAGCCTGTCGCGTATGTCTCCGCGCGGCCCGATCCGTTCACGGTCCTCGTCGACTTGCGCAATGTGGCCGCGGCGGGCTACGCCAACGGCTTCGTGCCCGAGGCCGGCAGCCCGGTGCGCGCGATCAGCGTCGAGCCGGCACGCGGCGACGACGGGGCGGAAGTGGCGCGCGTGCGCGTGTCGCTCTCGGAGCCGGTCGGCCACGAGATCCGCAGCCAGCGCAATCTGATCTTCATCGAGCTCGAGCGCGATCGCACGCCATCGGCAGTGCCTGCGACGATTCCGGCGCCTGCAGCCGCAGCGCCTGCCATGGAATCCGGCAAGGCGCTCGCGCACAACCTGCGCGCGGTGCGGACTGAGTACACGCCCGCGGGTACCAGCGTCGTGCTCGTCGGCGACGGCCGTCTCGTTGCGAAGAGCATCGAGAACGCCGGCGCCCGCCGGGTCTTCCTGGATTTCCCCGGCATCTCGCCGACGGTGGCGCCCGTCACGCAGGTGGGCAAGGGCGGCATCGAGCGCATTCGCGTCGGCTTGAACAGCAGGGATCCGCTCGTCACACGAGTCGTCATCGACCTGACTCACGACGCGTCGCACGCGCTCAGCACGACGCCGGGTGATTGGCGTGAAGTGCGGGTGAACTTCTCGGGTGCGACGGGTGCGACGGGTGCGACGGGTGCGAACGGCGCGGCGCTCGCGCCCATCGTCGCCGGTGTGCCGGTCGCGCCTGCGATTGTTGCGTCCCCGGCAGCTGCAACGCCGCCATTGCCGGCACCTGCCGCACCTCCCGCACCTGCAGCAGCTGCCGCACCTGTTGCACCTGCG
>Ga0136846_1227178_pt1 | contig 10872 bp, 7 predicted proteins | sample HopSoiMetagenom2_FD_96841 | JGI IMG/M metagenome (GOLD analysis project Ga0136846, IMG submission 96841) | Grasslands soil microbial communities from Hopland, California, USA - 2 Assembly 2016 (version 4) | ecosystem: Environmental > Terrestrial > Soil > Grasslands | place: USA: Hopland... | reverse complement strand
TTAAGACTGTCGATAATTTTTAACTGGTCGAACCGCTGTTGATTTTAAGGCGACAAATACGACCGGCAGGTTTGCAGGGAGTGTGTACAGGAAGTAATATCGAGCACAATGGGCAGGCTTCCGGATTGGCTCCACGCCCACACCGTGTCGATGGTTTTATTTACAATGACCCGGTATGCGGGCGTAAAACCTTTTGAAGCAAATGGCTGTGCGCAGCAAGTGCCAGTAAGATTGTCAGGAATGAGCAGGCGCACATTGGCCTTTTCAGCCAGGCGGCGGCAAACATCCACAATGGATTCTTTCTTCTCCATATCGCGGCCCATGATGCGGCTGATGCAGGAAACAAAATACACCACATCGGCCTGCTCAGGCAGTTGTGCTTTAACTGTTAAAGGCGCCGTTAACTGTTGGGGCCACAAAGGAAATGCAGGCGCTATTTTGCGAACGCCGCTGGTTAATTTGTACATGGCCTTTTTGCCAAACACATTGTTCACCAGGCGGCCGCTGCGCAAACCGGTTTTGATAAGCCGTTCAACCAGACCGAAATTTTTGGCCACCTGCAGCGCAATGGCATTGCCGGTTTTGGAATGATTTTCTTTCCGCAACCGTTTAACCAGCTCGCCGGTATTGATGGCTACCGGGCATTCGGTAGCACACATGCCATCTACCGCACAGGTATCCAACCCATCATAAGCATAATCCTTTAATATACTATTATAGGTATGGGTGTCGCCGGCCTTTTGCAAACGAGATAAAGAACGTCGCAATACAATGCGTTGTCTTGGTGTAAGGGTAAAATGCCGGCTCGGACACTTATGCTCGCAATACCCGCACTCCACGCATTTGTCAACTTCTTCTTCCACTACGGGCAGGGGCTTCAGGTTCTTTAAATGACAATTCTTATCGGGGTTTATGATAACCCCCGGATTCAGAATGTTATCCGGATCAATCAGGGTTTTCAACTCTTTCATAATGGCATAGCCTTCTGTACCCCACTCTGTTTCAACATAAGGCGCAATCTGCCTGCCTGTACCATGCTCCGCCTTGAGCGCCCCATTGTACTTTTTTATGACTAATTCCGCCAATTCATCATTAAAAGCGCCAAAAACGGCAACTTCCTCAGGGGTGTCTATCGATTGCGACACCAGGAAGTGCAGGTTGCCTTCCTTGGCGTGACCGAATATAATGGCGTCGTAATATTTATATTTAATAAACAGCTGCTGCAGGTCTTCCACACAATTGCCGAGATGTTGGATTGGAACCGCAATATCTTCCAGCATCGCCGAAGTGCCTTTTTGCCGCACCGCTGCTACGGAAGGATACATGCCTTTGCGCAGCTTCCAGTAACTGGCCTGCAGGTATTCGTCAGTAGTAAACTCTGTTCTATAGGTAATGGGCAGTGAATCGAGGAACTGTGCGGCCCGGGTTAATTTTTCCTGTAACCCGGCAGCCGTGTCAGACTGGTATTCGCATAAAATACCTGCGCTGTTTGCCGGCAGGGTTTTCAGAAAAGCCGGCGCACCCGCCTGGTCTTCAATGGAACGAATAGCGGCCCGGTCCATAAACTCCAGCGCTTCGGCATCGCTGTCCCGCAGGGCGGGAATGGCGTTACAGGCCACCGTAGTGGAGGCAAAGAACAACAGTCCGGTGCTTTTATAGGGTTTATCGGGAATGGTGTTCAACACCGCTTCGGCAATAAAGGCCAGCGTTCCTTCCGCCCCAATCAGCAAATGCGCCAGGATGTCCAGTGGATGCTGGTAGTCGAGAAAGGCATTGATGCTGTACCCAACTGTATTCTTGATCTTGTATTTGTCCCTGATCTTTGCAGTCAGGGCCGGGTTATCCTTTACACGTTTCGCCAGTTGCAGAATACCGGCGGCCAGCCGGGGCTGGGTTGTTTCAAATCTTTTATAATCGTCCCTGTTTTCAGTATCAAACACTTCCCCATTCGGCAGCACAAACTTCACCTGCTTCAGGGTATGATAGCTATTATTGACCACCCCACAACACATGCCGCTGGAGTTGTTCGACAAAATGCCTCCCATCATGGCGGCATTGATGGAAGCAGGGTCTGGCCCTATCTTCTTTTTATATTGTTTCAGGAAAAAGTTTACGCGGCTGCCCGTGATACCCGGTTGCACGCGTACGGCGCTCCCCTGTTGCTCGGCTTTTATCAGCGGCCAGTTGCGCGACAGATCAACCAAAATGCCCTCGGTTACCGCCTGACCCGATAAACTGGTACCGCCGGTACGAAAAGTAAGCGAGATCTGGTGCTGTCTGGCCAGTTTAAAAAGCGATTGCACTTCTTCAATATTCACGGGAAATACAATGGCCTGGGGTACCAGCGTATAAAAGCTGGCGTCTGAAGAATAGGCATGCAAATCAATGAGACGGGTTTTTAATCTGTCTGCCGGGAATTGTGCCGCCAGGGCCTGTTGTACTTGCTTTTCCTTTGTCATAGGGGAATGCTCAATAATTTCACTTTGCAAGGTACGTTTTTGACGCTTAACGCCGAAGGCTTGACGCAAAACGCTAATTCCGTCAGGCTTTTGCTCAAAACGCAGAAAGCCGCAGCAGTTTGACAAATTAGTAGCTCATTATAAGTTACTCATTACTATTGGTGGGTAATTATGTAATAACCCCGGCTCACTGGTGATTTTTGCTTATGGTTCATGGACGTATAACCGCATCAAGGAATTACAATTAAAAATATGCGTGCCCGTTTGCGTTATTTTATTTAAATTCATTACTTATTTTTTTACCGCTGAAACAGTTACTGGCCATATTGTTACTTGCAATTCATCTGTTTAACCTTGCAGGCTATACGCTGTTGTTTGACTATATCATGCAACAGTCTGACCAACAACTAACCCAACAACTCGATAACAATAAGTACAACGATAGCGAGCTTATTGAAGTAAAGATCGCCTTGCACACCCCTTATCTTACCAGCTGGAGTTCTTATGAACGGGTAGATGGAGAAGTGGAAGCAAATGGCGTTTTTTATAGTTATGTGAAAAGAAAGATCTACAACGATACCCTGTACCTGTTGTGTTTACCAAATGAAAACAAAACCCGGTTATACGAAGCCCGCATATCCTATGCAGGCAAAGTAAATGATGTACCCACCAATACAAAGGATACCGGTGCGCTTAAAAAGAATCCGGCCGGTGTTGACTACGTTCAACCGGTAACCCGGTTTACGGTAGTCCTTCCATTGAGTGAAACCCGTGAACAGGTGCAACATCCCGTTCCACCGGTGATACTACCCTATATGAACGCTCCGTTCCATCCGCCACAAGGCTAACCTGCTAACGCTTATTCTTAGTAAACCCGATTGGGAGGCAACTCCCTACTCATTCATCCACGCGGCTTGGTGATCAATGAACCATTGATCGCAGGCCTCAATATATACTTCCATGACCATTGCCTTTCCTCGAGCATGGCTGGCCATATTATTATGGCCGGCCTTCTCTTGTACTATTCATCATTCGCCCAATGAAGAAATGATCAACCTGTTGCAAACCGTCGCCGACAATGAAAATGTACCCGGTAACCCGTTTGCCTCAGAAAGAAAAAAGGTGTTCTACGATTCGTTGTTGCAGGCGGCCACCAACTATCCTGATTCAGCCTCGGCCAGCTTTGGCCTGGCCAATACCTTGCTGGAGCTTGGACAGGAAGATAAGGCTATTCCGCTTTTTGAAAGTCTGATACAAAATATGCCACCGTACCTGCCCGACAATAAAAAGATGGTCATGAAAAGCCTGGCCATTGCCTACCTGCGATTGGGCGAAAGAAAGAACTGTATTTATAATCACACTGGTGAATCCTGTATTTATCCTATTGCCAATAAAGGCATACATGTGAACAAACAGGGGGCTGAAAAAGCCATTGAATTGTACACCAACATCCTGAAATACGATGGCGACCTGGAATCAAGATGGCTGCTCAACATTGCGTACATGGCTACGGGTGGGTATCCACAAGAGGTGCCATCGAATTTATTGATAACCTTACCCACCGCCGATAGCAGCGTTCCCATTAAACCTTTCAGGGACCTTTCCGCCCGGGTGTCACTGAATGTAAAGAACATGGCAGGCGGAAGCGTTATCGATGATTTTAACAACGATGGCTATGTTGACATCATCACCAGCAGCTGGGGATTACAGGAAGGTATGCATTACTACATCAATAACCGCAATGGCACCTTTACTGATGCTACCGCAGCTTCCGGACTAAAAGAACTTACGGGAGGATTGAACATGATGCAAACCGATTATAACAATGATGGATGGAAGGATATTTTTGTGTTGCGGGGCGCCTGGAAAGGGAAATATGGTAAAGAACCCAACTCGTTATTAAGAAATAACGGCGATGGCACGTTTACCGATGTTACCCGGGAGGCCGGTTTGTTATCTTTCTATCCTACTCAAACGGCCACCTGGGCCGATTTTAACAATGATGGCTGGCTGGATGTATTCATTGGCAACGAAACAAGCAATAACGCCGAAATAAATCCCTGTGAATTCTATCTCAACAATAAAAATGGCACATTCACCGAAGCATCGTCGAAAGCCGGTTGCACCACGATCGCCTTTGTAAAAGGCGTAACCTCGGGCGACTATAACAACGATGGCTATGTTGATCTTTTTATTTCTACTTTAAACGGCAGAAAGATCCTGTTCAAAAATGAAGGCGTCGTAAATGGCGGCTGTCATTTCAAAGATGTTTCGCAGGAGGCGGGTTTAACGAATAATACCACTGCTACCTTCACTACCTGGTTCTGGGATTATGATAATGATGGCTGGCTCGACATCCTGGTTTGCGGCTATGAATTCAATCGTTCACTGGCCTGGTATGCGGCGGCAGAAGCGCTACATGTTCAACCGGGCAATTCAGGACATATATTCCTTTACCGCAATAAACACGATGGAACTTTTGAAGACGTATCGGAAAAGTCGGGATTGAACCGTATTGCTTTTGCCATGGGTGGCAACTTTGGCGATATCGACAATGATGGCTGGCCCGATTTTTACCTGGGTACCGGTAATCCGCAGTATACGTCTTTAGTGCCAAACAAGCTGTTCAAAAACGTGCAGGGTAAGCGCTTTGCCGATGTTACCATCCCGGCCCGGGTCGGCAACCTGCAAAAAGGACATGGCGTTTCTTTTATTGACCTGGATAATGATGGCGACCAGGATATTTATATTGAAATGGGTGGTGCATATGTTGGAGATGCGTATGAAAATGCCCTGTATATAAATCCCGGACAAAACAACAATCACCGGCTGCTGCTGTCTTTACAAGGCAGCGAGAGTAACCGCGCAGCGATCGGTTCGCGCCTGAAAATATCTTTTACAGAAAACGGTAATAAACGTACAGTTTACCGCGATGTAAATTCGGGTGGCAGTTTTGGCGCCAATCCGCTGATGCAACACATAGGCACAGGGGCCGCCGCCACTATTGACGAAGTGGCCATACAGTGGCCAGGCAATTTAACAACGCAAGTGTTTACCCATGTACCGGCAGATGTACTGATCGCCATCAAACAGGGCGTTCATACATTTACAACTAAACACCTGCAGCCATTTAATTTTAATAGCATAACACCAAACATCATCGATTGTTTTCCGGCAACAAAAGCATCAGTGACTGTTAAATAAAATGATTTGCGAAATAAAAAAATCCTCCGGTTCGGTTACAGGCCCGGAGTTTTTTTTATTTGCAAAACCTTTTAAATTTCCGCTATCAATCACCTTGATTTTCACCTCGTTAAACCTGCTAAATCCTGTCGCTGAAAAAGTTTGGCCTTATGATTGCTATGTTGGTAATGAACTACCTCCGATACTGGTTAACGCTCTGACAGTACGCATACATATTCTTTCCGTACTCACCCTGCAATACATGTAGCAGCTGAAGTATTCAGCACAGCTAACCTATTATCATGAAAAAAGGAAATTGACCGGCTCAGCTTTAAACCTGGGCAGGCATCTTGTATCCAAACCACAAATCTATTATCAGAAAGATGAAGCGCGTACCAACGACGATATTATACATTGACGACGACCTGGATGATTTGTTGATATTTGAAGAATCTGTTAATACTTTGTTTCCAGACATTACCCTCTTTAAAGCTCAAAGCAGTGAGGTGGGTATCGAAATCCTGAATCAGCTTGAAGCTGAAAAAAAGCCCTATCCTTCATTGATCATGATCGATATGAACATGCCAAAAATGGATGGAAGGCAAACCTTACAGTATATCCGAAGCGTTGAAAAATGGCAGGAAATCCCCATAGCCATTTTCACCACCTTTGCTGATCTGGATGATATCGAGTTTTGTAAAAATCATGGGTCGGCCTGTATTACCAAACCCATGAACTTTCTCGATTTCAGAAAAACTTTACAAAAATTGTTAAATCAAATTACCCCCCTTTAACGATCACTACCGGCCCCAATAAACCGGAAGGCATTAAAGGCGCATCTGGTTTAAATACTATATTGGTGTGCGTAAGTCTTTTTTCGGCAGGTAAAGCAGCATCACCGATCAGGCGGTTGGGCCAGCAATTGACTACTGCAATCTCCAACACATTACCGGTTGGTTGTAACAATCCGGTTACTTCAACGCGCCAGGGGGCCGTCCAAAGAATGCCCAGTGCTTTACCATTCAATTTTATTTCGGCAATATTGTGCACTACACCGGTTTCCAGGAAATATGGAACGCCGGGTTGAATACTGCCTGCATCAAAGCGCTTTACATAAGTAGCTTTGCCGGAATAATATTTGATCCCTTCTTCGGGCCGTTTGGTCCAGTCTTCCAACGCAGGGAATTCAACACTGGCTGGTCCGCCCCAGGCAGGATCAAAATGCACCGTCCAGGCGCCGGTCAATTCCTGCACAGGGGTGAAAGAAAGAAAATTGGAGATTGCTTTTTTAACAACAGCCTGTTTTTTCAACACGACTTTTTTGAAAACGATGAACCATGATTGAAAGGGCGCAAACTGTAAAGAAATAGTAGTATAACCATCAGCCTGGGTAAAAGCTTTAACAGGTATGGTTTCACCGGTGGTGGCATCCCAGATCTCCGGCTGGCGGCCACTGATGCGGAACCGGCAGTTCATCTTCTCCTCTCGCTTATTTCGATTGGCTATAAAATATACTTCCGTATCGCCAATGCTGCGATGAATGAAATCAATAAAGGCATTGTCGTTGTCACAAATAAAATCGGGCCCTATCCCTTTTTCTTTCAGTACTTCGTGCAAAGGAACATTCCAGTAGATCTTTCCTTTGCCCAGCACATTTTGCCTGATGGTCTTCCCATCACATTTTCCCCAAATGGAAGCTGCCAGTTCCTGTACACGGGTATCACATTGCGGATAATCTTTCAGTCCACTATCTTTTTCCGGTCTGGGACCTACGATGGTAGCGCCAGCCAGTACCAGCTCTTTTAATTTTTGCAGCACGGGCACCGGCATACTGGTATTTTCGCGTAATACCAACAGCTGGTAGCTCATCCCATCGGGCAACACCAGTTTGCCGTTTTTGACGCTTACCCGGGTCAGCAGCACTTCTTCATTGCACACATCGTAATCATACCCTTTACCGGCCGATGGATCAACATGCTTGGGCAGCACGATATTCGGTGTAATGTCGCCGTTATAATATAAGATATCGGCTACAAACAAACCCTTTTGCAACAGGTACTGGCAGCGGCTGATATAATCGAGGAAGGGCCCGGACTGGTTCCACCAGGTTACATTAGGATTAAAATGCGTGCCCGCACCATATTCAATACCCGGTTTGCCATCTTTTGGCCGCGTAGCCGTTGAGGTATGAAACAGGAAACGATTGATGCCTTCGCAAAAAGCACGATCGGCCGCCTGTTTCATATTGCCGGGATAATCGTACCAGTGACGGAAGGAAGTGAATGATTCGGCTGATGCCGTTTTCTTTCCATAGATATGCGCGGCAGAAGTTACCATTTTGGTCACTTTATTCTGTCCCTGCTCTAGCCGCACCATGCCATAGCCCAGCTTTTCATCCAAACCGCCTTCTTCATCATGTTTGCCGCCCAGCCAGAATTCACCCTGCGGCATATCACTTCGGCCCAGGTTCTTTAAAGCATCCATACACATGGTGCCGGAACGGCTGGGACCTGCTGCTTCGTTCTGCACCTGCAACCCGTTTTGATGGCACAGATCAGCAAAATGTTTATAATGTTCATCGGCCAGGCAATCGGCTACAGTTTTGCGATAGTCGTTCAAAAACCGGTCGCTAACCTCTACGCTGCCAATGATAAATCCATTCAGTACAGGCAGGTATGGGGTGGGATCGTACCCACGGTATTTTTTGAATTGGGGGATGATGTTTTCTGTCCAGTTGGGAAAACCATCTTCAAAACTATCATCACAGAAATATTTGAGTGTTTTTCCGGCATACTGGCCTGCTTCCTGCAACAGCACCTTTCCTACATTTTCAAATTGCAGGTCAACACCGATATGGCTTAACCAGTCAACTGAAAGGCCACTGGCTTCGGGTTGTGCGATCATTACTTTGGAACCCGTCATGCGATGCCCTGTGCGAATAATGGTCCATTCACCGGCGGGCACCTCCCAGTCGAGTTGCCCATCGGCGGTTAGTTTACTGGTGAGATCGATCACTTTATCTACCGGAATGGGTTGATCGCCGGGCATTGCCTCCCAGGGTGTTGACACCGGCGTCATCACGTCATTCGCTTTTATAAAGTTGCTGGCATCTTTTCGGTTAGTTTTGGCAATAAAGAGCGTCGATCGTTTATCTGTCCGTAAAGGATTGTTGTCGGGGGCGGCAGGAATGGCTACAATGGCTGTATCGCGATAATCTATTTGCTCCAATGGCAGATCAATATACTCTTTCCAGCCGGGCGCATTTACCAGGTTGTCGTACCCGTCGCGGTTACCCGGTAATGGTAATTTGCCGGAGAATTTTTGCGGGCCCTTAACGGTTAATTTTGATTGCAGGAACCAGCGGCAGGCATGTTGGGGCGGGATCCAGGGACCACCCATACACCAGCCGCTACTCATGTTCACACCAAATTTTATTCCCAGGCGATTGGCTTCTTTCAATGCAAACCGGTACAGTTCGCGCCATTCGGGCGACAAGAACAAAGCGCCTTGCGGAACCTTCGCACCACCCAAACCACCAGCGGAATTGATCATCAGCACTTCGCCCATGCCCTTAGCCTTATATTCCTCCAGATCACGCGTAATACCTTCTTTATCCATAAGGCCATTGAACCACCACCAGTAACAACCGGGTTGAAATTCCTGTCCGGGTGTTATAAATTTTTCTTTCAGCTCCGAATAAAAGGGAATGCCTGTAAAATCAGGCGCCCATTTGTTAATGCCGGCCTGGGCCGTAGCCAAATGAGCAGTGGTTAAGGAAGTGAGGGTTATGAATTTTCGACGATCCATTCTTTATTTGTTATTTATTTTTTCAGGGTGGGTCACCCTTGGAGGGTGGCTCACCCTTCTCAATCAGAATTTTGAATTGAGGTACCGCAACATAAAACCACCATCCGGTTCCAGCGTAAACATACTGGCAGCGGAATTTTCCATAAAGAACATGCGGTAATTGCGTAACGGCATACCCAGTTTATGCGCCAGGTATAAACGGTTCACGCCATTATGGGCAGCCACCAGGAAGTTACCAGTGGTATATTGTTGTTGTAACGACTGAAAAAAGGCATCCACCCGTTGCACGATCTCAGTGCCGGTTTCACCAGTACCACCGGCCCGGTTGTTGGCAGGGTCACTCATCCAATTGTGCCACAGCCGGGCATTCTCGGCCATAAATTCTTCTTTTGTTTTTTTCTCCCACCCGCCAAAATCGGCTTCGATCAACCGTTCGTCTTTTATTACGGTAGCGCCGGTTGCTATTTGCGCGGTCGTATACGCCCGTTGCAACGGCGAAGAAAAAACGCCATCCAATTTTATGGATAATAACTGTTGACGCAAGGTCTCGGCCTGTTTCAGTCCTTTTTCAGTAAGCGGAATATCTGTTCTTCCGCAATAGCGGTTGTTATCGGCATTCCAGGCGGTTTCCCCATGCCGGATCAAATAAATATTAAGCATATACTGTTTTGCTGATATAGCCTTTACCGGCCAGGAGATCGATAAATTGCTGATAATTCTGTTTGTAAATCTCTACCACGCCCAATTGCGGATATACTTCTTTTTCAATTTGCGTTAATGCTTTGGCCGCTTCGGTGAGCGACGCAAAATGCGTTTGTGACGCTGCAATGATGGCGGCACCCACGGCGCCCGTAACATGTTTCATTTTGTATACGGGTAATTGCAGCACGTTGCTCCTGATCTGCAACCACAGCTCGCTGTTACTGCCACCACCTGCGGTGAACACAGCAGTTACGCTTTCACCCGACAACTGTTCTATCACTTCATACGCATACTTTTCAATATAGGCAACGCCTTCCATACAGGCGGCAAACAGTTCAGCGGGTGGCAATCCAACCGGATGAAACCCCGTTGCCTGCGGCGCTATAAAAGGAAAACGCTCGCCATGTTGTTTAAGCGGCCAGGCCATGTGCTTTGTTGGCACTAATGCAGCTGCCTGCTTTGTTAATTCATCCAGGTTATTACCAAAATCACGGGTCACCCAATCGGCCCCGGTGTTGCTGGCGCCACCGGGCATCCAATAACCTTCGGGATGGCGATGACAATACAAACGCCCATGCGGATCGTTGATCTCCCGGGTGGTTACGCCTTTTACTACCAGCGTAGTGCCAATGGTGGTGTTCCAGTCGCCAACCTGCACCGCGCCTGAAGCGATCTGTGCGGCACAACCATCCGTCATGCCTGCTACCACCTGAATGGTTTT
>Ga0136846_1235491_pt1 | contig 10874 bp, 8 predicted proteins | sample HopSoiMetagenom2_FD_96841 | JGI IMG/M metagenome (GOLD analysis project Ga0136846, IMG submission 96841) | Grasslands soil microbial communities from Hopland, California, USA - 2 Assembly 2016 (version 4) | ecosystem: Environmental > Terrestrial > Soil > Grasslands | place: USA: Hopland... | reverse complement strand
GGAGATGGGCGCCCGGCGCAGTGGACGTCAGGCGACCCTCTCGATGCGGCTCTTGATGTCGTCCGGCGACAGATGCCCCTTTGCCGTCACGTCGTCGCCCGATGACTCGCCCCTCAGGCGCCGCCCGATCCACGGGACCAGGTACTCGCGGGCCCATTGGACGTCGTCGCGGCGGATCTCCAGCGTGCCGCGCGGGGGCAGTGCAGGCCACGGCTGGTCCGGATCGGCGGGGATCTCCAGGCCCAGCACCTGCCCCGCGCGCAGCGCCACGCGCGTGTGCCCCTCAGCCGACAGGTGCAGGCGGTCGCCGTCCCAGGCCCTGCGGTCCTGGATGGTCTTCAGGGACCACAGGTCGAGCACGGGACAGCCGTACCGGTCGGCGATGGCCCGCAGGTGCCCGTTGTACGTGGCGATCTTGCCGCGCATGTGCTTCAGCACCGGGACGTTGCGGGTGTCGAAGCCCGTCGTCACCATGACCGTGCCGACCACCGAGGTGAGGCCGATCACCGCTCGCTCGAAGCGCTCGGCGACCTCGTCCGGGTCGCTGCCGGGCCGGATGATGTCGTTGCCGCCCGCGCAGAAGGAGACCAGGTCCGGCGCCTGCTCCCTGGCCTGCGGAAGCTGCTCGGCCACGATCTGGTCGAGCAGCCTCCCGCGTACCGCGAGGTTCGTGTAATGGAAGTCGCCCTCCGGGCGCCGGTCCGCGAGCAGTACCGCGAACCGGTCGGCCCAGCCGACGAACGCTCCGTCCGGGCCTGGGTCGCCGACGCCTTCGGTGAAGCTGTCCCCCACCGCCACGTACGACCCGATCACTGCTCTGCTGTCATTCTTCGAATCGTCTGCCACATCGGCCCATGATTCACCTTCCGATGTGAGCTACGCGACCGTAGGAAGGGCTTGACCAGCGGTGACATAGGCCACTCGTCAAGTATTGGTCAATCCGGAATAACGGTCAGACGCAGCTCGCAGACCCTCTGATGCCGGAGATCCGAAGTGACGCACGCGCGCGTGAACACGCCGAAGGCCGGACCCCGGGAGGCAGGGTCCGGCCTTCAGTGGATTTCCGCGCGGTGAGTGTGCGTCAGCCGACGGCGACGCCCTTCGAGCGGAGGTACGCGATCGGGTCCACGTCGGAGCCGTAGTCGGGGGTGGTGCGGATCTCGAAGTGCAGGTGCGGTCCGGTCACGTTGCCGGTGGCACCGGAGAGGCCGAGCTGCTGACCCGGCGTCACGGTCTGGCCGGCCGAGACGGAGAGCTGGGAGAGGTGGGCGTACTGGGCGTAGTAGCCGTCGGCGAGCTGGATGACGACCTGGTTGCCGTACGCGCCGCCCCAACCGGCGGAGACGACCGTGCCGGCGCCGACAGCCTTGAGGGAGGTGCCGGTGGGGACGATGAAGTCGACGCCCGTGTGGTAGCCGCTGGCCCACATGCTGCCGGCCACGTGGTAGCCGGTGCCGATGGTGGCACCTTCCACGGGGAGGTTGAAGCCGCTGGAGCTGCCGGTGTCGGTGGCCGCTGTCGAGGCCTCGGCGGCCGGCTTGGGCTCCTCCGTCGGCGTGGACGTCGAAGGTGTGGAAGACGGCGCGGGCGTCGAGGGTGCCGAAGCCGTCGACGACTTCGAGGACCACGTCGACGGCGAGGAGGTCGAGGTGTGCGACCAGGTCGACGCGGCCTTCTTGCCGATCGTCAGCTTCAGGCCGGGGTGGATCAGGCTCGGGTCGGCGCCGATGGCGGTGCGGTTGTCCGAGTAGAGCTTCTGCCAGCCGCCACGGACGCTCTGCTCCTGGGCGATCTTCGAGAGGCAGTCGCCGGCCTGGACCGAATAAGTCCTGCCGCCCGACCTCTTCACGGCCTTTTCCGTCTTCACGGAAACGGCTTCGGCGGCTATGGACTTGGCTGTTCCCGAAAGGGACGACACGGACTGGGTCGTGGACTGCGCCGTGGCCGCGTGGGCGCCGGTGGCTCCCAGCAACGGCAGGGCGAGAGCCGCGCCGCCGGTTCCGGCAACTGCTATCGAACGGGTGAAACGCTTTGACTTCGGACGGCGGTGCTTACCCTTCGCGGGCATGGTGAATTCTTTCTCCGGCGCCTGCGAGGTGAGCTGTCGGGTGCGGACTGGAGATGTCCGGTCACGCCTGGACGTGACTTGACCCCTAGCCTGTTCCGGAGACCGGAGCAGGCGTTCTACCTGTGGGTCCCCCGCTCCTGCCGTGGTCGGGTGTTCGAGACGGGATCCGGGCGGCGGCAGGATTGGGCGTCCGTCCGGATGGGTGGCGAACGTAAGCGACCACGACGCGCGGAAACAAGCCTCGGGTTCCCTGTTTCCGGGTTTCCTGTGATCCTTCCCGGAATTCCCGGTCACCGTCCGTGAATTCTGGATCTTTTCGTCCCGTGAACTCCCTTAAAACACGCTGAAATTACGTGCGCATGACGGAGACACACGGTCACGAATATGACGCTGCTCACTCGCCCGATTCACAGCGACCCTCATTCCGAAGCGAGTCGGAACGAAGGCCCCCATAAGGGACAGAAGTGTCAGATGCGACAGAGTCGGATAACTGCCGCATCGAGGTCACCCTTGAGCCCGGTGCGCAGGCCGTGATGCAACAGCACGGCGCCCTGGTGGATTTCGCCCGTTTCGCGGCATTCATATGTTGCCGACCGGTCGAGTCCGCGCAGTCGCAGCGCCGGTACCGGCTCGCCGTGGTGCTGCGCCTGGAGCCAGGCGAGGACGACCGTCTCGTCCCCGAATACGTACTGCACCGCGCTCAGTCCACCGGTCGGGCGCCGCAGCCGGTAGAGGTCCCCGCGCTGCACGACGGGCCGGATCTCCTTGTAGAGACCCACCCACTGCCCGGCCTCGGCCAGCTCCTCCCCCGTCCACTTCGTGAGGTCACCGCCGACGCCGAGCACCCCGGCCATCGCGCTCACGAAACGGAACCGCAACGAGCTGGACCGGCCGTTGAGCTGCGTGTTCGGACTGTCCGTGACCCAGGCGGCCATGACCCGCGCCGGGTGGATCTGACTGAAGCCCTCCTGGATCGCGAGGCGGTCCAGCGGGTCGGTGTTGTCGGAGGTCCACACCTGGTCCGTACGGGCGAGGATCCCGAGGTCGATCCTGCCGCCACCGCCCGAGCAGGACTCGAAGGCGACACCGGGGTGGGCCGCCCGCAGCCGGTCCAGCAGGGCGTACAGACCGTGCACATGGTCGACCCACAGACGCTGCGGATAGTCCTCACCGGGCCAGCCGGCGTCGGTGAAGCAGCGGTTGAAGTCCCACTTCACATAGTCGATCGGGGCGCTGGAGAGCATCCCGTCGAGCTGCTCCCAGAGGTACTGCCGGACATCCTCGCGGGCAAGGTTCAGTACGAGCTGATTGCGGAACTCCGTCCGCTTCCGTCCCGGCTGGAACTGCACCCAGTCGGGGTGCGCGCGGTACAGGTCGCTGTCCGGGTTGACCATCTCCGGCTCGACCCAGATGCCGAACTGCATCCCCAGCGCGTGCACGTACTCGGCGAGCGGCCCCAGCCCCGCCGGGAAGCGGTCCGGGTTGGGCGTCCAGTCGCCGAGGCCGGCCCGGTCACTGGTGCGGGCCCCGAACCAGCCGTCGTCCACGACGAACAGCTCGACACCGATCGCGGCGGCCCGCCTGGCCAGCGTCCCCTGCTGCTCCTCGGAGATGTCGAACTCGGTGGCCTCCCACGAGTTGTAGAGCACCGGCCGGTCCCGGTCCGCGCCCGGCACGACGTACGCGCGCTGGTACGCGTGCCACGCCCGGCTCGCCCCGCCGTACCCCGAGTCGGTCCACAGCCCCGCGAAGACGGGCGTGGTGAAGGACTCGCCCGCCGCCAGGCGCAGCAGACCCGAGTCGTCGTATCCGGCGCCGCCGGTGACCTGCACGCGCGCGTCGGGCAGCTGGGCGACGGCGATCCGCCACGACCCCGACCAGCCGAGCGCGCACGTGTACACCTCGCCGTTCTCCTCGGTCGCGTCGGTGTCGAGCGCCACCCAGGGCAGATGCTGGTGCCCGGTGTGACCGCGCCGGCTGCCGATGACCTTCTCACCGTAGGTGAGGTCTGTTCTCACGAGCCGGGACTCGGCGGCCCAGCGTCCGTGCAGCTGGGAGAGGCGCCAGCCGTCGCGCTCGGGGAGCGTCCAGGTGGCGGAGTCCGCGCGCAGCAGCTCGAGCGGGCCGGTCGTGTCGGGCACGTCATGGGTGAGGGTCACCCAGCGCTCGACCACGTCATGGCGCATCCGGTAGTGCAGCGTGATCGCCAGCCCGGCGTCACGGAACCGCAGCCGCAGTTCGTCCCCCTCGGCGCCGCCCTCGGTCTCGTACGCCTCGAACCGCCACTCGGTGCCCCGGCGTTCCTCGGTCCGCACGGACAGCGCGGGGCGTACGAAGCGGGGGCCGCCCTCGACCGGGTACTCCTCACGGCCGTCGAGCGGCGCCTCGAAGGGCCAGTAGTGCGACAGGGGCCGGACGGCGAGCGCCTCCGCGTCGGCGAGGGCGATCCGCGGGCCCCAGTGCAGGTGCAGCAGCTCGTCGTCCTCGGTGAGATGGACGGCGTAACTGCTCGTGGGCCCCGAGAGAAGCCAGGTACGACCGGTTCCGGCGATTTCCAGCATCATGCCCCCACAGATACGAACAGGCGCGCTCAAGCGTCAACATCATCAGTGCCCTGGTCCCTGACGGCAACGCCTGTGGAAAACTCATTGGCCTGCTCACCCATGTCGTATCGTCGAAGCGCGCCCGTCGACGAGCAGCGTCTGCGGGGCGGCGTGGGAGGGGAGCCCCCGTGACGCAGCAGGTCCCGTCGACCGAGCCCGAGCTGGGCGGCGTACGAAACTTCCGTGATGTGGGCGGGCTGCCGACCGTCGACGGTCGGCGCATGGCGCCCGGACGGCTGTTCCGCAGTGGTCATCTCGCCCACGCGACCGATGAGGACGCGGAGTTCCTCGGCTCCCTCGGACTGCACACGATCTTCGACTTCCGTAACGCGGCGGACATCGAGCTGGAGGGGCCGGACGTCGAGCTGCCGGGCGTGCGCAACGTGAACATCCCGCTGTCCGACCCGGCTCACGGGGCGGAGTTCTGGAAGATGGTCCGGGACGGCGATCTCGACGAGCTGCGCAGCGCCCTGGCCGGTGGCAAGGGCGAGCAGCGGATGATCAACTCGTACCGCGAGATCGTCAGGGACCGCACGGCCGAGCACTCCCGGATGCTCCACGCGCTGGCCGAGGACAGTGTCCCGGCCCTGATGCACTGTGCGGCCGGCAAGGACCGCGCGGGTCTGTCCATCGCGGTGACGCTGCTCGCCGTCGGGGTGGAGCGGGACGCGATCGTGGCCGACTACATGGAGTCGGACGCGCAGCACCGGCGCTACAAGGTGCGCCGCAACGGCTCCGCGGCCAAGGCCTACAGCCCCGAGGTTCTGGAGCTGCTCAACCCGCTCTTCGGCACCCGCCCCGAGTATCTGACGGCGGCCATGGAGATGATCGAGGAGACCTGGGGCGGTGTCGACCGCTACCTGGAGCGGGGGCTGGGCGTCACCCCCGAGACACGGGAGCGGCTGCGGGAGCGGTTCCTCGACTGAACCCGCCGTCCGTGACCGCTACTGCTTCGCGCCCACCTCGAACAGCAGGTAGATGAAGGCGGCGAAGAGGTGCCCGACCGCGATGTAGATGATCAGTCGGACCCACAGGGCCCGGGGGAATCTTTCTTCCATGTCCTTCATGGCGTCACTCCAGTGGTCGGGCCGAGGCAGAGACCGGTGGTGGGGCTCTGCAGCAGGGTGTGGACGAAGAGCAGATCGGTGCCGTCGGGGCCGTCGGCGGCGAGGCGGTGCGGGGTCAGCGAGTCGAAGTGCGCGCTGTCGCCGGGGGCGAGGACGTGCGCGGTGTCCCCGAGGCGCAGCCGCAGCCGCCCGGTGAGAACGTACAGCCACTCCTCGCCGGGGTGGACGCGCACGATGTCACCCTGGGCCCCATGCGGCACATGGACGCGCAGGGCCTGCATTCCGCGTCCCGACGCGCCGGCCTGCCAGTACGACCAGCCGCCCGCGGCGGTCGGCTCCATGTCGGCGGCGCGCACGATGGCGTCCCGGTCGGCGACGGTCTCACCGAGCAGTTCGGAGACGGTCGTGCCGTAGATACGGGCGAGCCCGAGCAGCATCGGCAGGGAGGGCTGGCGTTGCCCGGTCTCCAGGCGGGAGAGGTGTGCGGGCGACAGCCCGGCAGCGCGGGCGGCGGCCTCCAGGGTGAGGGAGGCCCGGCGGCGCAGCACACGCAGCCTCGGTGCGAGAATGGGGAGATCCTCGACCGGCTCGGTGGCCTCTCCGGGCGTCCGCACCGGTTCGGCTTCGGGAAAGCTCATGCCTTCCATTCAGCCGCAGGCTTGCCTCTGAGGCAACTTTCTTGCCCCAGAGGCAAAAGGCGGACCTATCGGTTGGCCACCGCCTGCTTGACGAGGGTCTTTCCGAAGTCCCACATCAGCCCGCTCCCGCCGTGCGCGTCGTCCATCACGGCGGTGAAGGCGTCCACGAACCGGTCCACCTCCCGCTCCCCCACGACCAGGGGCGGAATCAGCTTGATCACCTCCAGGTGGTCGCCGGAGACCTGCGTCAGGATCCGGTGCCGTTGCAGCAGCGGTACGACGACCATCTGCGCGAACAGCCCCTTCCGGGCGGCCTGGAGCATCGTCCAACGTCCGCGCAGCGCCAGAGACTTGGGCTTCCCGAACTCGATGCCGATCATCAGACCCCGGCCGCGTACGTCGGCCAGCAGCTCGTACTTGTCGACGAGCGCCGCCAGCCGGGATTTCAGCAACTCCCCTGTCGCCCGGGCGCCCGCGACGATCTGTTCGTTCTCCATGACCGACAGCACGGCAAGTCCCGCCGCCATGGCCTGGGCGTTGCCTCCGAAGCTGGCCGAGTGCACGAGGACGCGGTCGATAGACGAGTAGACCTTCTTGAAGATCCACTCCTTGCCGATCGTGGCGCCCACCGGCACATATCCACCGGACAGGGCCTTGGCGACGCACACCAGGTCGGGTTCGACCCCCTCCTCGTGCTGGTAGGCGTAGAAGTCGCCGGTCCGGCCGAGACCGGTCTGCACCTCGTCCGCGATGAGCAGCGCCTTGTGCTGGTGCAGCAGCTCCTGGGCTGCGCGCAGATATCCGGGGGGCGTCTCGTGCACGCCCTTGCCCTGGATCGGCTCGACGATCAGGGCGGCCACGTCGCCCTTCTTCAACTCCCGTGCCAGGGCGTCGAGATCGCCGAGGGGGACGGCGGTGTCGGGCAGCAGCGGGGCGAAGCCGTCCCGGAAACCGTCCTCGCCGTTGACGGAGAGGGATCCGGTGGTCAGGCCGTGGAAGGCGTGCGCGCAGTACAGGACGCGCGGCTTCCCGGTGGCGTACCGGGCGAACTTGAGCGCGGTCTCCACGGCTTCCGTGCCGCTGTTGCCGAAGAACACCCGGTCCAGATGCGGACTGCGGGTGAGCAGCCGCTCCGCGAGCAGCCCGGGCAGCGGCTGGCAGTCGAAGCGGGTGAGGTCGGCGAGCTGGGCGTCGAGGACGTCGTGCAGAGCCTTGCGGACGACGGGGTGATGGCGGCCGAGTCCCATCACCCCGAACCCGGCGAGCATGTCGAGGTAGTCGTTGCCGTCCGCGTCCCAGAAGTACGCGCCCTCGGCCCGTTCGTAGACCTTGTCGAAGCCGATGGTGTGCAGCATGCGCGGGAGCTGGTGATTGAGATACCTGGCGTGCAGCTCGTAGCGTTCGGCGCCGCGCTCGGCCAGCAGCGCGCCGAGGTCGAACTCCCCCGACGGGGAACCGGGTTCAGCGGTTGTCATTCGTGCCTCTCCTAAGACTTCCCCGAAGACTTCCCCGTGGACGGCCCCTGGGGCAGCCCCTCGGGCAGCTCTTCCTTGGCGGCCAGCCCGGCGCTGATCCGTCCGGCGATCTCGACGGGTGTGAGGCCGATGTCGGCGAGCAGCTCACCGCGCTTGGCGTGCGCGAGGAACTGTTCCGGAATGCCGAACCTCCGTACGGGTAAGTCGACTTCGGCATCGCCGAGCGCCAACGCGACGGCGGCGCCGACGCCCGACGCGCGGCTGTTGTCCTCGACGACGGCCACCATGCGGTGCCCGGCGGCCAGCCCCGGCAGCGCGGGATCGACGGGCTTGACCCAACGCGGGTCCACGACCGTGCAGTTGATGCCGCGCGCCGCCAGCAGCTCGGCGGTCCGCAGACACACCGGAGCCATCACGCCGACCGCCACCAGCAGCACGTCGGCGGCCTCCTCGGACCGGTGCAGCACATGCATCCCGCCGACATGGCCGACCGCCTCGATCGCCGGCCCCACCGACTCCTTGGGGAACCGGATCAGCGTGGGCGCGTCGTCGACGGCCACCGCCTCCCGTAGCTGGGCACGGAGTTGGTCGGCGTCGCGGGGCGCGGCGATCCTCAGGCCGGGTACGACCTGGAGGATGGACAGGTCCCACATACCGTTGTGTGACGCCCCGTCAACTCCCGTGACTCCGGCGCGGTCCAGCACGAACGTCACCCCGCAGCGGTGCAGTGCGACGTCCATCAGCAGCTGGTCGAAGGCGCGGTTGAGGAAGGTGGCGTACACGGCGACGACGGGATGCAGACCGCCCGTCGCCAGCCCCGCCGCCGACACGGCCGCGTGCTGCTCGGCTATCCCGACGTCCCACACCCGGTCGGGGAACCGCTCGGCGAACTTGCCGAGGCCCACGGGGTACAGCATGGCCGCGGTGATCGCGACGATGTCGTCCCGCTCCTCCCCGATCCTGACGATCTCGTCGCCGAACACCGAAGTCCAGGAAGGCCCGTTGGAGGGCGCGAGCGGCTCGCAGGTGAGCGGGTCCATCACCCCGACGGTGTGGAAGTGGTCCTCCTGGTGCGAGCGCGCGGGCTCGTAGCCGCGCCCCTTCTCCGTCAGGCAGTGCACGAGGACGGGCCCGTGGAAGCGCTTCGCGCGCCGCAGCGCGGACTCCACCGCCCCGATGTCGTGTCCGTCGATCGGGCCGACGTACTTCAGCCCCAGGTCCTCGAACATGCCCTGCGGATTGAACGCGTCCTTGAACCCCTTCTTCGCGCCGTGCAGCGACTCGTACAGGGTGTTGCCGATGAGCGGGGTCCGCAGCAGCACGTCCTTGCCCCAGGCCAGCACCTGTTCGTAGCTGTCCGTCGTGCGCAGGGTCGCGAGATGGTTGGCGAGGCCCCCGATGGTCGGCGAGTAGGAGCGTTCGTTGTCGTTGACGACGATGATCAGTGGCCGGTCCTTGGCCGCCGCGATGTTGTTGAGCGCCTCCCAGGCCATCCCGCCGGTGAGCGCGCCGTCGCCGATGACCGCGACGACATGCCCCTTCTCGCCCTGCACCTGGCGGGCCTTGGCGAGCCCGTCGGCCCAGCCCAGCGCGGTGGACGCGTGGCTGTTCTCGATGACGTCGTGCTCGGACTCCTCGCGCGAGGGATAGCCGGACAGGCCACCCTTGCCACGCAGCTTGGAGAAGTCCTGACGTCCCGTCAGAAGTTTGTGGACGTAGCTCTGGTGGCCGGTGTCCCACAGGATGCGGTCGACCGGTGACTCGAAGACCCGGTGGAGCGCGATGGAGAGTTCCACCACCCCCAGATTGGGCCCGAGATGGCCGCCGGTCCTGGCGACCGCATGCACCAGGAACTCCCGTATCTCGTCGGACAGTTCACCGAGTTCCGCCTCGGACAGCGCCTTCAGGTCACGTGGTCCCCGGATGTTCTCCAGAATCGTCACGCTCGGGCCCCCTCTTCTTCCGTACTCGTCAGCCGTGCTGTTCAGCTCACGGTGACCGCCGGTTCCCCCGACGCGACGCCGTCACGCTCCATCTGTTCGGCGATCTTCATCGCCTCCTCGATCAGGGTCTCCACGATCTTCGACTCGGGCACGGTCTTGATGACCTCGCCCTTCACGAAGATCTGCCCCTTGCCATTGCCGGAGGCGACCCCGAGGTCGGCCTCCCGTGCCTCGCCGGGGCCGTTGACCACACACCCCATGACAGCGACGCGCAACGGCACCTCCATGCCGTCCAGGCCGGCCGTGACCTGGTCGGCGAGCTTGTAGACGTCGACCTGGGCGCGTCCGCACGACGGACACGACACGATCTCCAGCCGCCGTTGCCGCAGGTTCAGCGACTCCAGGATCTGGATGCCGACCTTGACCTCTTCGACCGGCGGCGCGGACAGGGAGACACGGATCGTGTCGCCGATGCCCTCGCTGAGCAACGCCCCGAAGGCGACCGCCGACTTGATGGTCCCCTGGAAGGCGGGACCCGCCTCGGTGACGCCCAGGTGCAGCGGGTAGTCGCACCGTTCGGCGAGCAGCCGATAGGCGTTCACCATGATCACCGGGTCGTTGTGCTTGACCGAGATCTTGATGTCCCGGAAGCCGTGCTCCTCGAACAGCGACGCCTCCCACAACGCCGACTCCACGAGCGCCTCCGGGGTCGCCTTCCCGTACTTCTGGAGCAGCCTCCGGTCCAGCGAACCGGCGTTGACCCCGATCCGGATCGGCGTGCCGTGGTCCCCCGCGGCCCTCGCGATCTCCCTCACCTTGTCGTCGAACTGCTTGATGTTGCCGGGATTGACGCGGACGGCGGCGCAGCCCGCCTCGATCGCGGCGAACACGTACTTCGGCTGGAAGTGGATGTCGGCGATCACCGGGATCTGCGACTTGTTCGCGATGGTCGCCAGCGCGTCCGCGTCGTCCTGCGTGGGGCAGGCGACGCGGACGATCTGGCAGCCGGACGCGGTGAGTTCGGCGATCTGCTGGAGCGTGGCGCCGATGTCCGACGTACGCGTCGTCGTCATCGACTGC
>Ga0136846_1232036_pt1 | contig 10874 bp, 11 predicted proteins | sample HopSoiMetagenom2_FD_96841 | JGI IMG/M metagenome (GOLD analysis project Ga0136846, IMG submission 96841) | Grasslands soil microbial communities from Hopland, California, USA - 2 Assembly 2016 (version 4) | ecosystem: Environmental > Terrestrial > Soil > Grasslands | place: USA: Hopland... | reverse complement strand
GCGATCCGCCGCCCCGTTTTCATATGGGACCTGGGCGGCGGAGCGATCCGCCGCCCCGTTTTCATATGGGACCTGGGCGGCGGAGCGATCCGCCGCCCCCGTTTTCATGTGTGACCTGGGCTGAGCTCGCCGGGTCGACATCGCGCCCCTCGACACAACCTTGCCGCTAGCCTTTGACGCGTTCAGATTGTGCGCAAGTGCCGGATTCATTACCGGAAAATGAATTTTGACCACACGGTATGATGCGAGCCGCTCAAGGCCACTCAACGAACCCTGTTCCTGTAAGGGAACTCGAGACCCCGTTCGATTTTGACCGAACAATTCTAAAATGCGGTACTTTCGCCACAGTTTGCAAAAAGCCGCGGTGGAAACGCCGTAAGTTATCGCCGCTGAGTTGACGCCGCTCCTGGCAGGGCTTGAGGGTCCGCCGCCTCGGGCGCCTCCCCGCGCCCGTTCCGAAAATTCGTCAAACACGAGGCCGGCCACTTCCGCCGCGCCTTGGGAGGAGCTTCATGTCTCGCAAAACCGCGCCCGTGCGCGCGTTCCTGATCGCGGGGGTCTCGTTCGCCGCGCTCACCGCCGTCGCCCAGCCCGCCCTGGCCCAGACCGCCGCGGCCGGCGCCTCGACCACCGACAACATGGTCGAGGAACTGGTGGTCACCGCCGAAAAGCGCGAGCAGTCGCTGCAGGACGTGCCGGTGGCCGTCTCGGCCTACACCTCGGCCAAGCGCGACATCGTCGGCATCACCAACATCCAGGACTTCGTGAACTTCACGCCGGGCATGAACTATTCCGGCACCGACCGGGTCAGCCTGCGCGGCGCCGGCCGCAACACCTTCTACATCGGCAATGACCCGGGCGTGGCCGAGTACACCGACGGCTTCTATTCCGCCTCCTCGTCGGAGCTCTTCAAGACCCCGCTGTTCGTGGAGCGCACCGAGATCCTGCGCGGCCCGCAGGGCACGCTGTACGGCCGCAACTCCATGGGCGGCGCGATCAACGTGATCTCCAAGCGCCCGGCGCACGAGTTCGGCGGCGAAGTCCGGGCCGAGTACGGCAACTACGAGCACTACCGCATCGAAGGGGTGGTCTCGATCCCCGTGGCCGAGCACCTGCGCTTCAAGCTGGGCGGCAGCGAGGAGAAGCAGGACAAGGGCTACATCAAGAACATCGGCGGCGCGAACGAAGGCGCCACCATCAAGCGCGACTACTTCGAGGCGCAGGTCGAGGGCGAGCTGGGCGAGAAGACCACGTTCTGGGCCCGCTACAGCCGCTCGTCCTGGGACGACACCCTGGGCGTCGGCGACCGCCTGTCCAACCAGGTCACCCCGTACGACACCACCCGCGCCTTCCAGCCGATCGGCGGCCTCGTGACCAACCCCTCGTTCGGCTACACCACGGCCAACCCGGGCGTCACCGACCCCTATGTCCAGAACACCAACCGCAATGGCTACGGCCAGCTGCGCGGCAACCACCTGCTGACGGCGCAGGTCGTCTACGACCTGGGCTTCGCGGACCTGAAGTGGATCGGCGGCTTCCAGCAGTACAACTACCAGACCGGCGGCGACTATGACGCCACCAGCCGCACGGGCCCGATCACGGTGGCCGGCGTCGGCGGCGTGTTCGTGGACTACACCACCGACTTCAATGAGCATAAGCGGTACTACTCCAACGAGATCAACCTGACCTCGAAGGGCGACGGCCCGCTGTCGTGGATCCTGGGCCTCTACCAGTACCACGAGAACTACGAGCAGCGGATCCAGCTGGGCGATCCCCAGCAGGCGCAGCTGGCCAGCCCGTTCTACTTCGGCGGCATCACCGCGGCGGGCCCGATCCTGATCCCCGCGGCGGCCAACCCCTCGCGCGACTTCGCCGACCAGCAGGCGACCCTGACCTCCAAGGCCTATGCGGTCTTCGGCCAGGCCAAGTACGAGTTCACCGACCAGCTCTCGGTCACCGGCGGCATCCGCTACAGCTACGACAAGAAGGACGGCTTCGAGAGCCAGCGCCTGGTCCTGTACTCGCCCGCCGGCCCGTTCGGCCCGGCCCTGGGCGGCGCGGCGGCCTTCGACGTCTCCAGCGACCTCGACCCGTCGACCCCGGGCGTGCAGAACTTCCGCAACCTGTCGAACTCGTGGGACGCCCTCTCCGGCACCCTGAACCTCGACTGGACGCCGGACCGCGACACCCTGGTCTACGCCAAGTACAGCCGCGGCTATAAGTCGGGCGGCTTCCTGCTGGGCACCCTGGCGCCGCAGCCCGAGGCCAAGAAGGAGACGGTCAACGCCTTCGAGCTGGGGGGCAAGAAGACCTTCATGCGCACCCTGCAGGTCAACGCGTCGGCCTTCTACAACGACTACAACGACCTGCAGCTGAACCTGCAGCAGCTGAACGCGGCGGGCACGGCCTCGGCGAACAACTTCGTCAACGTCGACGCCCGCGCCTACGGCCTGGAGCTGGAAGCTATCTGGCAGCCGATCCGCAACCTGCAGTTCAACGCCAGCTACGGCTACCTGAACACCAAGATCACCAAGGGCTGCTGCTTCTACGACCCGGCGGATCCGTCCGCCCTGCTGCCCAGCGCCCGCCCGAGCGGTGGCTCGGCGGTCACCAACAACGTCCTGCTGCGCTTCCAGGACCTGAAGGGCTCGCAACTCTACCAGTCGCCGAAGAACAAGTTCGCCCTGAACGGCAACTACACCTTCGACTTCGACCCGGGCTCCCTGACCCTGTCGGCCACCTACACCTGGACCGACAAGACCACCTACCAGCCCTTCGACGACCCGGCGTTCCAGGTGCCGTCCTTCGGCACCGCCGACTTCCGGGCGCTGTGGAAGGCGGCCCACAACCGCTTCACCGTCATCGGCTTCGTGAAGAACGCCTTCGACAAGACCGGCTACACCTCGACCGGCTCGACCAACCCCACCGCGGTGTTCGGCGTGCCGAACCCGGGCCTGGTGGTCGGCGGCACGACCTACCAGCAGCAGACGGGCCTTTCGATCACCCGCGGCCTGATCGCGCCGCGCACCTACGGCGTCGAGCTGCAGGTGCCGTTCTAAGCTTCGGCGTTTCCTCCCAAACGCCAACTGGGCGGCGGGCTTCGGCCCGCCGCCTTTTTCTTGGGCCCAGCGGTTTCGGCGCCGCCTTTCGACACACCCCCGCAAAAATCACCCTGGCCGTGTGGCCGCTTAACCTCTGCGCAAGCGCTCGGGGCCAAGATAGGTGCAGGTAAAGCTCCCCCCGGCGGCCTGATGTCACTTTCCGAGTTCTTCTTCGACCGCGTCACCGCCGACATCCGCCAGCAGATGGAGGGGGTGCTGGCGCTTACCGAACAACTCGCCCGCCAACGCCTGACCCCGGACGGCGAAGCCTGCGTCGCCAGTGTCGCTGACGCCGCCGCCAGCGTGGCGCGCACGCTGGAATCCGCCCTCGACCTTCGGACCCTCAGCCAGGCCGGCGCGGAGCCGAAACTCGAGCCGATCCGCCTGCGCGAGCTGATGGACGACATCCAGGAGCGCTGGCAGCCGCGGGCCACCGCCTCGGGCGTCACCCTCCTGGTCTCCTACGACGGCGATCCGGAAGCGGCGGCCCTGGCCGATCGCAAGCGGCTGATGCAGATATTCGACGGCTTCATCGGCGAGGCCGTGGGCGCCCAGTCGCGCGGCGCGGTGGAAGCCAGCCTCTCGGCCCACACCCTGGTCGATGGCGTGCGGCTCGAGGGCCGCGTGCGGGGCCCGCGCGATGCGGCCTGGGACGCCCAGGACGTGGAAGCCCGCATCCGCAGCATCGATGCGCGCCTCGGCCTGGAAGTGGCGCTCGGCTCCATGCTGGCCCGCAAGGTGCTCGGCGACATGCACGGCGAGCTGCGCAAGGAGGCCAACGCCGGCGCCTCGGACACCGCCGCCTTCGAGATCCGCCTGGCGCCCCTGCCCGAGACCATCGACGCGCCCAGCGAAGACGCGGGCCGCGCCGCCCATATCCTGGTGGTCGACGACAACGCGACCAACCGCATGGTCGCCCAGTCGCTGGTCGAGATGTTCGACTGCACCAGCGAGTCGGCCGAGGACGGCGAAGAGGCGGTGGAAGCCGCCCGCACCGGCCGCTTCGACCTGATCCTGATGGACATCAAGATGCCGCGTATGGACGGCGTGGCCGCCACCCGCGCGATCCGCGCCCTGCCGGGCCCCGTCGGGGTGACCCCGATCATCGCCCTGACCGCCAACGCCGATCCGGACGACGCGGCCGCCTACCTCGCCGCCGGCATGAACGGCGTGGTCGAAAAGCCCATGAAGCCCGAGCACCTCCTCACCGCCCTGCAGGCAGCCCTCGACACCGGCAGCGCCGCCGCGGCGTAGGCCACGCACGCTCGCGCCGCAGGCGCTGTACGTTTTCACCACCAAGACCACCAAGACCGCCAAGAGACCTGCGGAGCCGCAACGCCGCGCCTGGCTCGGCGCCTTCGTGGTCTTGGTGGTCTTGGTGGTCCAACTAGCCCCTTCGGCGATCCTGCAGCCTGGCGAGGCGCGCTGCCGCGCTCAGCTAACCGGCGCCCGCAAGTTTCTTGCGGCGACGGGGCCTATTGCGCCGGCGTCGGCAATCCCCTAGGTCGCGGGTCCTGTTTCGGGGGAATTTATGTCCGAGGCCAAGCCCCTCGCCACGCCGTCGCTCGAGGCCGTGCGCCAGCGCATCGATGCGCTGGACGCCGAGCTGCTGCGGCTGGTCGATGAGCGGGCCTCCCTGGCGCGGATCGTGGCCGCGGCCAAGGCGGCGGCCGGCGATGGCGACAAGTTCGCGCTTCGGCCCGGGCGCGAGGCGGCGATCCTGCGCAAGCTGATCGCCTCCGAGCGGCGCTCGGCGAGCCCGTCTCTGGTGGTGCGCATCTGGCGCGAAATGATCGGCGACAGCCTGGCCGGGCAAGGCCCGTTCCGCCTGGCTGTATGGGGCGGCCGCGATCCCGGACGCGCCGTCGAACTGGCGCGCCACCGCTTCGGCGCCGCCCCGCCGCTGCGCCAGGTCGCCCAGCCCGAAGACGCCATCGCCGAAGCCCGTCGCACCGGCGGCGTCGCCATCTGCGCCCTGGCGTCCGGATCGGCCTGGTGGGGCCGGCTGCTCGCCGAGCCGCACCTGAAGGTCTTCGCCGCCCTGCCCTGCCTGGCGGCCTGGGGCGAGCTCTCGGCCCTGGCGGTCGCGGCCGTCGAGGTCGAGCCCACCGGCGACGACCGCACCTTCTGGGTGACCGACGCCAGCGGGTCTGTGGCGGCGATCGAGGCGGCCCTCGGCCGCGACGGCGTGGCGGCCGAGCTGATCAGCGAGGGCGGCGGCCTGCGCCTCTTCGCCCTGGCCGGCTACTACCAGCGCGAGGACGAGCGGCTGGCCCGTGCGCCGGGGCGGCTCTGCGGTGTGATCGGGGCTGCGCCCGCGCCGCTGGACGTGTAAGAGACCGCCTCCGGCCGCCTAGGCCCGTCCTGACAGTCTTTGAAGTCCGCAATGTCCGACGACGCCGCCCCCCTCGACCGCGCCCGTGCGCCGCGCCCGATCCCCAAGTCCGGGATCATGGACATCCACGCCTATGTCCCCGGCAAGGCCAAGGCCGAGGGCGTCGAGCATCCGATCAAGCTCTCGGCCAACGAGAACATCCTGGGCGCCAGCCCCAAGGCGCGTGAGGCCTACGCCGCTTCCGCCGACGACCTGCACATCTATCCGGACAGCCGCACCAGCATCCTGCGCGACGCCATCGCCCAGCAGTTCCGCCTGGAGCCCGAGCGCCTGATCTTCGGCTGCGGCTCGGACGAGATCTTCCAGCTGCTGAACCAGGCCTTCCTCGAGCCGGGCGACAACATCGTCCAGGGCGAGTTCGCCTTCGCCGCCTACGCCATCGGCGCGCGCGCCTGCCAGGCCGAGGTGAAATGCGCCCGCGAGCCCGGCCACCGCATCGACGTGGACGAGCTGCTGGCCACGGTGGACGAGCGCACCCGGCTGGTGTTCCTGGCCAATCCCGGCAATCCCACGGGCACCTGGATCCCGTTCTCCGAAGTCCTGCGGCTGCATGCGCACCTGCCGCCCAGCGTCGTTCTGGTGCTGGACGGGGCCTATGGCGAATTCGCCGACGATCCGGCCTTCGACGACGGGCTGGACTTCGCCCGCGGCGCCGAGAACGTGGTGGTCACCCACACCTTCTCCAAGCTGCATGGCTTGGCGTCCCTGCGCGTGGGCTGGGGCTATGCGCCGGGCGCCATCGCCGCGGCGGTGGACCGCATCCGCCTGCCGTTCAACACCTCCATCGCCGGCCAGCGCGCGGCAGTGGCGGCCTTGGCGGACACCGAGTTCCAGGCCCGCTCGCTGGCCCACGTCAACCAGTGGCGGCCGTGGCTGACCCAGCAGATCGGCGGGATCGGCCTGGAGGTCGTGGGCCCCTCGGCCACCAACTTCGTGCTCGTGGGCTTCCCCAAGACGCCGGGCAAGACCGCCCGCGACGCCGACGAATTCCTCAGCGCCCGCGGCCTGCTGACCCGCTCGCTGCTGAACTACGGCATGCCCGACCACCTGCGCATCACCATCGGGCTGGAAGAACACAACCGCGCCGTGGTGGACGCCCTCGCCGAGTTCATGAAGGCCTGATCTGGTGGCTGAGCCCGTCTACGCGAAACTGGCGGTGGTCGGCTGCGGCCTGATCGGATCGTCGGTGGTCCGCGCCGCGCGCAAGAGCGGGGCCGCCGGCCAGATCGCCGTGGCCGAGGCCTCCGACGCCGCGCGCGCGCGGGTGGTGGAGCTCGCCATCGCGGACCAGGTGACGGCCGACGCCGCCGAGGCGGTGCGCGATGCGGACCTGGTCGTCTTCGCCGTCCCGGTGATGTCCATGGGCGCGGCGGCGCAGGCGGCCGCGCCGGGGCTGAAGGCGGGCGCCACCGTCAGCGACGTGGGGTCGGTGAAGGGCGCGGTCGCGGACGCCCTGGCCAGCGCCTGCCCGGATGGCGTCTTCGTCGTGCCGGGCCACCCGATCGCGGGCACCGAGCAGTCGGGCCCCGACGCCGGCTTCGCCGAGCTGTTCCAGAACCGCTGGACGATCCTGACCCCGCAGCCCCGCGCCGACGAGCCCTACCGTCAGGCGGTGGCGGACCTGACGCGCTTCTGGTCGGCGATCGGGGCCAATGTCGAGGAGATGGACGCCCGCCACCACGACCTGGTGCTGGCCATCACCAGCCACCTGCCCCACCTCATCGCCTACAACATCGTCGGCACCGCCGCCGACCTGGAGGAGGTGACCCAGGCCGAGGTGATGAAGTACTCCGCCGGCGGCTTCCGCGACTTCACCCGCATCGCCGCCTCGGATCCGACCATGTGGCGCGACGTCTTCCTGACCAACAAGGACGCGGTGCTGGAGGTGCTGGGGCGGTTCTCCGAGGACCTCCAGGCCCTCAGCCGGGCGATCCGCTGGGGCGAGGGCGACAAGCTGTTCGAGCTGTTCAGCCGCACGCGCGAGATCCGCCGCGGGATCGTGGCCCTGGGCCAGGAAAGCGCCGAGCCGAACTTCGGCCGCGACCGCGGCAAGCACTGAACGGCCACATACCGGCAATACGCGTGCAACAAGCTGGGCGCTGACTGCGGGCCTCACGCCACCGCAAGAGAGCCTCCGGAATGCGCAAAGTTTTCATCGCCTTGACCGCTGTCGCCACGCTCGCGACCGCCGGCCTCGCCCATGCCCAGCCGCCCGCGCCGGCTGACATCATCAAGGCCTGGGACAAGAACGGCGACGGCGTCGTCGACAAGGACGAGTGGGTCGCCGCCGGCCGCAAGGCCGAGCGCTTCGACCTGGTCGACGCCAACCACGACGGCAAGGTCACCGCCGAGGAGCTCGGGGCGGCCATGGCCAAGATGCGTCCGCAATAGGCGCCGCAGGAGCAGCCGGGCTTGACCCGGCTCTCTTTTGGCTCAATATTCACCCTTAGAGGTGAATATGTTGGATGCGACGCTGACCGCCCTGGCGGATCCTACCCGCCGCGCGATCCTGGCCCGGCTGGCTCAGGAGGGCGAGGCGCGGGTCACCGACGTGGCCAAGCCGTTCGCCATCTCGCTGAACTCGGTCTCCAAGCACATCCGCATGCTGGAGCGGGCCCGGCTGGTGCGCCGCCGGGTCGAGGGGCGCGAGCATTTCCTCACCCTGGACCCGACGCCGCTCGATGAGGCGGCCGCCTGGATCGACGACCAACGCAAGCTCTGGGCCTGGCGGCTCGGCGAACTGGAGAAGGTGCTGAAAGATGGATGATATCGTTGTCCGCCACCGCTACGACGCCACCCCGGAGCAGGTGTTCGACGCCTGGCTCGACCCCAAGATGGCGCCCCGATTCGCCTTCGCCACCCCGACCGGCCAGATGATCGTGGCCGAGATCGACCCGCGGGTTGGCGGCCGCTTCAACTTCACCGACCGGCGGCCCGACATGGGGGATGTGGCCCACGTGGGCGAATACGAGGTGATCGAGCGGCCGCATCGGCTGGTCTTCACCTTCGCCGTGCCCCAGTTCGACCCGACCTACACGCGGGTGACTCTGGTCTTCGAGGCGGTCGATGGTGGCTGCGAGCTGACCCTGACCCACGAGGGCGTCGCGCCCGAGTGGCGCGACTCCACGCCGCAGGGGTGGGGTATGATCCTCGACAAGCTGAGAGTCGTGTTGTCAACCTAACCGTTCGATCGGTCCGTCAGAGACCGCCGGGGGGCAAGGGTGCGCGCATGATCTCCATGACCACGCGGAGAGGGTTCGAGGCCATGGTCTCGGCCGCCGGCGGAGACCCGAACGCCCTCGCTCGCGGGCTCAAACGAGAGACCACCGGCGTCGGACTGCGCGCCCTGGCCGCCCTGGCCCTGAGCGCTGCCGTTTCGGCGCCCGAACGCCTGATCCAGGTCTATGACGAGGCAGCCACCGGCTGGCGCGACGAGCCGATCGTCGCCACCACCGTGCGGCCGGCCCGCTCGACGGCCGAGCCGGTCAGCCCCGCCTTCTGGGACGCCTTCTGGACCCTGGCGGAGGCGCCGATCCACGAGGGGCAGGACCCCACCGCCTTCACCGGCCGCGTCGCGTGGCTGGCGGGCCTGCTGTCACCGAACCTGCCAGGGCGCGTCGCGGCCTGCGCCCTCGCCTACCCGGGTGTGCGCGACGCCGCCGCCGCGGGCGAGCCGGCCCGCTTCGACCGCAAGGATCTGGAGGCCTGCCCGGCGAACTCGCTCGGCGCGGCCTTCCTCGCCGCCGCCACAGCCCAGGGCGGCTCGCTGGAGCTGCTCGACCGCGACGCCCTGGGCCTGGCCCACCTGCCGGCGCCGCTGGACTATGTCAACGTCCGCATCCTGCAGTGCCACGAGCTGTGGCGCATCGTCGGCGGCTACGAGCAGACCGAGCTGCACCGCATGGCGCTCTCGGCCTTCCAGATGGGCCAGTTCGGCCACCACTACTCCTCGCTGCTGCTGGGGGTGGCCTTCGCCGTGCTGGCGCTGGAGCGGTCCGAGGACACCATCATGGTGCTGGACACCATCTTCTCGGGATGGGCCCACGGCCGGCAGAGCCCGCCGCTGCTGGGCGTGCCGTGGGAGACCCTGTGGCATCTGCCCGTCGAGACCGTGCGCGCCCAGCTGGGCGTCAAGACCTACGCCTCGCGCTGGCCCGCCGACTCCTTCCTGCGGAGGTTCTCCCAGGCGGCTTAGCTCAAGTGACGCCCGCGGGCGCCGTGCCACTCTCCGGTCGCTGGACCCAGCCGCTGCGGTAGCTGGCCTCTCGGCGGCGGCGGATACATACAGGGCGCATGAGGCCCACACGCCGGACCCAGGCTGAACGGACGGCCGCCACGCGCGAGGCGTTGGTGGCGGCGGGCCGGGCGCTGTTCGCCGAGCAGGGCTTCGCCGGCGTCGGCGCCGAGGCGATCGTGCGGGCGGCCGGCCTGACGCGCGGGGCGCTCTACCACCACTTCGCCGACAAGACCGAGTTGTTCGCCGCCGTGTTCGAGGCGGTGGAGGCCGACGCCATCGCCGGCATCGCCGCCGCGGTGGCCGAGGCCAGGCCGCCGGACCCGCTCACCGCGATGCGGCTGGCCGCGGCCGCCTGGCTGGATGTCGCCACCGCGCCCGACGTGCTGCGGATCGCCCTGGTGGACGGACCGGCGGTGCTGGGCTGGATGCGCTGGCGCGAGATCGGCGGTCGCTATGGCATGGGCCTGACCCTGGACCTGATCGCTGAGGCCGTGGCCGCCGGCGCGATCCCGCCCCAGCCGGCCGAGCCCCTGGCGCATGTGGTGCTGGGCGCGGTGCGCGAGGGCGCCCTCTACCTGGCCGCGGCGCCCGACCGCGCGCAGGCGCGCCGCGAGGTGGGCGCGGTCATCGACCGGCTGATCGGCGCCCTGGGCGAGCCGGTCCAGCCTCGCCCCACCTAGCCCAGACACAGACAACCCCCGGCGGGAGCCAACCTCCGGGGGCGTCTGCGAGGGTCCCGCCCTCGGGGCGGGACCGCAGGAGCGGGTCCTGGCTACTTCGGCGGCGGCGAGGACGGCGGCGCGCCGCCGGCGTTGGCCGCGGCCTGGTTCGCATTGGCGGCGGCCTGGTTGGCGTTGTCGGCCGCGGCGCCCGCGGCGGCGGTGTCGCCGGCGGGCGGCGTGCTGGCCGCTGCGTTGTTGGCCGCGGCGCTGTCCGCGTTCGCGGCCGCGCTCTGGGCCGAGGCCGCCGCCGAGTCCGCTGCGGCGTTGGCGTTGGCGGTGTCATCCGACTTCTTCTGGCAGGCGCCGAGCGACAGGGCGGCCACGCCGCAGGCGAGGAGGACGGCAGTTCGCATGGAGATCTCCTTCAGGTCACGGCTTGCGCCGCGTGCGCGACCCCTCCGGCACAGCTCGCGCCCCCG
>Ga0136846_1217722_pt1 | contig 10875 bp, 11 predicted proteins | sample HopSoiMetagenom2_FD_96841 | JGI IMG/M metagenome (GOLD analysis project Ga0136846, IMG submission 96841) | Grasslands soil microbial communities from Hopland, California, USA - 2 Assembly 2016 (version 4) | ecosystem: Environmental > Terrestrial > Soil > Grasslands | place: USA: Hopland... | reverse complement strand
CGGTGATGACGCCTTTGACGTAGTTGCCGTGATCGACCGCATAGCCCTTGCGGCGGACTTCCTCGACCTAGCTCATGTATGTCTCGAAACTGGGGCCCTCGTCCCATCGCAGTTCACTGACTTTGCGCCGGATTTCGGTGGGGGTCAGCCCGGAATGCGCCGCCATGCAGTGGCCGAGCGCCGCAATGTACATGGGCAGGCGCTGTCCGATGCTCATGTGAACACGCATCGCGGAACCGCTTTCGGCCAGATCCACCAGCACCACGCGATCGTCGCGCGAGCGCTGCCACAAGGTGGTCGTGATGTTGTGGCGGTCGGCAAGTTCCTGCAGGTGCGGACGCATCATCCGCACATACGAGGCTTTCTCAAGAGACCCCTTGGCCAGCTCCACCAGGCCCAGCCCAATGCTGTAGGTCTTGGTGGATTCATCGAAGGTCACCAATCGCTCGTGGACAAGGGTCTTGAGCAGATTGAAGCAGGTACTGGCATTGAGCTCCAGGTCCTTGGCAATGCGCGTGACGCCTATCGGAGTGGACGAACTTGCGAGATAGCGCAGGATCTTGAGGCCGGAACTGAGCGCCCCCACAAGCTTTTCGGGAGGGGATGTGGCTGTCATCTTGGGGCGGGGCCTGACATATACGTGAAAACACTCCGATGCACTGAAGCAGGCGTTCAGTGACTTCTTTCGGGGTTGAGTATAAGTAGGGGATCACGACGGCGATGCGAAAGCTCGACATGGCCGTGGCTGTAGCCTCAGGTCGCTGCAAGTGGCGCGATCAAGGCGTCCAGCGCCCATGCCTGATCGCCTCGGATGGCGAGCGGATTGATCTCCAACTCGCGCAATGGCTGCTGCATGAACCACTCGCACAAGCCGCCAATGCGGTGCGCCAGTGCCGGCACGTCGGCGCCGGGCTTGCCCCGGAAGCCCTGCAGCAACTTGAAGCAGCGCAGCCGGCCGAGCATCTTCTCGATGTCGTCGGCCGTGGCCGGCAGCAGCAGGTTGGCCACGTCGGGATCCAGTTCGGCCTCGACACCGCCACGCGCCAAGGTCAGAACCGGCCCGAAGCGCGGATCGCGGCGCAAGCCCAGCAGCAGCTCATGGTCGAAAGGCAGCATCTGCTCGACCAGAACGCCCTGAACCGGGATGTCGAGTTCGGTGCCCAGCTCTCGCAAGCGGGCGACGGCTGCCCGCAGCGACTGGTCATCGCGGATGCCCAGTGCGACGCCGCCGGAGTCGCTCTTGTGCAGCAGCTGGGCCGACTGGAGCTTGGCCACGACGGGGTAGGGAAGGCCCGGCGGTGGCGCGTCGCCGGCTTCCAGCAGCCATCCCTTGGGCAGCCGTACGTCATCCTGGCTGGTGAGCAACTGCTTGCCGTCCCATTCGGACAGCGTTGGGAGCGCCTGGCCGCCGTCGGGCGCGGAAGCTGTCGCAGGCACCTCGGCACGCCGGACAATCTGTGCGCGGGTACGCTGCATCTGCAGGCAGCGCGCGATGGCTTGCGTGGCCTGGGGGATGTCCAGGAACACCGGAATGCCCGCAGCTTCGAGTGCCCGGATGCTGCCGTCCATGGCGCCGACCCAGATCACGACGATCGGGCAGTGCACCTGCCGCCTGGCTTCGGAGAGAGCCTGGACGAACGCACCGGCAATGCTGTGCATCATGCCGATGAACAGCACGATGCCGTGGATGTCCTTGTCGGTCGACAGCGCCTGCATGGTGCGGGCGATCATCGGGGTGTCCTGCAGCACGTTGCCCGTGATGTCCAAGGGATTGCTCGGATGCACGAAGCTCGGCAGCACGGGGATCAGCGCCTCGGCCACCTCCGGCTTGAGGTCGGGCAACTGCAGACCCGCTGGTTCGCAAGCGTCGGCAATCAGCACGCCGGCGCCACCCGAGACAGTCATGACGGCCAGCTGGTTGCCCAGTGGAACGGCTTCGAGCAGCAGCAGGCGGGCTGCGTCCATCATGGCGGTCAGGCTGGGCACGCGCAGCGCGCCGCATTGCAACAGGCAGGCGTCATACAGCGCATCGTTGCCGGCCAGCGCGCCGGTGTGCGAGGCGGCGGCGGCGGCACCCGCGCTGGAGCTGCCCGCCTTGATGGCGATCACCGGCTTGCCCGCGCGGGCAGCTCGCTCGAGCGCGGCGCGGAAAGCATCGGTACGGCGGACGTCCTCGATGTAGAGACCGATCACCCGGGTGTCCGGATCGCCCACCAGGAAGTCGATAGCTTCGGCAGCGTCCACGTCGCACTCGTTGCCGGTGGTGATCCATTGGCTGAAGCCGATGCCGCTGCGCAGCACGATGTCCATCCAGTACGCGCCCAGCGCGCCGCTCTGGCTGACGAAGGAGAAACCGCCTTGCTGCATCGCATGGCTTTCGAGCGCCGTGGTGAAGGTGGCAAGCAGACCGGAACGGCTGTTGGCAATGCCCAGGCAGTTGGGGCCGACGATGGCCACACCGTGCGCCTGCGCGAGCCGGGTGAGGCGTTGCTGCTGCGCACGTCCTGCTTCATCGAGTTCGGCGAACCCTGAGGAAAACACCACGAAAGCCCTGACGCCGGCCGCGATGCCTTCGCGGATGGCGCTCTCCACGTGCGCGGCGGCGGTGCCCACGATGGCCAGGTCCACCGCCTGCCCGATGGCCGCAATGCTCGGATAGCAGCGAAGGCCTTGCACTTCCTGTCTCGCGGGATTGACGGGATAGATGGCCCCTTGATAGCCGCGCTCCAGCATGTAGGCAATCGGGCGGCCGGAGATTTTGGCGGGATCGCCGCTCGCTCCGACCACGGCCACGCTGCGGGCATTGAGCAGCGCCTCCAGGCGGTGCGGCGCACCTGGAAGAACTGCTTGTGCTGTTTCTTTCGTCATGAGCAAATATTCTCCATAAGGAATGACAATCTATATATGGAATTAAAGTCCAATGTCGCTGGCGAGAGATCAGGGTAATCCCCTAAAAGTATTCTCAAAATAGCAAATATATTCTCTATAACGAATGAATTCACTGAACGCCCCATGAGCCTCAACTTCTCCTTTTCCCCTGAGCACGAAGCCGTGCGCGACACGGTGCGCCGTCTGTGCCGAGAAGAGCTGTCCTCGCTGGTCGAGGAGGCAGAAGAAAACGAGCACTTCCCCAAGCACGTATTCAAGCGCTGGGGCGAGCTGGGATTGCTGGGCGTGCGCTATCCCGCCGCCGATGGGGGCAGCGACATGGACAAGGTCAGCGACTGCATCGTGCGCGAGGAACTGAGCTACATGAGCCAGGCCTTTGCCACCAGCTGGTCCGCACAGACGCACCTGTCGATATGGCCCATTTGGAAGATCGGCACGGAAAGCCAGAAGGCGCGCTTCTTTCGTCCCGCGCTCAGCGGCGACAAGATCGCCGGCTTCGCGCTGAGCGAGCCCGACGGCGGCTCCAACATCCGCGCCATGAAGACCAAGGCCGAGAAGGTGGAGGGCGGCTGGAGGCTCAGCGGCAGCAAGCTCTACATCACCAATGCCACGATCGCCGACTTCCTGATGGTGGCCGCCCGGACCTCGCCCGATCTCAAGCCCGACGCCATCAGCCTGTTCATCGTGGAGCTCCCGCACAAGGGCTTCGACATCCACAAGCTGCGCAAGGAGGGCATCCGCGGCTCCGAAACCGCGCTGATCCACATCGAAGACGCGTTCGTGCCCGACGACTGCCTGCTGGGCGAGCGCACCGGCACCTACCCGCTCTTGCTGGAGTGCCTGAGCGAAAACCGCGTGGGCGTGGCTGCCAACGCGCTGGGCATGGCCCGCGCCGCCTTCGATGCCGCCAAGGCCTTTGCCGACGACCGCATCGTGGCGGGCAAGCGCATCGGCGACTACCAGGCCGTGGCGCACAAGCTGGCCGACATGGCCGCCGACATCGAAGCCGCACGCTGGATGGTGTACTACGGCGCCTGGCTGGTCGACCAGGACCGGCTCGACGCCGCCACCGCCGCCAAGGTCAAGTTGATTGCCACGGAAACCGCGCTGAAGGTCAGCGAGCAGGCCATCCGCATCCACGGTGGCGCGGGCATCATGCGCGAATATCCGGTGGGCCGCATCCACCGCGATGCCTTTGTCTATGTGATCGGTGAAGGCACGAGCGACATCCAGCGCAACATCATTGCACGCGACCTGGGCTTCAAGCCCTGAGGAGCGGCCGAGATGACGATGAATGCACTCGTTACGGGTGCCTACGACACAGCCGTCGGCTCGCTGCCCGGCAGCAGCTGCATGAGCCTGCACGCCGAGGCCGCCATGGGCGCGGTGGCCGATGCGGGCCTTGCGCTCTCGGACATCGACGGTGTGCTGTGCGCATACTCCTTCACCGAACCGCACTTGATGCTGGCGTCGGTGTTCTGCGAATACCTGGGCATTCACCCGGGGGCCTGCCTGGCCATCCAGGCCGGCGGCGCCAGCGCCTGCATCATGGTGATGCAGGCGGCCGCCCTCGTTGCCAGCGGCCAGTGCCGCCACGTGCTGGTGGTGACCGGCGACAACCGCCTGACAGGCATGTCGCGCGACGGCGCCGTGGCGGCGCTTTCGGAAGTCGGGCATCCCCAATTCGAGCGGCCGTTCGGCATCAGCGTGCCGGCTTCCTATGCCTTGGTGGCCAAGCACTACATGCACGAGTACGGCGTGACGTCCGAGCAGCTGGCCGCGATCGCTGTGGAGCACCGCCGCCATGCGGGCCGGCATCCCAAGGCCCATAAGCGGGAAGCCATCACCGTGGAGCAAGTACTGAGCTCTAGGATGATCGCCGACCCGCTGCACATGCTCGATTGCTGCCTGATCTCCGATGGCGGCGCGGCGCTGGTGGTCAGCAGCCGTGCGGCCGCGCGCGACACCCGCGGCAGGGCCATCGAGATCCTGGGTGCCGGCCAGGGCCATACGCACGAGCACATCGTGGCCGCCCCGAGCCTCGTGGATTTCGGCTGCAAAAGTTCGTCAGCCGTGGCCTTCGCGCGCGCGGGCGTGGCGGCTCGCGACATCGATGTCGCACAGATCTACGACTCCTTCACCATCACGCTGGCGGTGGAACTGGAATCCATCGGATTCTTCGAACGCGGCCAAGCCGGCTTGGCGGCAGCGGCCGGCGAACTGGGCCTTGGCGGCAAGCTGCCTTGCAACACCCATGGCGGCCTGATGTCCTATGCGCACTCCGGCGCCGCTGGTGGCATGTTCCACGTGGTCGAGGCAGTGCACCAGCTGCGCGGCACGGCCGATGTGCGGCAGGTGCCGGATGCCAAGCTGGCTTTCGTGCACGGGGACGGCGGCATCCTGTCCGCCCACTGTTCCCTGGTGCTGGGAGGATGAGATGACGGTTTCCAACTACCCCTTGCCTCGCGCCAATGCGCAGACCCAGCCCTATTGGGATGGTGCGGCCGTCGGGGAGCTGCGCTACCAATGCTGTTCCGATTGCGGCAGCGTGCAAAGGATTCCCCGCAGCTTGTGCGAGCAATGCCAGAGCAGCCGGTTGCAGTGGAAAGTCTCGCGGCAGACGGGCCGCGTTCTGACGTTCACCACGGTGCACCGCGCACCGCTGCCCGTGTTCAAGGACATGGTGCCGTACGTGATCGCGATCCTCGACATGGACGAGGGCTTTCGCGTGATGGCCAACGCTTTGCCGCAGGCGTGCGCGGGACTGGAGATCGGTACGCGCGTGCGTGTGGGCTTTCAGGATGTGCATGGCATGGCCCTGCCCGTGCTGGAAGCTGCGTTGGAGGCGGCGCCATGAGCACCGCCCCGGTCCTGTTTGAAGATTTCCAGCCCGGTGCCCTGATGGGCGAGTGCGTGCAGGTCTATGACGCCGATCAGGCGCGGCGCTGGCAGGCCATTTTCGGCAGCCAGCCCGAAGACGGTGCCGATGGGCCTGTCGAAGGTGTCTGCATGGCCGTGGTCAACATGATGCGGGCCTACCTGGACGTGGTCGTGCCACGGCCCCCCGGCAACGTGCATGCCAAGCAAAAGCTCCGGATGCGCGGCGTTCCCCTGCAAGGTGAGTCCATGCGCGTGACGGTGGTCTGTGCCGGCAAGGAAATGCGACGCGAGCGGCGCTACGTGGAACTGCAGGTTTCGGGAGCCGGCGAGGGTGGCCGCAAGCTCTTCGATGGGCTCATCACCTTGATCTGGGCGGCATGAGCATGGACCAGTTGGCACATCCATCGACTGCACTGAAGTCCTGCAGGTTGACGGTGACGGAATCGGTCATCCGCGCCTATGCGGAACTGACCAACGATTTCAATCCCATCCACCTGGATGCGGAATTTGCGGCCGCGACTCCGATGCGGCGGCCCATCGCGCACGGAACCATATCGCTGTGCCTGATGTGGCAGTGCCTTGGCAAGAACTTCCCGGTCGACATGCTGGGTGCGATGCATCTGGACGTTCGTTTCGTGAAGCCGGTCTACATCGGCGAGGAACTGACGGCCGGCGGCGAGCCAGACGGCGAGACGTCCGGTCAGTGGAAGGTCTGGGTCCGCGCGCAGGACGGAAGCGACCGCATCGTCGGCGTGCTCCAAGGTCCCGGCCCGGCGCCGAACAACTCAACAAGCATGGAATCGAGGACGGCATGAAATCCAGCAAGAAGGGCACAGCCCAGCCGGAGCGGCTCACTGCGCTCTATCGCACGATGAGCCTGATCCGGCAGGTGGAGACGGCGCTCACACGCCTGTTCGCCAACGGCGAGGTTCCGGGCTTCATCCACCTGAGCATAGGGCAGGAGGCGGTGGCCGCCGGCGTGGCCAGCGCGCTGCTGCCGCAGGATTCCCTGGCGACCACCCACCGCGGCCACGGCCACGTGCTGGCGCGCGGCATGGACGTGGGCGGGTTCATGAAGGAAATCATGGGCCGCGAGGGCGGGCTGTGCAAGGGACGCGGCGGCTCCATGCATGTGGCAGACCTGAGCCTGGGCATTCTGGGCGCCAACGGCATCGTGGGCGCGGGCATTCCCATTGCCCTGGGGAGCGCCATGGCGCACCAGGCGCGCAAGACGGGCGGCGTGGCCGTCGCCTTCTTTGGCGACGGTGCGATGGCGGAGGGCGTGCTGCACGAGACGCTGAACATGGCCAGCCTGTGGAGATGCCCGCTCCTGCTGGTGTGCGAGAACAACGGATGGTCCGAGTTCTCACCCACGTCCAGCCAGTTCGCCGCCAAGCTTGAGCAGCTGGCGGCCGCGTTCGGCGCCAGCTACACCAGGGTCGACGGCAACAGCGTTCTGGCCGTGGCCGACGCAGCCGTGCAGGGCGCCGCGCAGCTGCGCGAAGGCAACGGACCCTACGTGCTCGAGTGCATCACCACGCGCGTGCGTGGGCACTTCGAGGGCGACGCCCAGAAGTACCGCGACGCCAACGAACTGGAGTCCGTGCATGCGCACGACCCGCTGACTACTGCGCGAGCAGAGCTTCTGGCCATGGGTGTCGACACCGCGGCCATCGATCAGGCGATCTGTGCACAGGTGGAGGCGGCGGTGGAAGCCGCGCGTGCCGACGCGCTGCCCACGCTCGAGCGCGCCATCCAGGACGTCTACACCCAAGCGATGCAGGAGACCCGCGCATGAGCACCACCACCGAGATGCGTTACGTGAATGCGGTCACGCAGGCTCTGCGTGACTGCATGGAGCAGGACCTCACCGTCGTCGTGATGGGCGAGGACGTGGCCAATGCCGGGGGGTCGTTCAAGGCCACGCGCGGGTTGCTGGACACCTTCGGGCCGGGCCGCGTGATCGACACTCCGATCTCCGAATCGGCCATCGCATCCGCGGCTGTCGGCATGGCCTTGACCGGCATGAAGCCTGTGGTCGAGATCATGTTCATGGATTTCATCACGCTGTCCATGGACGCACTGGTCAACCAGGCCGCCAAGGCCCGCTACATGTTCGGCGGCCAGGGTTCCGTGCCCATGGTGCTGCGCACGCCTCACGGCGGCGGCCTGAGCGCCGGACCGCAGCATTCGCAATGCCTGGAAGCCTGGCTGGCCCACATCCCTGGCCTGAAGGTGGTCTGCCCTTCCTGCCCGCAGGACGCCTACAGCCTGCTTCGCGCGGCCATCGCCGATCCCGATCCGGTCATGTTCATCGAGCACAAGGCCATGTACGCCAACAAGGGCGAGGTCGATACCGCGAAGACCGCGCGCATCGGTGAGGCCCGTATCGCACGAGCCGGCCGCGACGTGACCCTGGTGACCTATGGCGCCACGGTGAACGTGTGCCTCAAGGCCGCGGACCAGCTGGGCAAGGAAGGCATGGAAGCGGAGGTGGTGGACCTGCGCTCCATCCAGCCTTGGGACAAGGCCGCCGTGCTGGAGTCGCTGTCGCGCACCCATCGCGCAGTGGTGGTGCACGAGGCCGTGCAGGCCTTCGGCGTGGGCGCGGAGATCGTGGCCACCATCGCCGACGAAGGTTTCGACGAGCTCGATGCACCGGTGCTGCGCGTGGCGGCGCCCTTCATGCCCGCACCGTTCGCCAGCTCGCTCGAAAAGGGCTACGCGGTCACGGTCGACCGGGTGATGGACGCCGTCCGCAAGACGCTGGCCTGACCGGCAGCACACCAAAAGATACGACGAGGAAACTTCAGATGTCCGAGGAAACCAATCCCATCCTGTGCGAGCGCCGGGGCGCCGTGGGCCTGCTGACCATCAACCGGCCCAAGACGCTCAATGCGCTGAACACACCGACGTTACTGGCGCTGGAGGCGGCGCTGACGGAGCTCGAGCGCGATGCCAGCGTGCGCGTGATCGTGATCACCGGTGCCGGCGACAAGGCCTTCGTGGCCGGTGGCGACATCGCGGACCTGAACAGCCGCCAGGGCCTCCAGCACTACGAGGAGTTCGCGGAGGTGATCCACCGGGTCTTCCGGCGCTTCGAGATTTCCGACAAGCCCACCATCGGTGCCGTCAATGGCTGGGCCCTCGGCGGCGGCACGGAGCTCCTGTTGACGCTGGATATCCGATTGGTGGCCCAGGAAGCCAAGTTGGGGCTTCCCGAAATCAACCTGGGTCTGTTCCCCGGCGCTGGCGGCTCGCAACGCATCATTCGCCAGGTGCCTCTGTGCCGCGCCAAGGAGCTGATGTTCACCGGCAATCAGATCACCGCGGCCGAGGCCGTGGAGCTGGGCCTGTGCAACCGCGCAATACCCCGGGAGCAGTTGATGGAAGAGGTCATGACCGTGGCCCAGCACATTGCGCAGAAGTCGCCTCTCACGCTCAAGCTGCTCAAGCGCGCGCTGCGCGACGGTGCCGAGATGCCGCTGGGCGCGGCCCTGGCGCATGAGCAGGCCATCATCGGTCTGGTGCTCGACAGCGAGGACGCGCACGAAGGCTGCAGCGCCTTCCTGGACAAGCGCAAAGCCCAGTTCACCGGGAAGTAGAGCATGCGCCGCGAACTCTTGGTACCCAAGCTCGGACTGACCATGTCCGAGGGCGTCCTGGTGGAGTGGATGGTCCAGCCCGGCGAGTCCTTCAAGGTGGATCAGGGCGTGTTCGTGATCGAGTCGGAAAAGGCTGCCAATGAAGTCGGTGCCGAAGCGGACGGTGTGCTGCTGGAGATCAAGGCTCAGGCCGGCGAGACCCTGCCTTGCGGCGCGGTGATCGGCTACTGGGACGACGGCCGGCCTGGCGAAGGAGTGCCTGCGTCCGATGGGGCCGCAGCGCCGGTACCCGCTGCAGCGACAGAGGGGAAAACTGCTGCTTCGATGGCCCCCACATCGGTGCAACACAGTCCGCGCACGCCCGTCACGCCCCTGGCCCGGCGTCTGGCGGCGCAGCAGGGCCTGGACTTGGCCGGTGTGACAGGCTCCGGTCCAGGCGGTCGAATTCGCGCCAAGGACGTGGCGACCGCTGCACAGCGGCAAGTGCACGCCGATCAGACGCCGAAGGCCGGGAGCACGGCAAATTTCGCCACACCCGCGGCTGTCGTTCCCGAGGCCGACGGATCGCCGGCCAGTGGCACGCTGCGCATGCCGACCGGCCTGGAGCGCACCGTGGCCCAGCGCCTGACGGCTGCCAAGCAGAACGTGCCCCACTTCTACCTGGCGGTAGAGGCGGAGATGAGCGCCGTGATGGACCTGCGCTCTAAGCTCAATGCTTCGCAGACGCGCCAGCGCCTGACCCTGAACCACTTCGTGCTTGCAGCCGTGGGTCAGGCTCTGGAGGCCATGCCCGAAGTCAACTGCGTGTGGACGGCAGATGGGATCCTGAGCCTGAGCGGCTCCGACGTGGGGATGGCCGTCGACACCGACCGGGGCCTGCTGGTCCCGGTGCTCCGCAACGTGGGCCAACGGTCGCTGGGCGGCATCGCCAAGCACGCGGGAGACCTTGTCGGCCGTGCGCAGGCCGGCCGCCTGGGCGGCGCCGAGATGTCCGGCGGCGCCATCACCGTCTCGAATGCAGGCATGCACGACGTGACCTACATGACGTCCATCATCAACCCCGGTCAGTCGATGATCCTCGGGGTGGGAAGCATCCGCGAGGTGTTCCGACCTGACGTCAACGGCCAGCCCGCCATTCGCCGCGAAATGGGCATGGTGCTGTCCGCCGACCACCGTGTGCTCGACGGCGTCGCCGGCCTGAAGTTTCTGAAGCTGGTGGTGCAGGCCCTGTCGCAACCCCTGGGAATGATGGTGGCGTGATGGCGGAACAGGCACAGAACTTCGATGTGGTCGTCATCGGGGGCGGCCCTGGAGGCTACGTGGCGGCGCTGCGTGCTGCGCAGCTGAAGCTGCGCACGGCCCTGGTGGAGCGCGAAAGCCTCGGCGGCATCTGCCTGAACTGGGGCTGTATCCCCACCAAGGCGCTGCTGCACTCCGCAGATACCGTGCGCCGCATCCGCCATGCGGGTGCGCAAGGGATCACGGTGTCGGCTCCCGAGGT
>Ga0136846_1221695_pt1 | contig 10876 bp, 8 predicted proteins | sample HopSoiMetagenom2_FD_96841 | JGI IMG/M metagenome (GOLD analysis project Ga0136846, IMG submission 96841) | Grasslands soil microbial communities from Hopland, California, USA - 2 Assembly 2016 (version 4) | ecosystem: Environmental > Terrestrial > Soil > Grasslands | place: USA: Hopland... | reverse complement strand
TCACCTGATAACTCGGCGTCCAGTGGGTCTGGCCGGCTTCGGCCATCCGCTCGATGTGGCCAGCAACCTCGCCCAGCGATTCACCGAACACGTCGTCGTCGGTCCAGTCGGCAGGATGGATCGTGACCGGCATGTCGCCTCCCTCAGATACCCAACGCGGCGCGGGCGTCCGCTGAACCGGATCCGGTTCAGCGTAGTGCCGGAGCAGACATCCTTCGTCGCCGTCGCCTTGCTACTCTGCGGCGGGCACGGTGAACGTTGCGTCGGTCAAGATGGCGCCGAGGTGCCGGCCCGGTCGCAACCAGGAACCCAGCTGCCCGGACGATGCCACCTCCACCCTTACCAGCGCCGGACGCGCCTTCGCCCGGCCGGTGAGCACTGCGGCGCGAAAGACGCCGTCCGACCACCGCTGCACCAGTTTCCCGGTCATCTGGACCGGCAACCGCGGTCCGAGCTGATGCGCGGTGACGCGAAGCGTCCATCCGTCGCCGATCGCCGTCACGGTCGCGCCGGCACCGGGCTGGCCGGAAAACTCGGCAAGCACCTTGGGCAAGGACCAGTTCTGCCGGCCACCGACCACGCTGTCCGGGGAGTCGACGGCCATGAAGGGAATCGACACCGAAACCCGGCGCCCCGTGCGCAGTCCGACACCGCCGAAGACCTCGTGGTACGGCCCGACCGGTGTACGTCGGTAGGAGATCATTCCGCCGACCACGATCATCGCGACTCCGCCAGGAAGCAATGTGCCGACCGTGTCGCGAACACCTCGACCGCGGCCCAACCAGAGGATGGCGCAGCTGTCGCATTCCCACGGCGCCGGCGGCGCCTGGGCCGGCAGCGAGCCGGCGGTCTGTGCGTCGAGCGTCGACTCACGCACGCCCGGAACCTCCGCCAGACCGGTCATTCTGGGTCCTTTGTCCGACATGTAAGTGCCTCCATCTGCAACTTCCGGTCGAACATGCCGCGCGGGGGGTTGATCGTTGCGGCCTAAGCCCCTTGAATGGCCCGGAGTCCGACGGCCGCTTGCGCACGGGCCGGCGGACAACCTACCGAACCGTACGGGGGTATCGATGATGGGTAAGAAGTCGTTCGCGCTCGGCGTCGCGGCGGTGACTGCCGCGACCTTGGCTGCAACAGCGGTTGTTGGCGCCGGCGCGGCCGGTGCCACCGCACCTGCTGGGGTCCCGGTCATCACCGCGCATGTGGGCGGCGGCAAGATCGCGCTCAGCAGCGGCAACACTTTGCATGCCGGCCGAATCATGTTCCGGGTCATCACCGGCAAGGGTGACCACACCCTGCAGGTCTTGCGGCTGCATCATGGCTACACGTTGCAGGAGGCGGGCGCCGACTTCGGCAAGGCCTTCAGCGGGAACGTCGCCGCCGTGCGGCGGCTCGACGACAACATCACATTCCGCGGTGGCGCGGAGAGCCGGCCGAACCGGCCGGGCGCGTTCGCAGTCACCCTGCGGCGCGGCCACTTCGTGTTCCTCGACCAGACCAGCAACGCGGTGACGATGGTCAACGTCGTCGGCAGTACGCCGAACCGACGGGGGATCGTCCACCAGAGCATGATCACCGCTTTCAGCTACGGGTTCGAAAGCGTCCCCGAAACCATTCCGGCTAACGGCACGACGTATTTCTTCAACCGGAGCGATCAGCCGCACTTCCTGGTGATGCAGCACGTCAAGGATGGTGTCACTCGCAAGATGGTCGACCGTGCTTTCAGCCCGTCGGCGCACGGGAACGCGCCGTGGGTTCTGCGCGGCAGCACCGACTCAGGCGTGATCTCGCCCAACTTCGGGCAGATGCTGCACTACGACCTACCCGCCGGCAAGTACCTCATCGCGTGCTTCTGGCCAGACGACGACACAGGCATGCCGCACGCGTTCATGGGCATGTGGAAGCTGATTCACCTGCGTTAGTCGACCAGCTGGGCTACGCCGGGACGACCGGCAGCCGGAGCGCACCGGGCGCCGCATGCGGCACCATGGGGCGCTTCGGCTGCACCGGCGCAATCGGCTTGTATGCAGATCCACTCGGCGGCCGGGGGTCGGGCTCGCCGCGGTTGGGCCAGAACGCCATCGCCCGCTCTGCCTGCGCGGTGATCGTCAAGGACGGGTTCACCCCGAGGTTGGCGGAAACGGCCGAGCCGTCCGCGACGTGCAACCCGGGGTGGCCGAACAGCCGTTGGTACGGGTCGATCACACCTTCCTCGGGGCTGAGCCCGATGACGCAGCCACCGATGTAGTGGGCGGTCGACGGGATGTTGAACGCGTCCGCGTACATGCCGAGCGCATCACCGTCGATCTTGTTCGCGTACCGCCGGGCAACGTCGTGGGCCAACGGGATCCAGTCCGGGCTCGGCGACCCCTCACCCTGCCGGGTCCTCAGCCGGTAGCCGAAGGGCCCACGCCGGCCGAACGAGGTGAGCGAATTGTCGACCGCCTGCATCACCAAAAGGATCACCGAGCGCTCAGACGCACGGTGCGCCCACATGCTGCGCAGGAAGTGCATCGGGTGCAGCAGGCAGATGAGCAGGAAGCGCAGGAAGCGCAGCCGCCCGCCGTCCACGAGCGGAGCGGCGAGCGGGAACAGCGCGTTCTGCCCCTTGCCGTAGCGGCACACCTCGATGTGCGTGTCCGGATCGGGATGGATGGACGAGGTGATGGCGACGCCCTCGGCGAAGTCCGTCCGGGAACGGCTGGCCACCGTGAGGATCGCCTCCGAATTCGTCCGGCTGAGCTCGCCGAGCCGATCGGAGATGTTCGGCAGCGAGCCGGTGTCCTTGAGCTTGTGCAGCAGCTTCTGAGTGCCGAGCGCCGCTGCGGAGAAGACGACCTGCTCGGCGGTGAACATCCTCGGCGCGGTCCGCAGCCAGCGGCCGGACCTGACCGTGGAGACGGCGTAACCACCGAGTGCCATTGGCCGCACATCGGTAACTGTCGTCAGCGCGTGGACGACTGCGCCGCCCTGCTCGGCGAGGTACAGGTAGTTCGCGGTTGTCGAGTTCTTCGCATTGTGCGGGCAGCCCACGAAGCAGCCGGCGCAGTGTATGCAGCCGCTGCGCCGCGGCCCCACGCCGCCGAAGTATGGATCGTCGACCTCGACACCCGGTTCGCCGAAGAAGACCCCTACATTCGTGGGGTGAAAGGTGTCCGCGACGCCGAGATCCGCGGCGACCTCGCGCAGCACCTCGTCGGCGGGCGTGGTCCGCGGATTCTCCGCAACCCCGAGCATCCGCTTCGCCTGGTCGTAGTAGGGGGCGAGCTCGGTGCGCCAGTCGGTGATGTGCGACCAGTGGGCATCGTTCCAGAAGTTGTCCAACGGCTCGTAGAGGGTGTTGCCGTAGATGAGCGAGCCGCCGCCGACACCCGCCGCGCTGAACAACGTGCACTTGCCGAGCAGGCTGATGCGTTGCGTGCCGGTGAGCCCCAGACGCGGCGCCCAGATGGAGTCGCGCAGTCGCCAATTGGTCTTCGGGAAGTCCTCGGACCGCCAGCGGCGACCGGCCTCCAGAACCCCGACGCGGTAGCCCTTCTCGGTGAGCCGCAGGGCGCTGACGCTGCCGCCGAACCCTGAGCCGATGACAATCACGTCGTAGTCGAACCCCGTCACGTGCAGAGCCTAATCCTTTGCCCGCGGCGTACCGGCGCATTTCGTCACCGGGACCTAGGGCCGGGACGACTGGTCCCTTGACATGCGCAAAACGGTGACAGAAGGTGTCTGCATCCTGTTGCACTCATGGGAATCTCAGCCTGCCGTTCAAACCCCGGGCTAGCGGCTGTGTCCAAGAAAGGGAACCCGTTGATCCATCGAACCCTGTCAGTTCGCGCTGCCCGAATAGGGGTAGCCGCGGCTGCAGCGCTCGGCCTCGCGGTCGTCGCAATACAGCCGGCCGGTGCCGCGCCGGCACGCGCCGGCGGGCAGGCCTATTCGGCTGGCCGGTACATCGTCAGCTTCACCGACGAACCGGTCGCCAGCTACACGGGATACGCCAAGGGCTTCCAGGCAACGCAGCCGGCCCGCGGCCACAAGCTCAACGCCAACTCGGCAGCGGCCGAGGCGTGGAGCACCCACCTGACCGCCCGCCATGACGCGGCTCTCGCCCGCGTCGGCGCCGCCAAGATCTACGACTACACGGTCACCAACAACGCCGTTGCTGCCAGGTTGACCGGTCGCCAGGCGACGGTGCTGTCGAAGATGCCCGGCGTCCTCGCGCTTACCGAGGACAGGCTCGCGCACCCGGACACGACGTTCTCGCCGCACTTCCTGGGCCTGGATGCCAATGGTGGCATCTGGGACCAGCTGGGCGGTCCGGCGAACGCCGGCAAGGGTCTGGTCGTCGGCGTCATCGACACGGGCATCTGGCCGGAGAACCCCTACTTCGCAGGCCACACCCGCGTGCCAGTGCCCCGCACGTGGCACGGTACGTGCGTCCCCGGCGAACAGTGGCCGACCAACACCTGCAACGACAAGCTGGTCGGGGCCCGGTACTACTACGCGGGCTTCGGCAAGAAGAACATCCTCAAGGCCGACTACCTGTCGGCGCGAGACGGCGCGGGCCACGGCTCACACACATCGTCGACGGCCGCAGGTAACTACCACGTGCACGTGGTCATCGACGGTACGGATCTGGGCTACGGCTCCGGCATGGCCCCGGCTGCGAAGCTCGCCATGTACAAGGTCTGCTGGGACGGCAGGAGCGTTCCGGACGGGTGTTTCACCTCCGACAGCGTGGCGGCGATCAACGACGCCGTGGCTGACGGCGTCGACGTGCTGAACTACTCGATCGGCGGCACCAGCGAGTCTGGTGTGCTGGACCCGGTGGCCCAGGCCTTCCGTGCTGCCTCCAACGCCGGTGTTTTCGTGGCGAACTCGGCCGGCAACAGCGGCCCGGGCGCCAGCACTCTGGACCACCCGGCGCCCTGGGTGACCACGGTCGCCGCGGCGACCTTCCGCCGTGCGTTCCAGGCGGTGGAACTCGGGAACGGTGTCCGCTACGTCGGTGCCTCGACGACGCCGTCCCTACCGGACTTCCACCCGATCGTCACGTCCGCCAGCGTGAAGCTGGCGAGCGCGTCCATCGTTGATGCGAACAGGTGCATCGAGGGCACCCTCGACCCGGCGAAGGCCGTTGGCAGGATCGTGGTCTGCGACCGTGGCGTGAACGATCGGATAGCGAAGGGCTTCGAGGTCGCACGGGCGGGTGGCGTCGGCATCGTGCTGGCGAACGTCTCGCCGAACTCGATCAACGGCGACTTTCACCCGGTTCCGGCGGTGCACGTGGTGCAGGCCGACGGTGACGCCATCAAGGCCTACATCGCGAGCCAGGGTGCCTCCGCAACCGCGAAGATCGTGCCGCTGACCGCGGCCGAGCTGGCTGCGGCGCCGCAGGTGCCGGAGATCACCGACTTCTCCTCGCGCGGCCCGTCCACGACGACCGGCGGCGACATCCTGAAGCCGGACATCGCCGCGCCGGGCAACGACGTGGTCGCTGCCGTCGCTCCGCCGTTCAACCATGGCCGCAGCTTCGACTTCCTGTCGGGGACCTCGATGGCCTCGCCGCACATCGCGGGCATCGGCGCGCTGGTCATGGCGCTGCACCCGACCTGGACGCCGTCGATGATCAAGTCGGCGATCATGACGAGTGCGACTGACACGGTCTCCAGCGCGGACGACCCGTTCGCGCAGGGCGCCGGCTTCGTGAACCCGAACGGTGCGGGCGCCCCGGGTCTCGTGTACCCGACGACGGCAACGGAGTACCGCCGGTACATGGTGGGCCTAGGCGTCCACTTCGCACCGCCGAACGACACGCTGACGCCCATTTCCGGCACTGAGATCAACCAGGCCTCGATTGCGGCCGGCGCGGTGCCGGGTGTCACCACGGTGACCCGGACGGTGCAGAACGTCGGCAGTAGCTCGGCGTCGTACCAGGTGAGCTACAACCAGCCCGGCTTCGACGTGCACGTCACTCCCAGCTCGTTCACGTTGGCGCCGGGTGCCTCGCAGACGTTCACGGTGCAGTACAGCCGGACCGATGCGGAGTTCGACACCTGGTCGAAGGGCTCGCTGACGTGGACGGGCGCTGGGCACCAGGTGCGCATCCCGGTCGCGCTGCGGGCGGTAGGCGTTGCCGCTCCGCAGGAGGTGCACGCCGACGCCAGCGCCACCGGGTCGCAGGACTTCACCGTGACCCCGGGCTTCACCGGCCCGCTGGCGAACACCGTCTCCGGCCTGGTGGGTGTGACCCCGCAAGCCGACTCGGTGGCCACGTCCGCCTTCGATATCGAGAACCCGGCGGCCGATGCAGGCACGAAGGTCTATCACGTAGTCGTAGGCGCCGGGACGCGAGCCGCGAGGTTCTCCCTCGACGCCGACGACGATACGGCGGACCTCGACTTGTACGCCTACCTCGGTGGGGACCTGGTCGATCTCTCGGCCTCTGGTAACGCGGACGAGCAGATAACCCTGCTCAAGCCGGCCGAGGGCACGTACGACGTGTACGTGAACGGGTTCAGCACGCCGGGCGGCTCGACGAGCTACCACCTGGCGAACTTCGTGGTGCCGAGTTCGGCCGCGGGTAACGCCACCGCGACGCCGAACCCGGCGTCGGTCACCCAGGGTGTGCCGACGACGTTGACGGCCAACTGGTCGGGTCTCGACACGACCAAGCGGTACTTCGGGGTCATCGACTACACAGGTACCACCAGCTTCACGCTGTTGTCGGTGGGCTGACCGCAAGGAACGAACGGCGGGCCGGGGGCGCAAATCCCCGGCCCGCCGTCGTGTGCGATGGCGAATCGCCATGGGCATTACTTGATGCGGTTACAGGACGACCAGGCCCATCGGCGCCCCGCCGGCCGGCAGCGCCGTCGGCGAACTGTCGAGCTCCTCGAGGTTCCCGCCGTTCACCGCGAAGGTGCTGACGAGGTGGCTGCGGCCACCGGTCACGGATAGCGTGGTGCCGTCTGGCGACAGCCGCGCGTCGACGGCGCCGAGGCCGTTGTTGAACTCGGTGGTGCCCAGAAGCGTGAGCGAACCGTCATCGTTGATCGCGTAGCGGGATATGTTCGCCGAGCCGGTGTTGACTGCGAACAGGTATTTGCCATCGTGGGTGATTTCGACCCAGCAGGGAGCGGTCTGGTTGTCAGGGTAGGGAGACGATCCGATCGAGGTCAGGACGCCGTCCGGGCTGTCCTGGAACGCTGAGACGGTCCCGTTGCCGGCACCCGCGTGAGCGTTGGTGACGTATAGCTGCGACGGGTCAGTCGGCCGGAACTCCGACCCTATGGGCCCCAGCGAGTGCGCGGGGAACGGCGACCCGACGGCCGGTGTCAGACGGCCGTCGTCGGCGACGGTGAAGCTGTCGATGAGAGACGTGTTGTCCCGCGTGCCCACCAGCCGGTCGCCGGTGCTGTTGAACAACACATCGCCGACCCCTGAGCCGTCCGGAACGGCGATGGTGGAGTGGGCGAGTGGGATCAGCTTGCCGACCGGGTTCAGCCGGAACCCGGTGTAGTTGCTTGCGCCGTCGCCCACGTTGGCGACATAGACCAGACCGCTGCGCGAGACGGTGATGCTCACCGGCTCTACGCCGCCGGAGGGAACCGGCCGGCCCACCGGAGTCGGAATGCCGTCACCGTCGAGACGGAGGACCGAGATATCGTTACTTCCGGCGTCCACGGCGAGCAGGTACCGCCCGTTCGGCGTGGCTTGGATCGCACCCTGCGATCCAAGCCCTCCGCTCAGGCCCGCGCCGCCGATGTCGAAGGGCGAACCGGCCGCGGCAGTGAGCGATCCATCGGCATGGCGATCGAGGACGTCGACAGTGTTCTCCGTTGCCGTGTTGCCGTTGACATAGACGTGACCTACGACGGGTGAAACTTCGTCGGCGTTCGCGCTGGTCGCTGCGCCGATGGTGAGCGCGGCGAGCAGGCTGCCTCCGGCGGCGATGCTGGTGACTCTGCGCATTTACTACTCCCTGGCTTTGGCGGGTCCTGGCGGACCCTGACATCCGCTGACCCAAGCGCCAGTTTGCAGGCAATCCATGTCGCAAACGGTGACCCGTCAGCGATCCGTAAGACCTGTTACGGACGGCGAACACCGCTCCCCTGCAACGCACCCGTCAACTCTTCGGTGCGCGCCTTGCTGGGTGAAGCAGTGTGATTGCACTGGCGGTTCGGTTCCATCGCCGAGCACGATGTCTCGGTGAAGCTCAAGCTCGATCTACACGACATTTACAACCGCGGAGACGAGATCGAGCGTGCGCTTCGTTCGATCATCGACGAAGCGATCGCGAAGAAGGCTCCACTCGTCGAGATCATTCCTGGGAAGGGCTCCGGACAGCTCAAGAAGCGGGTGCTGCGGTTTCTCGACCGCAAGGAGATCAAGGCTGTCTATCACCGCGTTGAGAAGGACTCCGACAACTTCGGCCGAGTCTTCGTCCACTTCCGCTGGAAATAGCCGTCACTGCACCGCGCCAGGTCGGCACGGTCAGCGGAGCCCCTGTCGAGCGGCTGATCCGAGGACCAGAGCGAGTAGTCGGCGGCCCTCGTCGCGGAATCCGCGAGCGGCGTAGTAGGCGAACAACTGACTGACATCTCGGCCGTTCGGAGCCACCACGACCTCGAGCACGGACGCATGCACCGTCTTCGCCCAACCGATGGCGTCGTTCACGAGACCGGCCCCGATGCCCCGATGCCGCTGTGCCGGCATCACATAGAGGTCTTGCAGTTCGGCGACGATGCCGGATTCCAAAATCACCCGACTCGTCGTCAGCGCGAAGCCGATGGCAGAGTCGTCACCGACGGCCAGACAGATGCGAGCACTTGCCTCATCGGCGAGCAGCGCGCGGAAGTTGCTGCGCAATTCCGCATCGGTGGTCGCGAAGCCGTCTTCGTCGTAGAAGTCTCGCGCCAATCGCAGCAGCTCCGGTAGGTCGTCAATGCCCGCCGTCCGAAGGAGTGGATCCGGGCCGCGATCCGAAGGAGCAGCCACGTCACCGATCATGCCGCAGGCCCGACCCGGGCGCGCTGGCTCAGGAGTCGTCCGGAGCTGAGCGCTCAGTTCAGCGCGGTGGGGTGAGCCGCGCGAGCAGTGCGGCTCCGTCCGGTGTGCCGAGTCCGGTGCAGGCGTCCCATCCGGCGGCGGCGGCGTAGCTGCCGTTGGCGCCGACCGTGATGTCGTGGAATCCGAGAGGGGAACGCCCCGGTGCGGCGCCGGCGTACAGCCTGGGCTGCATCAGCCCCAGCCTGGCGTTGAGCGCCTGACTGAAACGGCACACGAGCGCCGCCCATAGGGGCGAGACGGCGCTCGTGCCGCCGAAGACGGCGGGCGATCCGTCGACATAGACCTGGTAACCGGTCTGCGGGTCGGCGTTGCCGGCGACGTCGGGCACGCCCCGTCCGACGCGGCCGGTCGTGGCGTTCGCGGGGACGCCCGCGTTCTGCTGCCAGCTCGGCAGCGGGAAAGCGTCGCTGACCCCGCCGCCGGTTGCGCCGCCCGCGCTGCCGTCGTTCCAGACCGTCTCGCTGCTGATTGCGCCCGTCGCAGGATCGGTCCTGAGCGTGGTGCCGCCACAGCCGAGCACGTGCGGGCTGGCGGCGGGAAAGTCGACGTGGACCGCGCCGTCGGTCGCGGCGTCGCTGCTGCCGCTGTCACCGGCCGCGGCGGTCACCGTGATGCCCAGTGCGGCGGCGTCGGCGAAGGCCTGATCCATCGCGGTGCGCGACTGCGTCGTCCACTCGTCCTCGTTCTGTCCCCAACTGATGCTGATCGCGGTCGGTGTCGGCGTCGCATGGGTCGCGACGGCGATCGCGTCGAGAAATCCGGCGTCCGTGTTTGGCGCGAAATAGACGATGACCGACGCGCGAGGCGCGATCGCACCGGCCACCTCGATATCCAGCAACACCTCGCCGTCGGCGCCGGTCGGGTCGGAACCGGGCTGGTTCACCGACCCGTCCACCCCAACGGCGATCACCTTCGGCGTGGACAGCCCAAGTCCGGCGAAGTACGTGTCCAGATCCGTCGCGGCGAACCCGCCGCCCAGCTCGATGATCGCCAACGTCTGACCGGCGCCGTCGGTACCGGTCGGCATCCGGTAGGCCCCCGCGACCTGCAACGGGGTGTAGCTGATCGCTGCCGCGGCTGCCCTCGCCACCCGCAGAAAGCTTCGCGCCTGGGGCCGATCGTCGAGACCGAGCACCGCGAGCACCAGCCCATCCAGCGCCGCAGGCAGCGCCAAGGCCCCTACGCGATGGCGATGCTCGATGGCGCCACCACCTGGCGGTTCGCTGCGTACCCGGGTCAGGGTCGTGCCGAACAACGCGGCCAAGCCTGCCGCCGGGCCCCGCGCCCGAACCCGCCGCCCGGCGAGGTCCACCTCGACCACCTGCGCGCCGGCATCCGTTACGACGCGGCGCACGACCTCGACATCGGCCGGGTCGGCGCCGTACATGTCAGCGAAGGACTCAGGCGCGACCGACCCAGCCTGCACCGTCGCCTCGGGGAGTTCCGTCCGTCGACGCAGCACCACGGTCACCGTGACCTGCTCCTCCGGCGGCACCGGTCCGACGCCTCGCACGCCTGAGGCCGCGGCTCGCTCACTGCCCGGCAGTTCTACGTACTGCTGGTCCACGCTTCCACTGTGCCGTCCGACGCCGGCAACCGGAACCCGGCTGTGCGAGCAGGTGCCCGATGGCGACGTGATCACGTCGTGGCCGCTGCGCGCGCCGGAGCGGTCACCCAGCAGCCATGTCACCGCACCCCGGACCGCGGGCAGGTCCTCGGGGTCGACGAGCACGCCTGGTTCGCGCTCGTGAACAATGGCCGCGCAAGGGGATCAAGGAGACGTAATGGCCGTTGTGGTGATGCACGC